>ERZ827181.97-NODE-97-length-121465-cov-26.466148_pt1 | contig 121465 bp, 116 predicted proteins | sample MGYA00519778_ERZ827181 | MGnify/ENA primary metagenome ERZ827181 (study PRJEB31778, sample SAMEA3449273) | human gut metagenome | biome: human gut; feature: human-associated habitat; material: faeces | place: United Kingdom | collected 2010/2012 ...
AAAAGCACGCCGACCTGTGGGACAAGGTAGATGAAGCGTACTTCAATCTGCCGGACGACTACGACTTCGACAACTACGATGAGGCCGCTTTCATCCGCAGTTTGACCTTCCTGACCGACGCGGAAAAGGACGCGCTGGTCGCCGACTACAACCGTCTTACGGAGATCGACAGCCGGCTGTGCGAGCTGTACAATTCCATCTGGGGCAACACCGGCTGCGAAAGCGGCATCTGCCCCCTTTGACGGAAAGGCGGTTTTTTGATAGTATAAAATCAACATCATGCCGATGCTGCGCCCACGCGCAGCATTTGGCGCTGCTTGCAAGGAGGACGCATGGGACATTCCATCTATTTGGCGGACGATGAAAAGAGCATCCGGGAACTGCTCCATAGCTTCCTCGCAAGCGACGGATATACCGTGCGCTCCTTTGAAAGCGGTGACGCGCTGCTGGAGGCGTTTCGTCAGGAGCCTGCGGAGCTTGTAATACTGGACATTATGATGCCCGGCACGGACGGACTTACCGTGTGCCGGGAGCTTCGCTCTGTTTCCGATATTCCCATCATCCTGCTTACAGCCAAAGACAGCGAGCTGGACTACGTCATGGGCATCAGTCAAGGCAGCGACGATTATCTCACCAAGCCCTTCCGTCCAACGATATTGCTGATGAAGGTGAAGGCGCTGCTGCGTCGCGTGGAGATGGACAGGGGGAAAACGGCGGCGGCAGAGGATGAGCTGCATTACGGGGATATCCGTTATTCCGCTACGGAAAACGCCGTCCTTTGCGGAAGCACGATCGTGGCGCTGACCCAGACCGAGCTGCGGCTGCTCAGCTATATGATGAAGCAGCCGGAAAAGGCCTATTCCCGCGAGGAGCTGCTCAGCGCGGTATGGGGATTTGATTCGGAGGTGGAGACCCGCGTGACCGACGAAACCCTGCGCCGTATCCGGAAAAAGCTGCTGCAAGCGGGCAGCACCGTCAGCGTAAGCACCATCTGGGGCTTTGGTTATAAGCTGAAGGGGGCAGAGCGCACGTGAAAAACATCAAGCTGCGGATCGTGTACCTGATCCTTTGCTCGGCTCTGCTGATCTTTGCCCTGTTCATGCTGGCGGTGAACCTCATCATACCCGCACACTTTGTGCGTGAGGCAAAAAAGGCGCTCATCAGCGAGGCGGAGTATCAAAACCGCACCATCCCCTATACCGACGATGGATCCTTTTTTGACGATGAATGGAATGACGCTGAGGAGCACTTCCTTACGCCAAGCATCGTATTTTTAGAGCTGGATAATGCCAATCAATCAAGCGGTTGGAACAGGGACGCATATCGTCTGGAGAAAAAACTGCTGGAATACTGCAAGGGGCGGGATCTGTCGCTCAACCAATGCTATGCCTTCAAAACGGACAGGCATCATCTGATCTTCATGTCTGCGCAGGAGGATTACGGCGATGGAGAGGAACCCTACTCCTATATCATGTACATAGACATCGGTCCCATCACGCGCTATATCGTAACGCTGAACTGGGCGTTCTTTGCGGTGCTGCTGGCGATCTCCTCCGTCATGTGCCTGCTGGGGTTCCGGTTTGGCAGGGATATTGAGAAGGAAGCGGAGCGGCAGCAGACCTTCTTCCAGAATGCCTCCCACGAGCTGAAAACGCCGCTGATGGCGATACAGGGCTATGCGGAGGGAATACAGGCGGGCGTAATGGATGCGGGCGGCGCTGCGGAGGTGATCCTGGAGGAAAGCGACCGCATGACGGAGCTGGTGGAAGAGCTCCTGGACATCTCGAAAATCGATATGGGGCGGCAGCTGCTTGCCTTTTCAGAGATGGATATTCGGGAGCTGCTATACGACAGCATACGCGCCGTGGAGCCGGCAGCCGCCGGCGGCGGCGGTATCGCCATCGTGCCGGACTTCTCTGAGCAGCCCGTTATGGTCAGCTGTGACGATACCCGGCTGCGTAGAGCGGTCACCAATATCCTCTCCAACGGGCTGCGGTATGCCCGCAGCGAGCTGCGCCTGACCTGCCGCGCAGACAGGCGGCAGGTGACGATACGCATACAGGACGACGGGGACGGCATCGCCGAGGAAGATCTTCCCCACATCTTCGACCGCTTTTACATGGGAAAAAGCGGGAAATCCGGCATCGGCCTTGCGCTGACCCGGGAGATCATCCACCTGCATAGAGGGACGATCCGCGCCTACAACAGGGACACCGGCGCTGTGTTTGAGATCACGCTCCCGGTAAGCAGATGAGAGGATCACTGCGCTGCCCTTGAGCGCCCCTCTTGCAAAAAGGGCAGGCTTAGAAAGAATCTTTGTTGGTGCCGGGTGGAGAGTTTCCCGTGATTTCCTCTTGTGCCGACATTGTTAGAATGGAGTATATCTATGGACTGCAAATCAAAAAAATATCTGCATATTCATGACTGGAACTACTGGTGGGGCTACTACCGCTGCGGCAAGGACTGGGATCCTTTCCACGCGGCTGAGTTTTCTCTTTCCGAGGACGAGGCAGGAAAGGCGCCCTTTTTCCACTTTGATTTCCATAACCTCTCCGCACTTCACCAGACCATTCGGGACGGTGAGTTTGTGGAGCCGGATACCCCGGATCATCCGCACTTTCTGGAGCAGGCAAGGAGGCTCAGAAGCGGTGAACAGGACTGGTTCGTCGGGGCGCTGTACTATCCGCTTTTTTCACCGGAGATGCATTTCTGCAACGCCTCCGTCCGGAGCGGTGTCCCGCTGACACAGCTGCTTTCCCCGTCTGTACCGCCCTATTACGGGGTGATCTTTCTCCGGGAGGAGCGCCCCCTCACTCCGGAGGTGCTGACGCATTGGGCGGAGACACTGTCCCAACCCCTGTTCGGCCAGCCGTTTTCCTGTACGCTTGCACAAGTCCCCAGCCGGCAGGAGGCCATGGAGCAGTTTGAGAATGAGATGCGGCTGACGCGATGAACGAGCGCCCGCCGCGCTGCCCGGCAGCAGCTGCAAGGCCCCAACGCCCTGCGGTTGCAGAATTACTTACAACGGAGAATATGCATGACATTTGAAATTCACAGCGATATCACGAATCGATCTATGACCGTAGCTGCCCGCGCGATGCGCAGGGTGCTGCGGCGAAAGAGAAACATTATTTGGGCCATCTTCGGCTGGAGCGTCTTTTTATTCAACGCATTGCTGCTGATTCCATTCGATGGAGAGCCTTTTGCGCTTGATGTCAGAACGGTGACTTCCCTGCTGATAGAGGTGATGCTGCTGTCCGTTCTGCTGTTTCAGGACCGATTCAATGGCATGATCGCCCGCAAAAACACGCTGGCGGGCACAAAGGAATATCATGTCGCATTCGGCGAGGATTCTTATACCGTCGTTACGGCGGCCACCACCTCCACGTTCCGCTACGAGCTGATCGACGCACTGGCTGAGTCGCAGGACTACATCATCCTTCTGATGAAGAAACGCTATGTGCAGCCTCTGGACAAGCGCACTCTTACCGGCGGGACGGTGGAGGAATTCAAACGATTTCTTGAGGAGAAGACCGGAAAGACGTTCCGGCGTGTGAAATGAACGAATTTTCTATAACGCCCTTTCGCGGGCTGCATTTGCTTCTGCTTTTGCTTACGGCAGCGGCGGCGCTGCTCATATTCTTGCTGCTGCGCGGAAAACCGGAGGCACGTCGCTCCCGGTTTCTGATCGGCGTGTGCCTTTTTAATCTTGCGCTGTTTACCGTCTACAAGCTCTCACTGTCCATGGACGCAGCGTATGTCCGTGCCTACTATCCCAATGGCTTCAACATTTTCAATGAGCTGCCGCTGCACCTGTGCAACATCAATCTGTTCCTGATCCCGCTGGGAGTGTGGAAGAGGAACCGCTCGATCATGGGGTTTTCCTTCTTTGTAGCGCCCCTTGGCGCACTGATGGCGCTGCTCTTCCCGGAGCCGCTGTTCTCCGGCTTTTCGCTGTTCCTGCCGCGAATTTTTGGCTACTATGTGACGCACGCTCTCCTTGTTGTCTGCGGCCTGAGTCTGGCGACTCTGGGCTTTTACCGCCCCGACCCCAAGGATATCCCGCGGATCCTCAAGACCTTTGGTCTGCTTGCCGTAGGCGCTCATCTTATCAATCTCCTGTTGCGCCTCACGCTCTGCCCGGAGGCAAACTACTTCTTCACCTACGGCGCAGAGATCGGCGTTCTCAAACTGTTCTGGCGTATCATCCCGGCGCCGCTGCTTTACGGACTGCCGGCCCCGCTGATCCTTGCAGCCTATATGTACGCGGTCTGTGCGTTGTCCCGCCTGACACGAGGAGCGGAAGAGGTGTCTTTTTCATAGGTTGGATAAGTCCCACAGTGCAAAAAACAGGAGGATAAGACATTGCTACATAGAAATGTAAGAGGAATCGGAATCGCCCTGTGCTTGTTGACTCTCTTTCTCTTCCTGTCCGGGTGCGGCTCATTGAAGGATGACACGCTTCTGACCGTCAATGCAGTGATCACGGAAGTTGATACAGGAAAGCAAACCATAACGGTAAAAGACGATGCCGATGAAAGCACTTTAGGCGAAGATTGTCTGATAGACTGTTCGTCCATTCCTATGTTCTATTGCGACTTTGCCACGCAGAAGGTTACAAGGATTTCTTTTAAGGAATTGCAGGTCAATGATAGGGTTGTTGTGAGTATCAGAAGCTCGGAAATGGAGAAATTCCGAAGCGGCAGCGGAGGGGAAAATACAATCAAGGTCGAACAATTGCAGTTGTATACGCAAAGAGCTGCCGCAACACTTTCCTGAACTTCTTAGCCGCTTTTAGCGGTTTCCTCTTGGTTTTAATTCCTTTCCTAACATTTTTTGTTCCACATCCTCCTAAGGCATTTTAGGTGGTCAAAAGCAAAGCCTCGCCGGAGCAATTCCGGCGGGGCTTTGCAGTTTTCTCGGCGTCCCGCTTTTTCCTCTCGATGAGCAACACGAAAACCGCGCCAAAGCCACCTCACGCCGTGGGATGCCACAATCAAAGAACAGAAGCTATACAGGGACTATGTTGACATTTCAACGTCTCTGTGTTAAAGTTCTTTTGTTGAGACTTCAACATTTATGGAAGTGGAGGACAGTCATGCAGGAGAGATTTGAAACCTTTACAGTTTTGATCAACAGGATCAGCCGCGACATACGGAAAATCAAAAATCAGGAGATGGCCGACTATCACCTCAGAAGCGCCCATGTGTCCTGTCTGTACTACGTTTATTCGCTGGGAAGCGTGACCTCAGCGGAGCTGTGCGAGCATTGTGAGGAGGACAAGGCGACCATTTCCCGTGCGGTGGACTATCTGGAGACCAACGGCTTTCTTCTGCGTGACACCGGCGCCAAACGGTACAAAAGCCCCTTGCTTCTGACGGATAAGGGGCGGGATGCCGGCAAAAGAATTGCAGAGAAGATCGGCGGCATTCTTGAAACGATCAGCCATGCTCTCACGGAGAATGAAAGGATTGAATTCTACCGTTGTCTATCCACCATCAGCAGAAGCCTTGAGGCTATCGTCCAAAACAGTGAAGAAAAGGAGCTGTGATGCAATTGAAAACAAGGATCATTGTTGATTCCACCGCGGACCTGGTCCCCGAGATCAAAGAGCGGGTCTATACGGTTCCCCTCACCGTTCACTTCGGTCAGGAGGAATATATCGACGGCGTGACCATCGACCACAAGACCTTCTATGAAAAGCTGGTCGAGAGCGATGTACTGCCCACCACCAGTCAGGCAACCCCGAACGACTTCATCGGCGCGTTTGAAACGGCAAGGCAGGCGGGAGAAGCCGCCGTTGTCATCACCCTTGCGTCCAAGTTCTCCGGCACGTATCAAGGCGCCGTAATTGCGGCGGCGGAATATGAAAACATCTATGTTGTGGACGGCGCAAGCGCGGCAATGGGGACCGGCATCCTTGTAGAGCTTGCGTTCCGGCTTTTGGACGCGGGGTCCTCCGCAGAGGAAATTGCGAAGGCTTTGGAGGAAGAGAAGAAAAATATTGTCATTGTTGCCTTGGTGGATACCCTCGAATACCTCAAACGGGGCGGTCGCATTTCAAAGACAGCCGCATTTGCCGGCGGGATACTGAACATCAAGCCCGTGATCTCCGTCACCGACGGTGAAATACATCTGCTTGGAAAAGCGCGCGGCTCTAAGATGGGAAACAATCTGCTCGTTCAGGAGATCAATGAGGCGGGCGGCATTGATTTCAGCAAGCCGGTGCTGCTTGGCTACAGCGGACTTTCCGATGCGCTTTTATTGAAGTACATAGAGGACAGCCGCCACATTTGGGAGGGGCATTTGCGGGAGGTTCGCTACACAACGGTGGGCAGCGTGATCGGAACACACCTTGGTCCCGGCGCCGTTGTGGTGGCATTTTTCAAGAATAGATAAAAGGCAGAACGGAACAATAGCGATTGAAGAAGCTGCAATAAAGGTATGGCCCTTCCGCACCATCGTCAAATAAAACGGTGGTGCAGAAGGGCGTTTGCGCGATGCTGCGGGAGGAAAACCCCAAAGAGCAGCCTACGCACAGGCAGGACCTCGACCGCTGAAAAAGCAGAGCGGCGGGACGGTAAAGCCCGTCCCGCCGTTCGTGTTTCGAGGGTTTGATTGATAAGGTGGAAGTTGTATTATTCACCACGATTATCGGTTACGTAAACAATGCAGGCAATTCCGGAAAGCATCGAAAAAATAATTGTTCTAATACCGCCCTCTCGGCTTGCCATGCTTCTACTGTTAGTGCAATCTCAAACACGCTTTTGGGACACATTAGCATAAAGCATTTGAGAAAAAACCTGCCGCTGTGCACCATTACCGCAGTTAGGCGGGGCTCCTGGCAAAGACGATAAAAACCCTCAGTCCAAAATCTGCCGGATGCTTCCGTTGTGCTTTTACACGGCGGCGTTCATTGAAAGCGTTTAATTTGCGAATAAATCGCATATTGACTTTTCTGCTTTCCTTGTGTATACTAATTTGCAAATGAATTGCAAATTGGAGGCGTGGTGACTTGTCCAGTTACAGCACGCAGCAGAGGAAGGCTCTGCTTGCCTATTTGAGCCGGCACCCGGATGAGCTGCTGTCCGCACGGCAAATTGCGGACGCACTGGCGGATGAAAAAATCAGCCTCAGCGCCGTATATCGGAACCTTGCACAGTTAGAGACGGAAGAAAAAGTGCGGCGCAGCAGCAAGAGCGGCACGCGGGAGGTCTACTTTCAGTACCTTGACGCCGAGAGCTGCAAGGGTGCGCTGCACATGAGCTGTGTAAAATGCGGCAGAACCTTTCACATGGCAAGCGGCAACGCCGTCCTGTTTGCAAAACACCTGGCGCAGAGCGAGCAATTCACGCTGGACGCCGCTGACACGGTTCTCTATGGCACCTGCGCGGATTGCAGGGAAGAATAATATTTGGAAGGAGGACAGGCTATGACAAAGAAATCTCGTTTGATCACAGGCTTGCTGGCAGCCGTGCTGGCGGCTGTCATGCTGTCCTCCACTGTCTATATTGCGGTCGAAGCCAACCATAACTGCTCCGGCGAGGACTGCGCCATCTGCCACCAGCTGCAGGCCTGTGAAAATCTGCTCAAGAGCATTGGGCTTGCCGGTGCTGCCGCGGTTTTTGCCGCGGCGGTCAGGTATGCCCCGTGCAGGGTCATTCCCTCCTGCGCGGAGCTTGTCCGCACGTTTACTCTGGTTTCACTCAAGGTCAAGCTTTCAGATTAAATAAGAACTATTTACAAGGGTGTAGTCTATCCGTTTTCGGATAGGCTTTCGCGGCGTTGCCGTTACCCTTGTATTTTTGCGCCCATTTTTACGTTCTTATTATAAATTCAAATTTGGAGGTACATATAGCCTATGAAAAAGATAACTGCGCTGCTGCTTGCGCTAATGATGTTGACCGGCGTCCTTGCCGGCTGCGGAAAGCCGAAGGATACCGGAAAAGCCGGCAAATTGAAGGTCGTCACCACCATCTTCCCCGAATACGATTGGGTCAGGGCGATCCTGGGCGACAAGGCGGATAATGCCGAGGTCACCATGCTGCTGGATAACGGCGTTGACCTGCACAGCTATCAGCCCACCGCCGATGATATTGTCAGGATCTCCGACTGCGACCTCTTCGTCTATGTGGGCGGCGAGTCCGACGGCTGGGTGGAAAATGCTCTGAAAAACGCCGCCAACAGGAAAATGAAGGTCATCAACCTGCTGGAGGTGCTGGGTGATTCCGTGAAAACGGAGGAGACCGTTGAGGGTATGCAGGAGGACGGTCACGACCACGGTCACAGCCACGATGAACAGCTCACGGAGGATGACATCAGGGATCGCACCCTCTCGGATTTCGCCGGTGCGTGGAAGTCCCTGCACCCCTATCTGCTGAACGGCGACCTGGACAAATTCTGCCAACACAGGGCGGAGGAGGACGAGGACAGCTCTACCACAAAGGACACCTATTGGGAGAAATATAAGACCTCGTGGCAATGCGACGCCGAGAAGATCTCTATCAACGGGAACACGATCACCTTCACTTATGCAGACGGAAAAACCGTTTCCGCTGAATACACCTATGCCGGTTATCAGCCGAAGCGGAATGACGAGGGTAAGATCCGCAGCGTCCGTTATCAGTTCGAAACCACCAGTGCCGATGCGCCCAAATATGTGCAGTTCAACGACCACGGCCACGAGCCGGGCGAGGCGGAGCATTTCCATATCTACTTCGGCAACGACGGCTTCGATGCGCTGATGAGTGGCAAGACCAATCCGTTTTTTGTGAAGGACGCGCTTTCCGCAGAGGACATCCTTGACGAGCTGATGGGGCATGACCATGGGGAGGAAAAAGACGAGCATGTCTGGCTGTCCCTGAAGAACGCCCAAGCACTCTGCGTGACGCTTGCGGACGCGCTGTGTGCCATCGACCCGGACAACAAGAACACCTATATCGCCAACGCCGCGGCGTATAGGGACAAGCTGGCTGCTCTTGACGCAGACTATAAGGCGGCTGTGGACGCAGCAAGCAATAAGACCGTTTTGTTTGGCGACCGTTTCCCGTTCCGCTATCTGGTGGACGATTACGGTCTGCGCTACTACGCCGCCTTTGCGGGCTGCTCCGCCGAAACCGAGGCCAGCTTTGAAACCATTTCGTTCCTTGCCAAGAAGGTGGATGAGCTGGGACTTCCCTGCGTGCTGACCATCGAAGGCGCACAGCACAGGATCGCGGAAACCATCGTTCAGAACACCGCCGGGAAGAATCAGAAGGTGCTGACCATGGATTCCATGCAGTCCACCACCTCCAAGGACGTGGCAAACGGCGCTACATACCTTTCCGTTATGGAGAAGAATCTCTCCGTGCTGAAGGAAGCGTTAGGGTAAGGAGGTAGGTCTATGGCTCAGCTCACTTGTCAAAATCTCTGTGTCGGCTACGATGGACGGCCCGTTCTCCAAGACCTCAGCTTTGAGCTCCTTGCAGGCGACTATCTCTGCATCGTAGGGGAAAACGGCTCCGGCAAGAGTACCCTTATGAAAACGATCCTCGGCTTGCAGACACCCATCAGCGGCAGAATTTTGACGGGCGATGGGCTGAGGAAAAACGAGATCGGCTATCTGCCGCAGCAGACAGTGGTACAAAAGGACTTCCCGGCAGCCGTGAGAGAGATCGTTCTCTCCGGATGCCAGGGACGCTGCGGCAGCCGTCCTTTTTATAACAAAAAAGAAAAGAAGCTTGCGGTGGAGGCTATGGAGAAAATGCAGATCACCCGGCTTGCAAGGCGGTGCTATCGGGAGCTGTCCGGCGGACAGCAGCAGCGGGTGCTGCTTGCCCGCGCGCTGTGCGCCACACAAAAAATGCTGCTTCTTGATGAGCCTGTTTCCGGGCTTGACCCCAAGGTGACGGCGGAAATGTATACGCTCATCGAAAAGCTCAACCGTGAGGACGGCATCACCGTGATCATGATCTCTCACGATGTGGCTGCCGCCGTCCGATACGCCAGCCATATTCTGCATATTGGCGACACCGTTTTCTTTGGGACAAAGGCGGACTATCTCCAAAGCCCGCAAGGGCGGCTGTTTGACGTGAAGAAGGGCGGTGACAGCCAATGACCGCTATCTTGGAAAAGCTGGCTCTCTATTGGGCATATCCCTTTGTCCGCTATGCGCTCATTGTCGGTGTGCTGATCGCGCTTTGCTCCTCCCTGCTGGGTGTGACGCTGGTGCTGAAGCGGTTTTCCTTCATTGGTGACGGTCTGTCCCATGTGGCATTCGGCGCGATGGCGATTGCCGCCGTGCTGCAGATCACCAACAAAATGCCCCTTGTCATGGTCATTACCATCCTCAGCGCCGTGCTGCTCCTACGCACCGGGCAGAACACGAAAATCAAGGGCGACGCCGCCATCGCCATGATCTCGGTGGGGGCACTTGCCGTCGGCTATCTTCTGATGAACATTTTCTCCACCTCGTCCAATCTTTCGGGCGATGTGTGCAGCACGCTGTTCGGCTCCACCTCCATTCTGACGCTGTCCCCCGTAGAGGTATGGCTGTGCGTGGGAATGTCGGTGCTGGTCGTGGCGGTGTTCATCCTGTTCTACAATAAGATCTTCGCCGTAACCTTTGACGAGAGCTTTGCAAGAGCGGCCGGCACGAAGGCGGGGCTTTACAACCTGCTGATCGCCGTCGTCGTTGCGGTCATCATCGTGCTGGCGATGAACCTTGTGGGTTCCCTGCTGATCTCCGCACTGGTGATCTTCCCGGCGCTGTCCGCCATGCGGATGTTCAAGAGCTTTCGCAGCGTGACCATCTGCGCGGCAGTCCTTTCGGTTTTCTGTGCGCTGCTCGGCATTCTGGCGTCCATTCTCGCCGGTACGCCGGTAGGTTCCACCATCGTCGCCGTTCAGATCGGCGCTTTCGGTCTGTCGTGGCTGGCAGGCACGGTATTGGGAGGTGTTCGCAGATGAAAAAACTATTGTGTGTTTTGCTGATTGCCCTAACTCTTGTACCTCTCGCCGCCTGCGGAGGTGAAAAAGATAAAGTGACTGCTGCAGCTGATTCAGCCGATAACCAAGCGCCAGAGGCTTCTGTTTCACAAAAACAGCCCTCAGAAAAGAAATCGGAGTCTAAGCCTGCAGCCTCTGAACCAACGCAAAGCACAGACGGTGTTGATGTTGACCTCACAAGTCTTAGCAGTACAATGGTATATTCCGAAGTCTATAATATGATGAACGCCCCCGGTGATTATATTGGAAAAACCATTAAAATGACGGGACAATTTGTATATTACGAAAACCCTGATACGAAAGCCCAATACTTCACCTGTATCATTGGCGATGCAATGGCTTGCTGCTCGCAGGGACTGGAGTTTGTACTGACCGGCAAGCATACCTATCCGGATGATTATCCTGAGTTTGGCAGCGAGATTACGGTTAGTGGTACATTTGAGTTATATGAGGAAGGAGACATCCGATATTGTCGGCTGGTTGATGCGGAAATGATTGGGCAATAAAGCAGCAGCCTGCAAAAAAACAGACAGCTTTCCGCCTAAGTCGTATTTCTGCGTGAGAGTCGGCGAAAGCTGCCTGTTTTGCTATAGAACTGACTATCGGCGCGATAGCGAGGCATTTTGACCATAGCTTTGTCATCTGCTTCTTCACCGTATATGAGCATTGACTTTGCAGGAGTCAGCCTATAGCAGGAACTCTCAAGGTTTCACTTGCGAAATGGCAGAATCCCTGCTATAATATTTATGTAAGTTTCAGAATTGCCGCCGAGCAATTACAGTGAATGAGTAACACAGTGCCTAAGGATGAAAGTCTTCAGGCACATTTTTGTTTCTTCTGCCTCTCACAAACAGAGGCACAGACGGGGACGGCGGGGAGTATGCCCCCTCCCTGCTATCAATTTCATATCTGGGATCCTTGGATCCAAAAGCGCTTAGAGAGCTTCGGTTCTTTAAGCGCTTTTTTATATAGATCGGAGCCTAACCGCTCCCTTACCCTTTGCTCCGGGGAGCCTTTCGGCATACCCGTACAGATAGATATTACATGCAGGAATGCAGAAAGGAAATGCCAGTGGAAGACGATTACATGATGGTGATCATCCCGTGTATTGCGGAGATTGCCGCCTCAGATACGCCTGAACGAGTCAAAAAGCTCCGCCTTGGAGCCATTAGCGAGCTTCAGCGGTATCTGCATTATTACCGGCAGCTTGGCTATATGCCGAAGCTTCTCTATGCCATTGCAGACAAGAAATGCCGGATGATAGGTTCCGCCACAACCAAGGCGGAGCTGCAAAAGCTAGTCCGACCCAATTGTCCGCACTATGACGGAGCCGGATTTATCCCAGCTGCTTACAGTGTCCCGGAAGAAGAACTCATCTGTTGGAGCGAAACATCCCTGAAAGGGCCGCTGACCGCAGAGGGCTTTCAGCGGTATATGCAGCTTTTTAAGCAGGTGCTTCCGGAGGAAAGCCGCAGACTCGCGTTGTGAGGTGATGCAGATGGATAACATCGGGAATACCGAGCATGCGTTGACCTTTGCGGATCTGCGTGTTCACTACTATACCGGACGGAGCTACCTCATCTCCGGCGAAGGCCGAGATAAGGTGTTCGGCTATCGGCACGGTGTGATGACCGATATCGGAGATCTGCCGGAAGCCGAGTGGACCCGACTGGCAAAACAACTGATCCGGCAATCCGGCGAGCAGGAGCTATATCAGCAGCTTTTCGCATGGGAAAGAGAGCAAAGCCATTGGGAACAAAGTCCTTCTCAGTTTGAACTGGATGTGCTGAGTTTGCATATGGCGCGGCTGCCGGACAATCCGGCGTGGTGCGATTTTATTCCATTCAACCGGAAATATCGCCCTGAAGTGCTTTGCAATGCAGAGATTCTATGGCTCAAGTGTTCCGGGTGTGGAAAACTCCACGAAATGACAGGAATGCAGTTCAAAAATATCCGCGACAGAAGCAATGGTAAGCTGTACTGCCGGAAATGCGGTGATTGGATGCCGGTCCACCCATGCACTCATCCTAAGGAAGGGGGTGATGGGAACGGATAAAGTCGTCATCGTTGTCAAGGACGGAATGGTTCGGGAAGTGTTCGGAGCCTGCCCTTACAAATTCGATGTTGAGGTCTTGGACATGGATTTTAACGGAGCCGACCCTGACGCAGAGAATGCCGCGCAGGATCGGCTTCAGACTGTCCGGCAGTATCTCAGCAAAATCTATTAACGGAAAGGAAAAGCATTATGCAAGAAAAGAACAACACAAATCTGGAGCGGATGCGCGAACTGATCGAGCAGCTCACGGAGGCGGACATCGCCTACTACAAAAACGATGCTCCTATTATGACGGATCTGGAATATGACCGACTGACAGAGGAGCTCGCCGCTTTGGAGCATGATACCGGGCTGGTGCTTTCCGGCTCGCCGACGCAGAAGGTTTCCGGAGAGATTTTGGAAAGCCTGGCGGAGGTGCGGCATACAAAGCCCATGCTGTCCGCAGGCAAGACGAAGTCCATTGAGGATCTGATCCGGTTTGCAGCAGGACGTGCTGTTCTGCTGAGCTGGAAGATGGACGGACTTACGCTGGTTTTGCGGTATGAGTACGGAAAACTGAAGCAGGCCATCACCCGCGGCCGCGAGGGTATCATCGGCGAGGATGTGACCCATACGGTGCGCACCTTCCGAAACGTGCCCTTGACGATCCCCACGAAGGAATCGTTTGAGGTGCGCGGAGAGGGCGTCATCTCATGGGAGAGCTTCCGCAGAATCAATGCCAGTCTGGAGGAGCCCTATACCCATCCGCGGAATCTGGCCTCCGGCAGCACGCGAAAGCTTGACGCCGGTGAGGCAAGCAAGCGCCGGTTGGAGTTCTGGGCTTTCGAACTGGTCAGCGACCATCTGGAGCCTGAGAGCAAGCTTGCGCAGCAGCAATTTCTGCAGCGCAGCGGTTTCTCGGTTGTGCCGTATATCTTTTTGGATGCCGGGCACAGCGGGCAGGACATCCGAGATACAGTTGCGGGCATGGAACCCAAAGACTTCGCATATCCGGTGGATGGTCTCGTCATGGAATATGAAGACCTCCGCTATGGCAAAAGCCTTGGAGCAACCGGACATCACGAGAATCGCCTGATTGCGCTCAAGTGGGCCGATGAACTCTACAGCACGCGCTTCCGCGGCGTGGAGTTGGCCACGACCAGAACCGGTATGGTAAGCATCACCGGTCTGTTCGATCCGATCAGCATTGACGGTACACTCGTCAGCCGCGCTTACCTGCACAACCTTGATATCTTCGATGAGTTTCAGTTTGGCATCGGTGACGAGATCAGCGTGTATAAGGCAAACATGATCATTCCGCAGATTGCGGACAATAAAACGCAGAGCAACACCTATATGCTGCCCATGACCTGCCCCTGCTGTGGAAAGCCGCTAACGGTAAAGTACACATCGGGCGGCACACGGCAGCTGTATTGCGGTAATCCGCACTGTGCAGCCAAGCTGGTGCAGAAGTTTGCGCATTTCTGTGAAAAGACCCGCATGAATATCGAAGGACTCTCAGCAACAACGCTGGAGAAGCTCATCGGTCACGGCTGGGTGCGAAATTTCGGAGACTTATACGAGCTGGAGCAGTACCGTGAGGATATTGTACGCACCGAGGGTTTCGGCGAGCGATCCTTTGACCGACTGCAGGCGGCAATTGAAAAGAGCCGCCGCTGCACGTTGGCAAAGTTTATCGCCGGTCTCGGTATCCCGATGGTCGGGCGCCATGCAGGCCGGGATCTGGATCGCTATTTCCATGGATCATGGGCTGAGTTTGAGGCGGCAATTCTCAACGGCTTCGATTTCACACAGCTGCCGGATTTTGGCGAGACCATGCACAACAACATTTATACCTGGTATGCGGATGCTCAGGAGGCAAAGCTCTGGCGTCCGCTGCTGAGAAAAATTCAATTTGAAACAAAGGAGAATTTGACTATGGAAACCACCATGAATAACCCCTTCGCAGGCAAGACCGTCGTTGCTACCGGAAAGCTGGAGCATTACACCCGTGACGGCATCCAGGAGAAGCTGATTTCTCTGGGCGCCCATCCGTCCGGTGCCGTGAGTAAGAAAACCGATTATCTGATCGTTGGCGAAAAAGCCGGCAGCAAGCTGACCAAAGCACAGCAGCTGGGCGTAAAAACGCTGACTGAACAGGAATTTGAGGACATGCTGGCCTGAATGGCAGGCGGCGCAACGGTTGCGGAGCAGGGATTACCTGCTCCGTTTCCGGTCTCAGGAGGAAATCAAGATGACAAACCACAAATACCGTTGTCCTGTCTGCGGAGCCAAGAGCTTCGAGGTCACAGCACATGTTACGCAGGATTGGAAAATCGACTGCAACGGCACTTTTCTGGAAGCGTTGAATGAGTGCGTTGAGGTCACGCACTATCCTGACGAAGCGGATATTTGGAGCTGTGCCAACTGTGATTTTTCCGCAGAAGGCAAATCGGTTCTCGTAAATACTCACAGTTAGGAGGGCACATAATGAGAAAAACGAAGATCGGGGTCATGGACTTCCACGGCAGCGTGGATATCACCGACCCCTGTTACGACAAAGACGTCTGGTGCCGGATGAACAATGTGAAAATCAGTGAAGGCGAATATGCCTGCTATGTCTGGCGTCATACCGACAAAGGTAAGTATGAGGACGGTACGCCGTATTCGTATTTACTGGTTGGTGCGATTGGGATATACCGAAACGGTGATATACCGCGCCAGAAGGACATGGAGGAAATCGGCAGCATAGGCGTTGACGCCGGGCTGGCTGGGTTTTTCCACAACAAACCGGATTACAGTGACGAGGAATGGGGCAGGTTCTGTGACCGTGTCCGTAATGGCGATGCATGGCTGATAGAGGACGGCTTTTATAGCTTGTCCGGGTACGGCGACGGATGCTATGGCGTATATGCTTATAAACAGGATGGCGCAATCACCGCATTGGAACTCCGTTTTCTGTGATGAGGCGGGGCGCGTGCGTAGTTCTCGTGGATTGTGTAGAAAACAATAGGAGGTCACAAAATGAAAGAAACCAAGAATGCACGTTTCTGTCGCGTGGCGGAGGCGCGCGTCAACAAAATTATCCGGATGCTGCGCCTTCTGGGCAACTGCTCCGGAACAAACACCTATGCCTATGACGCCGATGCCGTCGAGCAGATCTTCACGGCACTGCAGATCGAACTGGATCAGGCGAGGAAGCGATTCTCTGAAAACGGGGGACCGGGACGAAAGCGGTTCTCTCTTTCGCAAGCGCCGACGCCGGACACCGTTTCGTATCCGCACATCACGCTGCCCCTGCCGGACGGCACACATCTTCGAGCCGTCGCGTATGCAGATACGACCTATCCGGCCATCAATCTGTATCTACTGCGGGATGGCGAGCCGGAGGAACTCGTATGCTTTGCGGAATACAACTCGGAGCACAGCCCCTGCCACGAGCTTTGCATCGGCGTCTACACTTCCGATGCGGAGGACACACAGTACTATGGGCCATATCGGCCGGAAAGGGAAACAGAGTATGGAAAAGGTGATTGATAAAAGCCGGGCATATGAAGCCTACCGACTTGCGTGGGATGATATCGCAAAGTTGCTGTCAGATCAGATCAAGGTTGTTCTGGGCCGAAGATTTCTTCTGCGTGTGTGGCCGGAGGATCAAGGATACTGGGGCGCCCGTGCACTGCATGGGCTGTTTTCGGTTGCTGATCTGAATCGGCTGCTGGATGCTGTACAAGCAGACGCGGAGACCCGCATGGAAACTCTGCCGGAGGATTCAGAGGACGTACACGGTTTCGGCATGACACTTGGCTCACTTCTTTTGAAGGCCGCTTTACAGGCGGACTGGAAGTGTGAGATGGTCGAGGACGATGCACTCTGGCTGATCGGTTTTGTCAGCTCGGAAACGCGGCCTTACACGGTGAGCGGTCTTCTAAGAACTCTCAATTCGGACACGCTGATGTCGGCCAAAGAGATTCTGACATACCTGAAAGACAACGACAGCACCGACCGCACGCTCAGTGATATTAGGCTGCGCTATTATGCCGCGCACGGAAATGAGCTGTGCTGGCGCTATCCCATCTGCGACGGAATCCATGCCGGTGCGTTTATCCTGGCCACAAAAGACGGCTATCTGAGTCTACCCTACAACAGTATGGACGAGGAAGACTATGAAATCCTGGTATTGGATGACGCTGTATTTCACGATCCGGCATCGCTTACTACCTTTCTGTCAAACTGGGAAGATTTCTCTGCCGACCTGACGGATGCCATGCGCGAGATGTGCCGTATTCTGGAAGGAGTCGAAGAGGATGCCTGATGCGGTTAAACCCGAGATCTGTCTGACAGGAAAGCTTCTGTACCCGGTACATATCGGCTTGCCGGCATATATTCAGGAGACTGACGGATGCCGAAGGACTTCCGCAGTCTGTGCTATTCTGGCAGACACACAAGAAGCTACCGTGATTGAAACGCGCAATAGCGTGTATTCCATTCAGAAAGTATGAGGTGCAGTATGAACAACAATATCGACTGGATCATCCATCTTGTAGCAAACGGAGCCTGTGACGAGTGCGGGAAGGAGGAAAAAGGATTCCTGCCCTATACCTGCAATGCGCATACTCATGGCATGGAGAAATATGGCCATCCGGATTTTCAAGTGGTCCTGAGTCTTCCTCCCCGTGAAATCGGAAGGATCCTCAACACATTGGGGCTTAGGGTTCAGGAAGGAGAACGCTTTCAGGCCGGTAGGTATGTATCCGGCATCTATGCCGACTGCGATATCCGTCTGGATGAATTTCGGGAAACGGGACGCAATGTGCTGCGTGCAGTCATACCGGATCGGCAGAATCGTTTTCCGGAAGATCCACAGTGCGAAGAACCATATCGACTGCAGAGCATGGATACAGAGGATCTGTATGAGAGAGAAGGTGCGTTGTCGTGAAAATTGCCATCTACCAGATTGCGATAGAGCGCGATGAGAACCGTCTTGCGTTTCAGAGCCTGAATCACATCATATCGGTCAGTAATGGTCAAGTCCCTGCAGAGCTTTACGACTGCGTTTTTGCCGGAGAAGTTTCTGCGCAAACACTGGAGGATATCTTCTATGTTTTCAACATGGAGCACCCTTCCGGTTACAAAAGGCGGTCGCTCTCGGTCTCCGATGTAGTGGAGATATTTCTTGCATCAGGAGAAAGCGAGTTCTATTACTGTGAGCCAATCGGGTTCAAGCGGATTCGTTTTGAAAAGGGGTAATCCAAACGCTGAGCACAAAAATAAATCAGGCTTTACAGCACAAACAGGAGGCGTCGAATTATCGGCGCCTCCTGTGGCCTAAAAGGAGAATATCACAATGAACATCGAAGAAGTCTTATCAACAACGCACAGAATCTCTCCTCGTGAGAGGGTCCCCTTTCACTGCGCCTGCTGCGGCGAGTGCTGCCGCCATGTCCGGCAAAGCGTTCCCTTGGAAAGTCCGGATGTATTCCGGCTGACACGGCTGCTGCGGGAAAAGGATAAGGGAATCATTTGCATGGACGACTTTATTGCGCGGTATACCGAACTTGCCCTACTGGACGAATGTGGGTATTTCATGCTCATGCTGAAAGTTACAGGTGTTGACGACGCCTGTATTTTTCTGAAAGAGAATCGGTGTATGGTCCATGCGGCAAAACCAAGAACCTGCCGGATCTATCCATTCGTTGCCGGTATCGGAGATGACGGCCAGCCGGAATATCTGGTGAGCCGCGAAAAGGAACACCATTTCAAAGGCCCGGCCGTTCATGTAAAGGCATGGATGAAACGGCGGTTTACCGAGGAAGACAAAGCGTTTCTCAGAATGGATCTTGGTTCTGCTCGGGATATTGCACGACTCATGCGGCGGATACCCGAATTCCATCGGCAACAGGCGATGCTCCTGTTCTGGCGATATAAGTATTCGGATTTCGACTTAGATCAGCCGTTCCTAAAGCAATATGCAAAAAATCTTCAACAGCTCAAGGCCGCACTGACCCTGTTGGCGGAGCAGCCATAACCAATACAAACCGACGATTATTCTATGAAAAGGAGAAGTAAAAATGGATCAAAGATTACAACACATTGTGGAGCACTACGACGAGATGTGCATCGGAACGGATGAGCATTTTCGTTTTCACTGCAAGCAGTGCGGGAAGTGCTGCATCAACCGGGAGGATATTCTCCTGAATCCCAAAGACCTCTACAACATATCCAAGGAGCTGGGACTTGCGCCACGGGACACCATTGCACAATATTGCGAGGTATATCTGGGGCAAAACTCCCGAATCCCCATTGTACGGCTCAAGCCGAGAGGATCTATTAAGCGTTGCCCGCTGCTCAGGGACCGGAAATGTTCTGTTCATAATGCAAAGCCTACGGTTTGCGCCCTGTTCCCACTGGGCCGCAGCATAAAGCTGGATGCGAAAGAAACGGATCCGAACGCCATTGAGCGTGCCAGGATCCAGTATATCATCAACTCCATTGAGTGCGGAGATCGTTCCGAAGAGCATACCGTACGCGAGTGGGTAGAAAGCTTCGGCATACCCATCCACGACAACGATTTTATTGCATGGCAGAAAGCGCTGTTCTCTGTAAGACAGCAAATCGTGGAGCTGGAGAAAATGCTTCCTGACAAATCCATGGAGCGGGTCTGGTCCATTACCTATCAGGCGCTGTATCTCAATTATGACATTCAGGAGGATTTCCGGGAACAGTTCCAAAAAAACAGCGACCGTCTTATCGACGCACTTGAACATCTGCCGGCATTGTGGAAGGAGCTCAGCCATGAATGATGACCGCAACCGTAGTCAAATCATTCGCATCGATGCACGCAACTGCTTTGTGGAAAGTCTGAATGATGCCTTTGAGATCGGGAAAGCGCATTTTACATTTGCCTCCTACGACCTCAGCAAGCCCTCCGGCCAGCGTCAGACCAACAGCATTCAAATCTACATCGATATGGCGGAGGTGTTGGAGTTGTGCCGGAAGCTGATGGGTGGTGAATTGCGCTATCTAATGCAGGTTAAGAAGAAAAATGGCGACAGCACGCCGCTCTATCAGTGTCTTGGCGGCACTTCGGCGGAAAAGCTCGCAAGGTACGGACGGGCACGAGCGGATGGGAAAAGCCTGTCGCGGACTGCGCAGCTCGTCTGCGGCAGTAAGACGGATTTTCTTTTCGTTGCTGACAGCGGTCCCGGAGAAACCAACGCCAAAGGCCTGATCGTACCGCGGTTCGGAAAGAATCCTGAAAACCATGTCTCGGTCAGCATGACTTTTGAACTGTTCAGCGAGCTTATGCTGATGACCAAAACCCACTACCAGTCATGGCTGACGGCATACTATCTGCAGAACCCGATAAAATCAGCGACATTGCCGGCGCAGGAAACGTATGCAGCGCCCGATAACGCCCCGAATACACTCTTCTGAGGTACAGCCCATGAGGTTTCGTACATTCAGAGAAAGCATCCGAAACATGGGTGGTGTGTGGACAGGTAACGATGTGTATTTTGCACAGACACAATCGCAGTATACTGCCGCTTTTTTGCCGGAGTATCCGAAGAAATCTAAGAGGGACAGTACAATCAGCTGTTGCTGGCTCAATGGAGGCTGGGACTACAGCGGCGTGTATGCCGAAGAATTAAGGATGAAGAATGGCTGCGTATATCGGGGTTGCGCCCTTCTATCAAACGGAGCCGATGATGTCGAGACGGTTCATGCCATCAAAACGATTGAGGATTGCCTCTGGAAGCAGTATCCTCAATACTGACATTTCAGCGATACAGTATACCAGCGCGGCGGAGCTTGCTTTTGCAAGCTCCGCCGTTTTGCGTATAAGTATCTTTTGCGGTGTCAGGTAATGCTCCACTCCCGCGCCTTTGTCTGCTCTGAAATCATACGGGCATACCATCCGTTTTGTGCCAAAAGCTCCTTGTGGTTTCCGCGTTCACTGATTATTCCTTTGTCCAGAACAAGAATCTGATCCGCTCCGATGATCGTGTTGAGACGATGCGCAATGACAATCACCGTCTTGTCTTTCATCAATGCATCCAACGCCTTGTGAATTTCTTTCTCGTTGTCTGCATCCAAGCTGGACGTAGTTTCATCCAACAGGACGATAGGAGCGTTCTTGATGAGGGCGCGGGCAATGGAAATTCGCTGCTTCTCGCCGCCGGAGAGCGTATTGCCGCCTTCGCCCACCATGGTTTCATAGCCGTCCGGCAATGCCGAAATAAACTCGTGGCATTGTGCCGCCTTTGCCGCTGCAATGATTTCCTCCATTCTTGCGCCCGGCTTTCCAACGCGGATATTGTTCGCTATGGTGTCATGCAGCAGATAAACGTCCTGAAAGACGATGGCCATTTTCTCGGCCAGCGCATCCGGTGACTGTTCCCGAATATCACAACCGCCAATCGTAACGGAGCCCTTTGACACATCCCAAAATCGGGAAATCAAACTGATGATTGTGGTTTTTCCGCTGCCGGAGGGCCCCACCAAAGCCGTCGTCGTTCCCGGCTTTACAGAAAACGAAACATCCCGCAGCACGGGCACGCCCATCTCATAGGCAAAATCCACATGAGAAAAGATGACATCGAAGAATGAAAGCTGTGCAGCCTCTTCACGATAGGGCAAAGGTGCTTCCTGCCGTGTCTGCAAGATGTTCTCCGCCGCCTTGCCGAGGTATTTTAATTCAGGGTATAGACTGCCGAGCGTCGCCATCATACTGGAAAGAGAAACGCCGATCATCAGTAGGGCGATCATGCGCTGTGTGTCGATTGCTCCCGACTGATATAAGGCCGGAGCCAGAATTAGCGCTGCCGGAAGAATCAACGAGGTCACAAAACTGAAGGAGATAGAAAAAGGCATAATCGAGAGTTCCAGTTTTACGGAATCTTTTTTTAAGGAGGTAAAGCTATCGTCAAGGCGCTGAAACTTTTCGCCTGTCATGTTATAGAGCTTAAAGGTTCTGATTCCATTGATGTACTCCACAATGCGGGAGATCACACGACTAACGCTTGCCCGCTGCCTGCCGCCGTATTTCTGTGACATCACTCCACTCAGATGCATCAAAGGGAACGCAATCAGGATCAGCACCGTAGCAATCAGTCCATACTGCCATGAAACCATAAAGGCAAACAGGAGAGCCAGAGCACTGAAGAACAGCACCTTTATCAAACTCGCCAGAGAATGTGTCAAAACCTGTTCAAAGTCAGTAATATCTGTAGTCAGCGTACTCATGAGGCGGCCAATGCTGTTCTTGTTGAAATATCCAAGATTCAGGCTGCGGATATGATCGCCGAGAGCAAGGCGCTGCTGCGCCGAAATATCTGCGCCGCGATATTGTACCTGCGTATAGTTTACGGAAAATAAGATAGCCCTCACCAAAAACAACAGCACAAGGATGACGCTGTACAAGGTCAGTTTTTGCACCGTAAAGATGCCGCCGATCAGCTCGATAATCGTCAAAACCATTGCGCTGAACATCCCCATGTGCAACAGTGCGTCCAGACAGGACAGCACGATAGGTAAATACAGAGACTTTATATTTTTACCGGCAACCCGGCGAATCATTTTGAATGTGTAATTCATGCTGTCACCTCCTGCGTATAACTGCGCCACATATCGGCATACCGCCCGCCCTTTGACACCAGCTCGTCATGTTTTCCTTTCTCTAAAAGGCGTCCTTCATGGAACACACAAATCTGATCTGCTCCCGTAATCGTGTGAAGACGGTGAGCGATCATAATGGTAGTTTTTCCTTTCAGCAAGCACGATAAAGCAAGCTGGATTTTATGTTCGTTTTCCATGTCCGCAAAACTGGTCGCTTCATCGAAGATAATGATGGGAGAATCTTTCAGGATTGCCCGTGCAATGCAAATGCGCTGCTTCTCTCCTCCCGAAAGCTTTACGCCGTCCTCGCCCAGTTTGGTTTTGTAGCCGTTCGGAAGGCTCATAATAAAATCGTGGATCTGCGCGGCTCTTGCAGCATCTTCTACTTGCTGGGGCGTAGCTTCTTTGTTTCCGATGGCGATATTTTCATAAATACTGTCATGTAGCGTAAAGGTTTCCTGAAATACAAAGGACACCAAGTCCATCAGATTATCGTTCTTCAATTCTAAAATATTCTTTCCGTCGACGCAGATGCTACCTTCCGCGACTTCCCAAAACTTGGGGATAAGCTGCGCGGCGGTGGTTTTTCCAGCCCCGGAAGCGCCAACAAAAGCAGTCAGGCTACCTGCCGGCAGAGATAACGAGATGTTTTTCAACACATCGGTTTTGTCATATCGGAAAGTAACATCCTCAAAGCTCACGCTATGAGGCTGTGCGCGATCTAAAGTCTCCGTTCCCTCTGTTGTGCATGGCAGCTCCATAATGGTCTGGATTCGCCCAACGCCGCTCATAATCTGACTGAACATCATGGCAAGATTCATCAGATTGAGCAGGCTGGAAAGAAACACCATACTCATGACCATAAAATACAAATAATCCTGCACGGGCAATGTCCCCCGGAAGTAGAGTAGACCGCCCAATGGCAGGGCAAAAAGGATTCCGCTTTCAACCAATGCCACAAACAGGCCGTAAGTATATCCCTGACTTTTGGTGCAGCGTTTCCAGAACGCATTGTATTCTTCTACCGCATCCGCATAGTCCCGGTAGCTCTCTGCCGTCATATTGTAGGCTTTCATCACGGGCATCCCGTTGATGAACTGCATAATTGCTGTGTTCAGCTTTTCCAGCAGGCGATGGTAGGTCGGCATCTGCTTCCCGGTAATCGCCATTGCCGCCCCTTGAATGATAAGCCCCAGCACTACCGGCGCCAGCAGGCATAAGGCCATGGTGACATTGATTGTCAGCAGATGAATGAATACGATCACAGGCACGCATACGGCAGAGGTCACGTCCGGAATTTGGTGGGCCAGGAATTTTTCAATTCGTTCCACATCCTCAATAATGACTTTCTTGATCTCGCCCGATGCGTGATCGGTGAAGAACCCCAGATTAACCTTTGCAATGTGCCTTATGATCTGCGTGCGCACGTTGTATAGCGTGTTAAAGGCTCCAATGTGAGAAAATGTCCCGGAAAGGATGGAGCAGAGGAATTTCCCTGCAATCGCCGCTGCGGCAATCAACCCATAGTGCAAAGCGTCTCCTTCACCGCCCAGCAAAACCAAAATGCTGCGATACACCATGACATACGGGATAAACGAGCATAATGCGCTGGCAATTCCGAACAGGGCAGATACAAGCAGATGTAGTTTATATTTTCCAGCCAACTGCATTAAATAAGCGGCGCTGGATTTTCTTTCCTTTTCCATGGCTCCTCCTGTTATTCCCGCATGGCGGCCATAAGCCGCTCTGCGTTATCAATTTGAAAATCATCCGCCAATGTGCAGTCTCGGATCACAAGCGCACGGCTGCAAGTGGCAAGGGCACATTCCAAGTCGTGAGTAATCATAAGAATAATATGCCCCTTTTCTGCAAGCGCACGAAGCTGCTTGCTGACAGATCGCATATTGCGACCATCCAAGCCACTGGTAGGCTCGTCCAGAACGATGACCGGCGCTTCGTTCAACAGAGCGACAGCCAAAGCAAGACGCTGTTTTTGTCCTCCTGACAGGGTTGCCGGATGCCGGTCTGCAAACTCTGCCAAATTCAAGAGCGTCAGCAACTCGTCCGCCCGCAGCTTCAACGCGGGCGTTACTTTTTTGCCTGTCAAAAGTTCATCGGTCAGACTTTCTCCGAATAACTGACTGTCCAAATCCTGCATGATATACCAAATCATTTCGCGCCGTCTGCTCTTTTTCAATTGCTTTTCCGCAAAGCGGATCGTACCGCCGTCCTCCTTCAGAAGCCCTGACAGCAGTTTCCCCAACGTGCTCTTTCCGGCAGCATTGGGGCCTACAATCGCAACGATTTCTCCCGGTGAGCAGGAAAACGAAACGTCCTTCAACACTTCATGCAAGCCGAACCGCTTGTGTAGTCTCTCAACGCTTAACAAAGGCTTCTGTTCAGTTTCCTTACCACTATTAGCAGGGAATGGCAAGTTCAAGAGTTCCATACTGCGAAGCCCCCACTCGAAAACCTGCGCATGGGGCAGAATATTCATTTCCTGCGGCGTCATCACGCTGACGATTTCACCCTTATTCAAATAGACGATCCGATCTGCTATATCACGCAGATAATAAAGCCGATGCTCTGCAATCAGAATCGTCTTTCCTTGCTTTTTCAAAAGACAAACAAACGCTGCAAAATCCTCCGTAGCGCCCATATCCAGATTGGCAGAGGGTTCGTCCATCACATAGATATCCGGGTCAATCGCCTCCGCAGAGGCGATTGCTACCCGCTGCCGCATACCATAAGAGAGGTATCGAACCTTCTGTTCTAAAAGGTTCGTAATGCTCAATGCCTCCGCTGCGTCCTGAACTCTTTTCACGATCTCGTCATGAGGGACACCGTAGTTTTCGCAGCCAAAGGCAATTTCGCCTGCTACCTCATTGGCAAAGAACTGGCTACGCGGGTCCTGAAATACATTCCCGACATACTTGCCTCGTTCCCATGAGGGAATCTCCGCCATGTTCTTCCCGAATAGCCATACTTCGCCGCTGAGCTCTCCCGTGAAGAAATAGGGGATCAGTCCATTTATCACGCGGGTCAAAGTACTCTTTCCGCTGCCGGAGGGGCCCGTCAATACGATGACCTCCCCCTTTTCTACGCTGAGATTGATATGCTTCAACTGATTCTCCGTGTCTCCGTAGGAGAAACTGAGATTTTTAATTTCAATCGCTGGATTCAATTTCTCACCTCACACCAAGATACACATGGCCGCTGTTGAAATAAACAGCGCAATCATGACGCCATCGCTTACAGCCATCTTGTTTAAGTAGTAGCCTTCCTTCATGTAGGGACTCTCAATCCCGCGAACAACGCTGGATGCCGCCAACTCGTCTGCAATTTTCAAGGAGCGAAACACCATCGGTACGACCACATATTCAAAGGTGTTAAGCGGATGTAAAACCACTTGAAGCGGAGAGAGCAGAAGTCCGCGCGTCTTCATGGCATCCAGCACATCAGAAAACTCCGAAGCCACCGTTGGAACAAAACGCAGTATGACAATCACCGTCAGCCTTACGGAGGACGGAAGCGGCAGTTGCCGGAGGGCAGCAGTCAGCTTGCCCGATGGAGCCTGTGAAACAAGATAGACCGCCATAAAGACGGGGATCAGTTCGATCAGGAAAGTAAAAAGCATGGGGGAAGGAATATTGATACCATGGCGCACATTGAATGTAAGCCATCCGTAGCTAATGAGGAAAGCTACTAAGAACTTCAGTCCCTTTCCCCAATACCCGAATATTGTCATCACAAGAAACAGTGCGGCGGTGCAGGCAATATGCAGCCACATGTTTTTGCAGAGAAAAGCCACGGCACAGACACAAACAGCCAATATCAAAAGCGCAAAAATGTTGACGCGGCGGATCAGTTTTGTGTTGTTAATTACGGCTTCCATCACTTTACAATTCCTGCTTTCTGGAAATGGCGTCTCAAAATACGCTGTCCAAAGAGGCAGCCAAGCAGGGCAAGAGCTACCGTGATCGCACAGGCTCCAATCATGTGCCACGGGCTGGAGAGCATATTGAGTTGCATATCAAAGACTTCCTGAGAAAAGCCTTCCGTGGATGCCTTTGCCACATAACTTTCCCAAGCAGCCCAGATCGGAACAGTGTTTCCGATAATCATGCCGAGGCCATAACAAGACCACCCCATGGCGTTGCGTAAGGGTTTCCGGTAGCTATCTTTACCCAGCATGGCAAGCTCACAAATCACACCCACCAGCAGAAAATACGGAAGCAGAAACACATAGCCGCCTAAGGCGCTGATGATGCCAAACACGGTGCTCCACACCATCAAAATCCCGTGTTTGTTCAGCCGATTGGCAACAACGAGGTAAAATGTCGCGCAGAAAAATTCTTGAATACCGGCAGAGCAGTAAAGGTACAGGAACGGAAACGGAAGCGTCAGAGTGCCAACCGCTCCATATACCGCAAATGTCAAGACCATCATGGCTGCAATTACCATCACGTCCCGCGTGGTAAATCTTTTCTTTTCAGTCGTAGTATTCATAAAAAACTCCTTTCAAAAAATAGGTCTGTAGGATTCACAAGAATGAGTTAGAGTAGGCTAACCAACGGGTAAAAAACACCTCCTTACGCAAAATACAATTTCCATGCACTACCGAAAAAATCTGCAATGAGATGTATTCTGTCAAGTGCTTCGTCCTTTTCCAGCTTATGACGCACAATCTCGAAGAACGCATAATACTGTGCGCTAAGTAGAATATGTATTTCGTCAAGCGTCAAGGGACGGCACGAATAGCCCTGGCGAATCATCTCCTGCTGAAAGGTATAAGTCTGTTTTTCTTCTTCCTCAATAAGCTGATCCACAAAGCTTTCGTAGGCGCTTCCGGCAGACTGGCTGATAAGCAGGTAGAAAGCATCCTTGTTTGCGAAAATGTACTCCACCAGCACGGAAATAACCTCATCAGAAATATTCCACATATTTTCCGGATGGCCATCTGTCAGAGAAGCGAAGCCCCGTTCTCCGCCTTTGCGATACAAATCCAACATATGATCCGCAACTGGTGACACAAGTGCGGCAAACAGGCTTTCTTTATCGGCAAAATACCGAAAAATTGCGCCAGTGGTCAGCCCAGCTTGTTTTGCAATACTGCGAACGGAAGCATCGTTATATCCCTTTTCCATGAACTCCTTTTTGGCTGTGTCTAAAATCAGTTGTTTTGTATCTTCACTCTTACTCATGCTAATCACCTCCCAGAAAAATAGCACTGCTATTTAATTATACACAGGTTGCGTCAAATGTCAAGATAGCAGTGCTATTTTAAGCCCAGATTTACAAACCTAGCAAACGGGCAAGCAGGGCAAAGAGGGCCCTCTTTTGCATTTTCGGGGAATTTTCGCCGCCGCGAAAACTCCCCTCTGCTTGTCAGGGGCAGCGCCCCTAAGACCCCTTTGAACGCGCAAGATGCGCGGCTGCGCGTTTCTGCGAAACGCTTAGGAGCGTGACCGTTATTGCTGGTCATGCTCCTTTTTCTTCTCCTACTCGCGCTCGTTTTTGCCAGCGTACGATCTACGTTCTGCTTGTGGAGCAGCAGCTCGCGCATCTCATCGCGCGAACGCCGGTATTCGGCATACGCCGCCTTTTTCTCCGACGCCAAAGGCTTGACCGTGCCGCGGTTCGGATATGAAGCTGCAGCACATTTACTTCTGCGGAAGTATTGATGCTGCGGCCTACTTCAAAAATCAAAGCGAGCTAACGCAAACGGCACGGAAACTCCGTGTCGTTTTTTATTATGCTGCATATTTCAAAGCCAAATCTGCACATATTATTAGAAAAGAATATGCAGATAATTCAGATGATTGCTTGCGTTTCTGCACATAGTGCGCTATAATTATGTGCAGAAAGGCTGGTGCTGTATGAGAAAATTCGATTACTCCTTTTTGAATAACGGTATGCTGCCGGCAAACCTTGTGACCCTCACTTCCAATATTGCGGCTCTGAAAACCATGGCAGGCGTGCGCAAGGAGGAATACACGCAGATATTCACGGAGCTGGAGGCTGTCGCAAAGGTACAGTCTATCAAAAGCTCCAACGCCATTGAGGGCATTGTGACCAGCGACGAGCGTATTGCCGCCATTGTTAATCAGAACAGCGCCCCGCTGAACCACAACGAGGCGGAGATCGCCGGGTACAGAGATGCGCTGAATGAGATCCACTTGGGCTATGCACATATTGACTTTCGGCAGAGCGATATTCTGCGGCTGCATGAAATGATGATGAGTTTTGCGGGTTATGAGTACGGCGGGCAGTACAAGACGGACGACAATGTGATTTTGGAGATTGACGCTGATGGAAATCGTCGTGTCCGTTTCCGTCCTATCCCTGCAAGTGCAACGCCGAAAGCAATGGAACAGTTAGAGCTTGCTTATCTGGATGCCAGAAGCGATGCAAATATCAATCAGCTTCTTTTGATTCCCTGCGTGATTCTGGACTTCCTCTGCATCCATCCGTTCCGGGACGGGAACGGCAGAATGTCCCGCCTGCTTTCGCTGCTGCTGCTATACAAAAACGGCTTTGACGCCGGAAAATATGTGTCCTTTGAGGAGCAGATCAACAATTGCAAGGCGTATTATTACGAAGCTCTGCGGCAATCCTCGGTCGGATGGGAAACGAATGAGAACTCCTATTTCCCCTTTATTGAGAATTTCCTGTCCACACTCTATATGTGCTATAAGGAGTTGGACAAGCGTTTTGCAGTGGTACACGGCAAAAAGATCACTAAAAAGGCCCGTGTGGAGGCGACCGTTCTGAACAGCCTGACCCCGCTTTCCAAAGCTGATATCTGCAAAATTCTCCCCGATGTCAGCCCCACGACCGTTGAAGCCGTCCTTGGCGAAATGGTTAAGACCGGCTCGGTAAAGCGTATCGGTGCGGGACGGACGTCGAGGTATATTAAAGCGTAAGAGGTATTATATTCATAAGCAAAAGAACAAGAAACCAACCTTTTGGTCAAAATACAAGATACACATTGCAGCTGTCATTCCAACCGTTCCGAATAGGAATTTCGCATCCTCACAGGCGGCGGAGTTGTGCGCCTTTCGGCGTGTTTCTTCGCTCGCATACGATTTTATTGAAGGGAGAAAGATTACCGTGCATGATTTTATTGGAACCATTTTTTATTTTCTCCGAAATGCAATTCCCCTCGCTTTGATCGGCTTGGCGGCAGGTGCAGTAATTCTTGTTATGCTGAACCTGAAGTGCCGTCGAGAAGGAAAATGTTTTCCGAAAGGGCAAGCTGTCGCCTTTCTCCTTCTGTTGTGCTACTTGGGTGGGCTTGCTGCCATCACTTTAATGAACCGTATGGATAGTATGCGAACGGGCGTCCAGCTCCTTCCCTTTTTGGCTTTTTGGGAGGCGTGGAATAACTTTACCCTGCAAATTTGGCTAAACCCTTTGCTGAACATCGCCATGTTCCTTCCACTGGGCGTACTGCTTCCTCTTGCGGTAAAGCATTTCCGACGGTGGTTTTGGATGCTGACCGCCGGGGTCGGCACATCTCTTATGATCGAGCTGCTTCAGTATGTCCTTGGTCGTGGACAGGCCGATGTGGACGATCTGATATGCAATGTTTTGGGGGCCATGCTGGGGTACTGCTTTTGTATGCTGTTCGTCAGCTTGGTGAGGAAACAATGGAAAACCGCCGGAGTCTATGTTATTTTTCCCGTTCTGTCCATCGCTGCTCTGGCCGGTGTGTTCCTCACCTATCATTTCCGGCCCTATGGCAACCTTGCGGACGGTCCGATCTACAACGCGAAGACCAAGGAAATCGAATGGGTGCAGGAATGTTCTTTGTCCAATGAGCCCGGACCGTCCGGAGTGTACCGGACGGAGCCGTTCACAAGGAAGGACTGCGATGCCTTTGCGTCAGAATTTGTTGGGCGACAGGGAGCGGAAATTCGATTCGGTACTCCCGATGTAGATTACTATGACAGCAGAGCTTTCTACTCTGACCACCGCACCTATGCCTTGTGGGTGTGTTACAATGATCACTCCTACGAGTACACGGATTATCGCGTGGACAGTAAACAACGATACAGCGAAAAGGGTGGAGCGATCACAGAGGACGACCTTCGTGCCGCTCTGGACAAGCTGGGCATCGAGATCCCCGATGCGGCCAGTTTTGTCACCGCGGACGAGAGCGCGGGAAGGTACGCTTTTCGGGCAGAATGTGTAGTAGAGGACGATGTGCTTACCAATGGTGAATTGGTCTGCTGGGTGGCAGAGGGCGGTATCCTCTACAAGGTAGACAACCATCTTTCTGTCAGCACCCTTCATGGAAATGCTGCAGTTATCTCTTCCCAAGAGGCGTATGAGCGCCTTTGTGCTGGGCAGTTCTCTTGGCGTGATGTGCCCATGTTCAACTATTTGTCCCCACGGCAAGTGCGAGTCACTGACTGTAAGCTCGAATATATGACCGACAGCAAGGGATTCCACCAGCCCGTTTACTTGTTCACCCTCTCAGATGAAAATGATGCCGCACTGCGGGGCGGTACCGATTGGACCACTTTCGTTCCAGCTTTAGCCGGATAGCAGATTCGGCGAGAGTCGTGGATCATCAAAGTCTGCATATCCAATAAAATGTTGTCGCACAGATAAACTTGGGATCAAAGAAAAAATAAGACGAGGGAAATTCCCTCGTCTTATTTTTTCGTGCCCTGTACCGTCCGGTCTGCCCCATAGGTCACATTGTGTACCTATGAACATGAACCGTTAGAATCACCTGCCTTTCCAATGCTATGTTATAAGAATCGCTGCAATCTCATATACGGCCTATTGCGGTCTGACTGCACCTCACTTGCGGAAGTCATAAATACCGCTTGTGTCGTTCACCAAGCACGAACTATTCCTTTCGATTGGCTACAGCTTGCAGGCAGATTGACAAGAGGATTGCACAAGAAACCGCATAACTTGCAGCTGTCATTCCAACCGTTCCGAATAGGAATAACGGAACAATCGAAAGCAGTAGTGAGATGACGCTGCAAACAAACATGGCCTTTCTGAGGCTGGCAGCGTTGTCAAATTTGAACAAGGCAATTGCACCAAGCAGGATAATCAAAATTGTGAGGATTCCTGTCAACAGCGGCGTGAAATTCGCATACCCTACGGGGAGCAGACTGAAATATGAATACACTTCAATAGTTTGTTTGGTTGGACTTGTCGCGAACACCATGACAGTACCGATCGGTAGTATCTCTAAAATTAACGCTATACCCTGTAACGCAAGAGCGGACAGATGATAGGCTCTATTCGTTGCTTTCATTGAATCCCTCTTCTTTCGTGTGTAGATGTAAAGAATTGCTGTTGCAACAATGATAAGACCCAGTGTCCAGATATAACTTTGACTTACCAAAAATAGCGGTGAAATTATGAAAGCGATGCCAATAATGAAAATGATTACACTTATTACACTTGCAAGCATACGCTTTGAATAATTCAGCGACTCCAAAATAATATTGTCAGCTTGTTCTTTCATATCAACCTCCTCTATCCTTTTTCCAGACAGCAATTCAGTGATGGAAACGCCTAAAACATCTCCAAGCGGTTTTAACAATGAAGTGTCAGGAAGTCCTTTTCCTGTTTCCCATCGTGAAATTGCTTTATCTGTTACAATAAGCTTTTCGGCCAATTCTTTTTGTGTAAAACCCTTTTGTTTTCTGAGTTCGGCAATAAAGCGACCTGTTATATTTTTGTCCATATTCTTGCCCCCTGTTAGCTATATTTTACCAAAAAGCACTTAGAATCGAAACCTATGAATCGTAGAGTTGGCACTTTTTCAGTTTTCAAAGGGGATATTCTTATAAACATTATACCTTAAAGAAGCAAATCTTTCTATCGCCGTCTCTTACAGCCAAATAACGGTTGCCTATCACATCGGCACATAAACAGTAAGTCTTGAAAAAGATTTGCTGCTTTTTTGCGTCTATCTTTGGCATTTCAAAAAAACGGTTGTAGTAAAGAGTGAAAGGAAGGATTTTGAAGGGACGCTATATTATGCGCTTGAAGGCATAAATGAAATATAAATACGACGGCATTATGTACATAGCCGAGAGGCTTTCGTTTTGAAAGCCCCTCGGCTATTTTAAGGCCGAATAGAAGTAAAACATTCGCTATTTGATTTGCTGTTTCCATCTTGCTTCTATAATCCGGGTACAGATGTTTATGTAGCTGTCTAATCCTCTTGGTCTTTTGCGTTCATTTTACTTTGGGCGTCCGATTTCTCTTTACATTCACTCATTTGTTCGGTTTCTTCAGCAGGAATTGCCGGGCGTGCTATGTGCCATTTTACTGACACTTTATTGCCGCCTTCCGGGTGAAGTAGTCTTTTCCCCCATCCAATCACGGTATCTACAAGGGTGACCCATATTCTTGTAACGACAAAAAGAATTAAACACACAACGAAAAATGGGAATAGATAGCTCAGTAGTTCTTTCATAAATCTGCTCTATTTTCCCGAAAACCGTTTGTAGAACTTAGCAAAATTCTCGTGCTCTTCCGGCTGATACATATAGACCAGATAATCCTCGTCATTTTCCGGCAAGGTGGCAAATTGGGTATAGCCTGCCATGATACCACCCTGATGATAAATCGTATACATGCCCGTTGAGATCTTTGCCTTTTTAATGCTGTCTCTTGTGAAGATTTCCGCTTCGCTGCACCCTTCCAATTCGGGAGTGGTTTGCAGCAAAGCAATGCTCATGTCCGACTCACGGTAGCCAATAATCAGGCTTGTATATGTGTAGGTGGTTTTTCTGGCAATAATATAATCGCTGGTTTTTATATTAAGCCCATAGCCGTAGACGATCTTCCATGTATCGCCGTCTGGCATCGCTTGGTTAAACAACTGACGAATCAAGCCCTTGTTTTGCTCCGATCTCTCAATGTCCCATTTTTTCTTTCTGAATAAACTCATATTGTCCTCCTGTTTATAGGGTAGTGTTCTCCTGTGATAATCCACCTAACTCCTTGAGCGTCGAGATTTTTGCTGTCTGTATTTCGCTGCCGAGAACGTGGAGCAGGATATTACAATCCTGCCCCACGTTCTGCTGTTTCATTTTCTGCTGCTTAAAAGCACCTTGTCATAGCTTAATCTGTTCTGCGCTGCTTGGAATCGGAATTTTGAGACGTGTCCGGCACAGTCTCGGACTCCTGACGGGAAAACCACTCGGTTTTCTTCCCGATAATTTCCCCGGATACTGCATCGATCTTGTAGGAATACGCACACTTGTCCGTGTAGAACTCCAGAATGTAGCAAGGCTTGCCCTGATTGCGGCTCAGCTCCTCTCTGGTGAACACGATCTTCTGCGCTGTCTCATCCAGCCCTGCGTCCTCTAATGCGATCTGCTTTGCCTTTTCCAAGCCGATAAACTCCGGGGCAGTGGGAATGATCTTATCGCAGGTCTTATCCATGATCACACCCAGAACGGCATCGATTTTGTAAGTCCAACGAGCAGAGGCACTTTCAAAGGCGAAGTAATAGTAGGGCGACTTGATGCCGCCGGCAACCAGCGTTTCCTCGGTAAAGGTGACTTTTTCGCTGACCCCGGCATCGTCCAGTGCGATTTTCTTCGCGTCCGCCAGAAGAATGAAGTGGTAAGCCTCCATGATGTTGCCGTTCTTGGCGTCAACCTTATAAGAATACTGCTTCTTCGCGGTGTAGAACTCTAAGATGTAGCAGGGCTTGCCCTGATTGCGGTTCAGCTCCTCTCGGGTGAACACGATTTTTTGCGTGGATTCATTAAGTCCGGCATCCTTCAGGGCGATCTCCTTCGCCTCCTCCAGAGAGATGAAGTCCGTTGTCACGATCTCTTTCTGCTGCTTCTCCAACACAGTGCCCAGCACCGCATCAATGCGGTATGTCCACTGTGTTTTCGCATCGGCAAAGACGAACCGGTAGTAAGGCGTTTTGATGCCGCCGGCAACCAGCTCTTCTGTCGTGAAGACCACCTTCCCGTTGACCCCGGCATCGTCCAGTGCGATTTTCTTCGCATCCGCCAGAAGAATGAAGTGGTAAGCCTCGATGATGCTGCCGTTCTTGGCGTCTACTTTGTAGGAATACTGCTTCTTCGCGGTGTAGAACTCTAAGATGTAGCAGGGCTTGCCAGAATTGCGGTTCAGCTCCTCTCTGGTGAACACGATCTTTTGTGTGGCTTCATCAAGTCCCGCGTCTTTCAGGGAAATCTTCTTTGCTTCTTCCAAAGAGATGAAATCTGCAGTGTCGATTTCCGTTGTGGCGGTCTCTTTCTGCTTTTTCTCCAGAACGATACCCAGCACCGCATCAATGCGGTATGTCCACTGTGTTTTTGCATCGGCAAAGACGAGCCGGTAGTAAGGCGTTTTGATGCCGCCGCTCACAAGGGTTTCCTCGGTAAAGCTGACTTTATCCTTGCATCCGGCATCATCCAGAGCGATTTTCTTCGCTTCGGAAAGAGTAATAAATTTCCCGGCGTAAATAATGCTGCCGCTCTTTGCGTCGATTTGGTAGAAATATTGATTCGTCCCGGTGTAGAACTCCAGCAGGTAGCAGGGCTTGCCCTGATTGCGGCTCAGCTCCTCTCTGGTGAACACGATCTTCTGCGTCAGTTCATCAAGCTTCGCGTCCTTCAGCGCGATCTTCTTTGCTTCCTCCAAGGAGATGAACTTCGATACACTGACAGGAGCAATGCCAGAGGCCTCTTGGAATTTAAGAAGCTCGTCCAACGACATGCGGGCGACCTCGTCCGTGGGCAGACCGGTTTTGTTTGCTGCGGTAAGGATCCAGTCGGCGCGGCCAAGGGAAACATGGAATTCCTCGGCGATCTTCGCCACTTCGGCGTTTTCCGTCAGTTCGGAGTGGAAAACCAGCGTGCCGACGGCATCGGTCTGCTCCAAGGCCTTCCGGATCTCCGCAGAGAGAGAGGCTTTTAGTTCGGCATTCGCATCAAGACGGGAATCAAAAGAGATCAGAACCGTCGCTTCGCCGTTTTCCATATATCCGCAGGCCTCGTAGGCGGCGACCGTGCGCGTTAGAGCGGTCTCGACACTCTGCTTTCCCAGCGCAACATCGCTGAGCGCATTTTCCGCATCGCTGTTCAAGCAGCGGACATTCTTAACGATCCCGCTTTTGGCAATCGTGTATTCCACGCTGGGGTTGACATCCATTGTGAAGGTGCCTGCTGTCGCATTGCTTCGGATGGCATGTGTGGCGATGCCGGTGCAGAGAACCAGTGCCAGGCAGGCAGCCATTGTTCCAAGCTTAGCCCAACCGGGCTTTCTTTTGGTATTTGCTTCGCTTTCCGCGTCAGCGATAAGCTCGTCATTGATCTTTCCGATCGAACGAAGAAGAACTTCGGTTTTCATAGCATAATTCCCTCCTTTTCAAGAAATCGTCTTAGTTCGTTTCTCATACGGAAAAGCAAAGACGTCACCTTGCTCTCGCTCATTCCGTATGCGTCCGCAATATCCCGTATTGCATAGAGATGATAGTATCTGCGGACAAAAATGTTACGGTTCAGCTTGGGCTTTGCATACAGGAAGCGGTCAATGGCGGCAGCCAACTCATTTTCTTCGACGGTCTGCTCCACAGTCGTTTCCGAAGGAACGCAGGCTTCCAACTCAGACAGCGCGAGGACTACTTGTCCGTGTCCGCGTTTTTCGGCAGTATACCGCTTATAACGGTTCAGAGAGAGGTTGCGCGTGATTTTCCCTAAGTAGATCGGCAAGCGGTTCGGACGCTGCGGCGGGATCGAACTCCATGCGCGGAGGTATGTATCGTTGGCACATTCCTCCGCATCCTCTTTGTTACGCAGTATGTTATATGCAATCGTATGGCAGTAGTTACCGTACTTTTCTGCGGTGGCGGTAATCGCGCTCTCGTTACGCGCCCAGTACAATTCTATGATCTCATGGTCTCTCATTGCGCCCTCCCTTCTCTCTGCGTAAAGGCCTTTCACCTATATAGACAACAAAAATCGCCGTTCATTGCGTGTATTGCACACAAAGTATGCTTGTAAATTCATTATATCGTGTGGCAGATCTGATTTCCACCGGAATAAGCACGCTGCTTTAAGGGAGCAGCCACAAAAGCTACGGCGGCGGGGAAGACGAGCCCCGTAGCGCAAAATAAATACATACGATTTTTCCGCTCCCGGCTATTGAGGAATACAAAAGGTCTCACGAAATGGCAGACTAAATGGCAGGGTTTGCGCCGATGACACGAAAAAGACGCTGTGGTATAATCGTATTGTCCCCCAATGGGTCGTGAAACCCGGCATGAATGCCGAATACTGCCCAAAGGAGTGCTGAGTATGAAATATTGTCCCTATTGCGGCGCCGATTTTGCGGATGGCGCCGCTTCTTTCTGCATGGAGTGCGGGAAGAGTCTGCCGATTGCGGAAGATGGTCAGAAAAAGCCAAAAGAGAAACCCGTAAAGTCGCAAAAGCGTATGGAAAAGAAGCGCAAGCACCCGTCCCCCAAGTCACGGAAAAAACATGAAAAGCCTGTCGGCGAACACATGGGAGGAGCTTTTCATCCAAAGGACGATGGATATGACGGCTACTATGACGATGTTCTGCCTTCAGACGCAGGAAAACTGAAAGAGGGGCCTGACATGGAATTGGTGAAGAAGGTTTCTGCCGTGGCGGGCGTCATGCTGCTGATTGTTATTCTGTGCGTTGTAGAAATGTATTTGCTGTGAGTGCTGTAATTCGCGCCGCCTTGCCGTGTAATATGGGAAAAGGACAGACAAGGAGTGAGCAAAATGAAATATATATCCAAAGGTATGGTAATCAGAGCCTCCACAGAGGATCTTCTGTTCGTGACCCGCTGCGGCGTAGATTTTCAGCTGACCGGGGAACAGGCTGCGCTCTGGCTTAACGGCAGATTTGGGTTTGCAAAAAACCGCGAGAATGTGCCGGAGGTAAAAGCCCTGCAGCAGCTTAAACGTCAGGGGCTTGTTGAAATTACAGAAGGTGATGAGCCCGTTTTTGAGTATCGTGCATTGACGCAGTGCGTTCTGACGCCTGCGAAGCCGCAAGGAGTTCGTGCGATTCTAAGCGCACGCCAAAAAGAACTGCTGCTATGGCTGACAGAAGCCGGACTTCGGCTTACCACGGCAGAGCTGGTATTCCTGACAGAACATCATGTAGCCCCGCAAATAAATCTGTTGGGGGATAGAAACAGGCAGAACCTGACGGAAACAATCTATACGCAGGAAACCATTTTTGATAACATTCTGGAAGCCCAAATGGAACACGCCGCAGTGCGGGATGAGGTCGTTTCCACATTGCTCAGGCTACTGAAAAAAAAGAGAATCCTTCTGCTGTGAGGTGCGTAATGAGAGAAAAGTTCGAAAAAATCCCACCGCCGCTGCAAAAACAGATTATAATGAGATGTGGAGCCGCGCTGGTAAGCCTTTTATTGATGGTGGTGTCTCTGTTGTTGGAGGGCAACCTTTATCTGTCTCTTTCCGTCCTGCTCTTTTTCGCCTTTTATGGGTTCAGTGCATTGCAACTGCTGTATAGAGCAGTCACCGATCAAATAGTGGTAATTCGTGGTCACTGTACCGGGCTGGAAAAAACTCCGATGCGCCGCCGCATCAAAACGCTCTATCTGTGGTCAGACCCACATACAGTGAAAATACAGATCGCCGGAAAACTTCGAAATGTTGATGAGGGCGACATCATCACGGTATATACGGCAACCGGCACACCGGTATATGAAAACGAAGGCTGCCAACAGCTTAGCACATATTTGGCAATCGATTTTTTGAAAGGAAGAGGATCAAAATGACAAAAGGCGATGAGATCCGCGGATTAGTCAGGGAAATAGAGAACAGAGTCGAAGCGGGTATCCTGCCGGATGGAAACTGTATATTCGACCCGCTTCGAGTGAGGCTTGCGTTGGAGTTGGTTCTGTCTGTGCTGGAGCAAGGTCCCCCGGTGAAAACAGCGAAGTGCCCGGCGAAAACAGCGGAAAGCAATTGACTGTCATATGAGAACCTGCTATAATACAATCATAAGTATCAAGGTTTCCTGCGCGGAACACCAGAGTATTCAAGTTATAAAGTGTCAATTAACACATTTGTGTTGGTTGGCACTTTTTTTGTTTCTTGGTTTCTTCCCTAAATGGGTTGAAATAAATCATGTTATAGCAGGCAGCACCTGCAAGAAAGGAGCATCTTATGTTCAAGGTAATCGCAACTGATGTCGTCATCTCCAAGGGATATGACGGCGCACCGGCTCTCAAATTCTCCGAAAACGGGGAGAGCGTCCGGTTCCGGATCGGCAAAAAGGTGTACGACACCCGCGCCGAAAACAACACCCGATGGGTAAACCTCTCTGTAAAAGCCTTTGGCCCGGTATGTGAGCGCATCAAAAAGATGCAGCTTAAAGAGAGCTCGTTCATCAATATTCTCGGCCGCCTGGACGAGGATGTTTGGGAGGACAGCACGACGCATGAAAAAAGGAGCGCCATGGTGGTCATTCTGGATGAGATTGAGTATTGCTCCTCCGGCGGCGGAAAGCAGAAGACCGAGGAAGCTGGGGAACAGCCCAGAGCGGCTGCCGCACCCGCAAAGTCTGCCTCCAACGGAGAGATGCCCGGTAATTTCACCGGCTTTGAACCCTTCGGCGGCGTAAATTCGTTCTTCGACGAATAATCAATCGAAGAACTACAAATGGATCGGGCGCATTAAAACGCACATGAGTATCTATGTGGACTCATGTGCGTTTTTTGCGTTCAGAAAGGACAGTATATGCAAAACAAAGAATTCAAGTGCCACATCGCCTATGAGGTTTTGACCATACTGGGGACATTGGCTCTGCTGCTGTTTGTTTGCAGGCTTTGGCCGATTCTCTTATTGGTGATACTCGGTATTTTTATCGCCGCCATGCGACTGCTCTTTCTCTCTGCCAGAAAAGTGGAGAATATCCCGCCTCTGCTTCCGGCTGCTCGCCCAGAACCTACGGATCAGGATATCCGGGACATGGCGTTCGGCTCAATGCAGCGGCGGATTACAGAGCTGGTCACGGCCGATTTCCCCAACGCCAGATGGGTATGGAAGACGCCTAATGCCATGCACAATATTGCGACAGGCAACGAGGTGCGAATCCTGCTCAACCATGCCGGCGGATACCGTGAAGCGATCGTTGTGATTCGCGGCCTTCAAGTGTGCAGCCTGACCTACCCGCACGCGGAAGAAGTCAAGATGCCGGAAACGGAAAATGATGAGACGGGCGCAGAGGAAAACGAGGATGACACTCCGCAGAAGGTCGATCCCCCGGAGAATTATGAGTATCTGGCTTTTGAATGGGTGGACGCCCATGTTATGGAACTCAATGAGCGGTGCAACGAGAGCATCGCGCAAGGGCTATCCATGCTGGAAATAACGGCGGCAGAACTGCCTGCACGAGAAAGCTGGCCGGACATCTGCCGGGAGCTGGAACGAAACGGCATGGAGAACTGCTGCTGTACAGATACCGGTATTACCATTGATTTCACGCAGTGACACTGCAGAAAGGAATGACGCGATATGAGCGTATCAATCAACAATCTGTTCAACTACTCCCGTTCGCTGCCCGTCCCCTTTGATACCATGACAAATAAGAAGGTCAAGGTGGCATCCATGTACGGGGCAAAGACGGAATCAACGCTATGTGGTTCTGTGATCAAGGCAGTCCACGCCATGTGCCGGTGCATGAACGGCACCGGAGAAGGTGCGGTCGGCCAGATCGATACAAACAAAAGCGTGGCGGAGTATAAATCCTCCGTCGGTCCGGATGCCTATCATCTTGTGGTGTTCGATGCAGCCTCCGGCAGCGCTTTGGCAAGCGTTTATGACAAAAACACCGAGCTCATCGAGCAGTACGTGGCGCATCCGAGCCAGCGGGACGGCGCGGCAATCTTCTTTGCCCTAATGCCGTTCCTGATGTCAGATGCGGAGTTCGATGAAACCTTTCAGGCGTACTACGACCAGTTCATTGCCGGATACCCGGATATGGCAAAGGCGACCGAAAGCATGGCAATCCTCTGCGATAATGCCTACCGCAGAATCAAGGACGATACCTGCCCGGCGCATATCAATATCACAGTGGACAAGTCCGGAAACCTGATGCGGGTCTCTCAAGGTCAGCTGGATTCCGGATCCTTTGTGCCCACCAGCGTCACAGCCGGGGAATTCACGATCTTTGCCAAGACCGGACCGGCCGTTATCAAAAAAGCCGGCGTCGTGGTGGAGCATACGGATTTCGTCGGCAAGTATCCCCTGACGCCGGGACGCACCTTGAGCGCGTTGGAGCTGAGCCTGATTCCGAAACTCCCGGAATGGTATATCATTCCGCCGGAAGTGGTGGATATTTGCAAGCATGCGCAGAAAACCACCGGTCGCCCCATGCAGATGCGAAACTTCCTGTTGCGCGGGCCTGCCGGTACTGGCAAGACCATGGGCGCAAAAGCCATTGCCGCCGGACTGGGGCTGCCATACATGAAGTATACCTGCTCTGCCAACACAGAAATATTTGATTTCACCGGCATGATCTTCCCTGAAACGGACGCAGTGTCCACCGGTAGCCCGGAGCTTGACCGTGAGCGCGAGATCCTCAAGTCCATGGGAGGTATCAGCTATGCCAATGTAGCTAAGCTTCTGCGCCTTCCGGACTTGGATGATATGGACTACGATCCTGCCGGCGTCTATCAGGCTCTGACAGGCGTGGAAAATCTGGCGGCTACCGTGCAGGACTGCATGAGCGTTGTGCTGGAAAAGGTCACGGAAAAGGTACAGGCTCTTAGCAAGCGTGCTGAAAACCGTCAAAGCTCCGGCCAGAACTATACTTATGTTGAGACGGATTTTGTGAAAGCGTTAAAACACGGGTATTTAGTCGAGGTTCAGGAGCCATCCACGATCATTCAGCCGGGTGTGCTGGTGGGCCTTAACTCTCTTCTGGAGCAGGAGGGGTCTATCACTCTTCCGACCGGCGAGATCATTCGCAGGCATCCTGATACGGTCGTCATTGTGACGACCAATGTCAGTTACGAAGGTTGTCGGCAGATGAACCAGTCGGTGGTGGACAGAATGAGTCTGGTCAAGGACATTGAACTGCCGGAGCCCGAGGTTATGGTACAGCGAGCCATGGCCGTGACCGGATGTGCCGACGAATACCTGGTATCCCAGATGGTGCAGGTGGTCAACGACATGGCCGATTACTGCCGCAAAAACAGTATCACCGACGGTGCCTGCGGAATGCGCAGCCTGATCGATTGGGTCATCAGTGCAGAGATCTCCGGCGACCCTTATCTGTCGGCAAAGTATACGGTCATCAGCAAAGCCACTGCCGACGAGGAAGACCGGGAAGCCCTGATTACAACCATTCTGGACCCTATGTTTGCCCCAAAGCGGAAGCGAACATCGGCATAAGTCCGGAAGAAAGGAGGACGACTCTATATGGCAAGAGTGAATCATAAGCGGGTTAAACAGCTGCTCAATGAAAAACGCAGCAGAATCACAGACCGGCAATTCTTCACGTCCCGCATCCTTGCGGGACATTTTGAAGATATGGCCATGGCACAGACGCGGCGGTATAAATACAACCGCCGCATCCATGTGACCATCAGCTGGAGTCCAAAGTCCGGTGAAGTGGCATGCACCAATAACCTGTCGGTGCTGATCAATGCGGGGCATAGGCTGGTGACCCAAAACAGGGGGCGGGAGAACCGCTATGAGATCGTTTGCGGACTGTTTGCCCACGAACTTGGGCATTGTCTATACACGGACTTTCTTGCGGGCCAGACCTACAACAACTACCTCAGCCGGGAGAAATGGTACCCGGAGCCGCCTGTTTACAAGTTGCCCAAAGACACTGTAAGCGAACGAGCGCTGTGGGAGTATGTAAGGCTGGAGCCGCGGAACAATGAGATGCTTCGCTATGTCGCGCACCATATTTCCAATGTCATTGAGGACGCCTATATCGAAAATCGGATACTCGCTCAATTCCGCGGCACGCTGGGCAACTGCCTGGAAGCGTTACGGGAGCAGCAGTATGAGAGCATTCCGACGGTAACGGAGCTTATCGAGAAAGAGGATGACGGGAACTGCCATATCTTTGAGAGCATCCTGCAGATCATGCTGTCGTATGTGAAGTTCGGTGAAATCAAGTACGGAGATGCTCCCCTCAGCGATGAGCGCATTCAGGTCGTGTTCAAACTGATTCACGATCTGGACGCCGCCATTGTCAATCCCTCCGGAAAAGAACGGCTCAAGGTCGTCAATCTCATACTGGTTCGCTGCTGGGACTATATCGAGGATTTCCTGGAGATCTGCAAAAAGCGCCAGGAGGAGGCCAAGGCGTCCGGTTCCACAGAGTCGCTGGCCGAGACCATCGCGCAGATTCTGCAGGCAATGGCCGGAAGCTCTGTGTCCGGCGAGGGCAGCAGCACACCGATCCCCGAAGTGGGTGCGGTCTGTGTGGCAGCCGGAGCTGGGAAACGGGCGCAGACGGCAGCTCAGGCAGAAAAAAGCGAGTCTGAAGGAAGCAGCGGCTCTGAAGAGCCCGAGCCCCAGACTGACCCCGAATCCGAGCGTTCTTCTGCCGGGATCTCCCAGACCGAAAATCCGGCGGAAGAAGGCGCAATTCCCGGAGATATGGAAGGCGCTTCCGGTGGGAAGCAGGCAGTATCAGCGGAAGAAGACGGACGCATCCCCTATCAGCAGACAGATCGTGTTTCCGAAGGCAGCGGAGGGGCGACCAAGCACAACGATGCATATGAGCGTGAACGCTATGACCATGCAGCGGAGGACATTGAGCGCCTGCTGGACAAGATGGCGGAGAAGGCCGCCTGCGAGCAGCTGGAGAATGAACGGACACGGGAACTCAACGATGTGGCCCAGAGCATCTCCTATGGAGATGTCCATGCCGGTGTTGATATCTGTGTGAACCGGATATCCACCGTTGATGAGGAGCTTGTAGAGCAGTATAACGCCATTTCCGGGCCATTGCTGGATATCTCACGGCAGCTGCAGAAAAGCCTCTTGCAGCAGCTGAAGGATAAACAGCGCGGCGGCAAGCAGACCGGTCTCATGATGGGGCGGCGGCTGGATGCCCACGCCCTCTGCCGGAACGATGGGAAGGTTTTTTATAAAAATGCCCTGCCCAATGAAATTCCACAGATGTCCGTAGGGCTTTTGCTGGACGAATCAGGCAGCATGTGCTCCTGCGACCGCTGCACCTACGCCAGGTCTTCGGCTATCATTCTATATGACTTCTGCAAGGCGCTGCATATCCCTGTCACCGTTTACGGTCATTCCACCAGCGGCAGCAGTGTGGAGCTGTATTCCTATGCAGAGTTCGAAAGCATCGATAACGATGATAAATACCGCCTGATCGACATTGCCGCCCGTGGCAGCAATCGCGACGGCGCCGCGCTTCGTTTTGTGGCGGAGCAGCTGGTTAAACGGCCGGAGGAGGTAAAAATCCTGATTCTTGTATCCGATGGTCAACCGGCAGCGCCCGGTTACTACGGAAGTGCCGCCGAGGAAGATCTCCGCGGCATCAAGCAGGAGTACCGGCGCAAGGGAGTATTGTTCATTGCGGCCGCTATCGGGGAGGACAAACAGAACATCGAGCGAATCTATGGTGATTCCTTTATGGACATCACAGATCTGAATCAACTGCCCGTAAAGCTGACCGCAGCGGTCAAGCGCCATATGCGGGTCTAACGGGGACATTTCAATTCACAACGACGGGCAGCGGATTCTTTTCCTGCTGCCCGTCAATCTTACAACAGGAAAGGAATCAAAAAAATGAGTCATTTTGTAACATTGGTCAATTTTTATATGCCCAAGCTGGAGGAAAACTGCGAGGAAAACATGCGTTATGCGGAACAGATCGCAGAAGTCAAAGAAAAGCTGACGCAGGACCCGGAGAGTTTTGCTTTGCGGTTTCTTTTGAAACGACTTCAAAGCAAGGCCAGCACTCTGGAACGTTCGGCTGAGTGCGAGATTGATGAGCTGATGGCCCCATTCTGTGAAGGAACGGATGACCCGGCCTATCTGGAGTTTGAGGATCGAACCGATGACCTGCGGCGGGATTATGAGACCGACAAAATCAACTGTGTCCGTTTTCCGGACGGAACTGTCGTTCCGGAGTACAGCCGGCTGGTGTGCGAAAAATATCTCATCAAAGATGGCAAGGTGTTTCAGAAAAAGGCCGGACACCTCGGCCATGAGAAGCGCACGAAGAAAGCGAAAAAGATGCGCGCATTTATGGGATATCCGGTGAAGAAGCTCTATCCCAGTCTGAGGCAGTATGCGGAGGACTACTGCGGTTATACCTTTGACAGCAAGACCAATACGTATGGGTATTACTGCAATCCGAATGCCTTCTGGGATTGGTATTCCATTGGCGGCCGCTGGCCGTTCCAATTCCTTGTCCGTGACACAGCGGAACGAATTAACGGTGAGCGCTCATGGGGCAACGAAGATGCTGTATGTGAAGCGCCCGAAGGCTATATATGGGTCTGCGGCGCAAGAAAAAGGGATATTGCATGGGAACTCATGAAGGAATGGGAGCTGCAGCACGCCAAAAAGCGCTTTGAGCTTCTTGCAGAGACATTTCGTTCCGGCAAGGCTCCGGAAGGCAGCTTCTGGAAGATCACGGAGGATGGAATTATCTCTTTTCTGACGCAGATCTATTTCAAGAATGAAAGCGAGGAGGCCTACCTCCGCCGCAACGGACTCGCACCGGATCAGCGCATGGTGCCCGACGCCTATTCCTTCCTTCAGGACGGAGACTGGCACTCCAAGGGAGATATGGGCTGGTGGGGTATCAGCAGCAACGACAAGAAGCCGGATGCATGGCGGCAGATGTTGGCAGACTACATAGACAGCATTCCTGACGATCATTTCATTGTCGGGATTGACTGCCATATCTAAGGAGGAGTGGAAAATGATTTTAAACAGAACTGGCGCTGAATTTGAGTATGAAGGCGTCACATACACGATTGGCGGAGCCATTGTAGGCACCACTGAAAGTGAATACGCAGGGCTTTATGGCCGAATAAACGCCATTCATGATGGCGAGGATAAGGAGACCGAAAACGAAACTCCTGACATCTATTGTGAGTTTGACCCTCCGGTCATGCCGCATGAGGTCAAGGCGCTGGAGGATACCTTCTCTGATCTGTATCACCAGCCAAAGACCATTGCTGATATCGTACTGGACATGGTTATCATGGCACCCGAAATGATTCGTCCGTTGGATGATCTTCGTTCTATGCGCAAACGCGTCAATGTTTTTCTTGTGATGGAAGACTGGGCTGTGAATGGCGAGCACGGAAATGATTGCGAGGCGTTCTCGGACTATGACGATGCAAAGCGTATTATGACAAATCGTATTCGAGAAGAATTGGAGGACGGAAGCGTTCCGTCTTGGAGAGAATCAAGCATCTTCGCAGAGAATTCTTCGATGGACCTCTACGAAGCATATCTTGACGGCGAGTATATGGAAAATCACTACAAAATCATGATTATCCGGCAGCCGCTGATGATGTCCAGTAGGTATATTCGGGAGGTTGGAGGAGTGTATAAGGCGCAATGCCAGACCGAAGATTTTATATCGCAAATCGAACAATGGGATGAAGTTGCAGCATTGAGTGACGCACAGTATCAGAGACTCATTACAAACCCGATGATTCCTGAGTGCATCGAACGCCATCTCGGGCGCAATGACCACTATTGGGAAGCGTATTGGGAAAGTGTATCTGAGGCTGCTCATGGTTTGGTCAGGCAAGCATCAAAGCAGCCGGACTGTTTCACACCAGAAGCAGAAAATCCATACCCGCTTTGCATTGGCTCGGGCAAATCAGAGTGCGATGATTGCTGCCTGTATATGCATATGAAAGGAGAAGGCGGCTATGAGTGCTGATAACAGGCTCACCTCCATCGTCTCGTATCCAGAGCGCGGAACTGGCGGCAACAATCGCTATCGCGGCAACTGTTCACCCAAGCTAATTGAGGATCTGATCGGTTTTTTCAAGCCGGCCGAGATCTGCGACTACATGTGCGGCAGCGGCACGACGCAGGATGCCGCTCATACCATGGGAATCATTAGCCATTGCTACGATCTGCACAGCGGATTCGATCTCATCAATTGCGAGATACCGGAGCGCCCTGAGTTTGTGTTCTGGCATCCGCCGTATTGGGATATGATTACATATTCAGACGTGATGTACAAGGCTTCGGAGGTGCAGTCAAAATACGGATATGATCCCCGGCAGTTCGACTTATCACGTATCCCCAAATGGGAGGACTTCGTGCGCGTAATGAACTACGCCATGATGAAACAATTTTGCGCTTTGGAGCGAGGCGGCAGGATGGCCGTGCTGGTCGGCGATATCAAGAAGAAAGGGCAGCTTTACAGCATGCTCTTTGAATTGATCAAGCCGGGCACATTGGAAAATGTCATCATAAAAGCACAGCACAATTGCTTTTCAAATCAAACACAGTACAGTGGGCATTTCATCCCCATACTGCATGAGTATCTACTGATTATCAAGAAGGATGCGTCCTTGGTGTATCCGATCCTGATAACGGAGCCTGTACAAAAGGATATCCGCGATATGAACGGTGCTACCTGGCGGGATGTGGTTGCGGCAGTGCTGGAAACCTGCCAATCTCCTGTTTCGCTTGCATACATTTATGAGCAAGTCGAGCCATATACCAAAGCGCGGAAAAATCAGTGGTGGAAAGAGAAGGTTCGCCAAACCCTACAATGCAGTCCGCAGCTCTTCGTGAATACAGGACGCGGGATGTGGGCGTTGAACCGTTCCGCATAGTTTGCCTTTCGAGGGATGCCGCATCTGCGGCATCCCTCTTTCCTTTCAGCTTTTATGGCCTTTTCGTTTGACTATGGATTGACTGTCGGCCGCTGCTCTGGTATAATCATCATGTAAGTATCAGAGTTTAGCCACGGCTAAGCAGAGTTTAACCGAGTTGCGAAGTGTCATTTGTGCATTGCACGAATGGCACTTTTTTTGTTTCCGGCCAATTCCATAGTGGCATAAGCCAGCAGTCCGATCATGGGTTGCTGGTTTTTGTTATATCACGGCGAATACCGCCAAAAAAACGAAAGGAGAACACAAAAATGTTACAACCATGCCAGGACAACTACTCCACAACCTTTGCTTCCTACGATGGGATGCGCCGGTACCATGAGAAGGAATCGCTGGAAAGCCGATGGCACAGATGCAGGGTCAATGAACTGCATATTGAGCCGCTGGATAAGGCGTCGCCTCTTTATGGAACTCCGTCCGCATTCGCTGCGGGAATCAGCGCTGAGTCCGTTGAGGACACGGCGGAAAACCTCGGTCTTGCCATGCGGGTAGATGGTTCTTACTATCCCGTCCGCAGCACGGCCTACAAAAGCCTGTTGGACAGAGCGAAAATCAGCGGATCGGCCTTGCCTAAGTTAAGCCGCCAAAGATTGGCGTCGGTGCTTAACGATTGCCTGGAGCTGTATTCTTCGGAGACGCTCCTGCTTATCCGAGATGAAAAAATCTCGGCAGCACACTCCGGCGATTCCATGGATTATTCCGTGCTGCCGATCGATGAGCTGCTGAAGGTTCTGACCAAAAAGCTGGACGACCGTTTCCCCGGCAGCATGTTTCAGGGCGGTTATCGCGATCATTCGCTCTCCAGCGCCTCATGGACTATGCCCGGGCAAAAGGAAGACCTGCTCGGCGCCTATGCCAAGCTGCTGGCGTCGCAGGGGAAACCCACACTTGCTGCCAAACTTGTTCCCGCCATCCGCTTTGTTACCTCGGATACCGGCATTGCCTCGGCTAAGGTTTCCGCCATGCTGGAGGGTACGCAGCATCCGATCCATATTGGGAGCTGTATCGCCGTGGACCACAGGCACCAGAGTAAAGTGGAGGACTTTGAAGCAGCTTTGGACCAGCTGTTTGCGCAGTTCGGTGATTCGGTCGCCAGATTACAAAAGCTGTTGGATATCCATCTGAGCTATCCGGTCAATGCGATGACCAGAATCTGCAAAAAGTTGTCTCTGCCGAAGAAAGCTGCTTTGGAAGCAATCGGCATGTTTGAGATGGCCTATGGAGGAGGATCTGCAACCGCCCATGATGTGTTCATGGCTATGCAGGAGATCCCCTATATTCTCAAATCTGACCATGCACCGGAGAGCAAAATGCTCGTTGTGGAGGAGAACATGGCGCGGGCGCTTACGCTGAGGTGGGGTGATTACGACCTTGCGAAGGCGGTGAGCTACTGATGTCCGCTCCGATTATTCTCTGCGACACTGCAGGCATGACCAACGAGCGATGGCTGGAATGCCGCGCCCACGGGCCTAAGGGCACCATTCCATATACGGTGGGAGGCAGCGATGTGGCTGCTATCTTCGGCGTATCGCCGTGGACAACACCGCTGGAGCTATGGATGATCAAAAAGGGACGGATGAAGGCGCCTGTGAAATCCAATCAGGAGCAGCTGATGATGGGGCATCTTCTGGAACCTATCGCGGCCTATTGGTATCAGCAAAAAACCGGCAATACGGTTTATGACGATACCTATATGTATCAGCACGCGGATCACCCGTGGGCTCTTGCGGACTTTGACCGCCGCTTTACCCGTAAGGAGGACAACGCTCCCGGCATTTTGGAGTGCAAAAGCTGCACCTATCACAAAGCCGGAGATTGGGCTGACGATGCCTATCCCATCTACTATGAGCTGCAGCTTCGCTTCTATCTGGCTGTGGCGGATGTGGAGATTGGAGCGTTTTCTACTATTTGGGGAAACAATCCGGAACATGATCTGGCAATGCCGGCGCTTACCCGTGACCGAGCCAAGGAGGATATGATCTTCCAGCGGCTTGAGGAATGGATTTGGAGCTTGGAGCATGACAAGCCACCTACGATGGCGGATGTCAAGCCAGCACTGGCACTGGAATCCCTTGCGCGCATTTACGGCGCCAGCCAGCCCGGACTCCCCACGATTGAATTCCCTGCAAAGTATGAGAAGGCGCTGCGCCAGATCGCGCTGCTGCAGGGGAAAATCTCCGACTGCAATGCGGAGATCAAAACCTATGAAAGGGAGATCGCTGCACACAGCGTGCGAATCGCAGAATTGATGCAGGCGCATGAGCATGGCGTGCTGAGCACGACCGGCGACAAGCTCCTCATCGATTTTGTCACCAAAACAACCAAACGTCCCGACTCGAAACTCCTCAAAGAGAAGTATCCCACCGTGTATGCGGATGTACTCAAGACCAGTGAGAGCCGGAAACTAAAAGTATCGGTTACACCGACATAAGAAGGGAGAATCAGTAATGCACGACGCAATGAAAGCCTATCACGAAAGCTGGGAGCGCGAGCTTGACCGGCAGTTCCTGAAAAACGACCGCTACCGGAAACGCGCCTATATCTGCTCACCTTTGAGCGGGAGCACGGCGGAAGAAGAACTCAGCAACATCTGGCGTGCTCGGGCATACATGCTTTATGCCCGCACCATGCTGGGATACCTGGCACGCGCCCCTCACGCCTATCTGCCCATGCTCCTGTGTGACCATGTAGCGGCGGAGCGTGCACTGGCTCTGCAATTTGGGCTTCAGCTTTTGGAACAGAGCGAGGTTTTGCTGATCTGCGGGGATCGCATCAGCCGTGGTATGAAGGGCGAAATCCATCATGCCGCCCAGTTGGGAATCCCCATTATCGTATACTGCGAAGACCTCTATTTGGATGTTCGCAAGCTGGCGACACAGGCCGGAGCGGATAAGAAGTTAGTCACAATAGACGAAACGCATCCGGCACTGGCCTCCAACGAGCCGGGAGCAGACCGGTCCTGGGAGGTGCGATGCCTTGCGTAGATTCTATCAGCCGGTAGATCTCCGGTCCCGACAGGAAATGACGCAGTATCTGACCACACATTTTCGATATCCAACATTAAACTCCTGGAACAGATCCACATCGTATGCTTGTAACCTAAAAATCACACACCTTGGGCTCTCGCCCGAGGTGGTGGACAAGCTGTTCGATATGATCCAGACCCAGGAGTTTTTTGATGCCATGGACGAGTGTAAATGGGAATTTGCTGCGAAACACAACTATCTCTGGCAGGCAGGGATGAACGGACGAAGCGGCGGGTATCTGGTTCTCTATCAGGGAGAAAAGCGGCCGAGCGGCTACAAGTCCTACTGCACTAACTGCGGACAGAGGAATTACCAGCTTGCTGCCGATGGCAACTGCACCTGCGGTGTCTGCGGAAGGCCCACTCGGGTCAATTTCTCGCAGACCCACATGCAGGTGGTAACTTATCCGGGGCGTGGCACTGACGACGGCGAGGATTTCGAGGATTGGAGCATGCACGCGCTTCGTGAACGTGTAAAACTCGTGCAGGAGCTGGATCAACTGGCAGACCGTATGGTTGAGCTGGCGCTCCGGCTTACAAGAGAAGCACAGGTCATTGAAGAGGAGTATTTTCTTCCACAGACCCGCAAGGTGCTGGTCACGACCCTATAACAGAAAGGAGCAGATTTATGCTGAAAGTTGGAGATAAACTGATCTGCAAAACAGAAGGACAGCCGGAAACGGAATTCTGCATTCGCGGCGAGGTCAAAAAGGTCGAAGGAGACATTGTTACCATCAGCCGTGCGCTTAAATTCGGGACACTGCCCATGCACAAGGATCTGACGCTGCCGGAGAGCGAACTGCTGAAATACTACACGCCATTGGACAATCAAGCGACCGATGATTGCCCCGTTAGCGGGTCTATCTATGAGGTTACGATCGTCCGCACAGGTGTCGTGTTCGTAAGAGCAGCTACCTCGGCTGCGGCTATGGATCTTGCAGACCATCTCACAACCGATCATGTCAACTGGTCAGATGACTGGAGCCCCACCGACGCCGAAGAACGCAGTGACTACGACGGCATGGTCTTTGAGGAGCCTGACTTTGACTGATTACCCGATTTCAAAAGGAAAGGAGAATCGATCTTGATATGTCAATTCAAAAGGCTGATCTATCCGAAAGCCGTTACGGCCGGTGATGCCAGCTACATGATCGCCCTGTACCGACCTTGTGAGAAGGTCATGGACGCGGCGGGGAATGTGGTTTCTGAGATCAAGGCGGTGGGTTATTGCCTGCCGACGGCAGATAATCTGCGCTATGATATGCGCGGACGTTGGAGCCGGAGCGCCAAGCATGGCATCCAATTTGAAGTCGAGGGCTTCGATGAAGTGATTGTGCCCAGCAAGGAAGGCGTCATCGCTTACCTGTGCTCCGGGCAGATCAAGGGTATCGGTCCTAAAACCGCGGAAAAGATTTATGCCATGTTTGGGCAGAACACGCTGACCGTGCTGGATCATGAGCCGGAACAACTGCTTGCCGTGTCTGGCATCAGCAAAACAAAGCTCAAAAAGATTTGCGACTCCTATCTTGCCTCCCGCGGCGCACGCGATGTGGTTGCCTTTCTGGCGCCACATGGTGTAACGCCTAACAGGGCGGTCAAGCTGTACAAGCAGTACGGAGAGCATACCATGGACATCGTCCGGAATCACCCTTACCGTCTGTGTGAGATGGTGGGCATCGGCTTTAAGACGGCTGACCGTATTGCTGTCAGCATGGGCTTTGACCCTCTTTCGCCGGAACGTGTGGATGAGGGGCTGATATTCACGCTGACTGATGCAGAGCTGAAAGGACATCTGTGTATGGAAAAGCACAGCTTTCTCAAGCAATGCCTGAAGCTGCTGGATACCGAAGGGCTGACGGAAGAGATGCTGGCGGTACGGGCTTCAAGAATGCTTGAGTCCGGCCGCTTGGCCTCCTACGACAGGCAGGTATACCGTGCAGTCACAGCGCGAACGGAACAGAGCCTTGCGTGGGCCGTTTACAGAATGCTTACTTATGAGAAAGCGGGGTCTCACGTCAACATTGATACGGAGATCTCCGCAGAAGAAAAAAAGCAGGGTATACAGTTGGCTTCCGAACAGCGGCACGCAGTTACGACAGCCCTGACATCACAGCTCAGTGTGATTACTGGCGGACCCGGTACCGGCAAGACGCTGATCCAGCGATTCCTGCTGGATATCTATCGCAGGAAAAACCGCGGAGCAAAAATTATCTGCTGTGCGCCTACAGGACGCGCAGCCCGCAGGATGGAGCAATCGACCGGGTTCCCGGCCACTACCATCCACAAAGCACTTGGGCTTCTGGCCGGTGAGGACGGAGACTACTGTGAACCGGAGATGCTGGATGCGGATCTGATTGTAGTGGATGAGGTGTCCATGATGGATATCTATCTTGCCAACCATCTGTTCCGCTCCGTACCGCACGGCAGTCAGCTTGTGCTGATTGGCGATGCGGATCAGCTTCCCTCTGTCGGGCCCGGCGCCGTGCTGAGCGAGATCATCGCCTGCGGCGCTGTACCGGTAGTGCGGCTGGATCGCATATTCCGGCAGAGCTATGGTAGCCGTATCGCCGCTAATGCAAAGCTCATCCGACACGGAAATCTTAGCTTGGAATACGGCGAGGATTTCCAGTTCTATGACTCCTGTGACATGAGTGCTTCCGCACAGCAGATCGAGACACTGTACCTACAGGAAACCGCCAGATACGGTGTTGACAATGTGGCACTTCTAACCCCATACCGCCAAAAGACGGAGACGGGCGTGAATGCGCTGAACGAACGGCTTCGGGAAAAGCTCAATCCGCAGGACGGGAAAAAGCCGGAGGTTGCATACAGAAAGCGGATATACCGTTTGGGAGACAAGGTCATGCAGATAAAAAACTGCGAGGACATCAGCAATGGCGATATCGGTTATATCACATCCGTCACCCGCGATGACACCGACAGCGTGCTGACCGTTGACTTCGGCGATGGCCGACTTGCCGAGTATGACGGAAGCGACCTTGAAATGCTGGATCTGGCCTACGCCTCCACCATCCACAAGTCCCAGGGCAGCGAATATAAGTCTGTCATCATCAACCTGCAGTGCGCCCATGCGGTCATGCTGGTGCGTCCGCTTGTTTATACGGCAATTACACGCGCAAAGGAGCGCGTGCTGATCGTAGGAGAGCGGAGAGCATTATGCATTGCCATCAAGCGTACAGATACGGAACAGCGCGGGACGATGCTCTCGGCGCGAATCAAAGAGCTAATCTCAAATGTGAAAGGAGATCATTACAATGGCAACTTGGCTCAGTGAGTACAAGAACTTGAAAAACGAGATGGAAAAGCAGATCGGTGCAGGACATGCCTCCCTGGAGCAGCTGATGCTGTATCAGGAGCTGCTGTATCGTATTGAGGTGCTTTATGCAAGTCAGGCATTCTGCCAGACGGCACCGGTCACGACGGATGTAGCCGTTCTGTCCGGCCATTACCAGCTGGTAGACGCCTATATCCAGTGCCTGACCAAGGAACGGCGGCTGGGACAGCCTGCAGATCAGAATCTGAAGGCCAAGCGCCAGACGGCGTCCGAGACCCTTGAGAAGGTCGTCCTGGATTGCCGGAAGCGGTTTTCCAGCTTCACCCCAACAGATCAGAACCAGTATCGCAAGGGAGTAAGCAGCCTGATCAACACCGTTTTACCGGTTTGGCTGAAGCTGCGCAACACCTATATCAACATCAGTAAATAAGAGGAGGGCTTTATCATGAGTCAGAACAACTCGAATGCCAAAACAGCTATGCTGGCAAAGCTGGACAGCATCCACAAGGTGGAGGGCTTTGACCCATCCCCGTTTGCCGTGGATTATACAGATCTAAATACGCAGGAGACGCGAAAGCGTCTTCCTGTCATGATCCAAATGGCATGGTTCCGCCTGAAATACCCTGAGGGCCGTATCGCCATCCAGGTGTCGCCCGGCAAGGATTGTTTTGTGGCAACGGCGCGCATCTATCCCAGCTACAAGGACCCGGTTGACTGCTATCTTGCAGAAGCTACAGCGTCAAGGGGCCCGGATGCCTCCAAGCCATCTGTGTCACCGCGGGAATGGGCGCAGACGGCAGCGGTAGGCATTGCACTAAGAAACGCAGGCTTTGGGCTTCAGTTCTCAGCAGCCGGCGACGATTTCGCCGACATGGCTCCGGACGAACTGCCTGTCGGCGAGATGGACACGAGCCGAGAGTCGCCGGCTATGGAGCAGCCTGTACAGGCAGAGATTGAGCCGGCATACGAACCGGCAGTTCTAACGGAGGAGCAGAGATTGGAGCAGGCTTTCCAGAAGCCGTGCCCCATCAAAAAGTACAGCGGCAAGACGCTTGGCGAGGTGTTAGCGATGGATCCAAACGCGATTGCATGGGTGGCCAATAAATACAAAGACAATCAGGAGCTGTCTGACGCGGCAAGATTGATTTGTGAACATGCCATGCAGCAGGCATCCGTGTGATGCGGATATCATCACGGGGGACGGATATTCCGTCCCCCGGAAAGGAGGCTGTATGGACATCTTTCATATGTCAGACATCATTCCGCTGATTGGGCTTCCATACCCGCCATACGGAAGAAGCAACTACAATGTGCCCTGCCCGTGCTGTGATGACGAGCCGCACGCAAAACATCTCAACATCAATCTGCAGAAGAATGTATTTCGCTGTCCGCGCTGTGGGTTCTCCGGCGGCATTTTCGATCTGTATGCATACTATACGGGGATTGCCCGCGAGGAGGTCCGTGATGCTCTGATTGCACGCTTGGATGTGCAGGGCAGTATACCGAAGCCGGAGCACATTCCTGTGCCCGTGGTTGCAGAAGTCCCACCGACAGATATTGCATCACGAAGCGACACCTATACCGGGCTTCTGTCCAAGCTGACGCTGGCCTCCGACCATCGGCAGAACCTGCGAAACCGGGGCCTATCAGATGAGGAAATCGACAGGCTTGGGTACCGTACCACTCCGGTGGTGGGGATGCAAACCATTGCAAGGCAGCTTCAATCCAGCGGATATTATCTGTCCGGTGTTCCCGGCTTTTACCGAAAAGACGGGAAATGGTCCTTTGCCTGTGAGAGCCGCGGTATTCTGATTCCGGTGCGAGACAGCAAAGGCCGCATTCAAGGCATGCAGATTCGCCGGGATAATGCGACGCGGCGCAAATTTCGCTGGGTATCCAGCACCGGCCGCACAGACGGCTGTAAGGCAGAGGGTTGGGTACATATTGCGGGGGAACCGCGCGCTATAGTGCTGCTCACAGAGGGCCCCATGAAAGCGGATGTCATCCATTACCTGACAGGACAGACAGTACTCGCAGTTGCGGGGGTAAATGCATTGACCCAATTGGAGCTTATCCTGCCGCAGCTGCATGAGCAAGGTGTAGAACGTATCATGACTGCATTCGACATGGATTTCATGGAGAACCCCCATGTGCAAGGCGGATACAGGACGCTGGTCTCACTGCTTTCGGATGCAGGTTTTCGCTATGGCACCTATCTGTGGGATCCACGCTACAAAGGTCTTGATGATTATGTTTGGGAGCACTGCTTCCAGCGGCAATTATCTTAGTGAAAAAGGGCGGTTCAGCTTCGGCTGTACCGTCCTTTTCTCGTTCCTGCGTTATCGCATATTTAATGTTCCAACAGAAAGTCAATAATGTTCTTTTGACGGATCCCGCCACGATTGACCCGCAGCAGCGTATCCGTGGACAGGACAAGTTTTTCGTAGTTATCCGAGATCGCCTCCAGCGGCGCAAATTCCCGATCCGTATTTTCCGGCGTAAGAATATAGCAGACTTGGATATAGAGACGGTCGTCAGCCCGGTTTGCGACAAAGTCAACCTCGGCCACATCCTGCTTTCCGATGTTGACGGAGAACCCTCTGCGCAGCAGCTCCAGGAATACAGTGTTCTCCAGAACGCCGGCAATATCATTGTCCCGGTAGCCAATAACGGCGTGGCGCAAACCTAAATCGGAGAGATAGTATTTTTCCTGCGTCTCCAGTATCCGCTTTCCCTTGATGTCAAAGCGGACGACCTTGTGGATCAGGAAGGCGCTTTCCAATGCCTTCAGATAATTGTAGACGGTTTCCGTGCTTAGCTTTCGCCCCTGGCTTTTTAAAAAATCAGAGATTGTTTTTGCGGAAAAAGTGTTTCCAATGTTGTCCATGAGATAAAGGACAATACTCTCCAGTAATGCCGTGTCGCGTATCCGGTTTCGTGCAATCACATCCTTCAGCAGAACGGAATTATAGATGTCATGAAGGTATTGCATGACGCGATCCTCATCCCATTTCAGCTGATGGATGCCGGGCAGTCCCCCAAAACGGAGAAAGTTAGCAAACTGTTCCCGCTTCGAGAGATTTGCCTCGTCCTCATTCTCTGCTGCGAATGCCAGATATTCTTCAAAATCCAGCGGATAGACCTGTATCTCCACATACCGCCCAGCCAACAGCGTGGCGAGTTCCCCGGAGAGGAGCTTTGCGTTTGAGCCTGTTACATAGATATCGCAGTCAAGATCTACGCGGAGGGAATTTATGACCTGCTCCCAAGTGTTCACTTCTTGGATTTCATCGAGAAGGACGTGGATCCGTCCTTCTGTCTGTCCAGCGATTTTGATGATCTCTGCGTACAGCGCCTTATAGTCCCTGAGCGCCTCATAGCGCAAGGATTCAAAGTTGATGAAAATGATGTTCTTCCTGTCAACACCGCGGTCGAGCAGCTCCTGACGCGTAAGCTCCAAGAGAGCGCTTTTGCCGCTCCGCCGCATTCCTGTTATGATTTTAATCACAGGCTTATCCATAAAATCACGGATCAGCCGCATATATCGTTCACGCACGATCATGGCAGGTCACCTCCGGGGTTTTCTTTTATCATAGCACAAGCAGCCGGAAATATCAATAGTTTCTTTTATGGAAGAAATAATGTAAATGCGTCGAATCGTGTTCTTCCAAGAGAGAAACAGAGACTTTTTCTCCACGGAGAGCCAGAAGCCTGATCCTTCGTTTCGCGCGTATTTATTGACTCAATGCGTATTTCTGCTGTAAATACGCATGCTAAACCGTGTAATTAGATAAACTAAAATGGGAGGTACTCTTATGTTGATCGCCATTGATCATGGAAATTATGCCGTTAAAACCCCGCATTTCTCTTTCATTTCCGGGCTGACAGAACACACCGTAAAACCGCCTATGGCAGAGGAGGTTTTGGAGTACAACGGGAAATACTGGTCGCTCACCGGGCAGCGCTTGCCCTATATGAGAGACAAGACCAGAGATGATCGATACTTTATCCTGTCGCTCTTTGCCATTGCTAAGGAGCTTTCCGCTGCCGGTGCCAATACGGCGTTTGAGCAGATCGACCTTGCGGTTGGCTTGCCGCCGGAACACTACGGGATGCTGAGAGAGCGCTTCGCGCAGTATTTCAGGCGGTTTGGAACAGTGAATTTTGCTTACAACAACCGTCCTATGAGCATTGTGATCCGAAATGTCTTTGTGTATCCGCAGGCGTATGCCGCTGTTGTTCCTCAAAGCGGACAGCTATTGAAAACGCTGCGGATGTTTATCGTGGATATCGGCGGATATACTACCGATGTGCTTCTCCTCCGCAACGGAAAGCCGGATCTGCAATTCTGCCGCAGTTTGGAGAGCGGAGTCATCACCATGAACAATGATATCATTGGCAAAATCAGCGCGCAGCACGACATGCGCATTGAAGACGAGCATATCTGTGCAGTGCTGCAGGGGCAGGAAACGATACTGCCAGAGGAGGTAAAAAAGGCGATTCGTGATGCGGCTCAGCTGCACGCAAAAGATATTTTGGGCAAGCTGCGTGAGCTTCAGGTGGATTTGCGTACCAATCCCGCCATCTTTATTGGAGGCGGAAGTGTCCTGTTCAGACCGTTGATTGAGCATACCCCGCTTGTGGCGAAGGCTACCTTCATCGAGGATCCAAAGGCAAACGCGATCGGTTATGAGATGCTTGCGCGAGGACAGATGGCCATGCGCGCGGTACAATAATGAGGGTTCCGTTGTGAAGCGGGATGGGAAATACCGTTTTTCGCTGCAGTTCGGTTCAGAAACGCGAGAACAGGTGCAGGCAGGAGAGCTTTTAGAGCGTCTTGGAAACCGAAAAAGCGCAGTTGTCATAGCCGCACTGAATGCATATATTGCTGCACATCCCGAGCTTGCCGAACCTGCGCCGGTAAGTGTTAAAATTGACGGCGGGATAAGGCGTGAGGCGCTTGAGCAAATGATTCGATCCATTATTGACGAGCGAATCGCAAACGGTCAGTTGCTTGCCGGAGGCGTTGAAACACCATCTATACAAATGCAGGAAGATTTGAACGTGGACATTGCGGCAATGATCAGTAATCTGGAGTTGTTTGATGGTTGACTTTTAAGAACTTACAAAACTGTAAATCTACTTTTCTGTTGTTTTGATGAATACAAAACCACTTCAAAACGCAAATACGCATTATTAAGGTGGATAATGGATTTATAGTAACTTCAACAGCGCGCCTCTTTTTTGTAAAATAATAATATAGAAGGAGACGATGCTGGTGGACAAAGTAGCTCTTGGAAGACGCATAAAAGCGATGCGTCAGAACCTCGAAATGACGCAGGAGGAGTTCGCTGAGCGGCTGAATTGCACGAACAGCCACCTCGGCAAAATTGAAAACGGCAAAGGCGGAATCAGCATTGAACTGCTGGTTTCAGTGGCAAACATGCTGCACACCACAGTGGATCAGCTTTTGTTGGATTCCTATGACTATAAGGAACAGGTCATCATGCGCGACCTTTATGAGCGCATTGATAAATTCCCTGTGAAAACAAAGATACTCACCTGCGATCTGCTGATGCAGTTGGTTGACATCATCGAAAAAGCTCATGACGAGCATTGAGTTGTGAATCCTTTCCCTGGAGGCAGCGATTTCTGCTTAGCAGGCACTAGGTCAACACAAATGAATATTCTGCACCGTACAGTCTATATCTGCACGGTCAACGAGAGCGAAAGGCTGTCCGGTTCTTACTGGGCAGCTTTGCGTTTTATCTGGGGATGTATCATCCAAATAGGAGGTGAACACTATGATGAACGGTGATAGAAAGGAAGGAATCTGCAGACTGAATGTAGACGGTAATGGCTGCGATTATTTGCGCATTCTGAGCGATTTGGAAACCAAACTGCGCAACAATACGAACCCAAAGGAAAAAATCGAACTGGCACTGCAGGGAGCGCTTATGTTCTACGGCGCTGACAGAGCGTATGTCATTGAAGTGGACGATGAGTTGGGTATCGGAGTCAATACATATGAGTGCTGTGCCCCTGGAATAGCGCCCGAAATTGACAATCTCCAATTTATGCCGTTCGAAATGTTTCCGCGCTGGCTTTGCTCACTAAAGAGCGATACGCCAATCATTATTACGGATTTGGAGCAGATTAAAACTGAATTCCTGGAAGAATACAGATACTTGGAGAAACGGAGTGTGAATTCGCTTCTAGCGGTTCCGTTTCAAAAAAGACTCAATGCCGGTTTTCTCGGCGTGGATAATCCGAAACGCAATGTGGAAGATCCGGGTTTTTTACGACTTGTTATCCTTTGCATCGTTGTGGAGCTAAATGAAATACTGCTGCAGGAGTGGAGAGAACGGCGCTATGCGAGTATAAAACAACCAACAATCATTCAGGCAAATCTGTTTGGGAAACTGGAAATCATTTCTGCAACCGATGTTTTAAAAGATGATTCATTTACAAATGAGTCTGGATATGTGCTCCTGACATTTCTGCTCTTAAACCGCAAAAGAGAACATCCTCTGCGGCTGCTTACAGACGTCATATGGGAAAGTACAGACATGGGAAATCCGTACAATTCGATTAAGAATGTCGTATACCGCCTTCGCAAGACGCTTGCCTGCATAGGGCTCCGCGATTTGATTCAGGCGTCGCACGGGACATTTACGTTAAACCCTAATTACACGATTTTTACTGATGTTGAGCGCTTCGACGATGCATGCAAACGGATCGATAATTCTTCCGACCCGGCGATTTTACAGGCGCTGTATGAGAGCATTATAGGACTCTACCGCGGAAGTCTCCTTCCGCGGTATGACTTTTACCACTGGCTAATGCCCAAAACGCTGTATTACCAAAACAAGTTTCTGCACTACATGAAACGGTATCTCTCTATGCTTTATAGAGAAAAGAACTACCTTCGCGTACAGGAACTATCCATGGATTTGCTGTCCATCGATATGTATGAGTCGGAAGTCCATTACTATCTCATAAAAGCAATGCTTATGTCCGGCAGCAAGACCCTGTCACAGATTTATTTCAGGCAGGCAGAGCCGTATCTCACAGATGAGCATATGCAGGAAGTGAAGACGCTTTTTACATCATGCAGAACATGAACTGCGGCTTTTATCCGTTTTTGTGACCGTAGTTGAGATTATTTTGAGACTTTTCTGCCTGCAAACAAGCAGGTCCTTTCACCGCAGAAATATGACTTCAGAGGTGGAGCTGTTGAGCCCCGCCAAGCACCCATCCGTTTTGTACAGTTTATAAAAACTGTCAACGGGTGGGTGTTTTTATGGATAGACAACCCTCGCTTATACAGGGAGGAGGTGGTTTTGATGCGTTGATGCGCTACTATTCCGCTCAAATTCCTGATTTAACCCCATATTTTACAGAACATAGCATGCCATCGTGGCGTGTTTTGATCTCTTTTGCCGGGGTGGCATGCGCCAAAGGAGGCGTAAAAAATGTCACCCATGGACGGAAGGGATGAACTGCGTGGCCGGTTCACAAGATGGATCGTCATAACTGCAGAACATGCACAGAAGAACTATCTGCGTGCTGAAAAAAAGCAATTACAAACCGTACCCCTTGAAGAAGCTGATGTTGCAATTGTGGATACGGCGCTATTATCTGCTGGTGTTACGCCGGATAGCTTTGATTTCGAGGAACAGCGTTTGGCTGAGGCGTTCCGGGAACTTCCGCTGATGCGCAGACGTATACTGGAAATGCTTTTTGTCGAAGAGCTTACACCATCTGAAATTGCAGCAAAGCTCCACTGCTCTGTACAGCATGTATACAACCAGCGCTCCCTTGCAATAAAGCGTTTAAGAGAGCGCCTTATAAAGGAGCGAAAAAATGACCGATAATGAATTTAGACTACTTCTGGAAGCTGCTGTATGCGGAGACCGGGAAGCGTTGGATTCCCTGCTTGCTCTATATATGCCTCTGATTAACCGGCTGAGCAGTTATGCCGGTAATCTCGACGAGGATTGTAGGCAATACATTATGCTGCATATTGTTCTGCATATTTCGGAGTTCAGAATTTAGACAAAGGCTCCGGTGATTTGCCGGAGCCTTAAATTTTTTTCTCAGAGCATTAGATTTTGCGTTTTTCGAGTGTTTTTACTTTATGAAGGCAATCCCATTTTCAATGAACCTTGAAAATCGCATAGCGGCGCCCTCTCGTTCCTCTGGCGGCAAGCGGCTATCCATTTGGTTTGGCAGGCCAAAGCCAAGAGCACATAAATACGGACGGCAACCGTATGCGCGATGATCCGCCAGGGGCAATAATGATACTTCCGTAATTCGCGGCCCGGCCATAATGAAGGCGGGGGGATGAGACTTCCATGGACCCGTTCGCCACGGGCGGAGGTGTGCCGCAAAAAGAATGCTGTAATTAACTCTGGTTGCAAGTGTAATATAGTGAGCTTGTGAGTTGATGGAATGTTAACTTGGCTGGGAGTCATGTATTTGAAACCAGCAGAACGGCGCATTTATTACCAGAGAATCGGAGGGTTGAATATATCATGAAAGGATAAATGCGCATATGGAAAAACTGATTACACGAAAAGAAGCTGCCAAGATTTTGGGGATTAGTATTGCCACGCTGGATGCAGCCAGACAAAACGGCTTGATTTCCTACGTCCAGTATGTTCCAAATGGGTGCGTGTATTTTACAGATGCAGCGCTTCAGGAATATGTTGCCAAATGCACAAAGAGGGCAAAACCTGCCGATAACAACTTGACATACCGCAAGCAGCACCGTCCCAAAAAGAAATAGCTTGCTCATCCTCACAAATTCGGCAGCTGATACCAACATTTAGGGAGGTGAAAGAATGGCAAGAAAGAAAAAAGAGATACCCAAGTATGGCACTGTGGTGCTAAAGGGGGTCGAATATTACAGAACACGAATTGAAGATGCCGATGGCAGACGAGTCGCCCTTTACGCAAGGACTCCGGAAGAACTTCTTGAAAAAGTGGAAGAAGCACAGCGCCAAATTGAGGATGCGGTTTTCCGTAGAACAACACCGACTGTAGCCGAATATTGTGAGCGTTGGCTCACCATGCAATCTGCAAGAATACGGCCAACAACCCTCATAGACTATACTTCAAAGGTCAAAAACTATATCATTGAACCGCTGGGCCATAAATATATGGCAGAAGTCTCTTCAGATGATATCAAGCTTGCGATGGTGAATGTCTCCTCAAAATCATGCTCAGTATATCGCTCGGTTCAGATGCTGTATAAGTGCATTTTCTATTCTGCAGTCGAAAGCAAAATCATCGATTCCTGCCCCTGTGAAACTCTTTCTTCCAAAGGAGGAAAGCCGCAGAATGAACGAGAGGCACTTACAGACGAACAGGTTGATAAACTTCTCGTTGCCATCAAGGGGCTTCCTCCGTATGTGTTTGTAATGATTGGTCTGTATGCTGGCTTGCGACGGGAAGAAATCTTGGCGTTAAAATGGGACTGTGTGTTTCTTGATGCCGAAGCACCATACCTTTCCGTGCAAAGAGCATGGCATTCGGAACATAATCGACCCGTTATCTCGTCCGATCTGAAAACAAAATCTGCAAGGCGGGACATTCCGCTACCTTCAGTTCTAACGGAGTGCCTACGGGAAGCAAAAGAGGTTACAACTTCAGAATATGTTGTTGCCAATCGTGATGGAGGTCCGCTGTCATATACGCAGTTCAAGCGAGTATGGCAGTATATCGTCACAAGATCAACAAAGGAGCGTACCTATGTCCGGTATATCAATGGGCAGAAAATTCAGCACACGGTAACGCCGAAGTTGGGAGAAAAAGCAGCGCATAATGGAAATGTGGTGTACACCCTTGATTTTCAGGTAACTCCACACCAGTTGCGCCACACATACATCACGAATTTGATTTACTCCGGCGCAGATCCGAAAACGGTTCAGTACCTGGCGGGGCATAAGCATAGCAAAATTACGATGGACATTTATGCTAAGGTGAAGTATAATAAACCTAAAGAATTGTCCTCGGTTGTGAACAAAGCATTTGCGCCCAAAAAAGGTGCTACACCGAATAAGACGCGGAATGGGTGAACTCATGGGTTAACCGAGGCGCGAAAACTTAAAAAACCCAGTAAAATCAACGGTTTTCGCCCGTAAGACAGAAAGCAATACGGCCTCAAAGCCGCCCGTCGCGCACCTCAGTTCAGCAAGCGCTGATTTCTGCCGATTTTACAACTTCAAAGCAATCAAAATCCCGGAAAACTCTCGTTTTCCGGGATTTTCCTATATCTGCAGCATTTGTTCTGTTTTCGGAAAATCTGATGGAATTTGACAAGGTTTGACGTGTTTTTTACATGTTAACGATGGGCTAAATGCCGTTTTTGACCCCGAAACTGTTAACGGATGGGTTAATTTTCGGGCTGCTCATGTGGCCACTCGGAGCAGATCGCCTCTGCATAGAAAATGAATACTGCGCCCCGCCTTTTCGGAAATAATGGCTTTGGCACGGTTTGAAACGGTTTGACCAAGCCGAATGAACTTTATCTTTTTTCGCAGGGCAAATGCCGCCGCAGAATTGATAAACGGAACGCAATCTGTTATGCTGTCCGTGTAAGGAGGGATGACACATGAAACGAAAAACCTGTACCTTGTATCTCAGCTGCGAGGAATACGGTGTGATCCTCGACGCACTTATTCGCTTCAAAAACAAGCTCACCCAACAGGGGCGGTACACCGACATCGTAGATGAAGTTATCCTTGCCCTGCTGGATGCCAAGACGAAGCGAGTCTACATCTGAATATCGTGTACATAAGGAAAGCCGTGTAGCTGTCAAAAGCCAAACGGCTTTTTCTATACCCGGCATTACATAGCTGTCCGCCATCGCCGCAGACAGCTAAATTTACAGACAGGAGGAATCCCAAAGTGGCGAATTGTAAAGTGATCGCCGTCGCCAATCAAAAGGGTGGCGTCGGCAAAAGCACCAGTGTCTACTGCATCGGTGCAGGGCTTGCCATGGATGGCAAAAGAGTTTTGCTTGTGGATGTTGACCCGCAGGGTGATCTCACCAAGATGCTCGGTCAGCGCAAGCCCCATGAGCTGACTCATACCCTGGCGGAGCAGATGAACGCTGTTGTGCAGCACAGCGCCGAGCCGGAGCACCCGGAAATTTTGCACCACCATGAGGGCTTTGATTTTGTCCCTGCCAACCGCAGCCTATCGGCGGTGGAGGTGGGGCTGGTCAATGTCATGAGCCGTGAAACCGTGCTCAAACGCTATCTGGACGGTATCAAGAAGAATTACGACTATGTGCTGCTGGATTGCCGCCCGTCGCTGGGTATGCTGGTCATCAATGCCCTGTCGGCTGCGGATCATGTACTCATCCCGGTGCAGGCGGACTATCTGGCAGCCGAGGACATGACGGAGCTTGTGGGCACGGTGCATAGCATCCGGCAGCAGATCAACCCCAAGCTGAAAATCGGCGGCGTATTCCTGACGATGGCCAATGACACGAACTTCCGCAAAGACATTGTGGCCGGGGTAAAAGAAAACTTCGGCAAGCACCTGCCCGTACTGGATGCCGTCATTCCCGCTACGGTGCGGCTGGCGGAGATCAGCACGGCAGACAAGAGTATCTTCCGGCATGAACCGCGCGGACGGGCTGCCGCAGCCTACGGTGCGCTGGTAAAGGAGGTGGAACGCATTGGCGAAAAGCAACGCATCCGAGATGCTGACATCACTCGATAGCCTGTTTACCACGCAGGAGCAGCGGGACGAAGCCAAGCGCGACAGCGTGCAGGACATACCGATTTCCCAAATCAGCGATTTTCCTGAGCATCCCTTCAAGGTAAAGCAGGACGAGGCCATGTTGGAAATGGCGGAGAGCGTGCGGCAGTACGGCGTCTTGGTGCCGGGGCTTGTGCGGCAGCTGGAGGACGGCAGCTATCAGATGGTGTCGGGACACCGGCGCAAGCTGGCCAGCGAACTGGCAGGGCGGGACACGATCCCCTGCATCGTGCGCGACCTCACAGACGATGAAGCCGTTATTATCATGGTGGACAGCAATCTCCAGCGCGAGCGCGTATTGCCGTCGGAAAAGGCTTTTGCGTACAAAATGAAGCTGGATGCCATGCGAAGGCAGCAAGGGGAGCGGACAGATTTAACTTCTGCCCCAGTGGGGCAGAAGTTTGATGGAAAGACATCCCGTGAGCTTTTGGCAATAGAGTCACCGGATAGTCACAGCCAAATCCAACGCTATATCCGCCTCACCAACCTCATCCCGGAAATTCTGGACATGGTGGATGGCGGTCGGATCGCCTTTCGCCCTGCGGTGGAGCTTTCTTACCTTACCGAACAGGAGCAGAGCGCGCTTTATGACACCATGGGACGCGAGGACTGCACGCCGTCGCTTGCACAGGCCATTAAGATGAAGGCGTTCAGCCGAGACGGAAAGCTGACCGATGCGGTGATCCTGTCCATCATGGAGGAGGAAAAGCCCAACCAGAAGGAACAATTTCGGATACCCAAGGAGCGTATCAGCAAATATTTCAAGCCGGGGACGCCCGCACGGACTATGGAGGATACGATCATCAAGGCACTGGACTATTACAGAAAGCGGCAGCGGGAAATGGAACGCTGAATCTTCCGCCCAGGGGAAAGTCTGCCCATCGGACAAGCTGTGTGCCAGGGCCGGTTTTTCCGCTCCCCCCTCTCCACACCTCACCCCCTTCCTACCGGCTGTACCGGCTGAAAAAGAGATTATCTCACAAGTCCATATCGTACAGAAAGCAGCATCCTTTTCCGGATGGTGCTTTTTATTTTTACTCTTAGGAGGTCTAACAAATGAAAAAACTCTATCGCAGAAGCATTTCCGGGCTGTTGGCTCTGCTGATCTGCTTCACCGCCATCCTCGGCAGCGGCATGACGGCCTATGCCGCCGCATTCACCGGAGAAACTGCGGATTCGTACTCGGTGGCATTCCCCAGAGACGGCGACGCCAATCTGGATTACAGCGGCACTTGGGGCCACGACGAGCTGCACTACATGAACGGCTGGACATCCGGCGAGGCAACATGGATGACCACGCTGCACACCATCGGCTCCTTCGACGGCCCGGCCTGCTACTGCATCGAGCCAGGCGTTCCCCGAAACCTGTACCGTTCCTACGAAAGCTATGGGGAGGACTATTGGGACACCTTCCCCGCCGAATATAACCGCACCATTGATGGCCGAACCATGAAAACGCTCCTTGGCCGCATCATGCAGTACGGCTATCAGGGAAATCTCTCCCTCGACTGGCGCTCTCAGAACAAGGCCGACGCCGACAAGCTGGCCCACATGATGGCCACGCAGGTGCTGGTGTGGGAAACGGTGGTCGGGGAGCGGGATGCGGACTTCAATCACGTTGACCCCGGCAGCGCCGATGCCGTGAAGTCCGTCTACCGCACCTCCCATCCGCTCTATAGTCGGTTCTCTGCCTACTACGACAGCATCGAGGCCAGCGTGAAAAAGCACACCGTCGTCCCCAGCTTCATGGACCGCAGTGAGGAAGCTGCACAGACGGTTGAACTGAGTTGGGACGGCGGCCGCTACACAGCTACCCTGACGGACACCAACGGCGTTCTGGGCGAATATGCCTTCTCTTCGGCCCAGTCGGATATGACCTTTGCAGTCGATGGGAACGACCTGACTATCTCTGCCGAGACGGCTTCCGCAGATGGTGTGACCATTACTGCCGTCAGAAACAACACCCGGCAGGGCGTGCTGGTCTGGAGCGACGGCCACTATGGCCCAGACGGCACCATGCAGGATGTCGTCACCTTCCGGGATACCGTCAGCGACCCCATGTACGCCTACCTGCACCTGAAGGTCGGCTATGGCAGCGTCAAGATCATCAAAACCAGCGAGGACGGCGAGGTGTCCGGCATCTCCTTCACCGTTTCCGGCAACGGTACGGAGCAGACCGTGACGACCAATGCAGACGGCGAAATGCAGCTCGATGATCTCCGCCCCGGCGCTTACACCGTGACGGAGCAGAGCAGTGACCGGTATGAACCCCAAGAGGTGCGTCAAGTGACTGTGATCTCCGGTCAGGTCGCCACCGTGACCTTCCATAATACGCTGAAGCGGGGCAGTCTGGAGGTCATCAAAACCTCGGAGGATCATTTGATCGAGGGTGTGAAATTTCACTTGACAGGCGCCTCGCTTTCGGGCTTGCCCGTAGACGAGTACGCCGTAACAGACAGCACGGGCAAGGCCGTATTTTCCGATGTGCTGATCGGCACAGGCTATGTGCTGTCCGAGGTGGATACGGATGTTCGCTATGTGATACCCGAGGATCAGACGGCAGCAGTGGAATGGAGCAAGGTCACGCACAAGAGCATCCACAATGTGCTGAAAAAGTGGAACGCCACCGTTACGAAAAGCGACAGCGCCACCGGAACACCCCAGGGCGATGCCAAGCTGTCCGGCGCGGTCTATGGCGTATACAAGGGCGGGCAGCTTGTGGACACCTATGTGACGGACGGAAATGGCCAATTCACGACCGTATATTATGCCTGCGGGGATGATTGGACGATTCGTGAGATCACGCCCAGCGAGGGCTATCTGCTGGACAGCACGGTGTACCCCGTAGGCGCTGAGCCGCAGCGGTACACCGCGGAATATAATCCCATTGCGCTGGATGTGACCGAGCAGGTCATCCGGGGCGGCGTGGCCCTCACGAAAGTGGACAAGGACTATCCGGAAAACAAACTGGAGGGAGCCGTGTTTGAGGTCTACCGTGACAGCAACCGCAATCAGGAACTGGATGCTGAGGACGAACTGTTGGGCACGATGGAGGAACTGGGCGGCGGCGAGTACGCCCTGACCGGTCTTTGCTACGGCGGCTATTTTGCAAAGGAAGCCCAGGCCCCGGAGGGCTTTTATCTGGATGAAAACGCCTACTATTTTGCCATCACCACGGACGGCGAAACCGTGACCGTGGAAAATGAAGCCGGAAAGGGCTTTGTCAATGCGGCGCAGGTGGGGTCGCTCCGGATCGTCAAGACCTCCTCGGACGGAAAGCTGGAAGGATTTTCCTTCCGTGTTACCGGGGCCAACGGCTATGACCAGGTGTTCCAGACCGATGCGGAGGGCTTCATTCTCGTCGAGGGCCTGCGTATCGGGGACTACACCGTATCCGAGGTGCGGGACAGCAGTTCGGACGGGTATCTCCTCCCCGCTGACAAGACGGCCTCCGTTTTTGAGGGAGCCGTAACGGAGGTGGAGATGCACAATGAAAAGAAGCCCGCACTGGAGGTGCCGCAGACCGGAGACAACAGCCACATGGCACTGTGGCTGGGTCTGCTGGGCATTTCCGGCATCGGCGCTGCGGCTATACTGCTGATGCGCAAGCGTAAAAAATAAGCGCCAAGGGGCGGCCAGATCGGCCGCCCTTTTTTCTATGGGAAAGAAAAGTTTTTCGGCGTGAACCAACAATAACAGGATGGTATTTGTGAATAAATGGCTATACTGTTTGTGTGCCATCTACTCAATTGTTTCGTATTCACTTGACAAGTTTCAGTTTTAACGGTACAATTAAGAAAAAGTGAAACAAAAGGCGGAAGCGAAGGAGTCTTTCTGATATGCTATCTTTCCTTAAATTAGTATTCGGCCCCGATATTACAGTGAAGGGATTCGACTACACGGATGACACGCCCTACTATATCAAGGACGGATATACCCCCCAATTGTTAAGTTGGGGAGACCATGCGTGTGTTCTTTTGAAGCCAAATGGCTCTTCTTGGCGATTGCCTACATTAAAAAAGCAGTTGAAGAAGTTTCAGGAACTTTGTTCTCTTCCCTGTGCACTGTGCTTAGACAACCTGTCTGCGTTACAACGACGGAGTATGCTGGAAGAACACATCCCGTTTGTGTCTCTTTCGCAGCAGGTGTACCTTCCGTTTTGGGGGTGCGCTTTTCATGAGCAATTCAAGGCGGACGCTGCCATTATGGCAAAAATGGCACCCGGTACACAGCTTGTATTTCTATATTTATACTATGCAGAGAATACTGGGTCCGTAAATCTGACACAGATTGCAAAGGCACTTTCGCTCTCAAAGGCGACCTGTACAAGGGCAATCAATGACCTCTCTGCTTCGGGTCTGATCTCGCAAACAGCAGAAGGCACGAATAAATGGATCACAACGGCATACACCAAATCAGAACTTTTGGAAAAAGCATACGGGCGACTGAAAACGCCTGTTGATCGAATTCTTTACGTAAAAGGAACCGCCCAAATCGAGCATCCAATTGCAAGTGGAATACGGGCGCTGGCACGGCAATCCATGATTGGGGTAAACGATCAGGATGGTGCTATTGCGATTTCCAAAAAGGAGGCGGCAAAAATCCCAGCAGAAGATATCTGCACAAAACAGTATTTTGAAGACTTTGGCGGTGCTGTTATTGAAGTGTGGTCCTATGACCCGATCATTTTGGAGAGAGACGGCTGTGTAGATGACATTTCATTGCTGCTCAGCATGGACAACGACCCAAACGAACGAGTTCAGACGTGCTTGGATGAAATTCGGCAAAAGCACGGACTACCAATCAAAGAGGAAGAATAAAGGAGAACGAAATGGTAAATGGCATAGATATATTCCGAGAGCACTTCAATCATTTTAAGGAGCAATATACTGTAATTGGAGGCTTTGCCTGTGATCTTCTGATGAACGATGCAGGACTTGATTTCAGGCAAACCGTTGACATCGACATGGTGCTGATCGTCGAGGCTTTAACGACAGACTTTGCAAAAGCCTTTTGGGCTTTTATTGAAGCTGGTGGCTATCAGGCCAGGCAACGCAGTAACGGTCAACCGGAGTTCTATCGTTTTGTGGACCCAACGAACCCTGCTTACCCCAAGATGATTGAATTATTTTCAAGGCCACAAAGCAATGTGGTCTTGCAGCCAGATACACACTTGATGCCGCTGCATATTGATGATGAAGTTTCCAGCTTGTCAGCGATTTTGCTCAATGATGATTATTACCACTTTCTTCTGGATGGACGAACAGTTACAGATGGTATCTCCATATTAGATGCTGAACATATTATTCCGCTGAAAATGAGAGCTTGGCTGGATTTGAAAAGCAAGAAAGCAGAAGGAATCCATGTAAACGCACGTGACATCAAGAAACACCGTCTGGATGTGTTTCGCCTGTTCCAACTTGTACGGGAAAATCAGAGAATACCCGTCCCGCAGTCTATAATGGAGGATATTACTCGGTTTATAGCACAAATGCGGCAGGAGGACATTCGTTTAACGGATATAGGTATTCGCCGCTCGAAAGACTCTATTCTGGATATTTATAGTCAAATGTACATTACAGAATAAAAGCGCCGCCCCCATGCTGAACATTCAGTGTGGGGGCAGTTTCATGGAGTGGAACAAATCGTCGCAGTGTCGGTCTTGTGTTTGCACTCCTGCATTTTCAAAGAACGAATCCCAAGGGGGCGGCCGGATTGGCCGCCCCTCTTTTACATACCGAATTGAAAGGAGACGGAATGGGTATGAGCAATCAAACGGAAGAAAAGGATCTGTTCCATGCGGTATCCCTGTCCGGCGGTAAGGACAGCACCGCTATGCTGTTGCTCATGGTTGAGCGAGGGCTGCCGATCCATGCGGTCCTGACGGCAGATACGGGCATGGAATTTCCGGAAATGTATGAGCATCTGCAAAAGCTGGACGACTATCTGTTTGCAGAGCGAGGGCTGCATCTGACGTGGCTGCGCCACCCAAAGGGCTTTGAGTGGCTGATGTTTGAGGAAAAGAAGCAGCGATCAGCCAGCATTGAAAACCGGCAGTGGCTGGGTGTTTCTCTATACGGAAACGGCTGGCCCGGTCCCCGTGTGCGCTGGTGTACGGGGCAGCTGAAAACGCATCTCATCCATAAGGAAATCAACCGGCTGAAAGGACAATACCGGGCCGTGAGTTATGTGGGTATCGCCGCAGATGAGCCGAAGCGCATCAAAAGCGAGCGCTATCCGCTGGTGGATTGGGGAATCACGGAGAAGGAAGCCCTGCAAATCTGCTATGACCGGGGTTATGACTTCGGTGGGCTGTATCAGATTTACCACCGCTGCTCCTGCTGGTGCTGCCCTTTGCAGGGCATTGGGGAACTGCGAAAGCTCCGGCAGTATCACCCGGAGTTATGGGAGCGGCTGCGGGAAATGGACAAACGGGCGTTGGCACAGTTCGGCTCCGGCCCGCTGGGACAGTTCAAGAAGGATTGGAGCGTGGAACGATTGGAGCAGCGATTTGCGGCAGAAGCGCAGCAGCTTTCTATTTCATCCTTGCAGAAGGAGCGTGAGCGATGATGTATCGAGAACCGAGTGATTCCCCTTGGGGCCTTGTTGTACGCTGCGACACTTTGTGTCCCGGTGTGTATAGCGTATCCACGGCAGGCCACGGAGGGATCATGGCCCAAATCGACGCAGCTCGGCAGTTGCTGTCCCTGGAAGCACAGCAGGTCGGCTTTCAGGCAGGCGGGTATCTGAATTTTGAGGAGGACTGCGATGCGTCGGTGGCCCTGCGGGAACTGATGGACAGCGGTATCATTGCACCCCGGACGGATAACTACTTCCGCCCCGGCGAATATGAAGCCTGCATTGACCGGAGCCTGCAGCGCTGGAACCCGGCCTATTGGCGTGCACGGCAGAAACGGCTCTCTGTACAGGCGGCAAAAGCGACAAAGGAGCGTGAACGGTAATGGACTTTGAGATCAAGATCATGACCCCGGCAGAGCGCAGCTACTGTTATACCGGCAGCCAGCAACTCGACAAACAGACCGGCTGCATCGGTCATTTGCGCGGGGACATGGACAGAAGCGGCAACGGCTTTTTCACCTCATGGGAGGATCATTGCGGGGAGCTGAAAACACAGGCGTTCAAGGATGAGTTTGATGATTTTATCAATGCCCTGCGTTTTGACGAGCGCTATGACGGCATTTTCAAAAACCGCAGCAGCCTTTCCCGATACTGCTATGAACACAAAGAAAGTGTGTTTGCCGAGGATTTTATTCCGCAGTACGGATTCCGGGTGGATACGCCGGAGTATGCCTATCTGCTGCGGCTGAATCCCATGCAGGGCGATTATAACCTGTATATCTACTGCTATCGCCGGGAGATGCTGGAGCAGCACATGGAAAAGGCGGCCCGCGGCATTTGCTTTCTTGATACAAGCGGCAAGGAACGGTTCCACATTCCCGATGGGGACAGTATCCGTGTGACCCGTCCGGATGGCAGCCATAGTGACCACACCTGCCGCTACATTGACGAGAACCGCGCCGAGATCGGCTACGGGGTCGATAACCTGTATCACATGGCGCAGTTTGCCGAATGGATGGCGCGAAACGGCAACACTTATGTGCCGCTGCGCTCCTCCCTGCCGAAGCAGTGCTACTCTCTCCTGCTGGACACCGGAAATGTGGTGATTTTGAAACGGGGCGAAACCGGCTATTACAAGACGGACATTCCCCACACCTCAAAGGAAGAAGCCCGTGCGCTTGTGGAGGAATATAACCGCAAGCTGGGCGTGACCCGCGCCCAGGAGGAGGCTATGAAGGGCGGCTCCATGTTCGGCTTTGACAAGCCCATTGCCGATCCTGCCAACTACGATGCACAGGGGCAGCCGTTAAAGCGCCGGGAGAAAGACCGAGGTGACGCACGATGACCGGGCAGAAACATATTATCTGGAGCAGCGATCCGGACTACGAGGATTGGAGGGGCGATCTGGAGGAACAGTACCCCGAGCTTTCCGAGCAGGAACGGATGGAATTGATGGTCGAGCAGAACAACGACTATCTCGATGACGAGCGGTGCAATCTGAACATTCAGCTCTCCCGCCCCATTCTGCTGATCGCAGACATCGGCCGATGGGATGGGCGGTATCCCAGTTATGCCGAGATCAAAAGCGGCAATATCCGCGATTGCCTGTATTCCGAGATGGACTATTCCACATGGTATGTAGACCGGCTGGGCGATCTGCGCTGCGATGCCGTACATCACGACGGCACGAACCATTATCTCTACCGTGCCTACAAGGAGAATGTGAGCGAAGCACAGATCGACCGGCTGAAAGAAAAGCTGTACAGCGGCACCGCCACCCGCAGCGACGTGACCCGTGTGACAAAGCGCCTGGGCGACGAGATTGGGCGGGTCTACGGCTGGCGGTTTCCGCCCGTCCGGGAAGCGGCGCGAGAAAGATAGGAGGAAAACGGTATGTCTGTTGATGCAAGAAAAGAACGCTTTGAGCTGGTGGAGGTGTTTGACCGTCCCATGCTCTTTACCTGCCTGCGGGTAGACCGAAACACGGTGCCCAAGGGGCTGTATCTCTATGAGGTACGCAATGACGACGATCAGTGCGGGATCCCCGTGGAGATCGGCCGCTGGATCATGGTTAACCACTGGGGAACGCTGCTGTCTGCGACACCCATCAAACTGGAGCCGAACCGGTACAATAACAACGCCTACCGCCATATCGATCCGGAAAACGACTGGAACTACACCGGCGATCTGTGTTCGGCCAAGGAATATATGGATAAATACCTGCTGAAAAAGGACAGGGAAAAACCAAAAGAAAGATAGGAGGTGCTGCCCATGGCACGCAGATTTCAGGAGATCACGGAGGTTTACCGGCAGGAGATCGCCGCACTGGCCCGCGCAGACCGGTGGACGGCATTTCTGCGCTCTGCCTGCCGGAATTATAAGCTGCCCTTTGAGGAGCAGGTGCTGGTACACGCACAGCGCCCGGACGCAACGGCTGTGTTGGAGATAGAGCGCTGGAACCGTCAATTCGGCCGATGGGTCAATAAGGGCGCTACCGGCATTGCCGTATTTGATCGGGACTATCCGGGACGCACGCGCCTCAAGTATTATTTTGATATATCCGACACCCACGAAAGCCGTTTGTCCCGCCCCGTGCCGCTCTGGCAGGTGCCTGCCGAGCAGGAGCCGGATGTGATCGAAGCGTTGGAAAACCGATTCGGTGCGCTGGACGATAAAGGCACATTGGAGGAAGCCATAGTATCCGCCATGGAAAACGCTGCGGCGGACAATATGACGGACTATCTTGATGATCTGCAGAATTGCCGGGACAACAGCCTGCTGGAAGAACTGGACGAGCTGAATTTGTCGGTTCTCTATCGCCGTCTGCTGGAGAACAGTACGGCGTATATGTTGATGTGCCGCTGCGGGCTGGAACCGGATGAATATTTTGATCCGGAGGATTTCTCTGAGGTGTTCAATTTCAATACCCCGGAAACGCTGAATGCCCTGGGCGTGGCCACACGGGATATTGCCGAAAGCGGTTTGATCGCCATCGCATTGACCGTCCGAAGCCGTCAAAAGCAAATTCGCACAATTGCACAGGCACCGGAAAATGAGTATCCTATAGACAAGCAAACAGAAACACAGACCGAAAGGAGCGAAAACCATGGAACTGACATACACGATGAAGGACGGCTACCGGCTGCCGGATCTGCTGCCGCCGCAGGAGCCGGAAACAGCCCTTGGGAAATACGGCCTGCTGCGCCGGAGGTATCTGAAGGAGCACCGGAAGGTGCTGTTCACGAACCTGCTGACATCGGGCAGGCTGAACGAGCATCTGGCGGAGATCGACCGGACGGCGCGGCAGCGCGTGGAACAGACGGTGACGGCGATGGCTCAGGCCGAGGGCGTGACGGAGGAGCTGAAAGCCGCCGACCCGATGAAGTGGGTGGGGCTGATGAACAACCTGAGAAACGCCGCCGAGGGGACAGTGCTGGCGGAGCTGATCTACAGCTGAACACCGAACCCGAAGAAGCGGACAGTGCGGAGGAAGCAACCTCTGAGCTGCCCGCTTTTTTGGATGAAAAGAAAATTTTCGCCATCATTGAAAACCGCAATGATGAACTGATCTACAAGAAGGCGCAGATCGAACTGTTTTTCCGGTCACATCCGGACGAGGCCGAGCGTGCCGAATATCTCCGCTCGGCATATCAAGACCGTTTCACCGAGATCCTTGCAGACGGAGCACGGCTGGGGTATCGTCCGCAGAAAAACGGTCTGCTCATGTGGGAGGGCGCATATCTTTCCCGTACCAGCGAAAGCGTTTTTTCATGGAAGCTGGTGGCAGGCTTTACGGCACAGCTCATTGACAAACGGGAATACTATGTCAACACCGAGATCAAACCGTTTGTGCCGATGGAATCACAGCAGCTTACACTGTTTGATATGCCTGCGTTCGACCAACCGGACGGTACACCGGCTGCGCCGCTGTTCTCCCATCCCAAGCTGCCGCAGCAGATCATTGACGAAGCCCTGTGCGTAGGATCCAACGATGAGCATAGCCGGCTGATCATCTGCGCTTACTTTATGAAGGATAAGCCGGACAACGCCGCATTCCTGCAAAAACACTACGGCGAGAACGGTGCAGGCTTCTATTTTGGCGGAGAGAAAGTTTCGCTTTGGTATGACGCCGAGGGGATGCGTATTGCCCGCGGCAGCACGGCGCAGCGGAGCAATGCCACACTGATCTCCTGGGAGGAAGCGGCAAAGCGTGTCCGGGAGCTGTTGGAGCTGGGGCGGTATATGCCGCAAAGTGAATTGGATGAGGTCGATCACTACGAGCGGATGCGGCTTGCTGACAGCATTGCCTACACCAGCCGGGACATGACAACGGAAGCGAGAAACGCGGGATTTCTGCCGCTGGCCATGCTGGCGCAATCCGTCAAGGGCGGCTATCCGGAAACGCAGAAGCAAATTTATGAGCTTCTCTGTGCGCCGGATACGCTGCAAAAGTGCGTGGACGAATGGACGGCGTTCAACGCCGCGATGGATGCAGGGCAAGACCTTTTGCGTTTTCGCTTTTACCGTCCGAAAGAGATACTGGAGCGGCTCCGTGATCTACAACGGGAGCCGCTTCATTTTACCGTTGCCGACGGGTTTGCTCCCGACCGGCAATTTTTTATTTCCGCCGATGAGATCGACAAGGTGCTGCGTGGATGGGACGGCAGCACCGACTATCGCCTTGGCGTGTACGCTTTTTACGCCACGCACAAGGATAAGACCGAGCGTGAAAAATACCTCAAGGATTATCACGGCGAGTACAGCGGTCATAGCGGCGGGAATGACAATCTCACCCACACCCGTGGCAAGGGCATTGAGTTCAGCCACGGCAGTATCACGGCCCCCTATGCCAAGGTCACGCTGAAATGGCCGGAGGCGGCCAAACGCATCGGGGAGCTGATCTCCCAGAACAAATTTCTCTCAGATGCCGACTGGGCGGCCATGCCGGAGTATGAGCGGAAACAGCTGGCCCGGAAGATCGTCAACTTTTTCATGGATACACCGGACGATGTGGTGCGGCCTTTTTCGCAAAACGCCATTGCGGACTATTGGGAGTGCGTAAAGGCTGTGACCGTTCAGCTCTCCGACGCCGACCGCGTGCAGGAAATTTATCAGAATATGCTCCCTGCGTGGGGATCCACAAAAGAGGATGACCGGCACTATGACCTGCGGAAACAGGGGTTGGAAACCATGCGGTCCTACCTGGACGGCACCTATTCCGTGTTTGGCCTTGAAAAACCACTGCAAGCGCCAACGACCGAGGCCGTTTCCGAACGGCCGGCAGCAGAACCGGAGGTATCGGAGCCGGAACCGCCCATAGCGGAAGCGGAAACCTCAGAGATAGAACCGGCATTACCTGCCGAAGAAAAAGCTGTGCTCACAGCGCTGCGGCCCAAACGGGAGCGTATGCGGTTTGCACCGCTCTATCCGGAAATACCGGCCGGGCAGCGACACGACTTTCACATCATGGATCGGGAGCTGGGCGTGGGCAGCAAGGCGGAAAAGTATGCGTCCAATGTGGCGGCGATCCGCACTCTGCAAGCAGTGGAAAGCGAAAACCGGCTGGCGACGCCGGAGGAACAGGAAACCCTTTCCTGCTATGTGGGCTGGGGCGGCCTTGCCGACTGCTTCGATGAAAAGCACAGCCGGTACGCCGAGCTGAAAGCGCTGCTCACCGAGGAGGAATATGCCGCCGCCCGTGCCAGCAGCCTGACCGCTTTTTATACCCCGCCCGTTCTCATCGACGCCATCTACCAGGCGCTGGCACAGATGGGCTTGGAAAGCGGCAACCTGTTGGAGCCTGCCTGCGGCATTGGCAACTTTATGGGAATGCTGCCGGACAGCATGAGGGATTGCAAGGTCTACGGCGTGGAACTCGACAGTATTTCCGGCCGCATCGCCCGACAGCTTTATCAGAACAGCCGGATCGCTGTCACCGGCTATGAAAAGGCGGAGATCCCGGACAGCTTTTTTGACGCAGCAGTGGGCAATGTGCCGTTTGGAAATATCAAGGTCGTTGACCGGCGCTACGACAAGCATCACTGGCTCATTCACGACTATTTTCTCGGAAAGACGCTGGACAAGATACGTCCGGGCGGCGTGATCGCCTTCATCACCTCAAAGGGCACGATGGACAAGGAAAGCCCTGCCGTGCGGAAATATCTGGCCCAGCGGGCCGACCTCATCGGGGCGATCCGCCTGCCCAATACGGCCTTCAAGGCCAGCGCCGGAACAGATGTGACCAGCGACATTCTCTTCCTCCAGAAGCGTGACCGCATTGTGGACATCGAACCGGATTGGGTGCATCTGGACACGGATGAAAACGGCATCCGCATGAACAGCTATTTCGTCCGGCATCCGGAAATGGTGCTGGGCGAGATGGCCATGGAGAGCACTCAATACGGCATGGACAGCGTGTGCAAGCCCTATGAAAATGCCGATCTTGCCGATCTTCTGAGCGAAGCGGTATCGGGGCTTCATGCACAGATCCCCACCTATGAGCAGGACGGGCCGGAGGAGGAAGATTTATCCATTCCCGCCGACCCGAATGTGCGTAATTACAGCTTTACCAGCGTAGACGGCAAGCTGTATTTCCGCATTGACAGCCGCATGGAGCCGGTCGAACTGCCGCTGACCACCGAGAACCGAGTGCGCGGCATGATCGCCCTGCGGGACTGCACCCGTCAGCTCATCGAGTACCAGGCGGAGAACCATCCCGATGAGATCATCCGGCGCGAGCAGGAGAAGCTGAACGGGCTGTACGATGCCTATGTCAAAAAATACGGGCGGCTTTACACCCGCGGCAACAACCTTGCCTTTTCGGATGACAGCAGCTATCCGCTGCTGTGCTCGTTGGAGGTGCTGGACAACGAAGGCAATTTCGCCCGCAAGGCGGATATGTTCACCAAGCGCACCATTCGCCCGCATGAGCCGGTCACGCAGGTGGATACGGCATCGGAGGCGCTGGCGGTATCTCTCTCCGAAAAAGCGCAGGTGGATCTCGGCTTTATGTCGGAGCTGTCCGGTAAAAGTGAGGACGAGCTGGTGCAGGAGCTTTCCGGGGTCATTTACCGGAATGTCCGTTGCGGTCTTACGCCGGAGGAGATCAGTCCGGTGCAGCTTGATCTGGCGGCATATCCCTATGTCACCGCCGAAGAATTTCTGTCCGGCAATGTGCGGAAAAAGCTGCGTATGCTGCAGGCGCTACAAGCAGCGCTACCGGCTGAAAAGAAGCAGGAGCTTGCCGGGTATCTCTCCGCCATGGAAGCTGTGCAGCCGACAGAGCTGACCGCTGCGGAGATCGGTGTGCGGATCGGTGCATCATGGGTGCCTACCGATGTCTATCAGCAGTTTATGTTCGAGCTGTTCGGTACCAGCGTATACGCCAGGCAGAGAATGCGGGTCGTTCGCTCCGAATACAGCGGAGAATGGAACATCAGCAACAAAAGCATGGACGGCGGCAACATCAAAGCCGTCACCACCTACGGCACCAAGCGTATCACGGCATACCACATCCTGGAGCAGACACTGAATCAGCGGGTAGTCAAGGTGTTCGATACCGTTGTGGAGGACGGCAAGGAGCGGCCAGTGCTGAATGTGAAGGAAACTGCCATCGCCCAGGATCGGCAGGAGCTGATCAAGTCCAAGTTTGCCGATTGGCTGTGGCAGGACATCGACCGACGCGAACGGCTGTGCCGCATCTATAATGACACCTTCAATTCCATCCGCCCGCGGGAATATGACGGCAGCCACATCCGCTTTGTGGGGATGAACCCGGAGATCAGCCTGCGAAAGCATCAGGTGAACGCCATCGCCCATGTATTGTACGGCGGCAATGCGCTGTTGGCACACGAAGTGGGTGCAGGGAAAACCTTTGAAATTGTTGCCGCCGCTATGGAAATGAAGCGTCTGGGGCTATGCACCAAGTCGCTGATCGTGGTGCCCAACCACATCACGGAACAGTGGGCGGCAGAATGGCTTCAGCTCTACCCAGCCGCTAACATTTTGGTAGCTACCGAACGCGATTTTGAAAAGCGCAACCGCCGCAGGCTGTGTGCCCGTATTGCCACCGGAGATTATGATGCAATCATCATCGGCCACAGTCAGCTCATGAAGATCCCCCTGTCCCGTGAACGGCAACAGGCCATTTTGCAGCGGCAGATCGACGAGGTGCTGCTGGCCATCAGCGACGCTAAGCGGCAGAAAGCAGAAAACTTCACCATCAAGCAGATGGAGCGAACCCGTAAGTCATTGGAGGCGCGGCTGGAGAAGCTCAACGATCAGAGCACCAAGGACGACACCGTGACCTTTGAGGAGCTGGGCATCGACCGGCTGTTCATTGATGAGAGCCACAGTTTCAAAAATCTCTTTTTGATGACGAAAATGCGCAATGTCGGCGGTATCGCGCAGACGGAAGCGCAGAAGTCCTCGGATCTCTTTGCCAAGTGTCAGTATCTGGACGAGCTGACCGACAGCCACGGTGTTATCTTCGCCACCGGCACCCCGATCTCCAACAGTATGGTGGAATTGTATACGGTGCAGAGGTACTTGCAATATCAAACCTTGCAGGAGATGGGTCTTATCCACTTCGACGATTGGGCCAGCGACTACGGTGAAACCGTTACCGCCATCGAGCTTTCCCCGGAGGGCAGCGGCTATCGCCCGAAAACCCGTTTTGCAAAATTCTTCAATCTGCCGGAGTTGATGGCGACCTTCAAAATGGTGGCGGATGTGCAAACGGCGGATATGCTGAAGCTGCCCGTCCCAAAGGCCAACTTCCACACCGAGGTCATCCACCCCAGCGAGCTGCAAAAGAAAGCTGTTGCAGGACTGGCGGAGCGTGCCGAGCGCGTCCGCGCCCGTGTGGTCGATCCCAGCACCGACAATATGCTGCGCATCACCAACGACGGACGCAAGCTGGCGTTGGATATGCGGCTGCTAAGCTCTCTGGCACCGGACGATGAAAACAGCAAGGTTTCCGTATGCGCCCGGAATGTCTATCGGATATGGGCAGAGAGTACCGCACAGCGCAGCACGCAGCTGATTTTCTGCGACCTGTCTACTCCCAAGGCGGACGGCAGCTTCAATGTGTATGACGATCTGCGGCGGAAGCTGCTTGAGATAGGCATTCCGGAAAACGAGATCGCTTATATCCACACCGCCAACACCGAGCAAAAGAAAAAGGAGCTGTTTGCCAAGGTGCGCGGCGGCGAGGTGCGTATCCTCATGGGCAGCACCGAAAAAATGGGAGCCGGAACCAATGTGCAGGACAGGCTCATCGCCTTGCATGATCTCGATTGCCCATGGCGGCCCAGCGACTTGCAGCAGCGCCTTGGGCGCATCGTGCGGCAGGGCAACCAAAATCCGGAGGTGGAGATCTTCCGCTATGTTACCGAGGGCACATTCGATGCCTACCTCTATCAGCTGGTGGAATCCAAGCAGCGGTTTATTGCCCAGATCATGACCTCCAAAGCACCGGCCCGTGCGGCGGAGGATGTGGACGAGACGGCACTGTCCTATGCCGAGATCAAGGCACTGGCCACAGGAAACCCGCAGATCATCGAAAAATGCAATTTAGATATGGAGGTCAGCAAGCTGAATATGCTCCGTGCCAGCCATCTGAGCCAGCGGTATGCGCTGGAGGAGCTGGTGTTGCGGAAGTATCCGGCAGAGATCAAGGAACTAAGCGAACGCATCGCCGGATATGAGCAGGACAGCGCACGGCTGGCCGAGCATCCGAAGCCCGCTGAGGGCATTGCACCGATGGTATTAAACGATGTCACCTACGCCGAGCGTGAGAACGCCGGTAAGGCGATCATTGAAGCCTGCACGCACATGAATGGCGCGGAGACCGTTTCTATCGGCAGCTACCGCGGATTTTCCATGCTGCTTTCCTACGACGGTGCTGCCAACGAGTTTCGCATGGTACTCAAAGGCAAGCTGTCCCATACGGCTGTACTGGGAGCGGATGCAGGCGGCAATGTCACCCGTATCGACAACGCACTGGAAAAGATCACGGAGCACTTGGCCAACGCCCGGTCGCAGCTTGCCCATACCACTGAGCAGCTTGAAAATGCCCGCACAGAGATGACCGCACCCTTTCCGAAGGAGGCAGAACTGGCCGAAAAGACGCGGCGGCTGAACGAGCTGAATGTGCTGCTGAATCTTAACGAGCAGGATCGCCCCGTCATGGCGGATGAGCCGGACGAAGGCGACCGGATCCGACCAAAAAACGCAGAATGGGAGCGATAATTTGCACCTTTGCGCAACCTCAAAAAGCAAGCCTGCGGAGCGAGTTCCGCAGGCTTTGCTCTTGCTTCGATTTGTTTTGAGGGGATCACTTCAGGCAGTGACGGAGACCGCTGAGAACACGTACCCGCCCCGGACCGTGCGGATATAGGTCTGGCTGCCGCCCATCTTCCGACGGAGATTGGAGACGGTATTCGCCACGACCTTCAGGGTGTCCGCGCTGTCCCGGCCCCACACGGCGGAAAACAGGTCCTCCTTGGAAAGCGTGACTCCCGGATTGCTGGCGAGAAGCAGCAGCATATTGAACTCGATCTGGGTCAGCGCCAGCGCGGTTCCGTTTTGAAACGCCTGCTGGGATCGTCCGTCAATGGTTAGTTCCGGGAAGGTAAGCGTGTGCCGGGAACTGAGGGAGACCCGCTCTGCGGCGATGTCCTCCCGCCGCAGAAGGGCCAGGATCTTTTCCTCCAGATCCCCCTCGGCCCCGTTTGCTTGAATGATGATCATAGCGTGTCTGTGTGTTACTCCGTGTCCAGTTCGTGGAGCAAGTTGACCATCTCGATAGCGCTGACTGCACAATCGTAGCCCTTGTTGCCTGCCTTGGTGCCGGCCCGTTCGATGGCCTGCTCGATATTCTCCGTGGTCAATACTCCAAAGAGAACGGGTACGCCGCTTTCCAGAGACACGGCGGCGATCCCCTTGGAGACCTCGTTGCAGACGTAGTCATAATGGCTGGTGGAACCGCGGATCACCGCGCCGAGGCAGATGACGGCGTCATACCTGCCGCTCTTTGCCATCTTGGACGCCACCAGCGGGATCTCAAAGGCTCCGGGAACCCACGCCACATGAACGTCATCCTCCCGAACCTCGTGGCGCAGCAGGCCGTCCAGCGCACCGCTGAGGAGCTTGGAGGTAATGAATTCGTTGAACCGGGCGGCTACGATGCCCACCTTGATGCTTTTGGAGACCAGCTTTCCCTCGAAGGTTTTCATAACTAAGTACCTCTTTCTTTGTTAATATTCCAAAATGTGTCCCATTCGTGCCTGCTTGGTTTTCAGGTAGAACAAATCATGTGCCGTTGCCGCCATCTGGATCGGAACCCGTTCGGAGATTTCCAGGCCGAACTCGGAGAGCTGATACACCTTGTCCGGATTGTTGGTCAACAGGCGCAGGCTCTTGACGCCAAGCTCCCGCAGGATCTGCGCGCCGAGGAAATACTCCCGCTCGTCTCCGTGGAAGCCCAGAGCCAGATTGGCCTCCAGCGTGTCCATGCCCTGCTCCTGCAATTCATAGGCCCGCAGCTTGTTGATGAGGCCGATGCCCCGGCCCTCCTGCCGCATATAGAGCAGGATGCCCCGGCCCTCGTTTTCAATCTGGGTCATGGCGGCGGCCAGCTGCTGTCCGCAGTCACAGCGGAGAGAGCCGAAGGTGTCTCCGGTCAGACATTCGGAGTGGACGCGGCAGAGGATGTCCTTCCCGTCACCGATGTCGCCCTTCACCAGCGCGACATGGTGCTCACCATTCAGACGGCTCACAAAGCCGTAGGCTTTGAAATCGCCGTATTTCGTGGGCATATTCACCGCCGTGACCTGATCCACCAGCTTTTCGTGGCACTTGCGGTACGCCTGCAAGTCCCGGATGGTGATGAACTTGATACCGAACCGCTCCGCCAGCGTCATCAGCTCAGCAGTGCGCATCATGGTGCCGTCCTCCCGCATGATCTCGCAGCACAGGCCACATTCCTTCAGTCCCGCCAGACGGCACAGGTCAACGGTGGCCTCCGTATGACCCTCCCGCTCCAGCACGCCGTTTTTCTTCGACAGAAGCGGGAACATATGGCCCGGTCGGCGGAAATCCTCCGCCCTCGCGCCCTCCTCCACGCAGGCCATCGCCGTCACGGAGCGCTCGGCGGCGGAGATGCCCGTGGAGGTGGATATGTGGTCGATGGACACCGTGAAGGCCGTTTCGTGGTTGTCGGTGTTGTTCTGCACCATCTGGGGGAATTGCAGCTTGCGGACAAAGGCCTCCGACATGGGCATACAGATCAGGCCCTTGCCGTGGGTGGCCATGAAGTTGATGTTCTCCGTGGTGGCAAACTCGGCGGCGCAGATGAAATCGCCCTCGTTTTCACGGTCAGGGTCGTCTGTGACCAGAATGATCTTCCCCTGTCTCAGATCTTCCAGTGCCTCGGGAATGGTATTGAAATTCATAGTAAAAACTCCTTGTTAAAAGCCGCAGCGCAGCAGCATTTCTTTTGTGAGGGTGCTTTCGTTCGTTGTGGTATGCGGTTTCGGTTCTTCCGGACGCAGCAGCTTTTCAATGTACTTGCCCACCACGTCGGTCTCCAGATTCACAGGGTCGCCTCGGCGGCGCTGGTTTAGATTGGTCTGGGCCACCGTATGAGGGATGGTGGACACGGAAAAGCCCTCGCCGTCCACGGCGGCCACTGTCAGGCTGATGCCGTCGATGGTGATGGAGCCTTTTTCCACCACATAGCGCAATATCTCCGGCCCCGCGAGGACGGTGTACCAGACGGCGGTATCGTCTTTTCGGATGTTGGCAATGTGTCCCACGCCGTCCACATGGCCCGCCACGATATGCCCGCCGAAACGGCCGTTGGCAGGCATGGCCCGCTCCAGATTGACCACGCTCCCCGCCGTGAGTCCCGCAAGGGACGAGCGGTTCAGCGTCTCGTGCATCACGTCCGCCGAAAAGCCATCGGGAAAAAGCCGGGTCACTGTCAGGCAGATGCCGTTCACAGCGATGCTGTCTCCGATCCGGGTCTCCTCTAAAACAGTTTTCGCATGGATCGTCAGGACGGCGGAGTGCTGCCCGCGCTTGATGTTCTTGATCGCTCCGACTTCTTCTACGATTCCTGTGAACACGGATATTCCACCTCGCTTTCTATCAGAAGATCCTCGCCCAGCCGTTCCAAACGGCTGTTTTTCAATCGGAAGGCATTGGTCGGAGCGGGGACGCCCACGCCCTCCACGGGGGTTTTCGCATCCCTTCCGCCGAATAGCTTTGGGGCGATATATGCCTGCACCTGCTGCACGATGCCGCATTCCAGCGCGGCCCAGTTCAGCGTTCCACCGCCCTCCAGCAGGATGCTGTCGATCTGTTCCCGCCCCAGCCGCTCCATGAGCTGCCGGAGATCTACATGGCCGTTTTCCTCATTCAGGCAGAGCACCTGGCACCCGGCCATCCGGTAAACCGCCTGTCTTTCTGGGTCGGTGCAGCAGGTGGCGAGGATGGTCGGGATCTGGTCTGCGGTAGTGACCACCTGCGCCTGCGGCGGCGTCCGCAGATGGGTGTCGCAGATGATGCGAACGGGGTTTCGCCCGTTCTCCATACGGCAGGTCAGGAGGGGATCATCCGCCAAAACGGTACCCACGCCTACCATGATGCCCCGGAACCGGTGGCGCTGCTGCTGGACATGGCGCCGGGCCGTTTCACCTGTGACCCATTTGGATGCACCCGTATAGGCCGCGATCTTGCCATCCATCGTCATGGCGTATTTCATGGAAACGAAGGGCCGCCCGGTGGTGATGTAGTGGAAGAAGATCTTGTTCAGTGCGTCACATTCCTGGCGCAGAACGTTTTTTGTCACCTCCACGCCGTGAGACCGCAGGATCGCCACGCCCTTTCCCGCCACCAGCGGATTTGGGTCGGCGGAGCCGATCACCACCCGGCGGATGCCGGATGCCAGGATCGCATCCACGCAGGGCGGCTGCTTTCCGTGGTGGCAGCAAGGCTCCAGCGTCACATACATGGTGGCTCCGGCGGGGTCGGCGGTGCAGGATGCCAGCGCGTTCCGCTCCGCGTGGGGTTCACCGTACCGCTCATGCCAGCCCTGTCCGATAACTGCGCCGTCCTTTACGATCACGGCGCCCACCATGGGATTGGGCGCCGTCCAACCCCGGCCCTGTTCCGCCAGCGCCAAGGCCAGACGCATATATTCTGCATCGTTCATACCGTTACCTCCAAAAGAAAAAGCCCTGAACGAATCGTTCAGGGCAAGGTAGAAAGACACAAGTATCCTTGTGTAAAAGCAAAGCTCCGGAATGTAAACACATCCCAGAGCAACTTCCATAGACGCAAAGCAGTCCCCCTGCGTTGTCATCTTCTTTCATCCAGACTATACTGTCGGCTTCGGAGTTTCACCGAATCATGCCTTGCGGCTCGTGGGCTGTACCACCGGTAGGGAATCACACCCTGCCCTGAAGACTTTCTATTCAATTACGATGGAAGTATAGCACGGCGACAGGTGGATTGCAAGACCATTTTGCAAACCGGGACAAAACCGGGACGGTCAGACTTTCTGGGCGGGAGGTTCTCATGGTGGGATGGCTGGTATACCTTGGCAAACGGGAATTTCCCGTTGACCCACGCCGTGACCCACGAACAGAAAAACCGGGGCGGAAACAGTGGAACAGAGCGTATCTACGGGTATGGAAATCCCGCGGCAAACCCGCTTAACACCACTGAAAGCCCACGGAAGGCGTCCCTATCGAATCTTAGAAGAAATCGGCACAATGTCTACCAGGCAGTTACGAGAACGGAAATGCTTAAAATACTTGGTTTCCGTTTCCTTGCCCTCGCAGATGATATAAATGATAGGTCTACGCTTACGGCGACTGCCTTTATTGGGGTCGTATTCCTTTCTCATTCCTGCCATAAGCCGTCACCTCCGATAAACGGAATCGCACCAAAGCGTCCTTGCAAATACCCCTTGCGGATGTTCTCACCCTTTCTCGGAGAGAAGGACGCCAGCGAATACAACTCAGTCGCACAGGACTTCTCATCCTTTTCCGCAAACCATATCTGATCTCTGCGGAAGAAGGTAAGATCAAGCAGCATAGCATCATGCGTCGTAAACAGAAGCTGTGCTCCCTCTGTGTTGATCGTATTGTCCTGAACCATCTCGATCAGCCGCTTTGTCAGGAGCGGATGCAGACTGTCCTCGATCTCGTCAACGACAAGCAGTGCGCCGTTCTCCAGCGCTTGCAGCCAGCCGCCGATACGGGAGAAAAATCGTTGTGTTCCGGACGACTCCTGATCCATAAGGAGCTGAAAGTGTTCCACACTGCCATCCGCACCGATGACTCGGTGCGTGGTTGTAATGACCGGGGCCTTGCCGGAGATGTTCTTGACGGTCACATCGGAAATACCGAGGTCTGCAAGCAACAGTTCCTTCAGGATACGAGCCTTCTTCTCATCGCCGCTGACGATCTGCGCGACCGTTTCCGAAGTAGCCGGTGCTTCCTCCATCAAGAATGTCAGCTTTTCCAAGAACCACTTGTAGGCGTTTTCCGTTTGCGGCAAGTTCCAGTCATTTGAGGAAACAAGATACAGCTTATTATCCGGCGTGCGGTTACTGAGTGTGATTTGCTCATTAACATTCTCACGGAATTCGTATGCGCCGTTTTCTCTTGAGAAAATCAGTGCCTCGCGCCCGTTCGGCCAATGGTATAGATACTCCGTATAGATCTTCTTGGCATCAAAAGAAAAGCCGTAAGCATACCGAACACCTTGATAAATGAACACGACCTCAAAGGATGTAGGCACTGTGGTGTCACCAAACGGTTCCCATGGCAATTTTTGTCCCTTGGATATTTTGGCCGCTTCTCCGACGACCATATCCTTCATCGTCATCAGTGCGTGCAGCACATTACTCTTGCCGGCGGCATTCGCTCCGTAAATAGCAATAGCCGGTAAAAGTGCTCTCTTTTCGTCCGGGTGCAGCAGATAAGACTCCAAAGACTTATCCTTTGAAGCGGCAAAACTGATCACCGCGCTATCCTTGATAGACCGGTGGTTTTCAATCGAAAACTGTATAAGCATAAGCGGATACCTCCATCCACAGTATAGTTTCTCCATTCTTCGCCTATATTATAGCAGTTAAAATAGTCTGTGTCAATATTTATATCTTGTTTTTGCAGAAATAATGCAAAAACAGATGATAAAATTATTCAAGCGGCAGCGGTTATAATTTAGCCATAGGAAAACTGATGGGAAAAATATCTGATAATGGATCGGCTCCTCTGCGCCCTTGCCATATACTATAAACGAGATTATCATAAGTTAATTTATCATATGAGGACACCACAACCGAATAACCCTGATCTGCATAGAGTATGCAGATCCCATACATAGCCGGACGGCTTTCACCGATGTGAAGCCTGTCCGGCTTATTCTATTTCAAGGAGTTGATGAACCGATGGGCTATGTTACAAGAGAGATGATCGACCGGGCAAAGAAAATGGACTTGCTGACCTACCTCCAGACTTATGAGCCGCAGGAGCTGGTGCATTTCGGCGGCAACACTTACTGCACCCGTGAGCATGACAGCCTTAAAATCTCCAATGGAAAGTGGTGCTGGTTCTCACGCGGGATCGGCGGAAAAACAGCGCTGGATTACCTGATCAAGGTCAAAGAGCTCCCTTTTACCGAGGCGGTAGAGCGGATCGTGGGACGGGCGGCGGAAAGACCGTCCGTTTTTCATGCCCGCGCTCAGCCGGAGAAGCCGAAAACGCTGCTCTTGCCGCCCAAAAGTAACAGCAATACCCGCGTTATTGCCTATCTGAAAAGCCGCGGCATTGACGGTGGATTGATCGAGCAGTGTATCCGTTCCGGCCAGCTGTATGAAAGCCTCCCCTACCATAATGCCGTATTCGTCGGCATGGATAGGAACGGAACGCCGCGCTATGCGTGCCTGCGAGGCATCGGAACGGATTTTAAGGGCGAGGCGACCGGCAGCGACAAGAGATTTTCCTTTGCCCTCCCGGCTACGGGCGAAAGTCGGATGCTCTGCGTATTCGAGTCGGCCATCGACCTGTTATCCTATGCCACCATGGCGCAGGCTGGCGGGCTGTCGTGGCGGTCACAGCATCTGTTATCCCTGGCCGGAGTCTATAAGCCGCAAAAGGAAACACAGGAGCACCGTCTGCCGTTGGCGCTGACACAGTATCTGAAAGACCATGCGGAGATCAAAACCATTTGCCTGTGCCTGGATAATGACATGACCGGACGCAGCGCCACCGAGGCGATCCGACAGCAGTTGGCCGAGCGTTATAAAGTAGCAAGTGCCTTCCCCCGGCAAGGCAAGGATTATAACGATTGGCTTTGTATACGGATGGGATTGCAACCGGCGAAAGAAAATCCGATGACGGAAAGGAGCTTTGCACGATGAACGAATACAGGGTCATCATTACCGAAACATTGAAACGGGCCGTTACGGTGGAAGCCGAAAGTCGCGAAGAAGCCGAAGAAGCGGTGCGCCGTCAGTATCAAAACAGCGAGCACATTCTTGTGGCCGAGGATTTTGACGGCGTGTCTTTTTCGGCGAAGTATCCCGAACAGCAGGTCGAATTACCCTATGGAAAAATGAAAGAGCTGTTTCGTAAAGCCGAGCGTGCCGGCACTCATGTATGCGGCTATATCACCTTTATGCAGGACTGTTTTACCGTACAATACAGCGAACGCTCCCGCACCTACGCCGTGTCCAGCGGCAATAAAGCGTTTCAGCCGAACATGGGTGGATATTCCGTCTATGGAAGCTGTCTGGACGGAACGGATCCCTGTGTCCGGCTGGAGCAGTATATGGCGGTCGAACGCGGTGGTGAAAAGGGCTGGAGCGTAGAGCGCTGTTATATGCTCCGTGAGGACTATGACCGTGTGATGGCGCTTCCGGAGCGCGGACGGGATCGGGAGCGATGATCGTTTGTCGGCAGGTCGGCTCCGACGCACGACCGCAGGGAGCGTGAGAATGTGCTATACCAGCAAGCAACGCCTTTTGGGGACAAAAGGCAGCTTGACAGGGGCATCCCCCTGTAACCCCTGCGCCGCCGAGCGCGGCAATATCGCTATATGGAGGAATGAACATGACTAAACGAAACATTGAGATCAAGGTGCGGCTAAGTCGCAAGGAAGCGGAAAATCTGAATAAACAAGTGAAAAAATGCCGTCTGTCCCGCGAAGCCTACCTTCGCCATCTGATCACCGGAGAGGTACCCCGTGAAGCACCGCCGCCGGAATACTTTGCCTTTATGCGTGAGATGCACTATGTGGGGCACAACCTTAACCAGATCGCACAGAAAGCCCATGTACTGAATGTGGTGGATGCAAAGCGCTATGACGAGGACAGCAAGCGACTGGACAAGCTCATCCGGGAGGTTACAGCGGCGGTCGTGCTTCCGGCAAAGCAGGAGTAATGCCATGGCTACCACATCCATCTGGGCGGTCAAGGGCTGGCTGGGCAAGGTGGTGCTGTATATCGAAAACCCGGACAAGACGGATAATCCGAAATTCTATCGGCAAGAGGAACTGACCGATGTGCAGACACAAAACCTTTCGGATGTGATCGATTATGCTGTCCGTGCGGAGAAAACAACGGTCACACCGGACGACGAGAGTGCAATGGTGGTACGGCAATTTATCAGCGGCATCAACTGCCTACCGTCCACGGCACGGGACGAGATGCTGGCAGTAAAAAAGCGTTTCGGCAAGGAGGACGGTGTGATCGCCTACCATGGGTATCAGTCCTTCGCGCCCGGCGAGGCCACGCCGGAGTTGGCGCATGAGATCGGCGTGAAGCTGGCGCAGCGGCTTTGGGACGAACGGTATCAGGTGCTGGTGGCGACCCATCTGGATAAGGAAAACCATCTGCACAATCATTTTGTGCTGAATACGGTATCCTTTGTGGACGGCATCAAATACCACCGCACCGAAAAAGATTATCATGATATGCGCACCATGTCCGACACCCTATGCCGGGAATATAACTTGTCGGTCATCCAACGGCCGCAAGCCGGGAAGTCAAAGCACTATGGGGAATGGCGTGCAGAGCAGGAGCAGCGTCCCACCTGGCGCGGACTGATCCGCAGCGAGATCGATGAGCTGATCCGGCAGAGCGTCACCGAAAAGCAGTTTTACTATCTGCTTCGTCAAAAGGGCTATGAGGTGAAATTCGGCAAGGATATTTCGGTGCGCCCTCCCGGTAAGGAGCGCTTTGTCCGTCTGACCCGGAATTTCGGAGAGGCTTACACCGCCGAGGCCATCCGGCAGCGTATTTTGCAACAGCCCCTGCCGCAGCCGGAGCGGCAAATGACCGATAAACCAAGGCCAAAAACCTACCGCGTCCAAGGCAGCCGGCAAGCTGCGTGCAAGATCACCGGCTTTCGCGCACTGTATTTCTATTACTGCTACAAGCTTGGTATCTTCCCCAAAGGCCGTCCGCAAAACCGGACGCGGCTCCATTTTCTGCTGCGGGAAGATCTGCTCAAACTGAATAACATCTCACAGGAAGTACGGCTGCTCGCACGGCATCAAATTGATACCGCCGAGCAGCTTGCTTTATATAAAAAGGAACAGGAGGTGAATATCCGAGAATTGTCCGCCAAACGCCGGGTACTGCAAAATGCGCTGCGCACAAAGGCAGTCCGGGACAGTCCCAAACAGGCCGACGCACATCGGGCGCAGATCCGGGAGTTGTCCGAAAGGCTCAAAGCGCTGCGCCGGGAAGTGCATCTGTGCGACGATATTGCCGAGCGCTCCGGCGTGATGGCGGAGAAACTGAAAGCTGTCCGGGAGGACGCACAAAAACAACGACAAAAGGAGGAACAACAGCATGAACACATCCGGAGACGCAGCTGAACAGGTCGTCCGACTGAGTTTGGAGGGCATGGAGGTTGCGGCAAAAATCACCGGCAGTGCGGCAAAGGAGGTGGCGGCGCTTCTGTACGCAGCACTGAAAAACCGGGACAAGAACAAAATCAAAGGACGCCAGCGACTTACCTCCATGCTGCGCAGCGGCAAGGAGCTGACTATTTTCACCGTCAAAAATAAGGACATGGCCCGCTTTGTGGCTGATGCCAAGCGCTACGGCGTAGTCTACTGCGTTCTGCGGGAGGCAAAGGACAACCCACACGGCGTCAGTGAAATCATGGTACGCGCCGAAGATGCCGCCAAGATCAACCGCATTGTGGAGAACATCAAAATCGCCACGGTATCCGACCCCGAAGTCATCCGTGAAAACGCGGAAACAGGACGGGATAAGAATAAGGATGCCGCCGGGCAGACGGCTCCCGAACAGGAGCGCCCGCAAAAGAGTGAAGACGACCGGCTGCTGGATGAAATGATGGCAGCTCCTGCGCAGAAGCAGGAGGCTGCCCAAGAAAACCCCACGGCGGCTCGGACGGAGAAATCCCGTCCGTCCGAGCCTTCCTCAAAATCCAGAAAGAGATCCGCCGAGGGTACTGCTAAGGAAGATCGTCCATCTGTCCGCGAGGAGCTGAAGGAGATCCGCCGTGAGCAGCAGGAGACGGAGGAGCGCAAGCCGACCGAACGCAGCAGACCCGCCAAGAGTACACGACCGCAAAATGAACACCGACAGACTCCGCCGAAAAAGCGGGTCAGAAAAAGTAAGGAGAGATAAGCTATGGCAAACTTCGATGATCTTTTTACCGCCCCCACTGCCACGGAAACGCAGAGCGACCGTCCGCAGCTGACCAAGGAGGAATATGCCGCCAAGAAGAAGGCGGAACGCGACAGCCTGTATGCACTGGCGGATGAAATGGCACAGGAGGTCATGCGGGACGGAGAAGCCTTTCGGGGCTTTTTGGATGTGCAGGCACGATTTGACCGCTATTCGGCCACAAACGCGCTGCTGATCTATGCACAGAACGATGAGGCCACCCGCCTGCGGGACTTTGACGGCTGGAAAGAACGCGGCATCTATGTCCGCAAAAACGAAACAGGCATTTCCATTCTGGAAGCCGGGGACAGCTATGTGACCGAGGATGGCCGCACCGGCTACTACTATAATGTGAAAAAGGTCTTTGACATCAGCCAAACGGATGCCAAACGCCAGCGGCAGCCGCAGGTGCATTATGATGACCGCCTGCTGCTTTCTGCACTGATCGCCAAGCGCCCGGTGCCCATTGAAATGGCCGACAGCGTGCAAAACGGTGCAGTGTATGACTATGAGCGCAAAACCATCTTCGTCCAGCGCGGTATGGACGGGCAAGACCTGTTTCGCAGCGTATCGCTGGCACTGGCTCGTGCCGAGATGGCGCAGCAGGAAAACAGTACCCCGCAGGCTGACGCCTTCAAAAGCTACTGCGTTTCCTATATGCTGTGCCGCAAGTACGGTGTGGACACACAGGGGTATGATTTCAGCCGCTTGCCCGATGAGCTGAAAAATGCGGAGCCGCAGACCATTCGCGGTGAGTTGACCGACATTCGTGACACGCTGCAGACCATGACCGGCAAAATGGCGCGGACGCTGGAGCAAAGCCGCACGGCAGCGCAAAAGGAAACCGGAAAGGAGCGATGAGCCATGGAAAAACAGGATATGCGTGTATTGACCCTTGATCCGTATCAGCACGGCGTCGTGATCAATGCACTCAACAACCTGCGTAACGATTTGATCGAGGACAAACGCCCCACCGATATTGTCGATGAAGTTCTCATTAAAACCGTTGACGCACCGAGCAAATCCAAAAGAGTCAAGCAGAAAGATGAACGGTAAACAAAAATGGCTGTGGTATGCGGCGGGGCTGATCCCTGCGGTGTGGCTGGGGCTGCTGATCGCCCCGGCTGCTTCCGGTGGCCTTCCCGAGATCCTTCGGCAATTTCCATCGGCAATGAATGAGCCGTTTCATATCGAGTGGTGCGAGGACAGCCTGAAAACTGTCCTCGTTTTCATTGCCCTGTATGCCATGGTGATCGGGGTCTATCTTTCCACCCGCCGTCATTACCGGCGCGGCGAGGAACACGGCTCTGCCAAATGGGGCAATGTGGAAACCGTGAACCGAAAGTATCGGGCACGCCCGCCAAAGCCAAACAAGGTGTTCACGCAGCACATCCGTATGGGGCTAAACGGCCGCAAGCACAAGCGCAACCTGAATACCGTTATCATCGGCGGCAGCGGCGCGGGCAAGACCCGTTCGTATGCCAAGCCCTGCCTGTATGAGGCTTGCCTGTCACCGCAGGGTTCGTCCTTTGTCTGCCTTGACCCCAAAGGCGAGCTGCTTCGCGATTCCGGACGGCTGCTGGAGGAAACCGGATATGAGATCCGGGTGCTGGATCTGCTGCACATGGAGAAAAGTCACTGCTATAACCCATTCGTCTATTTGACCGATGACAACGAGGTGCAGATGCTGGTGACGAATCTGTTCAAGGCGACCACACCCAAGGGCAGCCAGACCAATGACCCGTTTTGGGACACGACGGCTGCTATGCTGTTGTCGGCACTGGTCTACTATCTCTACCACGAAGCGCCGCCCGATGAGCAAAACTTTCCGATGGTCATGGAAATGCTGCGCGCCGGTGAGGTGCGGGAGGAGGATGATTCCTACCAGTCGCCGCTGGATGTGTTGTTTGAGCGGCTGGAAATGCGCGACCCGGAGCATATCGCGGTCAAGTATTATAAGGACTATCACTCCGGCAGCGCCAAAACACTGAAAAGCATCCAGATTACACTGGCGGCAAGGCTCGAAAAATTCAATCTCTCGTCTGTGGCGGCGCTGACCGCCACGGACGAACTGAATTTGCAGGATATGGGCGAAAAGCGTGTGGCACTGTTTGCGCTGATCTCGGACAGTGATACAAGCTTCAACTTTTTAGTATCCGTTTTGTATCAGCAGCTCTTTCAGCAGCTTTTTGACAGTGCCGACCATAAGCACGGCGGCAGCCTGCCCGTCCCCGTACACTTTTTAATGGACGAATTTGCGAACATCTCACTGCCGGAGGATTTTGACAAAAAGCTCTCCACCATGCGTTCCCGCAATGTGTTCGTGTCCATCATCCTGCAAAACATTGCGCAGTTAAAGGCGCTGTTTGAAAAGCAGTGGGAGAGTATTTTGGGCAACTGCGACGAGCTGCTGTATCTCGGCGGCAACGAGCAGGGATCCCACAAGTACATCTCGGAACTGCTCGGCAAGGCCACGATTGACACGAACACCTACGGAAGATCGTCCGGGCGAAACGGCAATTACAGCACCAATTATCAGATCACCGGGCGTGAGTTGATGACACCGGATGAGGTGCGGATGCTGGACAACGGCAAGGCGCTGCTGTTCATTCGCGGCGAATTACCGGTCTGCGACGACAAGTTTGACATCATGACCCATCCGCTGGTGTCGCACACCCCGGACGGCGGCGCACCGCCTTATATCCACGGAAGCGCCGAGTACGCCATTGCAGCGATCACCATTCACGACCGGCTTCTGACAACGGATCCCGTGGCAGTGCCGAGCGAAAACGAAACCCAATACGAACTCCTTTCCAACGAGGAATTGGAGGCAATTTATGAGCTGGAGGAAAAGCCCAATGAAGCATCTCAAAAGCACTAAGAAAAGCAAACACACCCGTCCTCTGCCTATGGGGAAAAAGAGCAGGAGGGTTCTGGCGGTCTATGCCGCTGTTGTGTTCACCGTATGTTGTCTGCCCATGACAGCCTTTGCCGCAGGAAATGACCCGTTGGCGGTCATCAACAATCTGTCTGATTTTATCTTCGGCGTGATCCGCGCGGTCGGTCTGATTTTGCTGGGCTGGGGTATTGTACAGATCGGTCTGTCCTTTCAGAGCCACGACCCCAGCCAGCGCAGCAACGGATTTTTGACACTTGCCGGCGGTGTCGTCGTGACCTTTGCTAAGGAGATCCTGACGCTGATCACGGGTTAACGGAGGAAACGGTCATGGAAAAGTGCCAATGCTATATCCATTCGCTGAAGCAGGGTGAAAATCATGTGCTCGGAGAGGCGACGATTTTGAAACGCCTCGGAGACAATGACTATCTGGCAGAGTATAACGGCGTAAAATGCCACGCCATATTCAATCCCTTTGCCGGGCGCTACTTTGTGGATGATGTGTATGGAGTAATCCGCAGCACACCCAACCGGGGCGAGCGATAATCAAAATACGGCAGCGAGAGGCAGGCTTCGTGCCTGCCCCCTTATGCTGTCGGGAAAGGAGGAAGCTATATGAGTGATAACTGGGTCGTACAGAATCTCGAAAACGCACTTGAAACATGGAACGAAAAGCTGGCGGAGATATGGCAGCTGCTCACACAGTCCCCCGAAAACTTCAAGGGCGGCACAATATGGAATGTGATCAAGACCATTAACGGTACTGTGCAGGCCATCGGCTTGGCGCTGTTGGTGCTTTTTTTCGTGGTAGGTATCGTTAAGACCTGCGGCTCCTTTGCCGAGGTCAAAAAGCCGGAGGTGGCGATCAAGCTGTTTGTCCGCTTTGCACTGGCGAAAGCGGTCGTCACCTATGGGCTGGAGCTGATGATGGCGCTGTTTTCCATTGTGCAGGGCGTTATTTCCACTATAATGACGGCGGCCGGTATGGGCACAGCACAGCAGACCGTGCTTCCGGCAGAGATCGTGACCGCCATTGAGGACTGTGGCTTTTGGGAAAGTATTCCGCTCTGGGCGGTGGCACTGATTGGGGGCCTTTTTATCACGATTCTGTCTTTTGTCATGGTCCTCACGGTATATGGCCGCTTTTTTCGCCTGTATATCTACACGGCCATTGCCCCGATTCCCCTTTCGACCTTTGCGGGGGAACCCATCCAGCAAATTGGCAGGAGTTTTTTGAAATCCTACGCTGCTGTGTGTCTGGAGGGAGCCATTATCGTGCTGGCCTGCATCATCTTCTCCCTGTTTGCATCCAGCCCGCCCGCTGTTGACCCCAATGCGGCGGCAGTCACGCAGGTGTGGACGTATGTAGGAGAGCTGATTTTCAATCTTCTGGTGCTGGTCGGGACGGTAAAAATGGCAGACCGTGTGGTACGAGAGATGATGGGACTTTAATTTGAAAAGGAGAAAATACAATGATACAGAACCATGTGATTTACAGTGACGATCCACAGGCAGTAGAGAAGCTGCAGGCCAAGCTCGACAAGCTGACCGCAATGCACGCCCGCATGAAGGAGATCAACGCCTATTTCCGCAAGCACGCCACGGCACTGGGCTGCCCAGGCCTTTCGGATGAGGATGCCGCCAAGTTGGACAGGCGTGTGCAGGAAGGATATTCGTGGGAAAAGCAGCCGTATCCGTCCTACATCCTCAGCGGCAATACGGCGGAGATGCGGCGGCTCCGGCAGCGCATCGAGGAGGTATCCCGGACGCAAAGCACAGAATATGTAGGCTGGGATTTTCCGGGCGGTCATGCCGAGGCAGACAAGGAAGATAATCGCCTGCGCCTGTATTTTGACGGAAAGCCCACGGAGGAACAGCGAAGCAAGCTAAAATATAACGGCTTCAAATGGGCACCGTCTGTCGGCGCATGGCAGCGTCAGCTCAATGACAATGCTATTTATGCTGCCTCGCGGCTGGATTTTCTCCGCCCGGAGAGCGGTGAAAGCCCCACAGCGCTCCAACCGAAAGCACCGGCTAAAAGCACACCGGAGAGAGGATAACGACTATGGAAATCAAGATTAACCGCGAGATACGCGAATATAAAGAGAATATGTTTTTCGGGCTGTCGCTGCGGCAGCTCGTTTTTTCTGTGCTGGCCTGCGGTGTTGCCGTCGGTATTTATTTCGGTCTGCGGAATGTGCTGGGCACGGAAACGGTCAGCTGGCTGTGTATCCTCGGCGCGGCTCCCTTTGCCGCTATGGGCTTTGTGAAATACCACGGCATGACGGCGGAAAAGTTTTTTATTGCATGGCTTCGGTCGGAATTTCTCATCCCCAAGCGGCTGACCTTCCGACCGACCAATTTGTATTGGGAAGCTATGCAGGAACAGCGCAGGCAGGAAAAGAAGCGCTCCGCTGTGAACTTCGGCGCATTTGCCCCGAAGTTTACAGCGGCACACGGCACAAAAAGGAGGTTCGGTAAGAAATGCTGAAAAAATTGAAAGAGCTGCTTCGTAGGGACCCGGAGCAGTTCCGTATTCCCCGCAGCGTGCAGGAGGTGATCCCCATCCGCACGGTCTGGAAAAGCGGTATCTTCCTTGTGGGGCCGAACCGGTACAGCTGCACATGGCAGTTCTCTGACATCAACTATGCGCTGGCCGGTGAGGAGGACCAGAAGTCCATGCTGCTGGGGTACAGCGGCCTTCTGAATCTCTGCGACAGTAATGCGTCCACAAAGTTCAGCGTTGTCACCCGGAAACTCAACCGCCGTGATTTCGAGGACTACATCATGATTCCCTACGCAAACGACGGTCACGACCACTACCGCAGGGAGTACAACGCCATGCTGCTGGAAAAAGCGTCTCATGCCAGCGGGATGATTCGGGACCTGTATATCACCGTGACGGTCACACGCAAAAGCTATAAGGATGCCGAAAGCTATTTTGTCCGTGCAGGAGCGGAGTTTACGCTGGCGCTCTCCCGGCTTGGCTCCCGCTGCACAGAACTGGACATGATGGACCGGCTGCGTATCCTGCATGGCTTTTATCGCCACGGTGAGGAGGCAGACTTCCACTTTGACCCGGCGCTGTCCATGAAGCTGGGCCACAGCTTTCAGGACTATATCTGCCCGGACAGCTTCGAATTTGACCGGGGCCACTTCCGCATGGGTGACCGCTATGGCCGGGTGCTGTTTTTGAAGGATTACGCCACCTATCTGCGGGACGATATTCTCTCGGAACTTTCCGGTATCGACCGTCCCATGATCCTCTCCATTGATGTGGTGCCCATTCCTATGGACAAGGCCATCTGGGACAGCGAGAGCCGCCTGCTGGGCGTGGAGCGGAATATTGTGGATTTCCTGCGGAAGCAGCAGGCCAACAACAATTTCTCCGGAACGGTTCCCTATGACATGGAGAAGCAGCGAGCGGAGATGAAGGAATTTCTTGACGACCTCACCTCCCGTGACCAGCGGATGCTTCTGGGCATGGTGACGCTGGTGCATACGGCGGACAGCAAGCAGCAGCTGGACGCTGACACCGACTATATCCTCACCTCTGCCACACAGCGAATGTGCCAAATGGCCACGCTGCGCTTTCAGCAGATGGACGGCCTGAACACGGCACTGCCCATTGGCGTGCGGAAAATTGATATTCTGCGCACCTTTACCTCGGAAGCACTGGCGGCGCTGATGCCGTTCCGGGTGCAGGAGATCATGGAGCCGGGTGGCATTTATTACGGTGAGAACGCCATCTCCGGCAATCTGCTGCTGTGCAACCGTGCAAATCTGCTCAACCAATCCACCATCATTACCGGCGTACCCGGCAGCGGCAAATCTTTTTCGGCAAAGGAGCTGATCGTCTTTCTGGCGCTGGCCACGAAGGATGATATTTTGATTTGTGATCCCGAGCGCGAGTATTATGCGCTGGGTCAGGCGCTGGGCGGTGAGGTCATCCGCATTGCGGCGGGCAGCCCCGACCATATCAACGCCATGGACATGGTGGAGGGCTACGGCGACGGCGGTAACCCGGTGGTAGACAAATCCGAGTTTATCCTGTCCCTGTTTGAACAGCTTGACCGCGGCGGCATCGGCCCCTTGCAAAAGAGCATCATCGACCGGTGCGTAGACGCCGTGTATGCAGCCTATAAGCGCGGCGGCCCTGTCCCGACGCTTCGTGTTCTCCGGGAAAAGCTGCTGGCACAGCCGGAGGAAGAAGCCCGCGATCTGGCGCTGGCGCTGGAGCTGTTCACCACCGGCAGTCTGGATGCCTTTGCCCATGAAACCAATGTGGACACCCAAAACCGCATCGTTATCTATGACATTATGGATCTGGGGCGTCAGCTCAAAACCATGGGGCTTCTGATTATCACCGATGCCATGCTCAACCGCGTGACGGAAAACTGGCGCAAGGGCAAGCGGACGCACCTGTTCATCGACGAATTTCATGTGGTCTTTCAGAATCCGTACAGCGCGGATTTCTTCGATTCCGCATGGCGTCGCTTCCGCAAACGCGGTGCCTATCCCACCGCTATTACGCAGAATGTGGAGTATCTGCTGGATTCCGTTCAGGCCAGCACCATGCTGTCGAATTCCGAAATGCTGATCCTGCTGAATCAGGCACCCAGCGACCGGGAGAAGCTGGCGGCGCTTCTGAACATCTCTCCGGAGCAGACCAGCTATATCACCAACGCTCCTGCTGGCTGCGGTCTGCTGCGCTACGGCGGCGCACTGGTGCCTTTTAAGAATCAGTTTCCAAAGGACACGGAACTGTACCGCCTGATGACCACCAAACCGGACGAGAGCATTATTGTTGGGGGTAAGACGAAATGAGAGGTGCACAGAAACATCATGGCGGATATTAAAACAAAAGAGTCGATTCGGGGCACGGTCAAGACCATTGACCGTGCTGCCGTTGTCTCTGAACGCATCAAATCTGCTGCCGTCCGCACCAAGGACACTGCGGATACCGCTGAAAAAAACGCCGCTCCTGCGGAGACTTCTCCGCAGGAGTACGGCGCACAGCAGATCAAAGATACCGTGCGCCGATGTGTGGCAGGAACCGAGGTTCAGCTGCAAAAACGCGGACAGCGCGGGTTCTCCGATGCGAAGCACAATGCCGGTAAAGCACGGGACAACATTCAGAAATGCAAGGATGCGTTCAAGGGAACCCAGCCGAAAAAAGCCACACAGCAAGCGGTTCAGAAAGCCGGAAAGGGTACGCTCAAAACGGCACAGTCCGCCGGAAAGGGCTCCGTAAAGGTCGCACAGAAGGGGGTCAAAACCGCGCAGCAGACCGGGCGTGCAGCAGTAAAAACAGCGCAGACCACGGCTAAGACCGCCAAGGTGACGGCAAAGGCTTCCGCAAAAGCGGCGCAGAAAACCGTACAGGCGGCAAAGGCGGCAGCCAAGGCCACGGTACAGGCCGTTAAGGTTGCCGCAAAAGCCACCGTTGCGGCGGTCAAAGCGATCATTGCCGGAACAAAGGCGCTGATCGCCGCCATTGCCGCAGGCGGCTGGGCAGCGGTGGCGATTATCCTCGTTCTCTGCGTGATTGGGCTGATTGCTGGTTCTTGCTTCGGCATCTTCTTCTCCGGCGAGGACAATGGTACGGGACAGACCATGCGTCAGGTCGTACAGGAGATCAATGCCGACTATCAATTACAGATTGACGCCACAAGGGTAAGCAGCACCTATGATGAGCTGGAAATGTCCGGCTCCCGTGCGGTCTGGCCGGAGGTGCTGGCCGTTTATGCGGTGAAAACCACTACTGACCCCGATGATCCGCAGGAGGTCGCCACGGTGGACGATAGTAAGAAAGTCATCCTCAAGGATATTTTCTGGCAGATGAACGAAATATCTTCCCGCACCGAGCGTAAGACTGAGGCCGTCATCACCGAAACCGACGACGGCCACGGAAACATTGTGGAAACCGTCACGACGGTCACACGCACCTATCTCTATATCACGGTCAGCCACAAGACCGCCGAGGAAATGGCTGAGCAATTCGATTTCACCGCCGACCAGCGGCAGCAGCTTTCCGAACTGCTTGCCGAGGAAAACCGCAAATTGTGGTCATCCGTTCTCTACGGCATCTATTCCGGGGACGATGCCATCGTTACAGTGGCGCTGTCGCAGGTCGGAAATATAGGCGGCGGACCATACTGGTCTTGGTACGGATTCGGCAGCCGTGTGGAGTGGTGCGCCTGCTTTGTCAGCTGGTGTGCCGACCAGTGCGGTTATATCGACACCGGTGTCTGCCCGAAATTTTCCGGTTGCGGAAACGGCGTGCAGTGGTTTCAGGAGCGTGGGCAATGGCTGGACGGCTCCGCCAAGCCTGTTCCCGGCATGGTTATCTTCTTCGACTGGGACAACAAGGGCGGCTCCGGCCCCCAGGATGGGGAGGCTGACCATGTGGGCATCGTCCAGAAGGTGGAGGACGGAATCATCTACACCGTAGAGGGCAATTCCGGAAACCTCTGCCGGGTGAACCGCTATCCCATAGGACATTACGAGATTCTGGGGTATGGTGTTCTGTGCCCGTAACAAAGAAAATGGTGTCACCCCATCGGGTGGCACCATTTTTCTGAAAAGCAACGCAACAAACGAATTGACGATAATGTGCTAAATAGTATAATGAATTTGTAGTAAACTCACGGAAAAGGAAAGCGTCTGTAGATTTCGTAAATTTACCCCATTTGCGATAGCGCTGCCAAAAGCTGTTGATATTGGAGCGTTTCCGGAAAAACTGACGGAGACGGTGACGGCGCAAATTCTGCGGCCAGCGCCGGAGCAAGGAAGCAAATGCTTTGGATCACCCGCATTTTGTGCTCCAGGGACGAATGGACATAGACTTGAAGTGTGGTGCGGACATCCGCATGACCCAGCATCTCGCTCAGGCTCTTTACATCTATCCCACGCTCCACACAGCGGGAGGCGTATGTGTGCCGCAGCGTGTGAAAATTTCGGTACGGGATACCCGCTGCTTTCAGCAAAGCCCGGTACTGATATTGCATTGTCCGTGGCTCCATCGGCACATTTTTCCCAGTCAAGAGATAGTTTTCGCCGTTGGGATGGGACTGGACCAGCTTTTGCAGAAGGGCGGCCATGTCCCCCGGCAGCGGGATAGTACGCCGGGCGCTGTCACTTTTGGGCGGCAGCACCATCAGACTGGTGCGGTCCCCACTGCGGATGCGCTGTACGGTTTTGCGGACATGGACTACCCCATTCCGCAGGTCAATATCCTTATATTGCAGGGCGCACAGCTCCCCAAGACGCAAGCCGGTGTTCAGTGTCAGCAAAATGCCGATACCGGTTGTCATCGGTTCGTCCATGATCATCTGTGCCAACCGCTGGATCTCGTCCGGATAGAAGATGTCGATCTGCTTTCGTCGATACGCTGGCAGCTCCACAGTCATCCCCGGACTGGGGCAGTCCAGCTTTTTGGCGCTGTATCTCAGGATGGACTTCAATAACACCCCCACGTCTCTGGCGCTCTTCCCGGAAAGACCGTTTTTCTGTAACCGACGAAGAAATTCGGAAATTTGGTTCGCCGTCAGTTGGCTGAGAAGAACGGCCCCAAAAACGGGCAGAATATAGTGTTTCAGTACATAGGTGTACCGGGCAAGGGTGGACCGTTTCAAGTCATCCTGCTTGTCCGCAAGAAACCGCTCCGCAGCCTGATTCAGTGTGAGCGAGGAAGCTGCTACCGGCGCTTCTCGACAGGCGTCCAAACATTTCTGCCGTTTCGCACGGCACTCCCGATAGCTTCCGGCATAAACATAGCCGTACTCGGCCCGGCCGGAGGGCGACCGTCCCCGGATATACCGCCCCTCCCACCGGCCATCTTTTCGCTTGTAAATGTTCTCTCCACGCTTCGGCATATAGGCTCCTCCTTGACGATGTATTTGACGGCGTATTTTACTTGTATTTCCCGTTTTGACGGATACAGTTGGCACAAATGCGCTGAAACCGAGTATAACTATCATGCGTATTTGTAATTTGCATGAGATTTTGCTAAATTCCGGCAATACGGTCATTGACTTTTGCGGTGAGTGCCGATATAATATAGATGGTTAGATAGATTTAGGTATCGCAAATGGGGTAAATTTACGAAACCCCATTTCCGGAATTCCTATTCTATCATTCCCCATCAAGCCTAAGTTGATTCTCGAAAATAAAATAATTGAATCCGATGATGCGACACGGCGGTCATCCGAGCCGGAAACGGCCAGGTGATTGCCTAAAAGGAAAGGGGTGTAATGCCCCATGCGGTCGGCACTGTAAGCGCAAGGATATGATCGAGGCGGGAAACCGCTGGGGCGAAAGCCCGTCATTGCGAGAAATCGTGAGAAGGTAGATCATGGACGCAGAGGAAAATCCTCGTGGCGCAAGTCAGTAGAATTGTGTAGTTTAGGATTCCGGGCAGCGGGCGCTCTCTCCGTGGTGCTATATGGCAGGAGTGTACGCTGATGACCCATTATGGGTTTATCGGCGTATTATTTTTACCATTTACGAACACGGAGGAGGTGTGCCCCTATGGGGAAGGTCGCAGGCGCTCAGAATTTTGACGGCAGGAACTGGCACGAACAGCATATCGCAAAGCGGACACGGGCGGCTCTGGACGAGCAGGACCGGGCCTTTGCGGAGCGTCATGCCGGGGATACGCTGGCGGAATTGGCCTGTTATCTGCGGCGCTGCGCCGAACATTGGGGACGGTCCCCTGCCCCATGTGAGATCGTCGGCGGAAGCTACATTGCCGATCGGTTCGGCAGTTGGTCGGACGCTCTGCGGGCGGCGCACCTGAATCCTGCGTACAGCCACCCGCATAACCGGTCCAATGGCCGATATCAACGGGAAAAGAAACGCCAAATCGAGCTGTACCGGGTGGAGCGGGACGCCAAACGGGCGGAACGGGAAAAGAAAAATCTGGAGCGCCAGCGGGTCAACGCCGCACGGGCGGCGGCCAAGCAGGCGGACGAGCCTTGCGAAGCCGAGCCGACAGAGGCCGCTCTCTGAACGGCAAGCAATTTCGGTAAGCACGTTGCCAAAGCGGCAGCGAGTTTATAATAAAAATTCTCTAAGGAGGAAAACAACATGAAGAAAAGGCTTTTGTCTCTGATCATGGCTGTCATGATGGTCGTTGTGCTGGTCGTCCCGGCCGCAGCTGCCACCACGGACACGAATGAGCCCGCCACGGTGACCGTGTACATCACAGAGGGCTTGTTTGACGAAGGAGGCTTTGCCAATGGGGCCCCTCGTCAGCAAGCGTACATCAAGGACGGGGAGCCTGATGCTTCCGACTGGATGACTCAGCTGCCGTTCGACGAAGAATTCACGCCTATGGTTTTGGACAGCGACACCATCGCTGCACTCATGGATCGCAGCCTGTACAGCGCTCCTGATTCCTACACCGAAGAAAATCCGAACCCCAATGTACTGGATGCAATTATTGTTGCGCTCATGCTGAATGGCTATACGGATATCGCTGGCGGCTGGGATACCATTAACACTCCGAATGGTGGCTATATCCATACCGTAGCACCCGTGCAGCCCACCTATCAGCCGACTACGCAGGAGACCATTGCCGGAACTACCTACAATGTTTACCGTGGCTTTGGTTGGAACATCGCCTGCACTCAGGGTGACAGCATTCAGGCCCTCAGCCTGTATGGCACCAACTATTCCCTGACTGATGGAATGGTAATTGTATTTGACTTCAGCGCTTATACTCTGTACGATGTGAATTGACCTAAAAATTTCTCATGCGGAGGGGCGGGATAGCCCGCCCCTCCGCATTTTGAATAGCATTTATTTGCGTTTGGTCAAAGAGTTCTATCAACAAGTCATTAGATTATCTCCATGAACACAGGAGAAAGTCTAAATGCGTAGGAGGTACCAATGAAGAAACGAAATGGGCGCAAGATTATTGCCTGCGCATTGGCTTTTGTGCTAATGATAGGTGTGCTGCCCACTCAGGCATTTGCCGCAACGGACTCTGAGCTCAAGGAGATACCCTCCGTCGAAACAGCAGAGCAAAGCGTTGACAACGTAGAGGAAGTTTCCGATGGAAACAACGGCTTAGATCCAGTTCAAAATGATTCTGAAACTGATTCAGAAAACAAAAGCATAGGCAACTTTGAATTCTATATTGCAACCAGTTCACAAAGCGTTAAATTAGCAAGCATTAAAGACAATGGTAAAAATACGATCTATATTCCTGTATCGTTAATGTCTAAGACCGCTATTCTTGATTTCACTATTAAATCAGATAGTACTGAACAATTTTCTGTTGCATATAGCGAGTTTGATATAGACGGAAACGAAAAGGAAACTCTTACACTAAAGGAATCCAATGCTGGAACAGTAAGCATCAATGGAAGTTACCGAGAACAATATAGTTTCTTCCGGTACATATCGGCTAATAACCTCAAATGGACAAAAACTATCGAGTTATCCTACGATGGAGAATCGGTTGAGTACACTGTAGTTCCTTTTTGCGATGTGACTAAACTATCTGTTACAGAAACTGCAGGAGCAAAGAACACCCGTCCTATGCAGTTACTGGCTGATGGGACATACACCACGACTGTTGTGGCAAATAGTTCCGTGAAAATCACGGCTGGCGGTGGAATTCAAAACGTGGATACAACTGCCATAGATGGAGCAGGCTCTTCGGTTACCAAGACATTCAGTGGTGATGAATCCCTCAATATTCGTATCAGCAGCAAAGTTGAGGGAGTCGAAGCGAGAGAATACACTCTCAACGTAAAGTGTATAGAAAAGGATTATTTCCCCACGTTTGTAGGTGGAACAAAGCCCTCGGCTGCCGGTATCAAACTTACAGTAGCGCAAGGAACCAAAGACTTTTATTTGGATTCAAGCGAGTATATTGATGCTGAAAGTATAAGTGCGGACACTGTATATGAATGGACTCTTTTGTCTACAAAAGCTGTAGTAAGCACCGAGGCAACCTGCCTTGTGAATACCGACGCTGTGGCCGGAGCAGTTTTTTATACTTGTAAGGTTACCAACATTGTAGACGGCTTCTCTTATTCGACATCTTATAGATACAATATCAAAATAAGTGCAGAAGCTTTGGATGCGCCCAAAGTTAGCATAGCCCCCAAAATTATTACCTGTGATTTTGGAAAAGAAGCAACTCCTCTGAAAGTAGAGCTGAAAGATGCCGCCTTAGGCGTACAGTTCCACTATCAGTGGTATAGTAATACGGTCAACGACAATAGTAACGGGCAGTTGCTTCAGGGAGAGACAAAAAGCAGTCTTATAGTTCCTACTAATACAGTCGGCACGACATGGTATTATTGCGTCGTATATAAGGTCTTTGATGGAAAAACAAGCCCGACCGCAACAACGGAGTGTGCGCAGGTCACAGTTAATCCTTGGAAAACCGATATGAACGGTGATGGGTCGGCTGACAGCCCCTATGAGATTGCTACTGTTTCGGATATTGAATACATACGGGATTCTGTCAATTCCGGTCTTTCCTTTGATGGAGTATTTTTTAAATTTGTTTCCGATATTACATTGCCGAACGGCTGGACTCCCATCGGATGCACGGTAGATGGAACTAACAAATTTGATCCTCGGAATCCCGATGAGAAGGATAACCTCCGTGCTTTCTCCGGCACGATCCTCGGCAACGGTAAACTCCTGACTGTCCCCAAAGGTGGCAAACCGTTGCTGGCTTATGTTAAGAACGCCACGGTCAAGGATCTGAACATCTACGGTGAAGAGATCAACGGCTACGGTCTGGTAGATGGTCTTCACGGTGTCGGCTTTACAAGTGAAGACACTTTTGCGATCATCATCGAAAATGTGACGCTTAAATCCGGCACCAAGACGCTGAAATCTGGCTTAATCGGTGCAGAAGTAGATATGGATGTTAACGGCTTTGCCGGGGCGAGTGCCGCTTTTATTACGACCATCCGTAACTGTACCATTGAAAAAGATGTCGTTGTCGGTTATGACGGCACTCAAAGCGAGATTGGCGCATTTGCCGGTCGATTCCAGGGCATCATCGAAAATTGTGTCAGCCATGCCACTGTCAAAGGTGTGGATTATGTAGGTGGCATCATTGGTTCCCGTGACAATGCTATGGGACAGTGCACAGTCAGCAAATGCAGCTTTGACGGCACGGTAATCGCCAGCGGCAAATTTGCCGGTGGTATTGCAGGTACAATGTATACCGGTGCAGCAGCACCGAACGGCATTAAGACAACCATTGAGGCGTGCGTGGCTTCCGGTTCTATCAATGGCAATGAGAACGTCGGCGGAATTACCGGCGGCGACATGAAGGTCAATCAAGCGTGGAATAGCTACTCTATTACCGGAAATACATTTTCCGGCAAGGTCAGCGGCGCAAAGAATGTGGGCGGCATCATCGGATACTATCGCAGCCTGAATAAGTTTGACAACATTGCTGGAAACGCTTACCTGAAGGGCTGCGGGGCTGAACAAGGAATCGGAGCTGTTGATTATGTAGATACCAGTTGTGAAACGCACGAAACAGCGAGCGGTGCGACATACTTCGATACATCGAAGTCGCTCCCTGATATTTATGGCGTGACGAAAGAGAATCATAATCGTACAGATGATCCTTTGGGCAAAGATGCCAGCAACTTGACGATGGAAGTTGAAGATGCAACAACGCCTATCTGCTATAAGCTGGACATTTCCGGTGATTACAAGACAACGTATACGATTGGAGAAGCCCTTGACCTCAGTGGAATGGTCTGCACAGCGCATTGGACGATGAACAAGGCTGATACGGTTGTGGACACCAAAGATATTGAGATCACCGGCTTTGACACCAACCAGCGTGGTGAGCAGACCGTGACGCTGGCCTACGGCGCTGCCAAGGTGACCATCACCGTCACCGTGCTGCTGCCTGCGGGCAAGGATATTACCGTGTCCTTCGCTCTGCTGGGCGACTCCGCCCACGGCGACAGCGGCGACAAGCACACGCTGGCTGACAACAACCTGGAAACCTGGATCGACACCACGAAGGTCACGGTCAGCAACAACGCCACCGTGCTGGATGTGATCCTGGCCGTCGTTGGCGATAAGTTCGACATCAAGAACGAAAGCGGCAACTACATTCAGGCCATCACCCCCAAGGACGGCACGGAACTGGCTGAGTTTACCAACGGCAATCTCTCCGGCTGGATGTACACCCTCAACGGCGTACACCCCAACCTGGGCGTTGCACAGCAGTACCTCAACGAGGGCGACGTGATCGTGTTCCACTACACAGATGATTACCTGAAGGAATACGAGGCCGAGCAGAACCGCACCAAGACCGCCGAGGAGGTCATCGCCATGATCGACGCCATCGGCACGGTGGACCTCAGCAAGGCCGGTGCCATCAGCGCCGCACGTTCTGCTTATGACAAGCTGACCGACGCCGAAAAGGCTCTGGTCACGAACTACAACGTCCTGGTGGAAGCCGAGGCTGCCTACGCCAAGCTGGTGGCCGAGATGGGCAAGAAGCTGGATGAAATTTACAAGACCACCGGCGACTTCATGGCCACCCTGGGCACCCCCACGGTGAACTCCATCGGCGGCGAGTGGATGGTCATCGGCCTGGCCCGCAGCGGTCGCCCCGTACCTGCCGGGTACTATGACAATGTGGTGGAGTATGTGAAGGCCAAAGCTGACGCAAATGAGCGTCTGCACCCGGCCAAAGTCACCGACAACGCCCGGGTGATCCTGGCCCTGACCTCTATCGGCAAGGATGTCACCAATGTGGGCGGCCATAACCTGCTGAAGGGTCTGGATAACATGGACTATATCCAGACCCAGGGCATCAACGGCCCCATCTGGGCGCTCATCGCTCTGGACAGCCACAACTATCCGACCTCCGGTGATGTGACCCGCGAGAAGCTGATTCAGGTGATCCTGGATGCCCAGCTTTCCAACGGCGGCTGGAACCTCAGCGGCAACGACGCAGATCCTGACATGACCGCAATGGCCATTCAGTCTCTGGCTCCCTACTACAAGGAGAACGAGGCTGTGAAGGCCGCTGTGGACAAGGCGCTGGATGTGCTGTCTGAGCTGCAGCTGGCTACCGGTGGCTTCGGCAGCTGGGGCACCGAGAACAGCGAATCCTGTGCTCAGGTCATCGTGGCACTGACCGCTCTGGGCATCGACCCGGCCAAGGACAGCCGCTTCATCAAGAACGGTCTGCCGATTCTGGATGCGCTGGCCAGCTACTATGTGGACGGCGGCGGCTTCCGCCACATCGCCAGCGGCGACCGTGACGGCATGGCCACCGAGCAGGGCTACTACGCTTTGGCTGCCTACTATCGCTTCATCAACGGTCAGACCCGGCTCTATGATATGAGCGATGTGACGATCAAGGCAAACGACCAGCCTGTCCAGCCCACCGACCCGACGACCCCCGGGACGCCTGCGACCGGGGATAATCAGCCGGTCATGCTGTGGTTTGGTTCTGTGCTGATTTCCGGTGCTGCGATCCTTCTGCTGGCTCAGAAGAAAAAGAAAGTCCGGTAATCACAATTAGGGCCTTTGCGCCGGGGCGCACTCATGCGTCCCGGCGCAATTTCAAACAACGTGCTGGATTTTAGGAAATGCCTATGCAAATGAAGAACGTGAACTATCCCTAAGACCCATCATAGAAATCCATATTGGAATGTAGCGCAAACTGGCCGAATGGTGCGGTTTCTGCACTTACGCTTTGAACCGGCTCTGCTATGCCTTTGGCATGGCAGAGCCGGTTTTTGCTTTTGCGGAAGAAACTCTGAGGTGGTTCCCCAACCGGTTTAGAACGGGCGAGCGCACTCACACCTTCCGGCGCAAGGAATTCCTTCCGTCTGTGTCGTTCCATACAGACCACGGCAAATGCAGAAAATTCTCAAATTTTTCTGTATTTTGTCCCATAGCAGCCGAAAACTGTGCGGCAAATAGGTGCCGTGGCCCTCCTCCCTCAATATGAAACCCAAAATTCATATTGAAACGGAGGAAAAGACGATGGATGGAAACCATCCGAAAAACAAAGGCACGCATCCACGCCGTGCAAAAGCGAAAGACAACCCCTACACGATTTACACAACCGGCTCCGATAACGACCATCCGAAGTACATTCTGGAGTTTACGGACGGCCAGAAGCGGCCGCTGCGGCTTGAAATAGATCAGGCGCTCTACGAGCTGTTTGACCAATTTGAACTGGAGGACAAGCGCTTTCTGAACGAGGTAGACCGGCACTATGAGCACATTGACCTGACCGAAGCCGAGATAGAGCATCGGGCAGCCTTCCCGAAGGAATCTCTGGAGGAAGAAATCGGCCGGGTGCTCCTCTACGAGGAATTACATAAGGGAATTGCACAGCTGACACAAACGCAGCAGCGGAGATTGGCGCTCTACTATTTCCACGGGCTTACCTATGAGCAGATTGCAGCAGCGGAAGGATGCCGGTATCAGGCCGTCCGGGATTCGGTACGGTCCGCAATCCAGAAATTGAAAAACTTCATGAGTGAGTAACCTAACTGTGGGGCGGCAGAAATCTTCCGCCGCCCCATCCCTGCATAACGAAAACCAAGAAGGGGCTATCTCACTTAGAGACAGCCCCTTTTCGTATACCTAAATTTGATTGCTATTTAGCCACCGGCAGCATAACCGCCGCCAATATCTTCGCCCAAACCTACGCAGGTATACATCCAGCAAATCTCATCCCCCTGCTGCAGCGCATAGCGGGAGCAGCCGTAGTTGGGGAACCAGCCATTGACCTTGTACATCCAGCCGGACTGGCTGCCAACATCGAACTCATACAGATTCGCAATTCCTTCGACATAGGCACTGTTGTAAATCGGCGTCCAGCTTGATTCCATGTGTATGCCCCGCTCCCGGCAGGTGCGCTGCAGTACGTCGAAGACGCTTTCGCCCTCGGAGAATGTTACCGTGGTCGTGTCAAGAATGATGCCATCGGAAGGAACGATTCCCTTTTTAGATTCTTTCACCTTGTCCATGTTGTCAAGGATCGTTTTGCAGGTAATGGAGATCGTGCAGGTATATTTCGTCGATGTATCGACTTCGGCATCTTCCGGCTCCGCAGGTGCGGGCTTTCCATCCGGTACCGGGTCGGTTTGGTATTTATCCTTTCCCGTTGAGGGGTCAATCTCCTGTTTACCGCTTGTAGAAGGCGTTTCCTGCGCACTGTCAGACGGCGTCGTATCCTCCGGTTTCTCCGTATCCGTGGATTCATCTGATGGAGTATCCGTATCAGAGGGTGTCTGCACTTCCTCCCGCTGCGGAGGATCAGGGACATTATCAGCAGGCTTACCGCTCTGACCAAACGAAAAGGCCACCACAGACGTGACCAGCACCGCAACGATCAGTGCAGCACCGATTCCAACGGACAGCAGTTTTTTCTTCTTTGGCTTTTCCGGCTCCGGCTGCGGTTCCAGATGCGGTTCTTCAAACAAGCTCATATTGTGTCTCCCTTCGGCAGGTAGATTTTCTGCTACACAGACGCTTTTAGATTGGACAGCAGTTAGGTATAATAATCAACTACTATTATACATATTCTAATAATAAAATCAATGTTAATGCTGTGGTTTGCAAAGGATTCCTGCCTGTATTGCATGGCAGATAAAAATTTTTCAAATCGTGCCTTGTAAAATGGGCTTTGAGTGAGGAAGAAGGTAGAGAGACAGAAACTCTCTACCTTCTCTCTGCTTGTGCGGCGAGTGGTCAAGTGTACCTTGACAACCCCATACCCATTCATCAAGTACATTCCCATAGGCGATGCGATGAGCAGAAGCTACCTTAGCAGCTGCGCCATGACCTGCCGGATGAAGCAGCCAGACTGCACCTAATGTTGATTTTCTGTCTGCGTTTTGTTTCTGCCGACAGTGAGCGAGAAACAGCCGCTATCATCACACGGCGGCTCCGTGTGTGGCCATGACCGTCTGTGGGGGCGATACTCCTGTCCGGCCATAAAGTCGAGCGTTGAAGCGGTTTCTGCCGTAGTCCGTCGTAACAAGTGGGGGCAGCTCGGAGAGATCCTCGGAGGGGTGCAATTCCCGTGGAGCCGACAGCCATCGGCCGCTTGATGATTTCCTGTGCAGGTGGGGCGTCGAGGACAAATGACCTGCAGCAATGATGTATAACCGGCTGGGAGAAATGCTACTTTCTCCCAGCCTTTACTTAGCCGAAGCGAATACGGCATCATTTGTGAAAGCGGAGGTGAACCAGCTTGACCAACGAAGAACTGAACACGGCCCTATATGAAAAGATGTTTTCCGAACAGGAGACTTACCGGGCGTGGCTGCTTGCCCAACCACCGGAAGAAATTCTGAATCACACCTATGAATATACCGTGCGGGAAGATATTCTGATGTCTCTGGAATACAACAGCCTGCCGAACACACAGGTGCAGGCGTTGCTGAAATCCCCCAGTCCCCTTGCAGATGTGTTTGCGGCATGGGAGGACCGGGAGACAAGCTATATGGAGGAAATCTGGCAGACTGTCACAGGCCGAGCCAAAGAGGAGACACAGAAGTTCCGGAACGCACAAAAAGAGCGATAACAGTAAAGACCGGTTGGGAAAGCCAAGCGGTCTCTTTACATAGCCGCAGCAAACGGCAATGAAGGAGGTTTTACATGAGCCGCAAATATTTACGGGGCGAGATCTACTACGCCGACCTCGACCCCGTTGTCGGATCAGAACAAATGGGGACACGTCCCGTGCTTATTCTTCAAAACAATGTTGGAAACCATTTTGCGAGGACGGTCATCGTTGCACCGATCACCAGCCGCATCCATACAAAATCAAAGATACCCACACACAGCAACATCGGCATGATCGGCAGAATGAAATATCCCTCGGTGGTCATGCTGGAGCAGCTGCGCACCCTGGATAAGCGCCGCATCGGTTACTATATCGGCAAACTTCCCGAAGAAAAAATGCAGGATGTGACCAGAGCGCTGTGCGTCAGCCTTGCCATCCGCCAGAATACAGCGAAAGGAATGTGAACCGCAATGGAAAAATTGTTTACCCGGAAGGAAGCAGCAGAGCTTTTAGGCATCAGTATTACGACCTTGGATGCCGCAAGAAACAATGGACTGATCTCCTATGTGCAGTATGTACCAAACGGCTGCGTTTTCTTTACCAGTGCCGGCTTACAGGAGTATGTCGCCAAGTGTACACACAGGGCAAAGCCCATGGAAAAGAAAAGCGCCTACCGAAATGTGCGGAAGGATAGTTCGCATAGTTGAACATAGGTTTATAGTATAGCGTTTTGGTAGTGTGTAATTTTACTGGTTGGTGGAATAATATTTGTATAATGAAATTTAGTGTCCCTTTCCCCATGTAATGGTGCGAAACCATGCCCCTTTTTAGGGTCAATTCCATGGGCAGTGTGGTTGATAAGAATATTTTATTTTTTTGTGCATATATATTGCATAAAAAATTTTTGTGTGTTATCATTACGATGAGGTGATGAAAATGCTCCTAAAATTCACAATTGAAAACTTCGAGGTCTTTCAGAAGCCAGTTGAACTGAGTATGGAGGCAAACCTGCACACTCGGAAGTTTCTTTCAAATGTTGTACAGAGCGACCAAGGAAATGCACTAAAATCCATAGCAATATACGGACCCAATAATACAGGGAAAACCTGTACCATAGAAGCAATTTCTGCTTATCGTAATGTGCTGCTCAATCGCCCGTTCCGATATAGTGCCAATGTATTCTCAGAATCCACAGTTGTTAATCTTGGCGCAGAATTTCTCTCTGACGGAAGTAGATTTGCCTATTCCTTTGCTTATGACACAGAGGCAGAAGAATACCAAAAAGAGCATTTTGGCCGTATTGAGATAGACGAACATGGAAACAGAAAGGAAATCGTATATTTCGAGCGTGACACAAAGAGTAAAACATCGTATAGCAGCGACGAAAGGCTCGCAGATATTATTGGACTATCTTCAAAAGACAGTATTTTGATTTACTCATTTGACACAAGCGACTTTCCTCTGCTTGAGGAGGCAAAATATGTCCTTAGAAAATTTGCAGATAGCATAGTGTTTCTGAGTATGAACCGCATTAGTCCGTTTAAGACGATTGAAGTTCTGAAAAATCCAAATACAAAAGAAGCAAAAAAGGTTGTCAGCTTAATTAGGGCAGCGGACTTAGATATTGATGATTTCAAGTATGCGGAATCTATGGAGATCGAAATTAGGCCCGATGAAGATAAAGATAAAGATGAGCGACTGGAAAAAGCTCTCAAAAACGCAGATAGACTCATGGATCAGCTGCGACTGATTTCAATTCATCGGGGCAGACCGCTTCCAAGCATTAAATTTGATTCAAGCGGAACAAAGAAAATTGTGGCGCTGGCAAGCTATATTGTTGAAGCTCTTGAAAAAGGGAAAATCCTAATTATTGACGAGCTGGACAGTGGATTACAGTTTAAGATTTCCAGAGAGATCATTTCGTTGTTTAACAATTATATCAATACCTCTGCTCAATTAATTTGTACGACCCACGATGTTAGCTTACTGGATATTAAAACACTGTTTAGAAAAGACCAAATATGGTTCACTGACAAGGACACCGACCAAGCATATTTGTACTCCCTCGCCTTGTTTACCGCTGAAAAAGCAGGTATTCGCGCCGAAAGTGACATCATCGATAAATATAGCAAAGGTGCCTTTGGGGCTTTACCCGATCCTTCTTTAGTGGAAGCATTAATAAGCGTCAGTGAGGAGGATTAAGCATGGGAGTTCTTCCTCCGTTTTTACAAGATGGCAAGCTGCATAACATTTGTCTCGTACTGGAAGGGTATGAAGAATACTATTATTTCAATCGCATTTTAGATTTCCCCTGTTTTAAGGGCACATACCATGTGGAACTTCGCAACGCAAAGGCCGCAAGCAATATACCAAGTATCTTTCAAGCGGCGTATGCCAAAAATTTTTATGAAATTATTTTTGTTGTATGTGATAAGGACAGAAAGCCGGAGCAGTATCAAGGCGTCATTTCAAAATTGGATGGGATTTTGGGGCCAGGTAAAGCTAAAGAAATTGTTATATTTACAAGTCCATGTACCTTGCAGGTCATCCTGTCCCATTTTGGTGATGTCCAATTGACAACACAAGCCAAAAAAGCCGCACGAGCCGATGTAGAACGACTCACCCATGTGTCTGATTATGATGCCCACCAAGATCAGTTGGAAGCAATTTGCAGCAAAATACATTATCGTTCTTATGCAGAAATGAAAGCACGAGTTTCAAACTTGAGCACTTGCCCGGATGATATTCCATCAACAAATATTTTGACCTTATTCAAGTATTTAGAATCTCAAGACCCTCAATGGATCACTGACATTAACCAGCGTCTTTCTGATGAAGGTTGAACCATCATGTGCAGGAAATAGAATTGCCATTAAGAAAATATTTGCTTATAGGCAAACAGAGCACCCCGGAGAAGTCCCAGGTGCTCTGTTTTTATTTTTCGATCAACATTCTCAAATGGCAAATTAAGAGAAATTAGGAGAGGATGTGCATCAGCAAAATTCGCACATTTGAAGAATTGCCGCCCATCTGATAAAACAGAAGCAACGCAGCAATGCGTAATACTTGGAGGTGAGATAATGGCAGGAAAACGAAGCAGGATCCCGAAGTACGGCACGGTCGAGATCAAAGGACACGCCTACTATCGGACAACCATAACGGATAGTGAGGGGAAACAACGCGCCCTCTATGCCAAAACACGCGAGGAGCTTTATGACAAAGAGCTGGACACGCTGTCACAGATGGACGATGACCGGCAGCGCAGGAAATCGCCTACGGTGGCAGACTATTGCGAAAAGTGGCTGGTGATGCAATCCGCCCATGTACGCACAACGACGCTGACAGACTATACCTCTAAAGTACGCCGAAACATCATTCCGTACCTCGGAGAGAAGAAGATCGCGGATGTGACCTTAGATGATATTCAGCTCGCCCTTGTGCCGGTTTCCAAAAAATCCGCATCAGTGTATAAGTCGGTCATCGTGATCTATAAGTGCATTTTCCGTGCAGCAGAGGAAAGCCGGATCATCAGCAAAAATCCCACAGTGTATTTGTCGCCCCAAGGCGGCGGTGTCCCGCAGGGAGAGAAGCAGCCGTTGACGGATGAGCAGGTGCAGCGGCTATTGGATGCGGTTCGTGAATTGCCGCCCTATGTTTTTATCATGCTGGGACTATACGCCGGTTTACGGCGGGAAGAAATTCTCGGCCTGCAATGGGATTCAGTTTACTTGGACACCGAGGCACCGTATTTGACCGTGCGCAGAGCATGGCACACGGAACACAACCGACCCGTCATATCAACAGAGCTGAAAACCGCTGCCGCAGAGAGAAATATTCCGCTGCCGGATCATCTGGCGGCTTGTCTGAGAGAAGCCAAGAAAAAATCAACCTCGGATTTTGTTGTAGCGAATCGGGACGGCGATCCACTCAGCTACACGCAGTTTAAGCGGCTCTGGCAATATGTTGTGACCCGGACGGCAAAGCCGAGGATCGCCCGCAAGCAAGTGGACGGGAAATATGTGAAGTATATGCTTTACCCGGAGCTGGGAGAAAAGGCACGGAATAACGGCCATGTGGTGTATAGTCTGGACTTTGAGGTGACGCCGCATTTGCTGCGGCATACCTATATCACCAACCTGATCCATGCCTCCGTCGATCCCAAGACGGTACAGTATTTGGCAGGTCATGAAAACAGCAGGATCACCATGGACATCTACGCCAAGGTGAAATACAATCGACCTGACGATGTGGTAAAGGCTATGACCAGCGCCTTCGCTGAATGGGACGCTTCATAAATTAAGTTGTACGCACACAGGGCGGGGAAGAAATTCCTCGCTCTGTTTTCATGCCGGTTTGCACCTTTGCGCCCAACGCTGATTTCTGGTAAAACGGATATGCCAATACATAAGGCTAAGAAAGGAAGGTACTTATGGCGAAGAAGAAACAGAACATACCGGCATACGGCACCGCCGAGATCAACGGTGTCACCTATTTCCGTACCAGGATCACTGACGCCGATGGAAAACGGGTTCCCATTTACGCTTCCACCTGTGAGGAGCTATACAAAAAGGAACAGGACGCACGGCAGCAGGTACAGGACATCCTTTTTCGGAAGCAAAACCCTACCGTAGAAGATTATTGTGAAAGATGGCTGCTCATGCGTTCAGCCACGGTAACACAAGATACGCTGCGGAATTATCGCAGGGAGATGTATAAGTATATTGTCGAGCCGCTTGGGAACCTGTATCTTTCCGATGTGACGGCCGACGACATCAAGCTGGCGCTTGTTCCTGTGTCCAAAAGAGCAAAGCACACTTTTGATACCGTCAATATGCTTATTAAAAGCGTCTTTTACTCGGCAGAGCGCAGCGAGGTCATCGACTACAATCCTGCTGCTAAGATCAGCGCCAAGGGCGGTGTGCCAGGTAAACCGATGGACGCACTGACGGATGAGCAGGTAAAAAAGCTGGTAGATGCAGTCAAGGGCCTTCCCCCGTATGTGTTTGTCATGCTCGGCCTGTACGCAGGTCTACGGCGTGAGGAGAGTCTTGCTTTGCAATGGGACTGTGTGTTCCTGGACACGCCGACCCCATATATTTCTGTCCGGCGTGCATGGCGGGGAAGCCACCGGAAAGAGCCGGAGATCTCTACCGTATTAAAAACTCCGGCATCCCGAAGGGATATTCCCATTCCAAAGTGTTTGGTGGAGTGCCTGCGAGAGGCAAAACGATCTTCCAAATCTGCCTTTGTGATTTCAAATCGTAAGGGTGGCCCCCTTTCTGAGGGCGAATTTGTGGGAGTTTGGTACCATGTTAAGAACCACACCGCAGGAGAGAAAATCAACTACAAGTATGTGAATGGGGAACACATCCGTTATACGACCTGCCCCATTCTCGGAAGCCATCGGAAAGGCTCCCCGAACCATGTGTATAGTCTGGACTTCCATGTGACCCCGCACCAGCTTCGCCACACATACATTACGAACCTCTTATATATGGGGGTAGACCCCAAGACCGTGCAATATCTCGCCGGGCATAAAAACAGTAAAACAACTATGGACATTTATGCAAAAATCAAGTATAATAAGCCCCAAGAACTTCTCCCTGTCGTAAACGCTGCGTTACGGCCTGTCGCAATGTCTTGAAAATGCCCGTTTTTAACGATGTTTTCTGTTAATATACGGGCTAAGTCCAGTTGCGACATCCTTAAAAGTGTTGGAATATCAAGGGGAATCGGGATTTTTTCAGCCCAATACGGTCTGAAGGCCGCTCGTCGCGCTCCGCAGTTCAGCAAGCGCTGATCGAGACTTCAAAATGCACAAAAGCCCTGGAAACTCAAGGCTTAATAGTGATAAGGTACTATTTAGCATTGCGAGGGGCAGAGAACGGTGTGACCGCAATGGTCACGCCGTTTTTCTGCGTCCAGGGGTAGATTTCGCAACAACAAGCTCGGAAACCACAGGAATCTCTACGTCATCCACGAAGTTGAAATAGATTTTCACCTTCTGTACCCGCTTGCCGCTGGATTTGTCCGGCGCAAACACCTCAATCTTCTTGATATATTCATTGACTATCGTAGGTGTCAATTCCGGCACATCCACATACTTCTGGGTCAGGGCGACAAAGGCGTCTACATCAGCACTCATAGTTTCCTGCGTTTCCAGCCATTCTTCCGTCACTTCAATTTCGAGTTTTAACCGTTCCTGTTCTGCCTCGTAATCGGCGGTCATTTTCTTGTACCGCTCCTTGCTCAGATCACCCAGGACAAAATCCTCATAAAGTCGGGACAGAAGAACATCCAGGTCAGCCAGCCGTTTCTTGGCCTGCTCCACTCGCTTCCGATCTTCTCGGATGTTGCGTTCCTGATCGGAGCGGCGGCATTGCAGCCATTCCTCTTGAAAACCCTCCACGTCCTGCCGAATATAGGCATTGACCGCACGGATGCGCTCCATCACCAGTTCCCGCAGTACATCTTCCCGGATATAGTGGGCAGAACAGGTGCCTCGACCGCTTTTGTAGCTGGAGCATACATAGTGGTCTTGCTTGCCGTCAAAGCTTTTGCAGGTAGCAAAGTGCAGCTTATTCCCACAATCGGGACAGAACAGAAGCCCGGAGAATAATCCCTGCCGTTCCGCCTTTGTGGGACGGCGTTTGTTTTTTCGCAGCTCCTGCACCCTGTCCCACTGAGCCTGAGAAACGATTGCTTCCTGCGTATCAGGGAAGATACACATATCTTCGATGGCATTGGGAATCCGCTTCTTCAGCTTATAGGACTTGGAATAGGTCTTGAAATTGCAGGTACAGCCGGTGTACTCCATCCGTTCCAGAATACCCGCAACCGATTGACCAATCCAATGGTAAGGGCGCTCCGGCATTTTCTTACGCTTTTTCGGGTCAGGATGATTTTCCGACTGTTTGGCATACAGCGCCTTGGTAGTCAACACCTTATCCTTCTCCAGTATACGGGCAATCTGTTCCGGCCCCTTGCCGTCAATAGCCAGGTCAAAGATGCGCTTGACTACTGGGGCGGCATCCTCGTCAATGATCCAATGGTCTTTATCGGTAGGGTCAGTGCGATAACCATAGGGCGGTTTTCCCAGATGCTTTCCGCTGGTGCCTTTCTGCCGGAATACGACCCGGACTTTTTTGCTGGTGTCCCGTGGATACCATTCGTTGAACAAATTACGAATAGCAGCAAAGCCGTCGCTGTCGCCTCGTTCACTGTCCACACCATCATTGACAGCGACAAAGCGCACATCGTAGCTGGGGAAAATGATGTCCGTGTACTGTCCAACGGTCAGGTAATCTCGGCCAAACCTACTAAGATCCTTGACCAGCCAGCAACCGACAAGCCCCTGCTTAACCAGTGCAAAGCCTTCCTGCACGCCGGGACGGTCAAAATTGGTTCCCGTATATCCGTCATCCACCAGAATTTTCAGGTTGGTGTAGCCATGCTCGGCTGCGTACCGGGTTAAAAACTCTTTTTGATTCTGTATCGAATTTGATTCTCCATCCAGTGCATCCTCATTGCTGAGGCGGCAGTACAGGATGGTGATTTTCTGCTGATCCAACATAGCGTCCTCCTTTACGGTTGGGTCAGCTGACAGAATCGGTGTGCATGGTGATATTGTAGCATGAATTTGAGTCTGTGTCATGAACAAAGCGCCTCCTTATCCGAGAAAATGAGCCGTTTTACCTTGTGGGTAAGCGGCTCATTCCCGTCACATACAGTCTCCAGCAGATACCAGGTATTTCCGATTTTTCGTTCTACCGTACCTGTAAAAGGGTTCATTCGGTTTTCCCAGCGTTTCCGGCATTCTTCCAGAAAATCAATCGGCGGTTCAAAAAACAGGTCAAAGCAGGATTCAATATCGATTTCGGCACAAGCGTTAATCAGCTTTTCCGAAGGAGAATCATCGAGCACCAACTTATTGAGTTTTGTTGTCAGATTGGTCATAAGCAAAAATTCCTTTCTGTTAAAGTTCTATATCTTGCGACTTGCGGCGGGAAGGTTGATCGTGCTGCCTTGTTTGCCGGGTACGGGTCAAAATGGCATCAAGAAAAGCCCGCACCTTTTCGGGTGCGAGCTTGACAGCGTCCAGATATGGCT
>ERZ827181.109-NODE-109-length-115483-cov-53.201000_pt1 | contig 115483 bp, 121 predicted proteins | sample MGYA00519778_ERZ827181 | MGnify/ENA primary metagenome ERZ827181 (study PRJEB31778, sample SAMEA3449273) | human gut metagenome | biome: human gut; feature: human-associated habitat; material: faeces | place: United Kingdom | collected 2010/2012 ...
ATCGCCATTAGCGAGGGAACCGTACCGGACGTTCTCGTCCGCGACGGTCTTCACGCCGCCCGTGGCACTGGTTTTGGCGGGTTTGACGGTGGCGGTGTCGTTCGGGGTCTGGCCGGTCGCCTCGTCGGAGTTCCTGTCGTAGTCGAGTTTGTACGCCTGGGTGAACACGATGTTGTCGAGCAGGTTGCCGCTGGTCGTGTTCACGCCGGATACCTGCCTGAATGTGAACCGGGTGACGGACTGGCCTGCGGGGATCGTGTAGTAGCCGACGTAGTGGCTGAAGTCGTCCTTGCTGGACTGGTTGCCGAACGGGTTGGTCGAGTGCGTGGCGATGGTGGTGGACTTCTCGCCGATCTTGTCGCCGTACTTGTTCGAGCTGGTGCGGGTCATTTCGACGGGCCGCTCGTGGCCGGGCGCGCCTACCATGACCTGCATCTGGTCAAGGTGGATGCTGTAGCGGCTCGCGTGGTCGAGCTCGATCCTGTAGAGCGTGCCGGGCGTGGTGGCGATGTCCTGGTAGATCGCGGTGCCTTTCTGGCTTGCGCACAGTTCGCCCATCTGGGTGGTTTCGCCGGTGGCCTTCTGGAGTTCGACGGCGTTCGCGCGCTGTTCGGACATGGCGCCCTGTGTCTGGGTGCTGGACCAGCCGAATCTGGTCGTGTCCAGTCCGCCGGGGATGTCGGACCATTTGGCGAGGTCGTCTCCCTGTCCGTTGCTGATCCACTGGCTGCGGTTGCGGTCGATGCCGGTGAAGTAGTGTTGCAGGCTCTTCATGCTCGGGTATTCGAAGTCGCCGTTGACGAGCTCCCTTGGATACGTCGTGGCGGCCGATGCCGTCAGGCTCGTGATGGTCTTGCCGATATCGGGCATGCGGATCTCGTCCGCGTTCGCGGTGCCCGCCATCAGGAGCCCGCTGCCCATCAGGGTGCCCGCCGACACGATGCCGGCGACCATCCGTTTCAGCCATGTGCGCATTATCGGTTTTCCTTCCCCATCCCTCGCAATGTCTTCCGACGGATGAGCCAAGACCCGTACGAACCCCTCGTGGCGGGCCGGATAAAAAAGAATCATTCGGTGATGAGAGGCCGATAGGGGACGCGACCCCGCCCCCTATCGGCGGAACCCCGGCCTGGAGGGCCGGGACATGTGTCAGGCGGCCGGATTGCCACCGTCATGCGTGAGCGTCAGCGCGTCGCGGCGGTTGCGCGCGCCGCGCACGGCTATCATGCCGCCGATCGCGAACAGGGGCATGGCGCAGGCCAGCCAGAACGCGAACGCGAGCACGCCGCCCGTCTGCGGCAGTTGGGTCAGGTTCGCGACGTTCTTGACCTGGACGGTGTTGTTGTCCAGCCTGCTGGTCAGGTTCGGCACGGTGCCGGTGCCCCTGTACTGGATGCTGGTGCCCGCGTCGTCGATGGTGACGGTGAACGTCGGTTTCGCGTAGCTGGCGTAGCCGGCCGGCTCCCGGGTTTCGGTGACCGTGTACGTGCCGTAGCCGAGGCCCTTGAACCGGATGAGGCCCCTCTGGCTCGCGTCATCCCTGTTGTTTACCGTCCCGTCATGGTTCGTGTCGCCGGTCACGAACACGGTGGCGGAACCCTGGTTGGCCGCATCCGACCATTTGCCGGTGTTCCAGTCGAGATTCATCCACTTGCCGTTGCGCTGGATCTGGAACTGGGCGCCGTCGAGCAGCGTGTTCACGTTGCCCGCGTCCACCTTCCGCAGGGTGAAGTCGTAGGCCTTGATGTCGGCCTTGTCCTGGTCGGTGATGGTCGTGAAGTGGATGCCGTCGGTGAACGTGCCGTACGTGTGGATGGTGTTGTTGGCCGGGTCGGTGACGCTGGCCTTGTCGACGGTCATGCGGTAGGTGATGACGATCGTCCTGTTGGAGTATTTGTCGAGAAGTTTCTTGCCGTCGATGCCCCAGCCGCCGGCCGGGATCGCGAGATCCGGGTCTGCGGGCCGGTTGTCGGCGGTCTTCAGGGTCGGGTCGCCGGGGATGCTTTTCGCGTTGTTCTGCGTGGTCCCGTCGTAGATGACCGCGTCGGCCGTGATGTCGGTCTGCGGCGCGTTCTTCAGCCGGACGCTCAGCGAGCCCTTCACGTACGTCTGGCCCTTCGGCTGGTCGACGAGCTTGAACTTGACGGCGGATGCGGCCTGCTTGTTCGGCACGGTCACCTCGACCGTGTTGGTGACGGTGTCGCCGACGGTCACGCCGACCGGATCGTTGGTGGTGCCGTCCTTGCCTACCGTGGCGCCGTTGCGCTGCACCTGGACCTTCTTGTCGACCCTCACGCTTTTCGCCTTGATGACCGCGGTGCCGAGGGTCCGCCACTGCGGGTCCTTCGCGTCGTTCTTCATGATGTTCGCGTTGCCGGATTTCGTGCCGATCATGATCGGGTTGCCCGCGGAATCCGTGATGTAGTAGAAGCCTTCGGCGGGCACGTTGATGGTCAGCGTGTTCCGGGTGGTCGTCAGGTTCGCTCCGCCCTGGATGGCGGCCGGCTTCCGAGTGGACTGGGACAGGGCCTTGCTGATGTTGCGCAATTGACTGGTCTGGGAGTCCATCTTGATGTTGGCGATGTTGCCCGCGTCATCGTAGCCGTACACCTTGGCGATGTCGTCGCCCGTGCCCGGATCGTACGCGTTGGCGATGCCGATCGCGTCGGCCGCCCACGCGTTCGACGCCGTGGTGCCGCGCACGCCGAGACTGCTGATCTGCGTGCCGTTCAGGATCTGGTCCGTGTACGTGCCGATCTGGTACACGTTGAACGTGTGGCCGGCCAGCGAATTGCCGTCCGCGCCGTTCAGGGTGATGGTCGCACCCGCCGCCATCGCGGATGGGGCCAGCGCCAGGCCGGCCAGCATGCTCGCGGTCGCGCAGGCCATTGCCGTCACGATCATTGGCATGCGCCGTGTCGTTTGGTTGTCTCTCATTCCAGTGTTTTCCTTTCCTTGTTTGCACGTCCTGTCGAGGACGGGAAGCGACCCCACCGGTAGATGCGGCATGGTTGGCGTCCAACGGGTCGAATCCGGCGACTTTCACCGCGGACGGCCTGTATTTGCCCGGCTTCAGACCGAACTCGCTTATCGGCTTCGGCGTACGGCTGATGGGAATGGTCGTCTTCGTTTCCTTCAACGTACATGCAAAATCGGTTTATTCCAACATTTTTTCGGTATTTACCAAAGTTTTTGAATAAAAAATAGGGATGCCTTTCGGCATCCCTTGTTGATGTCATGCTATAGGAGCCGGTTTGCAGGAGGGTCCCGCATGGCATCAAGATTCAACGTGGGGTTTGACAGGGGAGGGTGTTTGCCTCTCCTGCCAAACCTTCGATGGGTGGTCAGGAGTTTAGCGGCTGATCGGATGACGCTTCGCTGTCATCGGCTTCCGGGGCCGGGGTCTCGTCCGTGGCCTTGCCCTTCGGCTTGCGGACAGCGACCGTGATTCCCAATGCTCCGCCGATGATGGCGAGAATGCCGATGAGCCAGCCAACCCAGCCGATTCCCACGCCGGTGGAGGCGAGCGGGTTCGCGCCGTTCACCGGCGGCTTGGAAGTCGTGCCGTCATTGTTGTTCTGGCTTTTGTTTCCGGCATTGTCACCAGGGTTGATGGTGGCTCCGCCATCATCCTTGCCTTGGTATTCGAACGTCCAGGTGACGGTCGTGCCGTCCTTGGAAGCGGCGAACACCAGCTTCGAGTCGGATGCGGTCTTGTCAAGCTTCCAATCGGACGGGACGTTCGAGATCTTCACCTCGGCGCCTTTGGCGACCCTGTAGGTGCCGGATTTCGTCGGGTCGAAGCTCGGGAGCGGTTTCCCGTCAACGGTGGCCACCACGCCCTTCAACGCGTCCACGCCCGTGACGGGCTTGTCCGGATCGGTCGTGGAATCGTATGTGAACGTCCACGTGACGACGGTGACGTCGCCCTTCTTGATGTCGTAGGACAGGGTGCCGGGTTTCGCGTCAAGATTCTTATAGCTCGCCCAACCGTCGGGCAGGCCGGAGAGTTTCACCTCCGCGCCGTCGGGAATGGTCCATGTGCCGGTCTTCGTCGGGTTGAACCCGTCGACCGGTTTCCCGTCGGCGGTGGCGGTCACCCCCGCCAGTTCGCTTGGATCGGCCTTGTCCCCGGTGCTCGGCGTGGTGGTTCCGTCATCGTACTTGAACGTCCAGGTGACGGTCACATCATCCTTCGTGCAGGTGAAGGTGAGCGTGCCGGTCTTCGAATCCGCCTTATGGTCGAGCTTCCATCCGTCGGGCACGTCGCCGATCTTCACCTCCGCGCCGTCGGGCACGGTGTATGTGCCGTCCTTCACCGGATTGAAGTCCTTGACGGCGGTGCCATTGGCGGTGGCGGTCACGCCCTTCAGCTCGCCCGGATCGGCTTTGCTGCTCGCATCCTGTGAGGCGGTGTGCAGCGTGTAGGCGACGGTGCCGCCGCTCTTCTTGCCCTTGATCGTGACCCGGTACGCCAGGTCGCCGGAGGACGGCTTGTCCTTCGCGATCTTTCCGTCGACGAGCCAGCCGGTGGCGTTCGTGTCGATCTCGAGCGGCGCGCCCATCGGCTTCAGCAGTCCCGTGTTCGAGGTGGGGATCTTGCCTGCGACCGTGTCGAGTGCCGATTCCTTGACGCCGTAATAGTCGGTGGTGGATGGGTCGAACCCGTCGATGCCCCGGGCGGATGCGATCTTGTCCTTGTGATTGTTGAGGAACGCCTTCTCTTCGGTGCTGAACTTGTCGAGCGGATTCGGAGCCGTCGAACGGGCCGAAATCGACGAGGACGGGTTCCCCGATACCTGATCCGCGAAAGCGGTGGGCAACACGATCATGGGGCTTACGGACAGGGCCAGGCCAAGCGCTACGGCGACAATCCGTTTTTGTTTCATCATGTTCTTTCCTTTTCTTGTTTTTTGCCCGACATTTCACGCCGAGTCAGAAAAAATAATGGAAGGCTTGCGACCGCATCAGGTCGCAAGCCGTTGCTATTAGAAGCTGCGTCCGCGCTGGCGCCGACGTGCAACGAGTCCGAGAACCGCTCCCATAGCCATCAACGCCATCGACAGGAACGCTACGGTTCCGCCGCCGACGCCCGTGGAGGCGAGTCCGAGCGCATTGTTCCCGTTGCCGCCGAATGGTTTGCGGGTGACATGCACCTTGTAGGTGGTCTTGACCAATCCGTCACCGGATGTGACAGTAATGGTGGCGTCCGCACCCTTCTTCTCGGTGCTGACGGTCATGCCGCTTGCCTTGTCGTACTGCGGGGAGACCATCCATTCGTCCGGATCGTTCACGGATGCGTTGTACTCGTGTCTGGCCGGGTCGAAGCCCTTGACGGCCGTACCGTCCACGAGGATGCCTGTGAGCTGCGCCTTGTGCGTGGCCGCCGTGATGTAGGTGACGGTGTACGTGTGTTGCGCGAAGGTCGAACCGTCCGGCGCGAGCACGTTGACCGTGTACGTGTAGGTCATGCCCTCATGTGCGACGGTGACGGTCGCGGATTGCCCGTTCTTCGGCTCATAGGCGAATGTTCCACCCTCGGGAATCTCGTAGGAACCCTTGTCTGATACGACGTATTTGCCGTCCTTGCCGGTGTAGCCGTGCGATGCAAGATTGGTGTCCTGCTGGCTTTCCGGGTCCACCGTGGAATCCTGCTTCGCTGGGTCTGCCGGCTTGAATTCGGTGACGGCGGTTTTCACCGGCCTGGTCACTGTCAGGCTGTAGGTGCGGCTTACGCCGGTTGCGGTGTCGGTGACGATCCATTCCTGGCGGGTGGATTGCGCGTTCTGCGTGATGTTGCCGCCCTTGATGGTGACTCCGTCAGGCGCTTCGGGCAGCACATACGGGCTTGGATCCTTCTCCCCCAGTGCGAGCACGTAGTCGAGCCGGTTCGGATCCCAGTTGTCGATGAGCTGGCCCTTCGTGTTCTCGCCGGTCTTGTTCACGTACAGTCCGGTGAGTTTCGCAGGGGAATCTGCTTTCAGGTCGGCCGGCTGGAATTTCACGTTAACCGTGTAGTCGGCTCCGTTCACGTTCACCTTGAGCACGCGGGAGGCTCCCTCTCCGAGCGCGAGCGTCGGCTTGGATGCCTGGGCGTCGACACCGTGGGTGAGGCCCAGCGTGTAGCTGTCGCCGACCGCATCGGCCGGTAGGGTCAGCGTGTATTCATGGGTGCTGGGGTTGAATTTCGCATTGAAGTCTTTGGCCCCGTCGTATACGGTGGTTTCGCCTTTGGCGTTGGTGCGGGTCACGGTCAGGCCGGTAAAGCTCTTGTCCTGGGCTCGATCCGCGGTGACATCCACTTCCACCGGCACGGTGACGCTTTTCTTGCTGGCGTCATCCTGGATGGTGACTTCGCCGGAAGCTGTTCCGGTGAGGCGTACGAACTTGCTGGCGGTGTCGCCGGTTCCCTTATCGACAACCTGCACGTCTTTGCCCCATTGGATGGGCAGTGTGGTCTTGATGCCGGTGAGGGTCACCGTGTCCGTGCTGGGCTTGTTGGATTCGTCCAATGTCGGACCGGCGTAATCCGCATGGTATTTTCCGTCATCAGACTTGGTGAGTTCCGTTTCGGTGCCGTCCACGGTCACCGGGTTGCCCGAGGTGTAGGCGAACGGCAGTGTCACGTTGAATGCCGGAGTGTTCTTCGTCGCGTCGGCGGCCTGCTTGTAGACGGCGGTGCCGGATACGTTCAGCTGGCCCAGCTTGTCGCCGGATTCCACGGTGACGTTCTGGTAGACGGGTGTCAGCGTGATGGTGGTTGCTCCGTTGGTGACGGTGATGTCGCCCGGGTAGGAGGCGCTTTGGTCCAGGACCGCGGATGCGGTGTCGCCTTTCACGCCGAGGGGGTATGTCTTCTTGCCGTCAACGGTGGCGTTCCATGGTTGGGTCGGCTGGTCGTCGACGATTTTGTCGACGATTTCATAATCCGTGACGGTCAACGTGAACTTGGGCGCGGAATCGGCGGCGCTGGTGTAGACGACGGGGCCGCTGATTTTCCCGTCCGTAGGTTTCTGGCTGGTGGTCAGAGTGATCTGGGACTTGTCTGTGCCGGACACGATCACCTGGTTTTGGAACTTGCCTTTGACCTTGGGGACGGTTGCCGTGTAATCGCCTTTGCCGTCCTTCGTGAAGTCGACTGGCGTGCCTGCCACGGTGGTCGTGTATTTGACTTCCTGCGTGGCTTGGGCGGCGCTGGTGCCGGTGTTGCCGTTCGCGGTGTTTTCGTCGGCGGTGGCCGTCATGACGCCGGGCCCCGCCATGCCGAGGGTCAATGCCGCGACGGTGGCGATGGTGCCCGCATTGCGCAGACCGCTGCTGTTACGTTTGGTCATTTCGAGGGTTCTCCTTGCCTGAGTTTTCTCAAACAGTTCCCACTGTAACCTCAGGGTTTGTAATTAACCGGTTTTTTATTGAAAATAACCGATTTTCTTCCGTTGCCGCATGGCCCGGCATCGACGGCAACGGAAGAAACTTCAGCCAACCGTCGCATCGTCCGCGGTCCAACCCATCAGCTTCAAAGCATCAGACACGTGGCTTCCGGCGCATTCGAGATCCTTGAACGTCTGACGTACGAGCTCCCGGACCTGCGGGTCGTCGAAATGCTGGCAGTCCAGCATGGTGCGTGCCAGTTCCGACGTGTTCATCGCATAATCATGCACCAGTCCCAGCATGTCTCGCTTCTGGTCCTCAGTCAGCTGCTCGTCTTCCAAGTCCGGTTCGCCGTAGTCGAATTCGTCCACTTCGCCCGGTGCGTACTGGAATCCGACCGGAGGTGTCGGCATGTCCGGTTCATGCCCTTCGCGCTGCCTGTCCAGCCATGCGTTCCAGAACTCCTCCCCCTCCTCGCGCGTCACGTTTTCGGGAAGGTTGTCCAAGAAGGTGTCTCGGATTGTTTGTGTGGTGATGTCTGCCATTTGTTTTTTTCTCCAATCGGTTTTTTCTGATGGCGTTTTTTTGATTCGATGTTCTTGCGATGTCCGGGGGGCTATTCCGCCCGATGCGGCCGAGCCGAGAGTCCGCCGATGATGCTTTGGACGACGGTCGTGACCGGGGCCGGATCGCGTGGATCGGGGTTTCCCCCCGGCCGTGTCTGCGGCAGGCTTTTCGTCGCCCCGTCCCTCGGGCCGCCCAGCATCGGGTGACGGGACAATTCCAACGCACGCTGCACCGCCTGCGTGGCGGGACGGCCACGGCCCAATGATTTGAGCAGAGAGCGTCGGAACTGCCACATCTCGTCGGGGTCGGAAATCTGGTTCTCCTCCATCAGCCGGGTGATGGTCGCCTCCGATGGCATCGACTGCCGTCGTTTCCTTCTCACGGCGAGGTTGATATCCCCCACCGTCATCCATTCGCCGTGAGGATGCAATGCGTAGAATTCCCGTACCGCGGCGTTGGCCTCGTCGAACGACACCGATCTGGACAGCTCCTCGTAGAAGCATTGGGCCTGCGCGTCGCTGATTGGCGCGTTCCCGTGATGTACGTTGATGCGGCGCAGCACCTGCAGAGCTTCGTTAAAGTTCATCGAATTCCTCCTCTCGCGGATGGGCTTCGTCCCAGGCGGCGGCCCGCGCTTGGACTTCCGCATTGTGCATGTCGTTCAGCATGCTCTTCGGCAGCCTGCCGTTCGCCGGCAGGTTCTCCGGGTGTAGCGCGATGTTGTTGGGGTCGCGCCCCATTTTCAGGTTTTGGATGTCCCGTTCGAGCCAACGCCTGTATGTGGCATCCCAGTTGGCGCTGCGGTGTTCGGGTTTCTCCTGCGTGTAGTAGGCGACGAACAGGGTGACTTCGCGGATCAGGTTGACTCCCGCCTTGGCCGTGGCGATGCGCAGTTCGGGCGAGGGCTTCCAGTCGGGAGCCAACACGGTCTGACGGGTCGCGGGCTTCTTCTCTTTTTTCGGAACTTTTCTCTTCTTCGAAGAAACCGCGGACGGTTTCTTCTGAATCGGAGAGGTTTCCTCAACCCTGCTGGAACTCTGAGAAGCTTCGAAAGAAGCATTCTCGTTTTCAGGCTCTGAGGCGGACTCGTCCGCCGATTTTTCGTTTTTCTCCGATTCTGGATTTTGAGGGGATAGAGAGGAGTAGATATCCTCTGTTCCTCTGTTCCCCTGTTCCCCTGTTCCCCTGTTCCGGGCGTGGAAATCTCGATGGGGTCTCGCGACACTCTCGCGACAGTCTCGCGAATCTGGGTCTGAACCGTTGGAATCATTGGGTTCTGCCATCTCATGAGACGGATACCTCGACTTGCCTGGCTTATCGATTCTCTGGTGCCTTGACCATGTCGCAATCTCCAGATATGGGGTGCCGTCGAACTCGTAGCGATATATCAATCCAGCTTCAGAAAGACTCGCGAGGGCTCGCGACACTCTCGCGACAGTCTCGCGAGGGTCTTTGATGAGATCAGCCGCGAACAGGTCTCCGATGATGTCGTAGTCGATATCCTTGCCTACCCCGTTATCATCCACGTAACTCCATAGACCTATGAAAACCAGTCTGGCGTCCCAGTTGAGATTCGCTATATCCCGGCTGCGCCAGAACTCCGGCTTGATGCTCCTGATGCGCATGGCTCTCTTTTCTTCCGAAGAACCCGGTCAGACGGTCTTGGATAGGGGAACGTTCTTGTTCATCTCGGCGAGGGCTCTTGCATAATCGCAGAGGCCGAACATGTCCGTTAGTCCCAGTGCCTTGCCTACGATGTCGAGTTCGTTGCTGTCCCATATGGTGTGCTGGTTGAGTCTGCGGCCCGTTGCCTCTCGCGTGGTTCCTAGATCTTTGGCGAGTTGTTTCACCTGGTAGTTCTGGGTTGCCATGCGAGCGAGGATCGCTTGGGAGATGATTTCGTTTGATGACATGCGATAAAAAACCTTTCGTATCTCATGGGAGATATTAGGGGTCGATTGGAATAGTGTCAATCTCTATGGAGATACGGCGTGTTTTATAGCGTGAAAAATGTTCTCTCAAGAGATAGAATGACAACATGGTACGGAATGACAGACTTAAGAAGACCGGGGAGAGCACCAAGCTCATAGCGGAGTTCGTTGAAGAACGTCGGCGAGCAAAGAGTCTGACCCAAAAGCAGATTGCTTCGGCCTTGGGCGAGAAGACGAGCCAATCCTACGTATCCGTCCGATTGCGCGGAAAAGCTGCATGGACGATGGATGACCTTGATGCCATTGCACCTCTCATAGATTTTGACAATGCCATCGAATTGATCGGAAACCTAGCCCGAAAACGAGCTACCGAGGAAAACGAGCCCGGGCTGCTTGCCCGTCAGTTCGTAGCCATCATGGATGGGGACAACGTCGTTCAGATTATTGATGGGCCATCCTCTTCCATTCCGGTCTCCGGACTTCCCCATGACACATCAGTCGATACGGGCGTTACCTCCGATAAGAGAGGCACGGTTCCTGTTCCTCATGCACGTTCGGTTAAACCCTCGTCTCTATCCGATGAAGAGCGTAAGCGTATCGTTTTGGAGAAACTACGTAGGGGTGACGTGTCCTTGGCGGCGAACAAGGATCCGCATAAGCTCGCGGAAATGGAAGGCGGTGACGGCCGCTAGTGACGACTGCTCGCCCCTGTTCTGTCAGAGTATCCTCTTCTCGAACCGATTCGATAGGAGGATATTCAACCGTGTTGACGGCCGCACCATTCGACCGCCACATGCCCATCAACCGTGGCATGACCTACGAGCAGATGCTCGATGCCGTGGAAACCCAGCCAGTCCACGTCATCGAAGCCACGCTTGACGATGACACTTCAGGCCTCTACTGTGAGGCTATCCAGACCATAATCATCGACGAGCATATGACCGACGTGCAGAAACGATGCTCTCTCACCCATGAATTGTTCCACTGGCTGCACGCCGATGATTCGCATGCGGAATACGGGAAAAGCCATGCCGAATGGCGTGTGCGCCGTGAAACCGCCATGTTTCTGATCGACCCGGCGGACTATGTGCAGGCCGAACGGGAATATGATGGCGAGATCTATCAGATGTCCTGTGAGATGGATGTCACGGTATTCCTTTTGGAGGACTACCGTCGGATTTTGGAATATAGCCAGCCATTGCATAGCTGAGGAGAGATAAATCATGGGACATCTGGACCCGTTCCTGCAAGACCTCAATGGTATCGGAATCATCGCCATGATGGTAGGCATCAGTGCAGTGATAGTCCGCGTGGTTTTCTGCAAGACCATGCGGGACAGAATCTATACGGGCGTGGGGGGATTAATATCCGCGATCGTCATGTCGCTGGGTATTGATTATGCGATACGGCCATTCGCCGGTACTGGTGAATCGACTGCGACGAATGGACTGGGGTTCGTCCAGCTCATGATAGGTGTGGTTATCGCGCTTATCGGAGGTGCCGTTTTGCGCGGCATCCTGAGTCTTGACGATGGCGAACCACAGCCGACAAGCAATTCCCTCATTATGGACACGCAGACGGAGCTGAACCGTCTTGCACCCCGATACGGGCTGGTGGCCGCCATGAGCAACGAGGACTCCTATTATGGCTGGTTCGTGATAGACCACGACAACGGCGGCTCCCCCGACCCGTTGTATGAGGCCAGTCTCAACGCGAACCTGCAACAGGAACGCCAGCTCGGGAAACTGTACGGCGATCCGGGTTCCGGCTTGGACTATTCCGCTTTCGGAAACACGGCCGTACAGGCCGGCCAGCAGGGCGAATCCGCATTGGCCAGAATCATCGCCTACATGCGGCTCAACGTCATCTCCTTCTGGTCCCTGTACGGGCTCAACGAGAACCGCCAGCCCATCAACGCGGACATCGACTGCGTGCTGGTCGGCATAGACCCGCAACAGCAGGTGCATGCCTGGTTCGTGGACGCGAAGAACTACAAGGGCGGCAGCGACACCAAATACGTGAACCTGGATCCACGAAACCTGGTGCGCATGAGCATCAGCCGTCGAGCCCTCATCAAAGGCTCGGACGGAACACCCGTGGTCAAGATGAGCGAGAACATGGCAACCCAACGCGATAATTGGGCGTCCACGCTCGAAACCTATCACGTGGCAGCCCAATGGATGGTCTGCATGGTACCGGGCGGACATAACGGCAACCCGGATGTCAGCGAAGCCGTCTGGCCGGGCAATGTTCGTGTCGTGACGCCTGGACAGTTGGTTGCGGAAATCCAATCCCTGAGCCTGCTGCCGGTGGACAATATTCCGCCACGTGTCGTCAGACTGTTCACCTCGGCAGTCAAACAACAGGCTCCTGCGCCAGCAGCGCCGGTGACGAACACTGTGCCGATGCCTGTGACCTCACCCGTTCCAGCCCCTATCCCCCAGCCGGCAATAACGAACAACTGCCCCAAATGCGGTCAGCCATTGAACGGACAAACCAACTTCTGCCCGAACTGCGGCACACCGCTCAACGCCTAATCAGGAGGTCAGGCTCAGTGTCGCGGGCACCCATGTCCACATGCTTTGCGGCCTACCCCGAGTCCGGCAAGATTACCGTTGTAGATGACTTCGCTCTAGCGACAAGCTAAAACAAAGTCATCTACAACGGTCTCCCAATCGTCCTTGTTCGAGGTCATCGCAGCCGCACCCGCCTTGTAGAAGTTGCTTGCCATTACCGTTTTTGTTTTGGCGAGAAAGCCTCGTCATCTTCAGTGTCGCGGATGAATCGCCTCCGCTTGTCTTTGGTTGTCTATGTAGCGTTCGACTATACTTTCGCTGTTCCTTCCCACGGTTTCGCAATAGTATCCGGCGGACCATAGCTTGTGGCGCTTTCCCCAGTAGTAGCGTTTGAGATGATCGGGGTGCTTGCTCCACAGTTCACGTGTGGTGAGCTGTTTGATTCGGCTGACTGTCCCGCTGATGGTCATGTCGGGTGGGATGCTGACGAGCATATGCACGTGGTTGCCGTCGCCCGTGTTGATTCGATGGATTGCGAACCGTGAGCGTCGTTCGGCGTCGCGGATGCTGTCGAGCACGTCCGCCTCTATTCCTGCGAGAGCGTGTTTGCGGTATTTCGTGACCAGCACGATATGGTATCTGGTCCGCACTTTCGCGGAAGCCTTTGGCTTGTATTCGTCGGGTTCCATGTCGCACACCTCTATGCTATAATCATGCTAACAACAGTTTAGCAGATTCGGAGGTGTTAGCATGACGGTCAGTCTCATCGGCTCGCCACGCAGAACCTCCGAAGAGGCGAGACTGGACAAGAACCGAAGAATCAAGGAATCCATCAAGGCGACCAAAGCCAAGAGGAAAACCCAGACCTGTTCCACGTTCGACCTGAAAATAGTGGGCAACAAACTCTCCAGCACCCAACGCGAGGCACTGGTTCGCGTGTTCTTGGAAGCCAAATGGCTATGGAACGAATGCATCGCCAGCGGAGACCCGTTCTCCTACAAGCCAAGAAAAAACGTCCTCGTGAAAACCAAGGACGACACGATGGACGAACGCGAATACCGCGTGCTCGGCTCCCAGATGAAGCAGTCCCTCGTCAAGACCATCCGATCCAACATCAAAACACTCGCAACCCTCAAGAAACAAGGCCGCAAGACCGGAACGGTCGGGTTCACGAGCAAGGTCAAGTCGCTCGGACTCCCACAACCGGAGACCACGTACCGCATACGCGGACAGAAGGCGAGGATACAGAACATCCCCGGCTGGGTCCGGGTGCGCGGCGTCGGACAATTGGAGGGATGGGAACAGGCAAAGGCCGTTCTCACCAGCGAAGCGGACGGGTGGCATCTGCATGTCACCTGCTACATGGACAAGGAGGAACACCGCAAGCGACGTGAAGCCAAGAGACTAGCGCCGGTGAAGAACACCATCATCGGACTGGACATGGGCGTGAAGACCGCCATCACATGTTCGGACGGAACGGAATACGACGTCATGGTTGGAGAAACCGACCGCCTCAAACGGGAACAGCGAAAACTGAACCGCAAGAAGAAGGGGTCGAACAACCGGCAACGCAATCGCATGAGAATCCGTCGGGCATATACGAAACAGCAGAATCGACTGAACGATGCCGCCAACAAGACAGCGGCGGAACTGCTGCGCAATGAGACCATCTTCATGCAGGATGAACAGGTCAAAGCATGGCACCGCCGTTATGGCCGAAAAATACAGCACAGCATCCTCGGCCGCGTCAAAAACAGACTGACCCGCCACGCGGGACAGGTGGTGGTGCTCTCCAAGTGGGAGCCGACCACGCAACTGTGCCCTGTCTGCGGGACGAAAACCAGAATCCCGCTGGGACGGCGCATATACAAGTGCGCCGACTGTGGTTATACGGCCCCAAGAGACGTCAAAGCCGCTCAGACCATGGTCTGGCTTGGACAATCCGAATATTCGGACAAAATACCCTTGGAACGAGGGGAATACAAGCCTGTGGAGAGCGCATCGGAGTCATACGTGGACAATCTGCGTATGTTCTCCATGCGTTCGGCGAAGCAGGAAACCGTGACGGCTTCAGCCTCACGGTAGTTCATAATTTGCTCTTTTCGTTAAGGATTGATGGTTTGGTATCCAGTTGGGCGGATTCGAATTTTTCCGCAGCTTCTCTCTGAGAGGGAAACGAGTATCTGGTGCGGGTTTTGCAGTATGGGCAGCCGACCCGCCACCATGTTTTCGTATGAGTGATCGGGCTGACGGCTTTCCGATATTCGCCTTTCATCCCGCAGTTAGGGCATAGTAGCGTCGTGTCGAACACGTCAACGTATTTGTCGCCCATGCGATCCAATGTCCGTTGCATGGCCAGGGTGTCCACGAGCTTCGAGTCGAAGCCGAGCCTTTTGACCTGCTCCGCGCTCCAATGTGCTAGGTACCGGAGGATCTGCTGTTCGATACCGTATTGCGAATAGTGGTAACGTTTGCCGGTTTTCAGTTCGATGAAATCGTCTTCGTGGGCGAAGTCTCCGGCGCAGAACCGTTCGACGGCTTCCTCTCTGCTTTTGCTGGGGAAAATATTACAGGCGATGCACCGTTGGTTCGAACAGGAGCAGAAGTACGGGTGGCACCAGAAGCCGTCCATTTGTCCGTCACGTTCGCCACCGTGTATGAACCCGAGGGGAAGGAACGTGTCGCAGTCATGCGGTTCCGCATGACCAGTGGAGCAAAGCGGGCACGGATACTGTTCGCGCATTATCTTCGCTTCGGCTTTCCTCATGCTACGTTCCGCGGCATCCACCGCATCCTGCTCCGCCAGACGTTTGGCGATAGGCTCGTTGATCTGGCGAACGATATCGACGGGCAAACCGGTCTGCTTGGCGACGGATTCCACCGTGGAACGACGCGACTGGAGCAGGTCGGCTGCTCGTTCGGCTCGACTGTGATATCGGGGCATGGTCAGACAGGGTCTTTTGCCAGATGGAAGGCGACTGCGATGATTGCGGCCAGCATGATGCTGAGGCTGATAAGGATTGGATGTTTCAAGATTCTTTCCTTTTGCTAGTTTTCAAGAATGATTTGCGTGCCACTGAAGAATGCGAGACGGTCTGCTTCACGGATTTTCTTCGGATCGGTCACATCCCGCATGAACTGTTCCCTGAAGCGCCGGTATTCGGCATCGTATCCGGAACCAGTGTTCTTCTTCTTTTGTGCCGGTTTCTGTTTCGGTGTCGGCCGACCTTTCTTGGAGGAGAGTCGTTCTCGGCGTCGCTTGTCTGCTTCGACCACACGGTTGATCTGTCTGGCACAGGAGACAACCGTTTTCCTGTCACCTACCAGATGAGCGGATACGGCTTTACGCCGCAGTCGTCCGATATTCCGGCAAGCGTCAGCCGACAGTCCCGGCAACAGTTCGAACTCGTTTAGATACAGGATTCCACCCAGCAGAGTGAAAGGTGCAATGCTCTCATTGGCTTCCGGCATCAGCATCTTCCTCCTCTTCAAGTCCAGTCAGCACTCCTGCATAGGCGTCTTCGATTTGCTGGCACCACTGTTCCATCGTCGTATCCAAGGAAATGAACATGGTCGGAGTGAACCCGCCGGTCATGTATTCATCAACGACTCGTCCCGCCAGGTCAAGGTCATACAGTTTGATTTCACCGATCAGCCTATTGTCCCGGAAGAAAGCCAAACGTCGTTGCGAATATTCCACCACACTCATGCCGCTGATAGCCCAACCGTTCAACCCGTTACAGGAACAGGCCAGAGTGTGTTCGTTCTCCTCGACAATCTTCCAATCATCCTTTTCGACGATTATTTTTAATGGTTCGTAGAATTTGCTCAAATTTTCTCCTTAATGACATTCCGGGCACAGCCACTCGTCTGTGGCGCAGTCCCATCCGTTTTCAATGAGTTCGTCATGGTTTCCCATTGCTGTTTTCCCGCATTTGCTGCAGGTCAGATGCCAGTGTTGCGGACAGTAGTGGTTTTCGTCTCCATCCAATTGCCATCCGTCGGAACTGGCGTCATCGTCTGCGTCGTCTTTGTCTGTGTAATAAGCGCTGCCGTCTTCGGGGTCGTATTGTTCATCGCATTCGTCGCAGTGGATTGCGACGAATTTCTTCTCGGTGAAACTCATAGCGTCCCCTGTTCTTGCGTCATGTCTCGGATGGCGTCCTCGAGCAGGCTTCTCGCGGCCTTGCATCCTTGAATGTATGCGCGGGATGGTTCCGTTCGGGCGTGGGCGTCGCTTGCATGTTCGAGTTTGAGTTCGCTGGAGATTCGTTTCCCTGCTTCGGTTTCCGTTTTGGCCAGCAGTTGGCGATCATGCTCGGTAAGCCAGGCGTCAAACAGTTCGGCTACGTTGGAGAATTGCGGGTTTGCCGACAGTGAATAGAAGTCCTCCGCGCCGTTTATGAAGATGTTCCTGGCTTCGCTGTCCGTCAACGGTTGGTTCACGCTCAATTGTTTTCCTCTCTTTGATGATGCTTGTCTTCGATGACCCGGATGCGTTGAATGCCGTCGAGATGAATGTGCATGGGTGTGCCGGTGATCCAATTCCAATACACGTGATCCAACACGACGGGAATGGTTGAGCCGTCTCTGATTCGTGCCGTGATTGTTCTCTCCCACCAGCATCCGGTGTTGTGTTCCAGAATCTGAACGGGCGCGGTGACTGTAAAGCCTTGCAGTGGCTTCGGGGCTGTGTCATTGAATTCGACTTCTACCGTTTTCCCTTCGAATCGGATACGTATGTCATTGATCGCCGCATCAAGGAGTGGCTTGTGCCGTCTCCCGTATTCGCCGCATCCTTGACGGTCTCGTAATTCGTTCTTGTAAGGGATGTTGATCGATGATGCCCCGTTCAAGATTCCAGCTCCTGGTTAATATCGTCGATATTCTTTCCTTCTACCAGTCGAATCATCAACGCGATAGCCCGGCACATCTTCGGATAATCTCCGAACCGTAAGGCATTCCAGAACTGGAATTCGTATTGTTCCGTCTGGGATTGATGCTGCAGCGCATTGATGATGCCAAGCTGACGGCAGGTCAAAGCGACAGGCTCGTTCCTGTTTTCCGCATAATGCGTATACCAGAGAGCCTTTCTCAGGTCTTCGACTGGCTTGTTCTTCGACCGGTATCTCCACACGTATTTGACGGCGTTGCCCATGCAGAAGCTCATGCCGGCGGTCAGGTCAATACATTCCAGACCGGGATGGGATAATTCGTAGTGTGCGGGATGTTCTACCGGATCGGCGTCACCGACTCGCGTCACTGTTTCATTGCTCAATTGCTGCTCTTCTTTCCTGCGAACACGTGCAGGTCGTACACGTTCTTGTTGACGCCGTGGATGGAACCGTCCGGCCAGACTTCCAACACGTAATCCGTGTCGTAATCCAGGTCTCGAACGCTGAGGTCGCTCATGCCGTTGAATTGGAGTGTCCCGGCTTTCGGCTCGCCTTTCCACGTGAAGATGACAAGGCAGCCTTCCAGCTCATGACAGTTTCGGCCAACAAGGTTGGTCAGTTCGACGAGTCGCCGGTCATCTTCGGTCCCGAACCTGTCGTAAGCGTCATGCAAAGCGGTTTGAATATCAAAATAGATGCAGGAACACTTGCTGGTCAGATTGTCTTCATCCGATTCTTCCAAGTGGAAGATGGAACGCATGCGTCCAGACATCGTGACGGCCGCAACATGTTCCTCTTCCTGGCTGGGCTGACGGTAGGCGTGAGCGCGATAACCTTTGATGAATGCTTGTCTGAGGCTGTTACTTCCAAGGCCTGCATCCTTCAAGGCATTCAATGCTTCCTGCTGCAGGTCGATTTTCTCGGACACGATTAGGCTTCTTCTTCGATGTGGGCTGATGGATGCGAATCCGTTTGAATCAATGCGAATTCGAGTTCCACGCCAGGGTTGCGTCGCAGATAGGATTGCACGGATTCCACTCCGGCGACGATGCACGCGGCCTCACCACGTCGAACATCATGGCGCCCGTTCTGGTTGGCGATACCGGTCGCATACTCGTGAAGCCGAGTCAGCACGTCAACGTCAACGGGGGTTGTTCTGGTGTCCTTGCTGTAGTCCGTGTGTTGCCGGATCCAATCCAACAACGTCCAGTTGTCTCCCCATAGCATCAACGTTCCGGGATTTGGGTAAGCGTCATCGCCGGTGCCTTTAATCCGAATGATTTGTTTGAAGTTTCGTACTGGTTCACTCATTGTTTTCTGGTTTCTTGATTCCGGTCACGGCTTGCACGGTGACGTATCCGTCCGTGTCGAAGTAGTCGACCATGGCGTTGTTGTTCTGATACGTGTACTGGTCGCCGACCTGCTGGCAGAGTTTCTTTGCGTTGCGGACTTTTGGAGTTTCGATGACGCAGGCTTGCTCTTCTACGGTCAGCTGTTCGTTGTTCTGGATTTTCTGGTTGATTCGCCGTGCTGTTTCATCCCATTCGTCGGAGGAGGCGCTTCCTCCATGAGCTTCGATGATTCCTCGTCCGGCCCTGTGTTCCGGACCGATGATCCGGTCTTCGGAATCCGCAGCCATATATTCGGCGTGGGTCGGCACGTATGTGGAGGATTCGCCTTCCGGCAGTTGGATGGTGAATCGGGCTCTCCAACTTGCGGAACCTGTACTTGTTCGGACTCCGATCTTCCAATCTTTTGGAAGTTGACCGTTCTTCTGCAATGCTTTGATGTCCGCGCGCATGAGTTTCGCGTTTTCCGCCGGACTGCGACTGGCATCGTATTTGCCGCCGGTGATGGCGGTGGATCCCATGTAGCCTTCCGACTTCACGGAGGGCTTGATGATCGGCTCATCAACGGTCGCCGAGCTTTTCGCTAACAATTTGGAGGCACGCTGAATCATGTCGTTGGAGGGAAGTCCCGCATTCTTGTTCTCGTTGGCGAATGTGCCATCGCTGTTTCTGAGCTGTTGTTTCGCTTGCGCTGACTTAATGGACATGTTTTCGTTCTTTCTATTCAGATGACGGGATTCGCGGGAACTCTCGTTGGATTGCCTGCTGCGACATACTGCCCATAGTCCGGGTCGTCTTTGCAGAGTGTCCAGTCTCCGCTGCCGTCATCGTGGTAGGTCATGTGTGATTTCACGCCTTGTTCGATGAGACATCCATGGGAGCAGGTGTTGAGACGGTTTTGTTCGGGTAGTTTCATATAGCCGTCGAGGCTGTTGCGGTCTGCTTCGGGACGGAGCACGAAGTCTCCTATTCCGTTTTGGATGTCTTGGATGCTTGTGTTGGCTGCGTGGCTCATTGGTGGGTCTTCCTTCAATTCTCTATGTGGATATATTCAGTATAACATGCATATATCGTAGAAGATAATCCCAATGAAAGATATTCACGGTTTAAGGCAGGCGCCTGGTGCCGAGAAAGCCGAACCGACGTCCGCAGATTCTCCAGCCTCTATCCACTTTAGGCATTCTCGAAAGCCTCCTGATCGAACTTGGTATCCACGTGGACGGTCCATCCGCTGCTGATCACCTCATTGCAATAGTGCTTGCGGGATGCGACCACCTGGGATTGCAGGTACCTGTTGTCCCTCAGCTGTTCCGCAGTGGGGTTGCCGAACAGTGGCGTCGGTATTCTTTTCGACCCGGTCTCCGTGACGAAGTACAGGTTGAGCACCGTGTCGTCTTTTACGCGGCGCATAAAGTCGCCGAGTTTTTCGGTCTTGTCTTCAGACAATGGATCTCCTTGCTGTTCCATACTTTATGTAGATATATTCAGTTTAACAGGCATAACAGAATTGTTTCAGAAAAAAGAAAAGGTGCGGCTCACCCAAAAAGTCCACAAAGGAAAGCCGCACCATAGGAGAATCCGAGGAAAATCAGGATTGCCATCGAGAGGATTCGGGTCGAGAGAACGTAGGCCCTCATCCTGATATCTCAACCTACCGTAGTGTTTCCGAAACAACAGGCGATATATTGAAACAATCAGATGGCTTAATTTTCTTTCGCCTGGCATTGCTGCAGGAACCCGATCGTCTCGCTTTTCTCCCAACTGCTCATGGAAAGTCCATACTTGTCTTTGATGTAGACGCGCTTGGCCATGTAGGAGCACTGGTAGCCGCTGTTGCTCGGCAGCCAGACGGATGGGGTGGATGCGGCCCATCGTCCGACGGACTTCTTGGGGACACCGCTCCCGTACAGGTTGATGCCCTCGCTTTTCGCATTGTTGGCATCCCCCTGGCTGGCAAGCAGCACGTCCGGATCGTTCGCGTATTTCACGCGATCGTTTTTCCTTGAGTTCTTCCACAGGCCGGAGGCCCATGCGTCGTTCAAGGCGACCACATGGTCGATCTGCACTGCGGTGCTGTCTCCGCTGACGGTCTTCCCGTTCTTCACGACGCTCTTCCGGAAGTTGATGGTCTGGCCCGTATAGGGGTCATGCAGTGTCCCGGATTGCACCTTGCAATTGGAGTCCATGACTGGATCGGTCAAGTCACGGTTGAGTATGTAGTCGCGGGTGGTTCCGTATCCGCAAAGCTGGTCGCTGTTCTGCCAGTCCCCGAAATCCTCGGCGCGATTGTAGCCCTTCGTATGGGGTGTTTCGGTCGGGAGGTTCCGGGTGGCTGTGATGGCTTCGGACACGCTCATGGGGCTTGCTGCGGAAGCCGGCAGTCCGCTCGCTCCCATATCCGTGTTCGTGGAATCCTTTTCTCCGGTGTTCCCCGAGGAGGTCAGACCGTCTTTGATCTGGCCTTCGATTTTCGACAGGTCCGGTTTTTTCAACCCCAAGCCGATGTTTGTTTTCTGCATGGAGTCTTCGCTCGGAAGTATCTGACTGATGCTGGTTATTGCAGGCAACCCGAATTGTGGGGCGACCGTGGCCCATACTCCGGTTTGGATGATGACGATGATGGTTATGAGCACGATGGCCAAGCCGCCAAGGATGCCGGCGACGGTTATGCCGGTCTTGTTTTTTCTCGATGCCACGACGGTTTCCTTTTCTAGAACAGTCCGCTGATGATGGTCCAGACGACCGCGATGACGAATAGGATGACGATGATCGCTCCGAACAGGTCGGCGTTGCTGTTGACGAATTCCGCAAATGGGGGAAGTTCCGGTTTCTTGTCATTGGCCATGATGGTCTCCTTAGTTGTTCTGTCCATTGTTTTGGCTGTCGGATGCCGTACCATCCGACGATGTGCCGTCTGAGGCGTTATCGGACGAGGTGTTGCCGGTCTCGTCGTCGGAGTTCGCCGAGGTCACGTCGCTTTTGTTCAGTGCGTTCGCATAGGGTCTCAACGTCCTGACGCTGCCATCCGCTCCCCAGTCGATGATCTTCGCGTTACCGGATGTAGGGTTCTTGACCAGTACGGTGATGTTCGTCTTGACGGTCGAGCCGCCGGTGTTGTCCGAAGATGACGTGTCGCTTCCCTTATCGGAACTGTCTTGCATCGCGGCATACGGTTCGAATGTGATGCTGATCGACGCCGCAGCATAGGGAGGCGTGTCGCTGGATTGTTCCTTTGGTACGGATTGCCCGTTCTTGTCGCACTCCACAAGCCAGTTGATGCTCACGTTTTTGAATGTTCCGATGGCTGCTGGCTGGTAGGCGTGCTCGCTGTTCGGGTCCCCGACCAGCACGGTGAACGCGTTGCTGTCTTTCCCGATGTAGGCTTTCGCCCAAGCGTTGACGACGTTCTGGAAGCTGGACGCCTGGTCGATGCGAGAGTATCCGGATGGCGTATAGGATTGGGCTCCGCCAGCGCCGCTTGCTTTCAACGGCAGCACTGTTGGCTCTCCCACGGCGGTGGCCACGTTGTTCTTCCATGAAATGAGCTGGGTTACGTCGCGGGTGGATCCGTCGGACAGGTCGGTCAGGGAGAACTGGTGGCTCCACCAGTCGGTATGTTCCTTTCCTGTTCCGGTGTCCTCGTCACTGGATCCGACTTTTGTCGCCGAATCCCATAACAGGTTCGTGGTCCCGTAACGGAATGGTCCTTTGTTTGTGTCCAACCATTTGTTGACGGACGCCAAGGCTGCCTGTTTTCCTGGTTTGTCTACGCTGATCTCCTTGTATTTCGCGCTCAACATGGAACCCATGTCCTGCAGCGTGCTGATTGCGCGAATGCTGATGACGGGAGCGACGATTCCGGCGATCATGAACACGGTGATGAAAACTTTCCACCAGCGGGTGTTTCGCATGGCGCGTTTGATTGCCGTCAGTTCGACTTCGTTCTTCCGTTTGTCTTCGGTGATGTCCATTGGAGATTCAACGGATGCTTTTCGTGCCACTTCGTCTCCTTGAGAATCTGAACGTGTTATCTAGTGTCAGACTATCCGGAGTCTCAGCGTGAAAGCGGTGGAAGTCGGGAAAAGAAAAAAGAGACTCGGATACTGCCGAGTCTCTTTTTTGTGTCAGCGGGTCTGCGCGTATTTTCTGGCCAGCTCCATGTCAAGTCCTCCGTTGACGAAGCATTGTTCCACCGCGGCGTTAAGAAGAGCCTGCGTGGTCATGTTCGTCTCGACCGACTTGATTCGCAGCGCGAGATAGTTTTCATCCGTCAGGTTCGTGCCGAGCCTCCGGTCGAACGAATACACGGGCTTCCTCCGGCCGGCCCTCCCGGATGCTTCATTCGTTTTCGTCTCATGATCTTCCGGGATTGCTTCAGAGACTGCTTTCTGCTCGGGAGCCTCGACCGTCATCTTCGGTTCGGGGGGTTCGGATAGGAGAGGCCGACGCCCCATGTCGCGAGTGTCCTGCAGGCCGCGTCCGAAAGCGCTGTTGATATTCTTTACCATGTTTCAACTCCTACTCGATGCCGAACTGTTTGACGAGGTCAATGAGCTCTTGGGTGACGGAAGCGTAATCCCTGTTGTCTATCTGGTTGGTTCCGTACAGATTCTTGATGGCTTCCCTCTCGTGGATGACCGTTTCGAATCGTGTTGCCTCCAGCTCATCCAATTGTTTCACTGCGTCACGCGCGAGTTTGGTTCGCGCTTTCACTCGCGTGAGCAGGATGATGCCGTTTCTGGCGGCCGCATAGGTCTTCCCTGCATGGCTCAAATCGCTGATGGACGGCTGGCAGGGGATGATTGACACGTCGGCCGCCTGGAGTGCCGTCTGCACCGTTCCCGCATCGGATGGAGGCGTGTCGATGATGACCCATCCTTTGTAGCGTTCGCGAATCCTGTCGGGCATTCCGAGGATCACGTCATTGGTTTGGATCACGTCGAAACCCAGCTTGTAGGGTTTGTGCGGAGTCCCGTTGGCTTCGTCTTCTTTGCGACGACGATCGTCCTCGATTCGCACGTATTCGTCCCAGAGCGTCGCGCCACCGGTGTTGTCGGCGTCCAGAACCGTGACGTGTTCGCCGCGCCGGGCGAGGCATCCGGCGATGAGCATGGCTGTCGTCGTTTTTCCGACGCCGCCTTTGATGTCGGCGACCGCGACAAGAATCGTGCTTTTCAGCATGCTGTTTTCTCCTCTGTTCACGTTTTCCGCCGCCAAGGTGGAGGCGTGGGACGCGCTTTTTTTATGTGGCCACATTCAGTGTAGCAGAGGCGCATTTTTTTGTGGAACCAGCTCTCCCCATCAACAGGAAAACAACACAATGCGGGAATGATCAGGCAGAGAAACGCTTCCGCATTCATCTGCCAAACCATTCCCGCATTTCCACAGTTCTTTGCGAAAATTTTAGGATGCCGTAAACAACAGCCTCTCCAAAAACGCTTTGAGCAACACGCCCAAATCCGGGAGCTGACTAGCAATCCCCTGCATCCATTCACGGATGGGAATGCCCATCGCCTCCAGGACACCGCTGATGACCCACACGAAGAACAGGCCCGCGCATATCCTCGCCGCAACGGACAACATTCTCATCGAACGTCCCATGATCCTCATGAATACGCTGACGCCGCCGACCGCCAACAGGAGCAGGGTCAGCACGGCTCCCGTTGGCGTGAACATCCAAGCGAACAGGACGGTGAGAAAATCGGCGGCTCCCTGCCCAGCCGTCTGAGTAACAGTGCCGGTGTCCATCAGAATGCATCTCCATCCGTTTCGAACTCATCAGACGTTTTCTGGCGAGGTGGGTTCTTCGGCGCGTTGAGGTTCGCATGGTATTTCGCCGCTGCTTCCTTGACCTCTCCCGTGATACGCGCGCTCTCCAATGCGTCGGCGGCTTCCTGTTCGCTCATGTGGCCCTGTTGCCGGAAGTTGTGCATCATGCTGTTCTCCACCACCCCGAACGCCTTGTCTCCATCGGAGTTGAGACTTCCGTCCTCGGAGTGCATTTCGTTCAATGATTCATCGAGATCGAACGGATTGTCTTCGACCGGAGCAATCGGAGTCATGACCGTCGTGGGCCTGTTGCCTAGGCTTAGGATTTCGTTGCGGCTCTTCTCCGCTCTAGCTCCCAGTGCGCCGATTCCGACCTTGGCTCCATGCCAGAGGTCACGGTTGGTGGCGAGCTTACCCAATGCGACTGCACCTGCCGGCAATGTGATCGGGTTGGATGTGAGTGCGGCAGCGGCGATACCGGTCGCCGCGACTTTGGCGCCACGCTTGACCACGTCACGCAACGGTTGGGATTGCATGACACCTAGGGCTGCCTTGCCTGTCGCGCCCAACAGCATAGCTCCTCCGCCCAGGCCGCGTGCGGTCTGATTAAGCAGGCTTGCACCTTTTGCCATGGTACGGGCGCGGCCGAGCGATGCGCCGGGATGGCGGGCCATATAGTTCTTGACGCGATCATCGTAGGACATGCCGCCCGTCATGAACGCCTGAGCTCTGTCGGCTCGGTTGGTGAAACGTGCGGCGACTCCTGCGAGGGACCCGCGTACGGTGCCTTCGTTCATGCGCCCCCATCTATAGCTGAGGGAGTCTGCTCCGCGGGCTGCAATCGCATCGTATTCTTTCGCGTTGCGTCCGTACAGGTTGCGGTCGCCGCCGTCGAGGTCAAGATTCTTCCTCTCCGAATCGAGCATGGAGTCGAGTTTGCTTTCGCCGGCGGTGGGACCGAACATCCTGTGGCGCGGTCCGGCGTTGCGACTGGACATGCCGCCGTGGTTTCGGCTTGTGAGGAGCCGTCTCATGAGGAGACCGCTGCCTATTCCTCCGCCGATTCTCCTGAGGCCGGCCAGCACTCCGCCTGCCATGGCTCCACCGGTGGCGATTCCCATCATCGCTTTGAAACTGAACGGGTTGCCGACTTTGAGCACGCTGGTGCAGAACAGGCTGATGGCCGCGATTGCAAGCACCGGACTGAAACCGCTGATCACGTTGTACATGAAGCTGCTGCTCATTTCGGAACAGAACTTCAACATGAGCTGGCAGATGAATGAGGCGATGGCTCCCAAAGCCGAATACAATCCGCCGGTCATGCTCAGGTTGCACGTGTATTTCACCCAGTTCTTCAACACGTTCTTCGGAGCTTCGCCTATGGGGAAAGCTCTCACGAGGAATGCTACGACGAGGAACAGCACCATCAGGACGAGCATGAGCTTGGTCATGATGAGGATGACGCTGAGTAATCCCCAGACGATCATGTTGCAGATGCCACCGAGCACGGATCCGAATGCGCCCAGATTGTCAGGTGCTGAATTGCCGTACAGGTTGTCCAGGGTGATTCGCATCGCTCCTTGTCCGGTCGAAGAATCCTGCGTGTCACCAAGGTTGGCTTCACGCCAGGTTCCGCCGACGTTGGGGATATCGAAACGCCAGCCCAGGTTCGCGGCATCGGCGATGTTCGTGTTCTGGACGTTGCCGCTCGAATCACGGAAGTCATTGTCGTTGTGAAAGGCCCGATACTGGTCGCCTGTGAATTGCTTTGTGCCCAAAGCCACATTGCACAATTGGAGTATGTTCTGGTCTATCTTGTCATCGTCCCCGTAGAAGTGGGCCCCGTTCCCGCCTGAGATGTCGCTGAACCCATCCTTTTTCAGTCTGACGGTGAGCTTCCCGTTTTTGATGGCACCTGTATCCTTGTCCCCCATGTTTTTGACGAGGATGTTCCAGCCGTCACGGCCGTACACCTTCCCACTGCCGTCGATACCGCAGGTCTCCCAAAAGATCCCCGCTCTGGTCAGTCGAACATATTTATCCCGATCGTTCTGCTCCTTTTCCTTGTCATTGACGGAACTGTCTTGAGGGTCGATCCAACCGTGTTCGCTGAACAACCATTCTGCTGTGTCGGAATCGATACTCAAACCGGTTGCCGCATTCGTCAATGTCATTTGCACCGCAGGATCGGTGTTCGTGTTCATGTCAAGCACATGGCAGTACGCTTGCTGTGCGTTGTCGGCCACGCCTGATGGCGTGTTCGGCCCCGCTGACGGATTACCCCATTGCATCGTCACCCACGATCGGAGAGCTGTTTCCTCCCACATGCGGTTCACGGCCTTGGTGATAGAGGATGTGTCTCCCCCGTTGCCGCTGGTCGCGGTGTCGTACTGCTGGTGCATGGCATACAGGTAATCCTGGCAGTTCGTATTACGGTTGAGTGCTTTGTTGCTGAACGCCATCATGTTCGATTCGCCGTCGTTCAACCCGTCCAGATCAAGTCCGACGGTGAGCTTGTTGACTGCGCCGTTGATGGTGTTGACGACCCACCAGGGACTGCCGGTCGCCGGTTCGGTCGCATTCTCCGCGGTTTTCGAGGCTCCTGTCCCCAACACGATGAGAGCCGCAAGGCACAGCACTGTGGCAAGCAGTCGTTTGCTCGCCTCTTTCGTGGTCCCGATGTCGAATCCCGCCGCGAGAAGCCATACGACGATGGCGGTCACCATCAACGCCGCGGGAATACCGCCGGCCATGACATTGTCGATAAGTTTCGCCGTGGCGTGGTCGACCGACGCTCCGGCGGTCTTCAATGGGGTGAAGCTTGCCGCGAACTGGCTTAGAGAAAGGGCGGATGACCAGCAGAGCTGTGTGATCTGCATCAGCATGTTCGGCAGGATGTCCCTCGTCGTATGGCTGATCAGGGCGGGCACGTTGGCGAGGAATCCGATAATGCCGCTCGATGGTTCGATGCGGCTGGTTATGCTGCCGACATTGCTTCCCCATCGGCCGGACGGAAGACATGTCGTGTAATCGACTTGGGTGCTTGTGGTCGTAGCGCATGCCGGCGCGCTCGCGCCTCCGTCGTTTTCGACCATGGCGAATGCTTGGGAGGGCAGTACGGCCACTGTCATCAGAACGACGAGCAGAACAATGAACAGCATGTTCCGTCGCGCTTTCATCCTGACCGGGAGGCTGGGCTGCATCTGGGTTGAAGCGCTCACAGTATCCACATCTCCTTCAGACTGCTTAGATGCTCTGGCTGATTCGAATTGGGGTAGAAAACCTCTCCGGCGATGTTCCGGCTCTGCAATCTCCTGAGGAGTCTTTTCCATCGGACCTGCTGGGTCCGGTCTTTGACTTGGCCGACCATGAGGAATGGTGCGGCGACCAAGCCGATGAGGATGAACACCACGCCGAATGTGATGCCGATGATCGGGGCGAGCATAAGACAGATCAACAGTCCTATAACACCGCCGATGATTGTCGAGAACACGGTCTTGGATCGGGCTTCCGTGCTTTTCGTGATCATGAACGTGTTCTTACGTTCGATTGATGCGGTGGATGAGACCTCGGTGATGTCATCCATGGTTTCCCTTGGATGCAATTGTCTTTGCTCGCCCATGAATATGTTCCCCGATCAGATTCCGAGGTAGTCTTTGCCCTGGCTGCCCACGGCGTTGACGATCCAGTCAAGAGCTGTCAGCAATGCCGGGATGGTTATGGTCGGGCCAGCGAAGATGAAGATGACGGCGAGAACGACGATGACTCGTGTGACGCTTGGACAGAACATGGAGACCAGCTGGTTGCTTCGCCCCATCGCCTTGCTGATTCCTCCCAGGATAAGCCCCAAGGCCAAGATCACTGCGGCAGCGGCGCCCACCTTGGTGATGAGCTGTCCGGCGGTCGAGTTGAGGATGCCGTCGAACATGGCGTGATAGCTTCCGACAAGATTGCTGGAAGCGGCGATTTCTATGGTGTTGCCCATTATTGGATTCCCTTCGAATTTGGTTTGAAGGAACCCTCCTGCGTTTCCCGAGTGTATCAACGGAATCGGTTGATAACGATAGGTTTTCGGTTTTTAACAAAGTTTCTTGCATTCTCAGACAACACGGGGAACACAGATTAAGAAAAACCCATCCGGCATCAATGGAAGCCGGATGGGTTGGCATGTTTTTTTCGGTCCTACTTGTCGCCGGGGCGATAACCGTCGTCGAAGTCTTTCACGCTCACGATGAACGCCGGCTGGATCTGTTCCATGTTTCTGGTTCTTACAGCGGCATGGTATTTGGGGAGGTTCGTCACCGCTCCTCCAGTCCACCCATCCAATCCCTCATTGTCGGTCAGACGTGCCGCGGTCAGCGTGGCTATGCGCGGAATCGACGTGTTGTAGCTGATGAACGTCGTGTACCCCAGGAACGAATCCAACAACGTGTCGGACAACTGGGTCGGGTATTGGGTGGCGAACACGAGAATCAATCCGAACGAACGCCCCTGCTCCCTCAGATTCTTCAACACGTCGTCCGACCCGTTCGCCAGCAGGCTCAGCTCGTCGCAGACGAGCATCGTGTGTTTGCCAAGCGTTAACCAGTCCTTGCAGTGTGCGAACACCGTGTTCCAGAACCGGTACATGAGCCACGAGCCCAGAATCTTGTCCATGAGTTCGGGAAGCGAGTGGCCATTGTGCGGGGCGAGCACGATGTGATAGTCGCCCGGGTGATCCAATATCCACTTCCATGTGACGGTGCTGCGTCGCGGTGTGAACATGTGTTCGATGGCGAGGAACTGGTTGACCTTGTTCACCGAGGCGTTGGTACGCTGCAGTATTTCACGATCGCTTCGCGCCGCCTGCCCCTTCTGATCCGGTCGTCCGTACAGTTGTTCTGCGGCACGCGCGGCCAACGTCATGTCTATTCCGAGAGGATCGTCCTTCAACTCCAATGCGAGAGCCCTGCATACCTGTCCAAGCGCTCTGGCTGATCCGGTTTGACCATCCGACCCACACAATGCGACCACGGCCCAGCCGATAGGTGACTGCTGTTGCCTGAGTTGACCGGCCCCGGGATACTGTTGCTCGAGTTGTCTGCATCTTCTTAGGATGTCCCCCGGCTTGTGTTGGTCGTATCGGCTTGCGGCCACGCCGATGGTCATGGATTGGGTGATGATGTTTTGGGAGTCGTTCTGAATGTCGCCGGCATTGAATGCGTATCTCATGGTTTTGGCGACGCTTTCCGCCGTCTCCTGGGCGTTCCTTCCCTCCTGCATTCCGAGCAAATCGAGACCGATGCTGGAAGGATCAGTGAGATATATGACACGTGGATGGGAGTCAATCCCCTGCGTTTGCCGATACCGGTCCAGCACTTCCACTCCGGTGTCGTCCTTCATCCAGAAGTGGATGAGTCGTGAATCCGTTCCCCACACGTCACGGCTGGTATCGTTGCGATGGCTGATGGCCCATTGGCTGATGCCGTGGGTCAGAACGGTTTTTCCTGATCCGGCTTCACCGCTGATTGCGATTCCGCCATAGAGCTGTGTCGGATCCAAGTATCCGGGACGTCCGGAATCGTCCAATCCGATCAGGACGCCTCCATGGGACAATGGTTCGGGCACCGGGTGAAGGTCCTGTTTCACCGCCGTGGATTTCTGCACCGGCATGAACAGTGTGGTCGTGGTCATTGGGCTGAAGACCAAAGTGGTGCGTTGCGGGCCATATCCCGTCGCATACACTCGTTTGTCTTTCATGCCGAGTTTTGTTTCGGTGTCACTGAGATTCGCCTTGCGTTTGCGGCGAAGCCACCAGTATCGGCGTGGGCGTTGGAGAATATCATCCCATAGAGTGTTCCTCCACCATCTGATTCCAGCTGCAACGGTGAAGGCAAGAGGAATGATCCACAACCATGACGGTATCGGCAACAGCATCAAAGAGCAGTACGCCAACAGTCCAAGACATGCGAATTTGTAGTGCGGCGGTACTCGGAAGTACATTCGAGTGCTGTTGTCGTCGTTCAGCATGGCTTTCGCGTTTGCGGAGAGTAGTCCACTCAAAACCCAAGGCACCAGCAGCATCGCCGCTACCGTTCCCGCCAGCCAGAAGAATGTGGCAAGACGAATCGGAGTGATGACGGACAATACCATCGTCAACAGGGTGACAGCCAAGGTCACGATGAGTCCGCCCAACTTTGGGTAGCTGGGATGACTGCTCATGTTGGAGAGCAGCGGGAACATGGCCTGTCCAGCCCGTTGTGCGAGTTCTGCGTTCCGGCGGCTGTCGGCGCATGCTGCGGTGACTCGCGCGCAGAGCGTGTGTGCTGCGACAAATTCGTTGCCGTCCTCGACGGTGGAATGCTCGTCGGCAACCCAATCTCGAATTCGGGCCTGTTCGAAATATCCTTGCCTGCGGAGCGTTACGCTGACATAACTGTCTGCCGGCATCAATGCTTCGACGCTTTTCCGAATGCCGGCGGAATCGGTGCGCATCTTCTCCATCGTCGCCTTTGAATTCAAGCGGGCCCGCCATGGCACAAGAGAGTGAGCTGATCTGCTGATTCCTTCCGGCAGTTCGGGTTCGCCGTTCCCTGGCAGTGGGCTGATGGAAAAGCCGGCGAGATCACCCGCCTTGCGTATGCCTTCGCCATCGCCATGCACATATTCACGGACCGGCTCGTTTCCCACTCTGACGAGCAGCAGCGTGCAGTCCTCCAGATTTCCTGGGACATCATCCGCGATGGATCTCAACTGGTCGCCATCGAGTTGGCTGATGCTGCGAGTCACCTCGTACCATGCTTTTTCTTTTTCGCTCATATCCGATGCCCTCCTGTCAATTCGATTGTTCTGCGGTTGCCGGTTCGGTGGAGTAGAGCATGGCCAAGGGGAATCCTTCCGGCAAGTCGAACTTGGTCAGCTTCTCTCTTTCCAACAGTTGATATAGCCATGTGGTCATGCGGACCGTCGCATCCTTGTCTGCCAACGCCCATCCCAAATCCGCATACCCGTCCTTGACGGTGCTCTGGTCGCCGATGGTTTCCCTCATCCGTCGTATGGTCTTCACCGCAATGTATTTGGAAACGTCGAACATGATCGCATCCAATTGCCAGAGTCGTATTTTTTTCAAAGCCGGATTGCGTTGCAGGTTGACCATGAGGAACGGGACCACCAGCGAACGGCGTCCTGTTTCGCAAAGCGTCCGTATCTTCTGCAATGCACGGTAGCGTTCGGTCTTGGCTTCCTCCAAACGCTGCTGGTTGGTTGCGAAATTTTCAGGAAGAGAGTTCAACGCTTTCACCTCCGATATACCCGTAGAATCCTCCCCGGTATGCTTCCGGCTTCCGCCATCCACTGACATCCCAGCCCCATTGGTGTCTGATTGTTTCATCCATGACCGTCCATCCCCAGTCACGGATTGTCGTCACAGGTTTTGTTGATGGGGTGCATCGGCTCCAGTCCGGTGAGAACATGCTGCGTTCGACGTTCAGCATGTCCCGGTATGTTCCGATCCCGCCGGTCGGGTTGCCTTGCTCGTCGAACCAGTCGTCCCATAACGCGAATCCCATACGCGACGCCACGGATGGGTCGCCGACCAACATCTCGTCGGCATGGCTTGCCGTTTCGATGATGCTGCCCAATGCCGGGTACTGCCATTGGCTGGTGTCGCGTATGAGCAACCAGATACAGATGAGTCCACGTCGTTGCATCGGCGAGTAGGCGAGCAGCTTCGACCAATTGGAGATTTTCTGGCTCATGTTATTTGGGTGGACCTGCACTTCGATTCCCGCAAGCACGTTGTTCGATGCGAGTGCGGTGATGTCCGTCGAACAGCTGTGAGGCAGTCCGGCTTCGCTGACCGCCTGCGGGTCGATGAGCCGGAACGCTCCCCAACCGTCGCCGCCGACGAGTTTGATGTCCGGATTGACACCGAGATGCAGTCCGACGTGCGCCGCATACGTATTGTGGCGCACGTGGCGTCTCATTCCGATCAACTGCTTGTCCGAAAGCATTCTACGAAGCCAAGTTGCTGAATTAAACAGGCCGAGCGTGTTTCGGATGAGTTTCTTGTCGGAGCTCAACGACAACCAGGTTTGCGGGATTATCTGCCCGGAAAATCTTTCGTAAGGACTGAAGCCGATGTCGATGACTCCCAGCCGACACAACGCGCCGTACAGGTTCGGTTCGTCGCGATGGAATTCGGGAGGTCCTTTCACGGAGAGTCCCGCCCGAAGCTGGTCGACGGTGCATGTCCTCCATGAAAGCAATGCGCCGATGATGCTCGTAACCAATTCACTGTTTGCCTTGACCATGCTTTCCGCGAACAATCGGTTCGGGACGATCCACTGATGACGTTGCGCCAACACTCCGGGGTGTTCGTTGTTCGCCACGTCGCTTCCGCGAATCCAATCGGCGTCGCTACCCATCGGCCATAGAGCACGGTCATCGGGATTCGGTGTGAGTGAGAGATCAACCACGATGGAACCACCCTTTTTTCTTTTTCACTTCGAACTTGGCCGGTTCGAATCCTTTATCGGGCAGAACCCATTCAAGGGTCTGCTCTCTCGCCAAGTCCAGATTCGAGTCAGCCCAATTCGATTTACCGGATGCGATCAGATTGCCGGCCTCGACCGTCTGGTACTCGACTCCGAGAAAAATCCCGTATCTTGAATAATCAAGTGGCCGGTAGTCTGTCATTCCGACCGGGACCGTGTCTTTTATTCCGATACATTCTCGGGGCAAACCGTAACGGGGAAACGCGCTGAGCAGATTCAACGCATCTCCTTGCGTTTGCACGCCGGCTTTGACGATGACCAGGCAAAGGTCGCCGGCGAGAACGTAGGGGACGACCATTCCTCCGGCGGCTGTGGTGCTGTCCTGCAGATCATCTGCGCTGATACGGTCGAGATCCAAGACGACGAAGTCCCAGAGCTTGCGTGCTTCCTCGATGTATGCGCGGTAGTGGTCCCACGACACCATCGCACCGGCCGGTGGAGCGAACGAAACATCGTAACCGATGTTGAACATTCGTCCCGAATTGGCGCCGTATTGTGCCGCCATGCCGGGACGCCAGTCGGCTATGGTGCGCGCCGGCATACGCTGCCCAGGGTCGAAGAAGGAACGTTGCGATGACTGTCTCATGTTGCCGTCGATAAGGAGGGGGCGTAGTCCTTTTTCTCTTGCCCGCTCGCATAATCTGCGTGAGGAAACCGTCTTTCCCACGCCTCCAGTGTTCGATGTGACAATGATCATGGGTGCCGTCTGGCGGGTCCTGTTCAGGATGATATCGCCTACCAGACGCTTGTCGATTGTCTGTATCCGCCAGAACTCGTGGACGAAATCCGTGATGCTTCGGTCCATGAAATATTCGGGGAGGGCCTGCGCTCCGATGGGTATCTGTCCGCGGTCGATCCAGTAGATTGTCCAGCCTGCATCGGCGACCGGCATCCAGTTTCCCGGGAGGTTCGTGAACACGATTCCCTGACGGCCTGGACGCACCGGGTGCCTTGTCAGGAAGTCTGCCTGGGCTGCGAAATCCTCTCCTGCGGGCACCCTCCAACGCTGTTCGGGGACCTTGGATCGCAGCACGTCGAGGATGCCTCCATGTCCGATTATCAGACTTGCCATCTTTTCTCCAAGTTCCTTTGAACTGTTTTTTGCTTGTTCCGGGGGTTTGCTCCGGAAAGAGACCATTTTTGACGAAACAACACTGATTTAGTTTTATTGACTGTTTTTTGTTTTTTGTTGCTTGTTCGTCAATCGTCCTGTTTGTTCATTTCTTGATATTACGTCATATCTTGTTATGTGCCGAATATTTGTTGAAATTAACCATTCAGGATGATGACTTTGCTGATGTATGGGTTGTTGCGGTTCGTTGCTTTGTTGCGTTTTCGTTCCGTAGGTTCGTTGCTTTGTTGGCAATGTTGCGGTTCGTTGCTCTGGTTTTACCCTGCTGTGATGTGGTAATGGTGTCTTGGTGTTTGTGTGATGTGTTGCGGGTTGGCTTCTTTCTCTTGTTCTCGGATTGTCTTTTTCTTATTTTTTCTTCTCTTCTTTTTTTCTGACTTTTCTTGGTTGCCTGTCTGCTCTTTTGTTTTTGTCCGTGATTTTTCTGGTCCGCTAGTTTGCATGAGAAACGGCGGCCGCGCGACGCCGCGCCGAAGTCAAAACGGTTAATTTCAATATTTTTTCGGTTATTCGTTGTTTGCTCGGATACAGTCGTTGAAGACGGTTCACTCGAACGGTCCTGCCTTGACGAAGGGAGTTAACGATGGCAGATTTTCCATGGAACAACAATTTCGGCACCCCGACCCCAGCCCCGGCGCCGGTCGACGATTCCAAGCCGGTGAACGAAGCCGGGCAAGCGGACGATTCTGAGAACTGGTCGGCATCGGGCGAGGATTCTCAGCCTGACGTCCAGCCGGAAGAGACGGATTCCGTCGATGAGACAACGCCCGACCGTGAGGAAGAAACCTCCGTCAAGGGTGCCAAGACCACGCGGCGCAAGACCGCGAAGAAAAACTCGTCCTTCCCTCATTTGGAAGCCGCCTCGTACGCGAAGATCAAGGACATGCTCGACGTTCTTTCCGATGACCGTACCGCGAACATCGCCAAGATTCTGTGCGAGACCAGCAAGACCGACGCTCCGGTTCTGCTTGAGGTGTTGACGGAAACCAAGACGCGGAAGCGGGTCGCCGAATTCTCCAAGTTCGTCAAGGAACTGGCTGGCGCTCAACCGTCCGACCTGAAGATGAGGCTTGCTTTCGCGTTCATGGAAGACAAGACTCTGTCCAAGACTCTGTTCGCTGTTTTGAATGCCGCCGAACCGGATCGTGGTTTCGGCCGCGCGTCCGGTGAGCCGATGAAGGATGTCAATGCGGTGGCTGAACACTGGGGTGACGGCGTTGATCTCAGTGTGGTTGAGAAGCTGAAAATCTGACGGCCGGCATCTCGGGATGCTTGAACGGTTGGATACGAACATGGATCCGTATCCAACCGTTTTTTATTATTCCGCGATGAGCTGCACACGGTTCTCCGCCTTTGGCGGCATCCCGTATGGTCTGATCACGAGGCCCGCCCTCGTCAACGAGAATACCCAGATTTTCTGAATCTGGTTGAGCTTTGTGAGGCTGACGGTGAGGTGCTTGGTGGACACCGTCTCCGTGCTCGTACCGGGGACGATCTTGTATAGATTATTTCGACTGATATACAGTTCCTTCTGCTCCGGACAGTAGAGCGTCGCGAACACCAGCAGATCCAAGGACAGGCTTCCGCCACTGGTTCCGACGACGGCGGAAAGAGGAATCTCCTTCGGTTCGCGCGACATCAATCGGACGTATTCCCAAGTGAAGGTAATGGTTTTTTCGTTCCAGCTTTCGCCTTGGACGATGTTCGTCTCTTCGATCGGTTTTATTTCTTTGCCGTCCCTTGAAGTGAACGTGATGTCCTGATAGCCGATGATGCTGGTGACCGTATTCTGTCGGCCGCAGCCTCCCGTCAGCATGCCCATTCTGCGGGCCACTTGCCGTACGTCCTTGCCGATGGTCAGCGTCCTGGTCTTGCCGTTGTAATCCGCGTTTTGTGTGTTCACGAATGTCGTGAACAGGATGCTTAGGAGTCGAGGCGTCCTGCCGAATGCGAGCGGATGTTCGTTGCCGCGCACGTATGGGATGAGCGGGTATGCCTCTTCCGCGACGTAAAGAATTCCGAATCCTGTGGCTATGCCGTTGTCCATCCCGACGCTTCTCAGCCTGTGTATTTTGTTGAGCATCCCGACTCTTCCCCTGTTTTTGCTTTTTCGGTTGATACCAACAATTTTACGGTTTTTCATACGCGACATGCCAACATACCCAGTAAGGCAGATGTTTGTTTTACACCGTCGAACCGAAGACCTACTGGCCTTTCTTCCTGGGACTGAGGTTCAGACACTGCAGCCGGTAATGAATTCTGCAGGACACCAGTTTCGGGTCGAGTTTCCCATACGCATTCCGGGCCATGTCGATATACAGTCGACACCCCGGATCCGACAAAGCGAAATCACCGACACTCCAACCCAATGGTTCCTCCTCGTGAGACTTATGCCTCGCCATCAGAAAAAACAACCTCCGATTCACACCGATTCGCATCCGGATTCGACGGCCGACGCGCCGTCCAAGTTGGTCAAAAAAAGGCGGGCATGCTGGAGGCGTTGGGGTCGTCACTCGGCATGCCCGCCGGTCGTGGTTCTTATTTGTTCCACTGCGGGCCGTTCGGGAATGAGATGGGCGAGCCGCCCCACATCTGCCTGTCTGAATTGATCATCGCTTCGGTGTATCCGCCGTCCATGAGACTCTGGGTCCTGAGGTCGAGGTCGGGCCTATAGTGCTTGGTGGCTGGCGGTATCATGCCCATCATGTCCCCGCTGTTGAATCGGAGGACTTCCTTGTCGGCTTCCTCGCCGGCGATCAGCACGTCGATGTTGTTGAGCAATGTCATCGCGCTTTTCGTGTACGGGATGTCCCCTCTTCCGATGCTTCCTGTGAAGGTGATTTTGCATTCCCGGAGAAATTTGATGTGTTCGTCGATGTGTTCCAAGAGGTTTGGTGGTGTCGCTTCGACGAGGTGCGATCCGATGTTCGGTTCTGCCGTGAAGGTCATGTTGGCTCCTGTTTTTTTTGATATCAACCGATTACGTTTTGTCGTTTTGGGGGAACCGCAATCGCCGTCTTCGGCATCGCTTGTGGTGGCCCTGAGGTAATTGCGTTGGGGGTTCCGCTGTTTTCTCGGTGTGTATCTTTTGTTTTTTTATGTGGACGCGTTCAGCATATCGCGACACTCCGAAGATTCACCCCCTCCCCTTAATTCTCTTTTACTTGTTATACTGAATACGTCCACATAAATCGAAAGAAAACAACGACAACCAATGGAAGAACACGACAAACGCTTCTGGCGAAACATGACATTCGCCCAGCTCAGAAACCGACGGGTACGAGTCTCCGCATACGGCGGCGACATGATCCTCGAATTCCGACTCACTCCCGGAATCGGACACACGCTCGGAGCCCGGCAATACACTGTCAACGGCTTCGACATCGGTGAACTGTTCCACGAAGGCCATGACGGATTCATGGAACTCACCCGGCAGAAAGCACCCGTCAGCATCAAGCTGCTCCCCGACGAACCCGAATACAAAATCATCGAAGACATCACCGGCGTGCAACCCAGAGACGTCTTCGTGCAAACGAACGGGAACAAATATCCAGTACAGGAAATCACCGATGACGGCCATTGTCTAGTCCTGATTGACTCCAACACCTATCGGATTGATGACGACGCATTCGACCATGCTTTGCGACCGGCACCCGCACGAATTCCGGATCGCCCCGGACTGTGGGAGGACAAGTCAGACGGCCTGTACACCGTGTGGAAAAACGGTCAGGAGCTTTGGATCATGCAGATACGCGAGTCCGATGGGCGTTGGATGAACGGCCCTGCGCTGCTAATCGGCAAGACGGGAGAAAACGTCAACGATTCAACGACAAAGGATCTGTCCTCGAAAGCTCCATTCCGATTCCATGATGAAGAACTGTGAGGGGAGAGAATGCAATCCGTCACCAACATTTTCGACCAACTGCGTCTCTCTCCGCCTATTCCTGGACCGCTGCACAAGAGAACGGTTGACGCTGCGGATCTTGGCACCACCGCCGAGGTTCTTGCCGCGGCGAAAGCCCTATACCGGCTCGTCGAAGGTCGTAGCGGCCGTCAGATTCTCGACTTCGGGCAACTCCCGAAACGAGATCAGAACCGGTACATCAACGAAGCGTTCAAAGCCTTCAACGATGCGCGAAAGGAAATGAAGTGCGGTTCCGAACGAAAATCCTGAACCACTTCTGCCGAGGATGCGGAACACTCCTGTCGGCAGATGAGAGACAGACCGGACTCTGCTCTTCCTGCTGGTTCGAAAAGGAGAAGAAGCAGTCCCTTGATGACAAGGACTGGCAGGAGGAACTGCTTCGAGAACTCGACGGATATCAGCCGATGGCGGGCCGATAAGAGACCGTAATTCAGAACGACAAGGAAACCGATGAGTATTTTTTTCATACAAGAAAAATCAGTTGACGGTTGGAAGCCCGCCTGGCATCGGAGTCTCATGCCTTCTTTCGAGAGCAAAAGACAAGCCATGCGCACCGTCCGAAGATATGTCATGCAACACGACCGAACGAGGCCAAGCATGTTCCGGATTCTCAAGATGAAGGTCTGATATGACGGTGCTACGCATCGACAATGACGACGGATCATGCCGGCTGGAGATACCCGGGACCAATCGCCGCTGGTCCCTGATCCTGTTGAGGGTTCCCAGCTTTAACGGGTTCAGCGCATACGTGACACCACAGGGCGGAAAGCTCGACGAGAACACTCCGAAAACATCCGTGTCAGACATCAGCGACCTGATTTCCGTACGCGACTTCATCGATGAAACCATCGCACAACACAATCAAGGACCAATCAGTGGCAGAAGAACAAACCCACTTTGAAATCATCGAATGCGAGAACCACATACCCGTAGCGATCCGTCAATTCGACTCGGAGGAAGAGGCCATGGAATACCTGAACATGCGTCTCAAATCAGAACAGCCAACCCATCCATCCGAACGCCATGAGGCACAGGAATCCGAGGGGACGACGGCGCAGGGGCTGCATGAATTCTCAGAACAGCTCCGCATCCAATCCATTCTGCGCATGCTGGAAATGAACGCGAGAGGAGAATTCAACGCCTTCGAACGCATCGAACTGTATGCCGCGCTCAACAATCAAAGAACAAGAAAAGCTCTTGGAATCACCGTCGAATCCTCTCCTTGCAAACAGAACCGCCAAAGGATTAACACGCAATGACATCAGGGAAAAAGCTCGATCGGGAAACCGTCGATTACCTTCGTACGCTGCCTGAAATCGTGCGCAGAGTGCAAGGCGGACGAATCTACTACACGAACTCCTTCAGGACGCAAGCGACGGCACGCTATGCCATGGGAGACCGGCCCGTCGACATCTTCCGCGACAACGGGATAGGGCCCGAAGTGATCGGGTACAAGCGCATCGAACGCTGTATCGCCCGGTGGAAAGAAAACCCGGACGAATTATCCACAGTAGATAGTCGAACGTCACGTCTGAAGCGCATCGAGGAAGAAATCAAATACCTCGAGCAGCAGGCGAAGAAAATCCGACTGGCCGAGGACAAGGAGGCGAGCAAGCAATGAACGATCCGTTTAACCAGGAACTACCACACAAGGATGAAGCGGAACGCACCGTATTGGGTGCGATGCTCCAATCCCGTGCCGCCATTGACGAGGCGCGTCAGAAAATCACGGAAAACGACTTCTACCAGCCGAACAACAAAACGATTTATCGTCTGATCTGCGACCTGTCCGATCAACATGGCGACGTTGACACCACACTGCTTTGCATGACATTGGCCGAGCGGAAAATGCTTGATCATGTTGGAGGCCTGAACTACGTCGGCAAGCTCATCGATTATGCTCCGACCACGTCGAATGTCGGCATCTACGCGGACATGGTCAAAGACGCGGCGAAACGACGCGACATCATCGCCATCGGCACCCGCATAGCGCAAATGGGTCATGCGAACGATGCCGACACCGACAGTATCATCGGCAACGCCTTGGATGAGGCGTTCCATATCGGCGAGGACGATTCCAGTACCGATTACAAGGACATCTATACGGTTTCCACCGATATGCTTGACCATCTCGACAAGATTCAGAAGGGGGAAATCACCGAAGGAGTCCACACCGGATTCAGGGACATCGATGACGTGACCCACGGTCTGCAACCAGGGCAGATGATCGTCGTCGCCGGACGCCCGGCCATGGGAAAGTCCACGTTGGGAATGGACTTCGCACGGAATGCGGCCATTCACGACGACCAATGCACAGTCGTCTTCAGCTTGGAAATGAGCCGTGAGGAAATCGCGCAACGCCTGTTCTCCGCCGAGACGAACATTCCGTTGAATGTTTTCCGCGACCCGTCTCAAATGACCGACGAACGATGGCGAACCGTCAACAGTTTTTGGCAGAAGCTCAAGGACAAGCCATTGTATATCGATGATTCCGCGAATCTTAAGGTCCCTGATATTCGAGCGAAATGCCGCAGGTTGAAGGAGACAAAAGACCTGAAACTCGTGGTCGTCGACTATCTGCAGCTCATGTCCAGCGGGCGCATGACCGAGAACCGTCAGCAGGAGGTAAGCGACTTCAGCCGCCAGTTCAAACTGTTGGCCAAGGAACTGCAGGTGCCGGTCGTGATCCTCAGCCAGCTGAACCGCAACGTGGAAATGCGCGCCGACAAAGTACCTCAAATGAGTGACCTACGCGAATCCGGCTCCATCGAACAGGACGCCGACGTGGTGTTCCTCGTACACCGTCCCGACGCCTATGACAAGGAAGATAGGCCCGGCGAGGCCGACATCATCATGGCCAAGCATCGCAACGGCCCGACCGAGACTTTCCACCTTGCTTTCCTTGGCAGCAACAGCAAGTTCAAGGACATGCCGCAGGACTATACGACCGGAATCTGACCCACAGGAAAATAGAAGGAAACAGATCATGGGAGAGAAAATCACCGCCAAAGTGGAAACCATCACCCCGGAAATAGCGAAAACCATGCTCGGCGAAAACGTCAACAACCGGCGTATCAGCCGAGACAACGTCAACTTGTTCGCCCGCGAAATTCGCAACGGCGAATGGCGGTTCAACGGTGAGGCCATCAAATTCGGCAAAGACGGGCGACTGCTGGACGGCCAGCATCGTCTGCTCGCCGTCATCGCCGCCGACAAGCCGTTGACCACGCTCGTCATCCGAGGGTTGGAAGACGAAACCCAGCAGACCATGGACAGCGGAAAAACCCGCACCTTGGGCGACGTGCTCACCTTGCGCGGAGAAAAGAAATCCACGCAGCTCGCCTCACTGGCCCGCGCCGTGTATCTGGCCGACCAGCTGGGCATGGAGGCCGCCGCTCAGAACGATTTGAAACCCACACGCGGTGAGATTATCTCGTTCATCGACCAGACCCCGCAACTGGCGGACGTGCTCGCCGCATCACGCGCGTTCCGCAGCCAATCCGGGGACATGCTGACCAGCAGCATGTTCGCCTCGCTCTGGTGGACGTTCGCGCACATCGACACGGATGCGGCCAACAGGTTCTTCACGAGCCTCGCCAGCGGCGCGAACCTGCAAGCCGACGATCCGATCCTCATACTGCGCAACACGTTGATGGCTCAGCCTCACAAGGCCGGCCGTTCCACCCGCGACAACCGTGTACGCATCGCCGCATTGACCATCAAGGCGTGGAACAAGTGGCGTAAGGGCAAGCCTCTCCGCCAGTTAAAGTTCTCAGCCGGAGAATCGTTCCCTACGCCACGCTGACCGGTTATCCACAATCCACAACAACTGTCCACATAAAAAAACAATCAAAAAAGGAACCATCATGGCATACAACAAACGCTACCGCGTCTCCCACACATTCGAGAACGGAAGCCGATTCATCGGCACCATCGGGATAAGGAACGCAACCCCGGATTTCCCTGCAAACATCGAAGGCCGTATGATCGTGGAATCGGTTAACGGACGATTCCAAGGCGTCTTCAAACTTGTCAACGGGACTGTCGGCCGCGTTTCTGGCGTAGTACTTCCACCTCAGCCAAAAAATTGGATCTTCGAGCCACAAGGTGCAGACAAGTATCTGCAAAACGAGACCGGGCCGAACGTGGAAATGCCTCGCACCGAACTCGACATCGCATCCAACCGGGAACCCCAGTATGACAGTGTCCTCAGCGACGGGACTCCCGACGATGCGGAATTGTTGAGTCTCATCGCCTGACCGGAGCGAGAAAAAATGGCACAGATACCATCCGGATTCACGTTCAACGACGACATCACCGAAGACGCAAGCGAAAGATTCCCGCCGCCCGCATTGGGCTCCACCAGCATCAACTGGAATGACGCCGGCAGCGTATACGACGCGATTCAACAGGTCAGCGAACAGTTCAAACAAGCGTTCGCCGACCTCATCGACCAGTCCGCAAAAGGCACTGACAATAGCGTGGAATCACGCCTGTTCTTCACCATCGCCGCCTACAGCGCCATGAACGAACTGCACGACATGACCGCCCCCATACTCTCCAGCACGCTCATGAACCAGCATCCCGACTGGGTGCCGGTCATCAACGGCTGCGAAAGCAACGAGGAACTGATGGAAGCCTGGCCGGACGTGAAAACCGTGCATGACGCGCAAATCCAAGCGAACAAAACCGGACGACCGGTACGAGTCCATTTGAAGGACGCCGACGTGGACGCGATCATCTCAGTACAACCGATAAAAGAGGAGGACTTCCATGCTGAACGAGCGGCCTGAAGGCAAAGACAAATTCGGATATGTGCTTATCGGATTGCTTGTCGCCTTCGTTATAATCCTAGTAACTTCGGCTGTCATCTGGAATTCAAATCATCCTGAGAAAGTCCAAGAAAACTTTGAAAAAATCGACACCCAGCAAGCAGAAGAGAAGAAGGGCGCCAAGCTCGGCCCCTACACCATCCAGTTGAAGGACAAAAAAGTAGTGGACTGCGTAGGTGGAGCCCTATATACCTATAGCGGGATAAATGTTATACCAACCTGCGATTGGGATCACCCAAGACAGCTGGCCCCTGATGAGAAAGCCAACAGGCAAGCCACATACGTGACCCTAGGAAACGGCGAACAGGTTCCCTGTGCAGGCAACAGTTACATCGAATGCGGCTGGCAGTTGAAAGACGAACAATGAGCTTCACCAGCCTCACATCGCATGTAATCCTGCTAATGCTCGTCAGCTGGATGGGCGCCGAACTATTGGCCTCTGGGAATCGGATGATCCGTAGGGTGTTCGGGAAGCTCAGCGTACTGCTCGGCATGTATGCGTTGACATGCCTGCTGATAGACGTATCCAACCTGGCCCATGGGCATGCCCCGTTCATCGGTCTGCCGGTCAGCGGAATCATGCTGTGCGTCGCGGTTCTGTATGCGATTCGACATATCGGCGGATACAGGAAAGGACAATGATGGTTGACTATTCCGATTGGTTGAATTCTCTGCCTGGGGAATTCCATCTGAATACTGGGTGGTTTCTGGTCATTGCAATCGTCTCCGTATCCGTCATGTTTCTGATACTCGCTCGCTGCAGAGACCTCACCGATAGCTTAGGTTGGGAAAAATGCCAAGCATGCATCACAAGCCTCATCATCGCCGCCTGGGCAATTGGACTGCTTTGGTTGTCAACTACAACCGGAACGGAGCCACAGTACTTGACGTTCACGGAAAAGACGGAACGGACGTTCAATGTCAGTCATCTGCGTTGCGAAAATATCGGCGGATGCCCATCCAAGAAGCTGCCGGAAGATAGAACCGAGGCCACGTGGCTGCAGGGCAACAGGTATGTCAAGGGGTGGATACTTGTGGACGGCAACAAAGTCGGTCTCGTTGGATCCAATGGAATCCTATTAACGGTTAAGGAATCGTAATGAGCAGGACAATGACCTATGAGCAGCTGGAGTTGAACGGTTGTTATGCGATGCTGTGCGAAGCGTTGCGCGCCTGGTATCGGATCCAACATGACCATATTCGCGAGATCGCGGCGAAAACGTTGAAGGATGTGTACGGGTACGAGTTCCATCTGAACGGCGGAGGCTGCTCATGGAGGCATCCGGAAACAGATCACGAATGGGCAGTCAACGGGATGCGCGCACTCGGATTGCCGGCTGACAAGTTTGAGGAGAATGCTCTGGTGCTCGCCCGACTGCTCGACGGGCAAGCGAAGGACTATGAGATAGCGTCTGGCCGTACTGTAGAGACTATGAGATCCGTATATGGTTCTGATAGTGAACGGTTTGGGGTGGTCGAGCAGTTCCATAATGCTTTCCGTCGTATCGCCACTGACTGGGATCGTACCCTAAACCGTAGTGTCATGGACAAGAATCTGGAACGATTGCTGCCGTTGGCTGCGCATGCTGTGCGAGAGCATCGGGAGGGTCGGACTCCTGATTTGCGGCCGATGCTGGGACTGTGTCGTAGGAATCTGGACTGCGATTGATCTATTTTCCTTTGCGGGCAATGACCGCATACATCCTTCTCCAGAATGGGTAGTCTCCAGCCAGACCATGGTCTCAAGATATCTGTTCTAAAGTGTCGTGCAACGGCTGGCGCATCGGGTGCCGGTAAAGCAACGACAAGGAGAAACGGATGGTTGATTCGACTGATGGAAAGTATCAACAATATATGTTCCCGAAAAAAATAGACGGCGAACTTTGCCGTTGGAAGCTCCAGAGGAGAATACTCCCGAATTGTCTCGGTCCATCGAATTCTAGATAGCGTCGAAGAACTCCCCCAGTTCCTTGACGCTATCGAAGCTCCGAACGTATTCCCGGTTCTTGACTTGGCGGCGGGCTTCAAAGTTGCGGGACTCTTTCGCTTCCCCTCTCGGTTCGTGCATATGGTAAGAGCAGGGCTTGTTGGGAGTAGTATCTATGGGCTTGCCAATGAGAATCATGACTATAGATTACAGCTGATTGGCAGGCCTAGCATACCAGTTAAAACCGCCAGTCGACGGTATACCATGAAGAGAAAAAAACGAAGACGAAGGTCCGTCCATGGCTCAAACCAGCATCATTAATTCAGCGAATGATTATTATCTCCGGGATCTGCTCAATCCGGATTCCTTACTTAAATATGTGATTCCGAAATATCAGAGAGAATACTCTTGGCGCAAGCCACAATGGGCTGCTCTCTATGACGATATTATGGGCGAATCGGGGTCTAAGCCTCATTTTCTGGGTACGGTCATCGCCATCAGCGGCGATGATGCCATTCACCCACAGCTGGAGCTGGTCGATGGACAACAGCGTATGACCAGTTTGTCGATTCTTCTTGCCGCCTTATACCGGGAGATGGCGGACAGGCGCGAACAGTTCATTGCGGATGAGAGCAGATTGTTCGAGTCCATTTCCTTGCGGAAAATGCTTGCCACAAACGACAATCCTCGACTCCGTCTTCAGGCTCAAGGCAACAACAATGCAGACTACGTGTATCTCGTCAGTTTGGCAATCTCCCAGAACGGACAAGCACCAACTCCTGTACCTCGATACTGGGGTAACCGAGGCATCGGTAAAGCATACAAGTATTTCCGCAGCCGAATAACCTCTGAGCTGGAAGGATCCACTGACCCGCTGTCCGTCGTGTTTGGCATGGCACGTCGAGTCCGGAACACGGTATTGGTCAAGATAGAAGTACCAGATCACGCCAGCGCCTTCACCCTTTTCGAGAGCCTGAACAATAGAGGGATGGATCTGTCCCCCATCGATCTGATAAAGAACGAAATGCTCGCCCGTGCGGATTCCGACAGGAATCTTAATATCGATAACACCTACGAGAAATGGATGCGAGTCATCGCAGCGGTCGGACCCGACGGCGGTGCCCAGGAGCGGTTCCTGCGCTACTACTACAACGCCTTTAAGTCCACGGTTGGCACTCCGGCGACCCACTCAAACCTTATCCGATTGTATGAGAATTGGCTGGATGAGAAAGGTGTGGATGTCCTATTGGACGAGCTTGCCGAGTCGGGCAGAGTCTACGGCATGCTTGCCGGCTCCACCGATGATTGCGGCCTACCCGCATTCAAGAAGATATCCGATTCACTTCGCCATGCAGGTGGAGCTCAGGGATTCATGCCTTTGATGTGGTTCACGGCGAACCGAGAACGTCTGCAACTATCCGACAAGGATCTTGCCCATATCACAATGATGTTGGCAATATGGTTCGTGCGCCGCAATTTCACCGACTACCCGGCAACCAACACCGTCCAACGATTGTTCGTCGCCATTCTCCGCAATCTAGAGGAAGACGAACCCCGAACCGCTGATCAAGTGATCCAATACCTGCAAGAACAACTCACGAAGCCGACGAATTATGCGTCAGATACACGCTTCGAGGAGTCTCTTCGGGGACCGGTGTACGAGGATAATCGTGACATGACACGCTATGTTCTCGCTGCGATAGCGCAAACCGGAATGACAGGCGAGACTTGGGTTGACTTGTGGCGTATGAACGAACGAGGTACCCAATACTATTTCACCATCGAACATATTTTCCCGAAAACCGAAAACATCACACAGGAATGGATCGATGCCTTCGGCAGCAAGGAGCAAGCGGAAGAGGTTCGTTCCACTTTGGTGCACACCCTCGGCAATCTGACCCTCACCGGGTACAACTCGGATCTAGGGCGAATGGGCTTCGAACGGAAACGCGACCGCAAGGACTCCGCAGGCCGCTACATCGGATACCGGAACGGCCTGAACCTCAACGATGATGTAGTGGACAAAACCAAATGGGATGCCGGAGCGATCAAGGCCCGTACCGATCGCCTGGTGTCCGTCGCGTTGAAACTGCTACGACTGCAATAACCCATCATAAATGTGTAACGTCTACACATTTATGATAGGATAAATGTGTAACGTCTACACATTTATGATAGGGAGAGGCTATGAGACTCCAACGGGCAGCACTGAAAACGCTCAATCAGTGGAAGGCCGCCCCAGACCATAAGCCTCTCCTGATCCGCGGCGCACGGCAGACGGGCAAGACGTGGCTGGTCAACGAGTTCGCGAATGGACAATACGACAACATCGTCTCGGCTGATTTCATGCAACGCCCCTCCCTGGCCGGGATATTCGAGCAGGATCTTGACCCGCAACGGATAGTTCGACAGCTTGAGCTCACATTCAATCAGCGGATACTTCCCGGCAAAACCCTGCTCTTCTTCGATGAGATACAGGAAAGCCCGCGCGCTTTGACCTCGCTTAAGTATTTCACGGAGCAAGCAACCGACTATGACATCATCGCCACCGGCTCCTATATGGGAATATCCAAGCACAGCAAAGCCTCTTTCCCCGTGGGAAAGGTCACCATGATGAACCTGCATCCGCTCTCCTTCACCGAGTATCTGGACAGCATCGGCCAGAACATGATAGCCGACACTATCAGGCAAGGACGGTTCGAGGATATCCCGCAGGCGCTTGAACCACGGATGAACGACCTGCTCAAAACATACATGTGGGTAGGCGGCATGCCGGCCGCGTTAAGCGCCCATCTGGACAATGGTATTCCACAGGATGTGCGGGCCATCCAACAAGATATCCTCAACGCCTATGACCTTGATTTCTCCAAGCACGCCGCCTATACGCTTGGCGAGCGTATCCGCCTCGTGTGGAACACATTGCCATCGCAGTTAGCCAAAGAGAACCGTAAATTCGTTTACGGTGTCGTCCGGCGAGGCGCCCGTGCGCGCGAATATGAGGAAGCGCTCAACTGGCTGACGGATTACGGGATCATTACCAAAGTCCCTTGCCTCGATGCTTTGCATATACCTCTGACCGGATATGAGAGTCTTAACACGTTCAAAATATATCTGGAAGACACGGGCATACTGGGAGCTTTATCTGGTCTCGAAGTGGACACTCTGGTAAACAAGTCGAAGCTCTTTTCCGAATTCAAGGGCGCGTTCGTAGAACAATACGTGTGCCAGCAGCTCGTAGTTCAAGGAATCAAACCTCGCTATTGGACTAATCCGAATCCTCAGGGCAGGGCGGAAATAGATTTCGTTGTGGAACAGGGAGACGAAATTTTTCCTATCGAAGTGAAATCCTCTTCTAATATTCGCGCGAAAAGCCTCGCATACGTCTGCAGCCGATATGGGCTACATGGAATCCGCACGGGAGAAATAGGCTACAGGGAGCAGGATTGGATGACAAACATTCCACTTTGGTGCGTAGATGGATTAAGTGCGTATCTCAAACGTCGAATCGCAAAAAAAGAGTAACCGGATCGATTTTTTGGTCAGGAAGTGCCGAGCAATCCATTTTTTTTTGATGCTTTCTATTGAACAGACACACTTTTCAATGTTTCCGATGAATTGACTGATTCCTTGCGGTAAAGCGGAGACTGAGGATCCCCGAATAGCTAGACGGCTATCCGAAGTCCAAGAAAACATAGTTTCCGCTTACCGTAAGGAATCATTTTGTCCAACTCAGAAAAACAGCACACACATATCATTCCTATTCTTGCTGGCGCTACGACCGCTATCCTGTTGATGGCCGCAGGGGCTGGAACCGTGTATGCGGCTGACTTCAATGAAGCTCAAACCCAGTATGAGGTTGCTGTTCAGAGTGCACGGCAGTCCCACATTAATCTTGCCAAACAAGTCAAAGCAGTGCAGAAAACGGACAAGATTCCTGCCGGTCAGCTACTAGGGAAAGACCATGATCTCGTGTCTCGTATGGATTCGGCCATGCTCGGAGCCAAAGGTCAGTTGAAGGAAAACATTGCCCACAATCCGGATGCGGGAAGAATGAGTATCAGTCAAATCCGTGAGCTGACCGAGACCATTAAAAACCAAGACTCAGCCAATATTTCTTCCTCTTCCATGCTGAACCGACTCGACTCCTATATCAAGGAATCGCAGCATTACAAGAAGCTCGACGACGCGCGCGGTAAAGTCAAAGATTCGATCGGGAAAGCCAGTCAGCTTCTCGAAACGTCCAAAGACAACGTGGATGACGAAGCGCCCCGCCAAGCATTGCAGAAGACAATGGATGCGGCAAAAGACTGGAAGAAGTCCACTGATCTCACCTGGCTGAAAAAACAAGCGGACGTAATCAATTCGAAAATCCAGCCGGTGAAAGATGCAGTGTCCGCGCATGAACAGCGACTTGCGCAAGAGGCCCAAGCCGCAGCCGTCCAGTCCTCATATCAAACCTCGTCCACGGCCAACAGTTTGAACGCCAGCACTTATACGAACCCGGTCTACACGGGAAATGCTCCCGCATATCAGCCAACCCAACCAGCCGACAACGGATACACCTACACGCCCTCCACCACATGCGGAGACGGTGGATGGAACCTGCGTGCCCAATGCCAGGCAGCCATCGACCAGGGAGGCCTAGTCGAAATGCCGATTTTCGACGGGCTCGGCGGCTCACGTCTCATCGCCGGACACAACAGCACGGGCGCCGGGTGGATCGGACAACTGCAGCAAGGCCAATCCACTCCATACGGGACCGTGCAACAGGTGTGGCACAACGCGACGCCTGACACCATCAACAACAGTGGCATCGGAACCTATCTGCAGACCTGTGACCAAAACGGCAATCCGATAGTCGTCAAAGTCGGCTGACGAAATCGATTATCGGCGGCTCTCCGGGGCCGCCTTCCTCGTATGGAAAAAAACAGTTCCCGAAAAAACAAGGATCCCGCCACCCCCGTGCAGATAATCTGAAAACCAACAGTCCTTAACGAGAGGCGCCCAAATGGTTGATTCCAGAAAATCCTTACACGCAAAGCAACAACGCCGTCGAGCAAACGGCGAATTCGCGGAGGAACAGGATACCGGTCTGCCCTCCGGCGACACGTTGACGGACTTCGAATGGAAACGATTGAATAATGCGATGCTCGCCGCCGAAACGAACATCATCATGGATCCGGATGTAGCCGACTGCGCGGGATACGCCACCAGACGATTGGATGAGCTCATCGCCCGTCCGGCAAAGCCTGGCGAAACCGATGACATGCCACTGATCATTGAAAACCTGCGATACGATCCACAGGCCCCGGGCGGCTCCCATGCCGACTATATCGCCGACCATATAGAGGCCGCATACGCCGGCATACCGGTCAAAGCGCCTGACCGTACGCAATTGGAACAGGAAACCCGACAGCATATTCTCGAAACCGCATTGGATCCGAACCGGGAGCTTCACAAGCTTGGTTTGGAACCCGTACAGCTAGGCGAACACACGAACGCATACACGGGACCGCAGCCGGAGGATTGGGTCGGGGATTACGACGAGGAAGCTGCGGAACGCCGCTATGAAGCCGCATGGAAAGGAAAACAGACCAAGAAGGCCCGGTACGATGCGGCGACGGAGAAACACCTGTCACCGTTGAACGATGACATGCGCGACCTGTACGTGAAGAACGTCGACCGTGGGCTGATCAACGGCAGTGCGTTCGATGACAAGATGGCTTTCGCCGACGCATTGCATGAACTCCAGGAGGATGGCTGGAATCCGGAAAAAGGTAAGGAATACCGTCAGTCCAAGGACTTCAAGAAACTGGAAAAACAGTTGCTGAACGGGCGGAAACCGACCCGACGATACCGGCAACTGCGCGACGCGTTGTGCGACGACGAACACGAGTACCGGGCGTTCATGGCCGCGGATCCTGACGTGTTCGACCCGGACGAGAGAATCGTGAAGCCGTTCGCCGGGCTCGGTCCGGACGTGGGGCAGGCGGCCATGCTGCGGCTGGCCGCGAAACACCGGGGCGTCGGGGATGCGATCCGGCTCGCCCGCTGGGATCCGGCCGTCGAATACACGGTGCCGGACGCGAAGACCCACACGTTCCGCATGGAGCATGACCGGCCGGGAATCGGACACATGAGCGACGGGAGCACGTATCCGGTGGGCCATACGATCATCACCGCGAACGGGATCAAACCGTCGAGCGTGATGAGCTGGATCCACCGTGAGAAGCCCGGTTCCCCCGCATGGGAGCAACGGGCACGGCAACGGTTCATGATGTTTTTTGGCGAGGATACCCCGGCCCTTGTGGTCGGGGAGGAATAGCCTTCTCCTTTTCAATAAAGTGCTATAATTATCCTTGCTATTGAAGAAAATCGACGGATGGGAGTGGATTATGGTCGTGCAGACACTGACCTACGGCATCCGCTTGCACCCGTCCCCGGCCGAATCCGATCTGCTAGACCGCACCTGCACGGCATACCTCTCCTGCTGCGACCATGTGAGCCGCGTCGCGAAGTCGAACCGGACGCTCTCCCAGAGGAAACTCAACGACCTTGCCTACCGGCATCTGCGCGAAACCTACCATGTCGGCTCGCAGATGGCCCAGTCGGCCATCATCCGCGTGATCGGCAACTACCGGACCGTCAAGGAAAGCCTCGGAGACCCATGGAAGACGAAGCGGCCGCTGCAATACACGTCCTCCGGTTACGATCTCGTGTGGAACCGTGACTATTCGATCCTGTCCGACGGCCGGCTGAGCGTCAACACCCTGAAAGGGCGCGTCAAACTCCAAGTCGACTGGAAGGGCATGCCCGAACAGTACCGGCATGGAAGGTTCGGCACCGCACGCCTGCTGAAAAAGCGAGGCAAGTGGATGCTGCTCATCCCCAGCACCGTCGAACTCACGGACCCCCAGCGTCCGCAGAACGTCATGGGCGTCGACCTGGGCATGCGATTCCTCGCCACCAGCTACGACAGCAGCCACAAGACCACATTCCACTCGGGGAAGGAGGTGACACACAAACGCGCGCACTACAAGGCGTTGCGCACCGGATTGCAGAAGCGGGGAACCCGCAGCGCCCGACGCAGGCTCAAAAGCATCGGCAACCGAGAAAACCGTTGGATGAGAGACGTGAACCATCAGGTCTCCAAGGCACTCGTAGACGAATGCGAACAGCCCACGCTCATCGTACTCGAAGACCTCAAGGGCATCCGGGAGGCGACGGAGCGGGTAGGCAAAAGCCGACGATACGTGCAGGTTTCCTGGGCGTTTTTCCAACTGCGGCAGATGATCGAGTACAAGGCTCTCAAGGCCGGGCACTCGATCATGCTGGTGGATCCGGCGTACACGTCGCAGGCCTGCCCACGATGCGGGCTTGTCCGCAAGGCGAACCGCAAACACCGTGCCCACGAGTACGTGTGCGCGGGCTGCGGCTACAGATCCAATGACGATCGTGTGGCCGCCATGAACATCCGGAGACTCGGATACGCGGCTCTGGTTGAATCCCAGACAGGCACATCCTGACCGGGAGGGGTGCTTATCAATCACCCCAGGATGTTCCGCCACCAATCCCTCGGGAATGGAACAAAGGTAGGAGGAGTCAACCATCGGTTTGCTCCGTTCTCACTACCGGGCAGGGACAAACCGCGATGCTCGTCATCGCGGTAATTGATGGAACAGAATGGTGGCGACTGGCGTTCTGCCGGCTGATCGTATTCTGCTTCGCTAAGCGCACTGGAGTTTTCGGTGCGCTTTTTTTGTTTTCATTATCCTAATTACGTGTTATACTGAATATGTCCACATAGAAATGAAAGAGGAAACCAATGAGCATCACAATCAACGGCCAAACCAGCCCAGCCACAGAATTCGCATGGGACGGCTGTCACAAAATCTACCTGCTCGACAACGGCGACGCCGACAAGAACGGCAAATACGGGTACATGCTCTCCAAGAACGGAGAAGCCGGATACAAGGTGCTGCCAGTCTCGGAACTACAGCGCGTATGGGACCAATCCTGCCCGCTCCGCTTCATCAACAACTGGGCGCTCGACAAGAATTATGTTCCCCAATGCTACGAGAAGCCCGTCACCATCGAAGCGCGTTGAAAGAGAAAACCATGAAATCATACAAGACATACGCGGAAGAATACGGTCTGGATATCGAAGTCGTCCGATGGGTGTTCAACCACATTCGCGTCACCCGATACGTCATGTCGGAACCTATCGGATACAAGATCGCCTTCAAATATCTCGGCCAGCCGGTTCATCTTTCAACGGAGTGGAAAACCGGAGTCGCCGAAAAATCGTTCCGGGAAATCGTCAATATACGAAGAAAAGCCATCACGACAGAAGCAAACCCGGAACTCGTTCCAGACAAGGATTAACATGCCGTTATTCACGCGCATAACTCTCAACCCAGTCAACCCGGACGTGCGCAAAGTGCTGCGCTCCCCCGAAGCGATTCACGCCGTGGTCAGCGCCGCCACCTCCGGCAGTAGCCGCCCGTTGTGGCGTTTGGATGGGGATAGGCTGTATATCGTCTCCGACCAGTTGGATACGGATCGGCTCGAAGCCCGCTTGGGCAAGCCGGTCATCAGCACGCTCGACTACCGGCCGTTCCTCGACAAGCTACAGAACGGTGAGACACGTCGCTTCGCGTTGACGGCCACACCGGTAGCCAGCAAGGACGGGAAACGCACACCGTTGCGTACGCCCGCCGGAATGCACCAGTGGGCGGAACGCAAGCTCACCCAGGCCGGAGCCCGTTTGGATGCGTTGGATATTCTCGACGTTCACGCCACCCGATTCAACCGTCAAGGCCGCAAACTTACGTTCCACACTGTCGAATACACGGGAGAGATCACTATCACCGACCGTGACAAGCTCACCCAAACGATGCTCTCGGGTATCGGCCACGGCAAGGCCTATGGATTGGGTCTGATGCTGCTTTTCTAACCACTGACATGCGATAGTCGAAAGAAGTCTTATGGCAAACCATTCATTCAACCTCGTCACCGAACCATGGGTCCCCGTACTCGCAAACGGCAAGCACGAGTCCTACTCTCTGGAAACCCTGTTCGATCAGCCGACCTCTATCCGACAACTGGATATAGCCGACCCGTTGGAACGAGTCAGCATCATGCGACTGCTGCTCGCCATCATGTACGCGGCACGTCAGGAAGGATACTCGTCCCCGGCGGGGGCAAAACGCATCATGGAAGCCGGGCGTGACCAGGAAATCATCGACTACCTACACGCATGGGCACACCGGTTCGACCTCATGTCGGAAACAGAACCGTTCCTGCAAGTCGCCGGCATGATGCCGCAAGGCAAACCCAAGGACTACGGTTTCACCCGACTCCACCCCGCAATGCAACGCCCCCTCTGGCAGACCCACGACCCATACAAGCCCGTCACCCCTGCGGAAGCGGCACGAATGCTGCTCGTCTGCAACATGTACGATGTGGCCGGAGTCCACACCGGCATGAACGGCGACCCGAAAGCCGCGGAAGGCAAACGTACCCCACAGGGGGTGGCGCAGGCCGGAGGACTCGCTATTGCCATCATCGACGGAAACAACCTGTGGGAGACCCTAGTGTTGAACTTCTGTCCCACGAATAATGGCAACAAGCCCATCTGGGAGTATCCACCGCTCGAATGCGCGGACATGGAACCGGACGCCACCGGCCCCGCATACTATTACACGTACCCGTCCCGCCGAATCCGACTGCTCTGGAACACGGACGGCCTATGCACCGGCGCCTACGTCACCTACGGGAACCGTTCCGAATGGACGACCCCGGAAAACGAATACATGGCCTTCTGGACTCAGGACAAGACCGGCAAACCCAAACCGGTGAACCTCACGTTCGGCCCGCTGATCGACCGACCATTATGGACGCAATGGGATAAGGCGTTCGTTGAACCTGACGGCGACGAACACTATCCCGCAACATTCTTATGGGCATCGAACTTCAATTCGACCGTCAGCTTCGACACGGTTGCAGCCCAATACGGCAGCCAGTCCAGCAGCATCGCACGAATCCGCCAAGACCACATGACCTTGGATATGCGGCGTATCCATGAACATGCAAACGTCAGCGCCATCGTGGACAAACTCGTCAAACAGGCATGGCCGAAGGTCGGCAACGGAGACAATCCGCATGATGCTTGGGCCAAAGCCGATACGGCGATGCTCCCCTATCTGGCAGGCGGGAAGGAACCCGACCTTGGCTAACAGCTACCTCGCCTGGGCACGACCCCGATTCGCCCGTCTGCAAGACGGCTACCTGAACGGCACTTACACGCGCGCCGACCTCGCCAACCTACGCAACAGTTTCAAAAAACCTTGCGGCTCGGATCCGAAAGCATCCAAATGGTCGTTGAACGGCATGGACTACCGCGGGTACGCGAAACCCACGCGCATGGAACAAGCCTCATGGTACGCATTCGGCCTATACGCCTACCACCAGCAAGGCAACCAATACAAACCCATGTACAAGGAAGGCGAACGCTTCAACAAAGCATTACGGATATTGGCGGATACCGGCGAAGACGTTGACGAACTTTACCGGAAACTGTTGAACACCCACAATATGCAGGAAGCCGCACCATTCTGTCTGAGAATAATCCGACTGTTGAACGAGCACGACATTCCACTGGACCACGCCCTGCTGGCATTGGACTTGGCCAGACTCAACAAACCGGACTCCGCAGACATGGTACGACGCGACTGGAGCCGACTGCTCGACTGATTGTCCACCAGATTGCCAGCACTGGACAATCGGCTCAGAAAATAGGAACAAATTTGCATAATAGACCCATGCATGGTCTCGAAAACGTTGAAAACTAAACTACCTACCCCGCAGGCGCGGGGATAAACCCGGCAGGCAGCTGTCGCATAAGCCCAGCAAGGAACCTACCCCGCAGGCGCGGGGATAAACCTCAAACAGGCTCTCGGATACTGAGAGCTGAGACACCTACCCCGCAGGCGCGGGGATAAACCTGGCGTCGTGTTATGGCTATGCACGTTTGTGCTACCTACCCCCCGCAGGCGCGGGGATAAACCCATTGGCGATGGGGTTGTTCGCGGCTTGGCGAAACCTACCCCGCACACGCGGGGATAAACCGAAAGCGCCATTCGAGGATCTCGATGTCCATAAATCTACCCCGCACACGCGGGGATAAACCGAACGAAAGTCCTGAACATCTCGCAGATTTTGCATCTACCCTGCACACGCGGGGATAAACCGCGTCGGCCGAGCTCAATCTGGGTGATGCCTTCATCTACCCCGCACACGCGGGGATAAACCTTGGAACGCGCCGTTGCCTGTACTGCAGGCCGAATCTACCTCGTACACGCGGGGATAAACCTGTGAACCACTTTTATTGACATCTGACTTTTATCTGTTATACTGAATATGTCCACATAAAACAGAAAGAGGAACCAATGACCAACATCATCGAAAAACCCAAGACCAACACACTCATCGAAGAATACCGCCAACAGGCACTGGCATACGGGCACGAAAAAGCAATCCGCACCTTCGCCACCCCCATGCTCCAAGCATGGGAGAAAGCCTGCGAAGGATACGCCGACGAAGACACGGAACTCGAAGGGTTCGCGGACCTCATGTCCGAAGTATTCAACGTCAGGGATGCGGCAATCGCCGCCGCCATCAACCCACGATTCAAGATCGGGACCATCATCAACCTCGCGGCGAAAGCCCACACGCCATACTATAAGAGGCTTCTTTCCAAAACACTTGCCGACGGGTTCACCAACCCCGACATCAAACCCGACCACAACCGGCTACACAATGCCATCACAACCGCATGCGGTCTCACCGACCTTGCCTCGGAGAAGAAGTACCGCGCCCATCCCCTTGCCGTCGCCGCCTATCTCTCATGGTGGGACGGGAAGATGGAGGACGCATATTCCTACGCGATTCTCGCTCTCGATGCAGACCGGACCACGAGTCTCGCTGCACTCGTTCTGGTCGCGCTGTCGAAGGGCAAAAAGCCCGCCTACCTCAACTAGTCCTCACCATCGTTCGCGGGGGCTTCCCGCCCGACAGCCCCCCACGGACAAAACGGAACCAATCCACCATCCACCAAAGAAAAACCAAATATCAGGAGAAACAATATGGGATTGTTCATCGACATCCACGCCATCCAGACCCTTCCGCCCGCCAACCTCAATCGCGACGAGAACGGACGACCCAAAACCTCCATCTACGGTGGCGTGCCACGTATGCGCGTCAGCTCACAAGCATGGAAGAAGGCCATTCGCGACAACTTCCGCGACACTCTCGACACCGGCAGGCTCGGCTCGCGCAGCCGTGAGTTCACCAAGATGATCGCGCAGCGCATCAACCGTGATCCGGAGGACGAGCATCTGCTGAAGGTCACCGGCGAACTGATGAAGGCGGCCGGCCTTCCCTCTGACAAGAACCGACCCGGCAGCACTAGCGCGCTCCAGTTCTTCGGTGAACAGCAGTGGCAGAAGCTCGCCCAATATGCGGAAGAGGCATACGGCAGCACCGATCCGAAGAAGTCCGTCGCCTCCCATCGTACGGACATCAAGAAGCTGCTCGACTCCGACCGGAGCATCGACATCGCGTTCTTCGGACGAATGAGCGCCAGCAGCGACAAGGGCACCGGCAGCGAGTACGTGGTGGATGCGGCCAGCCAGTTCGCGCACGCCATCAGCGTGAACCGAGCCGACGTGGAAAACGATTATTATGCGGCTGTTGACGACTGCGACAACACGAGCGGCGCCGGCATGATCGGTGAAACCGGATACTTGAGCGCCACCCTCTACCGTTACGCCTGCGTCGACGTGAACCTGCTGAACCGTAACCTCGGATACGATAAGGAAGCCGTGCGGCTCGCCCTGTCCACGTTCCTGAACGCCTTCGCATTGAGCCTGCCATCCGGCAAGCAGAACAGTTTCGGACATCAGACGCTCCCCTCGTTCATCGAAACCGTAATCCGCACCGACCGACCCATCAACCTTGTAGAGGCCTACGAGAAGCCGGTCACCACGGACACGATTCCCACCAGCGTGCAACGACTGCTCGAACAGCAGGCCGACTATCAGAACACGTACGGTCTGGCCGCAGCCGACACGTTCACCATGGCCGACCTGAACGCGCGCAAGGCGATGGGCAAGGAGCAGCAGGAAACACTGCTCACACTCCCCCAACTGGTCACAGAAACCACCAGCACCGTCATCAAGGCACTCTGATCACCATGCCGACCCTACTCCTCCAGTTGAAAGGCCCATTGCAATCATGGGCCACCGAAGACGGGTACACGCACCGCAACACCGGCAGCCTACCCACCAAAAGCGGAGTCATCGGACTCGTCGCATCCGCTTTGGGACGTGCCCGCGGAAGCGACATCAGCGACCTCGCAGCCCTCCGATTCGGCGTGCAACCAGTCCATACAGGCCCACGGTTGACGGACTTCCAAACCATGGGCAAACGAGCTGACGGCAAACCCAACCCGTTGGAGACGAAGGAATATCTACAGGATTCCACATTCACCGTCGGATTGGAATCCACGGACCTGCGACTCCTCATCAGAATCGGCGCCGCTATCCAACACCCCGTATACATGCCATACCTAGGACGACGCGCCTGCCCACCAGCCGGCCCTATTCGAGTCGGACTGGTCGACAAACCGTTGGAACAGGCATTCAAAGGCAAGGAACGGATACATGTTGAGACCGTCGACGGCGTGGAAGCACACTGGGATCAACCGGCCAACAACCGAGTGTTCCAGGCACGCTACTCCAATGCCATCGACCCGTTATTCAATGCGGTAGCCGAAGCACAGAAAAAGCTGAAGCCATGAGCGACTTCACGCCGGCGGACTTACCACGAGTGTCGGAACGAATACCATATTTGTATCTGGAGCAGTGTGTCATCAAACGCGCGAACAATGCGCTGGTAGCGGCGGACGAGAACGGCGAAACCGCATTGCCTATCGCTACCATCGCGGTACTCATGCTCGGGCCCGGCACAACCATCACACATGATGCCGTCGTCCTGGCAAGCGACACCGGCGCGATCATCGTATGGGCCGGAGAGCAGGGAGTCCGCCACTATTGCAGCGGTTCCGCACTCACCGGCTCCACCAGACTGTTGGAACAGCAGACCAGACTCGTATCCAACGAACGATCCCGCCTCATGGTCGCCCGACGAATGTACGCGATGCGATTCCCCGGCGAAGATCTGTCCCATACGACGATGCGCCAACTGCTCGGCATGGAAGGCACCCGAGTCGCAGCCCTGTACACGGCTGAGGCGAAGCGCAACGACATACAATGGCACGGCAGGAAATGGGATGACCGTGGCGGAGCGGTCAACATCGCACTATCCACGGCCAACAGCTGCCTGTATGGTGTAGTCCATGCGGCGATCACCGCATTGGGATGCAGTCCGGCACTCGGTTTCGTTCACTGCCACAACCGCCGCTCGTTCCTCTTCGACATCGCGGACCTGTACAAGGCGGAGTATTCGATCCCGCTGGCTTTCCGACTGCACGCCTGCACTCCCAGCCTGGTTGACGGAATCGCACGACGACGAATGCGCGACATGATGCAGGACGGCAGACTGCTGGAACGTTGCGTACATGATGTTTCCACTCTCCTCTCGGAGGAGCCCGATAACGAGGACAATTGTTCCGTCTGGACTGGCGGGCAACGATACGGGAAAGCCGGTCAATCGTGGGCACCGTCGTGATACGACTCGAAAGCGCTCCACAAGGACTGCGCGGACACCTATCCCTATGGATGGTGGAAATCAGCAGCGGCGTATACGTCGGAGACCTCAACACCCGGATACGTACGCGACTCTGGCAACGAGTCCTCTCGGAACTCGGTACGGGCAGAGCGACGATGGCATGGCATTCCCAGCATCAGCTACATGTCAGCAGCCAAAACGGAAAGAAGACGATAACCGCTTTCGACGGAACCATCCTAATGTCCAGACCGCCTAAAGCCAAAGACAATACGGCCTGAAAACAGGTACGCAATTTGCATAAACAGCCCTCGCATGGCATTGAAAACGTTGAAAACTAAACTATCTACCCCGCACACGCGGGGATAAACCTCATGCCGCACCGGCGTTCGATTTCGACTCTGTCCGTCATTCCTTCTCCTTGGCGGGTATGGTCCGTCCGTCGCGTATCCGGTATGCGGTCGAATCGATGGGATGCCGGGGTTTGCGGCGGCATTGCTCCTTCAACTCTCCGAGCAGTTCCTTATGCCGGTTGTACAATGTCTGGCGGGTGATGCCGAGTGCGGACGCGATCTCCGTCTTGCTCAGATGGGCGTTCAGGACGGCGTCGCGTACGGCCAATGATTCCAATGCGTCCAGTCCGGCACGCAGCCGGGACGTCCATTCCAATGCGGCGGCGTACGACTGTCCGGATTGGATGCCGTGCAGTTCGTCGAGCAGCCGGTCGAACGTCGCATCAGTCGACGGGTTTTCTTCGTTCATTCCAGTCCTCCCAGGATCAGGGGCACGGCGGCCCACCGGTGGAACATGCGGCCCGGCGCGGCCGTGCAGTACGCATGATCGGGATGCAGTACGGTCACGCCCTTCGCAGTCATCGCCTCCAATGTGACGGGCCTGTCGTCGATGAGCACGTCCGGCGTGAGCAGCGTCTTGTCGCCGTTGTAGTAGCCGTCGAACTGGAAGCCGTTGCGGTGCAGCCAGCGTTGGCTTTCGCCGCGCCAGTCATCCGCGCGGCTGGTCGCCATGATGATGTTCCAGCCCGCATCGTGCAGCTGGTTCAACGCGTCGACCGCGCCCTCATACGGCTCCTCCTTCGAGTAGAGGCCGTCGGCGACCGCGCGCGTATGCCACCACGTGAACGCCTTCGCATCCCCGCTGAACGGCCAGCCGCCGGCCAGCGTGAAATCGTAGGCCGTCGGCTCCGGGCAGGGATAATCCTCCTCGCCACGTCCGCATTCGCGGATGTAGTCGCGCAGACCGTTCGTATAGTCGGCGATCGTGTTGTCGATGTCCACCATGATTGTCTTGGCCAAAGCTATCGCCTCTCTTCAAGCTGGTCTGCCAGTTCGTCGAGCCAATCGTCGACGGCTTCGCTCTCATACCCGTAGGAGCCGCAGGGCAGGTTCAGATGCCTGACCTCATCGGAGGTAAGGCCTCCCGTATCCTCGGGGTGGGCCAAGGTGAACGAGGCGAGGCGCAGTACCAGATCGACGGGTACCGGCATGTAGGATGCGGGAGCCGATACGAGCGGGAACATCGGGTATGCCATGCTCTCATAGTCCGTTCTTCGTCAGGTATTTGTTGTTGATGATCTTGAAGCACCGATTGGCTCCCAGTTCGTCCGCCAATCCCTCGGACAACTGCTGGTCTTCGTGCAGATGCCAGACGATGCCCTCGTCCAGACGGTCTTTGGTGACGTTGCCACGCAACCCGTCTACTTTGGCGATCATGTCGTCCACGCTCCCCGTCAATGCCCACTCGTTTTCGTCGAGTTCGGGAACGGCAAGATTCGGCATGCCGGTCGGCCACTGGTCGCGGTCGATCTTGTGGTGGTCTTTCCACACGGCGAAGACGAACGGGCGTTGGGCCGGCAGTTTCAACCGGTTTGATTGGATACCGGGGCCACATAGCTCGAACTGGACGGCCATGCCGGGCCATAGCATCTTATCCAACTGGAATCTTTTGGCGAGCTGCATGTTCGAGGACATGGAGTCAAGCTCCCAGTTGCGGGAATACACGTGGACTTGTCCTCGTTCGTCCATGCTGAGCGTGGTGCTGGTGCCATCGACCTTCACGGTCGGCACGGCTTTCAACGTCTTGATTTCACCCCAGTAGTCGGTGAGCGTCTGCAGACGTGGCGCGTCCGACTTGGAGCAGGGTGCGTCGAACCGGCCGACCTGCATGCCGCCCATCGGCAACGGCTCCTCGTATTTGAGCACGTTCGCTTCCGTGGTGATGTCCGTGCCGACAGGGGGCGTGTACCGGAACCCGAGCTCGTCCAAACGCATGATGAGGCCCTGCGAGTAGACTCCGCGCAGTTTCATGGTGCGCAGCACATGGCCGGTGATTTCCTTGGCTCCGACGATCATGGTCTTCTGGCCGCGAGCCTGGAACGGCTTGTAGCGCGGGTCATAGGCTGGCAGGAGACTGTCGGTCTCGAAATAGGCGACCCTGTCCCCCGGTTTCAATCCCATGTCCTTGCCGACGACCACACGCCAGCCCAATACGCGGGCGACTTCGATGCGATCGGCTCCCTCGATGGGTTCGATGTTGGTGATTTCTTGGACGCTGACGAGTTTTCTGCTGCTCATGCCGCTACTCCCATGCTGTATTGTTTCGGCGAGATGGTGATGATCATCTCGTTTTCATCGTCGTAGATGCTTGCCTCATATCCGTTCGCATTGGCGATGTCACGTGCCATGGCGAGCATCTGTTTGAAGCTGTAGTCTGCGGGTATTGGTGTCGAATACTCGTATGCGCCATAGGTTCCATCTTTGATGCTTTTAATCTCGTACATTCTGTTCCCCGTCTTCTACTCATCGACTGCGTTGAGCTTCGTCCAGTCGCTCATAAAATCGGCTACGCTCCAGCCACGGACTAGCAGGACGACCTCATTCGGGAAGTCTTCGTCAACTGCGTATTCGCTGGGCTTGAACGTGGTGATACCGTACAGGGAGCAGGCGTAACGATCCGAAATCATTTCGGTCGGGTCGGCCAGATCCTCACAGGAATGGATTTCCCCGCCATTGAGAATCCGATCTGCCGCTTCCTTCGGCAGCTCCTCGTATTCGCATCCGTCTGGGGTGTTACGGCGCATGGACACGTCGAGTTGTCCGTTGCGCCACTTGTCCCAGAGTTCGTGGCTCAGATGGGCGCGGAACATGATCCTGAAGTCTTCAACGTTCATCATGATTTCACGCCTCGATGCTTTCACGGTCGAAGCCAAGCGTTTGAATCGCGTTATCTAGAGAGTCGGGGATGATGTCGCAGACGTCGCTCCCGAGCATGTCGTGGGCTTCCTCGGCCCAACAGGTCATGAGCTGGTCGAACTGGATGGCGTCCAGCTCGTCGGGGTCGATGCCATAGTCTTCGAGGGTTTGCTTGTCGAAGTAGGTGACGCCGTATTGTCCGAACGCATCGCCATAACCGTAGAAGTCCGGTTCCCTGAAGTTCAGCCCTGTGGGCTTGTAGGTTGACAGGAATTTCAGGAAGGCGTGTGCGCCTTGCTTCTCCTCATCGGTGAGGGTGCTATGTTCGAGTGCGTTTTGCAGATAACGGGAGTATGCGATGTTCATTGGTTTTCCTCTTTCATTTTTTATGTGGACATATTCAGTATAACAAGTAAAAGAGAAAAGTCAAAAACACAATGGGAACACGCGAAAAAACAAAGAAAGACACCAAAAAAGAAGTGGAGCTGGCGGGAGTCGAACCCGCGACCTTTTCGTTGCGAACGAAACGCTCTACCAACTGAGCTACAACCCCGATGCCCCCGCTTGACCGCGCGAGGCGAGCGTGATCACTGCAACGGGAATTCTCCGGTGACCTTTGCGTCGGACATGTCAAGAGTGCCCGAAGCTTCGATGCTGACCGGTGAAATCTCATCCTCCAAAACGTATCCGACAGTCACCGTCTTACTGGCACCTGGTTGAATGGTTTGAGTGGAGGATTCCGCATCATATCCTTCGGGCTGATCCATATAGATCGCCGTATCCAATTCGTGTCCGTTCTGGAAAGCCTGAATGTCGACGTCCATGAAGTTGGAGTTTTCGTTCTTCTTGTTGGTCAACTCGTAGGTGAGTATCGCAGTCGGCTTTCCTTCGTAATCGTTACTGGATTTGGTGACAGATACGAGTTTGATGTGATAGTTGCCGGAGTCGATGTCACCCTCTTTATCCGCAGACTTCGTGTTCTCGGAACCTTTTGCCTGTGTTTTTCCTTTTGTAGAGGATTGCGTGGAACTGTTGGTTGTTCCAAAGGTGTCATCGATTGCTTTGGAATACATTCCTTGAGTCGCCAAAGTGAACACGATGGACAATATGGCGAGAATCGTGGCGGCAATGGCTATGCCGCGACCAGTTCTTTTGCCTTTGCGACGAGTGGCGACGATACCTGCAATCGCAAACGGCAGAGCGATGGCACCCAGGATCGCTGCGAAATTATTGACGATAGGAACCCAGCTGATCAGTACCGCGATGCTCGAAAGCACAAGACCGGTGATTCCGAGCGCGGTCATGCTCTTGTTCACACGATGCTGCGATTGAACTTCTGTTTGTTCAGAAAGCGGTTGGGAGGGGGGATTATTGAGTGCAGTCATAAGAATCTCCTTGTTCTCTAGGAAGCCCAGAATGGGTTTTCTCTTCTGCGAGCTGCCGGTCGGTTACGATCCGACGACCTGCCGCTTACAAGGCGGCTGCTCTACCAGCTGAGCTACGGCAGCATTGCCGGATTCAATTCCCTCCGGCTGGGGATCCCGCTAGAACAACGGGACGTTGCAAGTGGCCGTACCAGCGGAACCGGAGGCATCCTTCGAGACTTTCTCCTGTCCGTCGACAATCACCTTACAGGACACTTGCTGGTTGTTGTCACCCATGATGTCGCCGGTGACACTGAGCATTGTCAAGTCCTTGGCTTCATCCCCGGTGTAGGTTTTCGACCACGAACCAGAGAATTGCTGGCTGCTGGATGACCCGTTTTCCCAGATCATCGCTGTGCCGTTGCCGGTGGCGGTCGCCTGGAGTTCGATGGTTTTCTCCGCTGGTTTCGCCGGTTCCGCTGGTTTCGTCGGTTCCGTCGGTTTCTCTGATTTCTCCGGTGTTGCGGTCTGACTGGTGCTGCTTTCGGTCGAAGCGGATGTCGCCGTATCGTCGCCGGACTGGGTGGAACCGACAACTCCAAGGACAACCAGTACTACGATCAGCCAGAACCACCAACGCTTATACAGAGGCTTCTTACCCTGTTTATTATCGTGTCGGCGCGGCTGCCCTCCATCTACCGGAACCTGTGCGGGGGGGGTAGGGGGAGTTACATTATTAGGTGCAGTCATAGGAATCTCCTTAATCTCTCGGAAACCTGAAATAGGTTTCCTTCCTGCGAGCCGTCGACCGGATTCGGACCGGTGACCTGCGCATTACGAGGGCGCTGCTCTGCCAGCTGAGCTACGACGGCGGAACCGTTCCGGCATGAGGAACGGCGGATGGGCCATGCGAGCAAAGGAATGCTTGTCCTGCGACCGGTTCATGCCATCGGCCACAGACTGCTCCCATTCGGAACCCAGCGTTTCGCATGTGGCCACTGGACCCATCGTGCTTCGACGGGATTCGAACCCGCATCACCCTAAAAGGGCATCCTATCGGGTGGAAGACGAAGCCATGTTGCGGATACGATGCTGGAGAAGCGGTTCTGTCAGGCTACTGAGGTGCAGGCCTGCGCCTAGACCATCGTTCCACTCCGCCCCAATATGGCAGCGGGCGGGTGGTGGCGTTGACATCATATTCCGCAAGAATATGAGCGGAAGTGGGCGCTGCAACGGTTACGGGTCCCAGTTATGGAGAGAACCTACCGTAGCATCGTTCCCGTTCCGTCAGACGTTCGAACCGGATCGGGTGGCGTTGACGCCGTTGCTTCCGCTGGTGCTTTCGCCGGGGTTCGAACCCGGGCTGGACAGTTCCTTAGACTGTTGCCTCTACCGGTTGGGCTACGAAAGCATGTGCGGATACCACCCTTGCGAGGTCGCAATATCCGCACAGTCCACAATCGATCCGGCCACTCGTGCCGGATCCTTGCACTCATGCTTGCGGTGGACGCGCATACTACGGCATGAGGCATGACGAGGATCACGGGCTATGACGCCCATGCTCCACCGAGACCGTTTCCACATCATGTGGATCGGCTGACAAGAGGCGTAATCGATTACGACTCAGGAAACCCTGTCCGCACTTGGCGGATGGGCAGATCGGATTCGCGCCGACCCCTCCGACGGGGGCTGTTCGCATCATCCTGGAATGATGGGCGCCGGCGATATCCGCGTGTCCGTCGAACAAACGGAGGCGCGGATCATCGGACACGAGTCGCATGGTCATGGCTTCCCCGCCGGGAACTCCCAACGGGCATGGAATCGTATCGAGCGGTGTACGGGAATCGAACCCGCATCATCAGCTTGGAAGGCTGAGGCACTAACCGTTGTGCTAACACCGCAAACAGGAATCCGCAGACACCGTATCAGAAAGCGGATTCCCTAGCGGACGCCACGGGATTCGAACCCGGATCTCCACCCACAGGGGGTGGCGTGCTGCCATTACACCAACGCCCCGCACGGTTGCGCGTCATGATCGTACGACCCATGCGTTTGCCTGACCGGGGATTTATCACGACGGAGGCCGGTCGGGACTCCAACGGTTCCGTTTTTACCGAGTGCGGGAACCGTCAAAATACGGCACTCGTGCATTGCGCTGGAATCGAACCAACGACCTCCCCGTTATGAGCAGGGTGCTCTGGCCTACTGAGCTAGCAATGCGATTATCGGATGCCGACGCTGAACGGCTTAGCCTAAGCTGAAAGGACTAAAAGCTGCAATGCCATCCATCGCTCCATCCCCATTCCCCATGGATCGAGAGAACAGGCGGTGACGTTGACGACGGTATCCTAGTGCCTCGTGTTGGGCTTGAACCAACGACCATGGAGTTATGAGCTCCGCGCTCTAACCGACTGAGCTAACAAGGCATCGTGCCCATGGCCGGAGTCGGACCGGCTGCGCCCGGTTTAGGAAACCGGCGCTCTATCCGTTGAGCTACAAGGGCGTTGCCTCGTGATGCACGAGCCGTACGAGGCGCGACGGTTTGAGAGAGAAGAGAAGAAGGGCTCCGTGCATTATGGTTGGCGGAGTCTCGTGCGTGCCCTCAACGAGAATCGGACTCGTGGCCTTCCGTTCCGGAGACGGACGCTCTATCCACTGAGCTACAAGGGCGTGGCGTCGTTTTCGCGGCTTGGGTTGACGCCTGACCTCCTGTATGTCCGGTACAACAAACGTCGAATCGAGTGTAGAGGGAAAATCAATTCGAGGTGCTGCCGCTAAGCTCCTCCTCCTGGTTTCGAACCAGGACTATGGGTTCCAAAGACCCGTGTGCTGCCGTTACACCAAGGAGGAATGTGCGCGAACGCATCGGACACGTATGCCCGACTGCGTTCCGCCATGCCGATCCAACCCGTTTTTGCTGACTGGATTCCAGGCCCTATCCCGTGGCCTATCACTGCAGATCGGCTAGCGGATGGTGCGAGAGTCGAACTCGCCAGGGACTTCCGCCCCAACAGTCTTAGCAGGACTGCGCCTTTACCGCACGGCCCACCATCCATGCCAGTGTTTTCAGTACGGGGCACACCGGCCAAACCTCGATAAACCCCTCATGGGAACGATTTTCATGCGGGGTTCGCGGAGTAGGGAGGATTCGAACCTCCGGGGGCTTGCACCCCTGCTGCTTTCGGGACAGTCGCATTCGACCGCTCTGCCACTACTCCACTGATCCACACGAAGGAACAAACTGGTTGACGTATTCGTATGGATCTCGTGCTCCCGATGGGATTCGAACCCACGACCATAAGGTTAGAACTCTTCTGCTCTGATCCACTGAGCTACAGGAGCAAGGTGGATGCCTACTTCGGTTCAAGAAAAGCGACAACCCTTTTCCAAAGGAATAATTCGTTTTTTTTGGAATATTGTTGTTACTTAGGCATCCAAGTTTTCCGCCTTCTTTTCGCGCGTGGTCTGCGGATACCACCATATTTGCGATGTTGCGCTTACACATGGCCTTGTGCCATGCATCGTGTTCCCGGCAGGCTTCGAACCTGCGCTGAACGCCGTTTAGGGGCGTGCCTCTGCCGGTTGGGCTACGGAAACTTGGCCGGCTTTCCCTCACCACGGTCGACCTTCGTGGCTGACATCAACCTGAGCATCCCGAAAGAGAGAGGGAAGAATGGAATGCCGGTCATGGGGGAAGAATGTGAGGGGATTGTTTTCTTCCGGCCGACAATCCCTAGAAACGGTGTCCCGCTACCGTGTCCGGCCAATGAATAGAAGAGGAAAAAGAAAACCGGATACGAGCTGGAAGCTGAAATGCCGTGAATATCATGCCCGGCTACTGAGAACATGTTATTCACGGCTCGTGCCCCATGAGGGAATCGAACCCTCACTCCGTAGGGAACTCGGGTTTGAGCCGAGCGCGTCTACCAGTTCCGCCAACGGGGCATTGATACTGGACGGCTCCGAAAGGAAATAAGGAAAATTTCGAAAAGCAGCCCAGAACCATTGGGACGGTATCGCTTGACTTGACTGAATCCGTGAGTGAGAAAGGAGCCAAGCAATACCGTCTTCGCGCGTCGGGCTGGTCTCGACCCAGCATCCCACGGTTTTGGAGACCGTGACTCTGCCGTTAAGCTACCGACGCATGAGGAGCAGGAAGCCGAAGATAGGTAGCGGAGTAGCTTCCTGTTCCGAGTGCCCTCGGCGGGGTTCGAACCCGCAACCTCTGGTTCCGTAGACCAACGCTCTGAATCCGATTGAGCTACAAGGGCGATGGCACATTTCGTTCCTTTAACGACGTACGCCTGTGCCGGGCCGTGTTCGGCATGGTCCTCATTGATGTCGCTCCGGAGACCATAGCTGCAAAAAGAGCGCCCTCCCCATCCGCCCTGAATGACAGATGGAGGGGAATCGGGAGACTGGATTGGGTTTTACCAGCAACGTCGAGGACAAACGAGATCACGTCAGATCCCCTCTGGACGTGCCGCCGGTTCGGTCGCAAACCACCCTGCCGGGCCCGGCTCATCTTATCGCCTCGTTTCCGATGCGATTGTTCGATCACTCCCTGAAAGCAGTCCATTGATCGGATGGATTGCTTCGTGCCTCCGTCTGGAATCGAACCAGCATCCACGGTGCTTCAGACCGTTGCTCTACCATTTAAGCTACAGAGGCTCCGTACGACGGACTGTTATGGGATCTGGGTTATAGGCCCTTCCCTGGTCCGTCGCACTGTGTGTTTTCCTTCCCTTGTTTCGCGCGCGGCCGGAAGAAGAAGTTGCCGCAGCCTATCCGATAATAGATTGATGCGCTTATGCTCGGCGATTTACCAAGCATCGTGCCCCGACGGAATTACGATATCCGGACCCAGTGCTTAAAAGGCACCTGCTCTTCCTCTGAGCTACCGAGGCGACTGGCATGTTCCCGTCCTTGACGATGCGTGCCCATGCCGGGGCTGTTCGTCCATGTTTTCTCCGGAAGCGTCCACATGGAAAGGACGGTTACGAGTCCCATTGTTGGATCAGATCCATTGTTTTGGTTTTCCGGATAGAGCGGATGACGGGGTTCGAACCCGCGGTTTCCTGCTTGGGAAGCAGGCGTGCTACCACTGCACCACATCCGCATGGCCGTGCTTTTTTTCGGATACGTCGCACGGCGGTGACGTGTTGTCCGCCAGCCGAAAGAGGGATGGCTGGCCTCCGAGTCGGATTGACAGGATTCGAACCTGCGACCCCATGCTCCCAAAGCACGTGCGCTACCAAACTGCGCCACAATCCGATATTTTTGACAGGACTCCGTGGCTTACCAGCTACGTACGTGCCCTATTAAACGCGATTTCCTCAGATTCTGGCACCGTCTTAAGCAGTACCACGATGCTTTCATCTTGATTCTTTCGCGTGTTTAGACTGTCTCCACCGGTTTTCCTAACCTCCTGCGAAACCTCCCCTTCCAAGCGTGCGACCTAGGATTTGCACGCTCTTCCAGTTTTTCTTCACAGTCCTCGACTCTCCGGTTGTAAGACCTGTCAAAAACGTGGCTCCGGGTGGATTCGAACCACCAACCATGCATGCTCCGCCGTTTGAGCTACGAAGCCGACCGGAACGCGTCGTCTCATGACTGCGTATCATTCCGGCTTTTACCGTTCGCTGTCAGTCTAATGAGACTGGCCTGACAGCGGATAAAATCCGTTTGTTGTTTAGATACTGTGTGCAAACGAAAAACCACAGCACGGCCTTGAAGGCGCCGCTACCTGTTAATCCGCCTGTTTGCAACCAGGCGGATAGTGGTGGCGGGAGGACTCGAACCTCCGGTGTTTCCTTGTCGCAGATTTACAGTCTGCTGCCGTCGCCGCTGGGCCACGCCACCGGTGCATCGCTTCTGTCGTCCGTCACGGTGCGATGCGTACCGTGCCCGATTCATCTGTCCCCGCAGACCGTGAGTCTGCACAAGCTCATGGGAGATGGATCAGGGTCGTGGAGCTGCCGAGAATCGAACTCGGGTCTGGCCTGCTGTCAGCCTTTGCTTGCTGTCACGTGCGTAGGGGTTTATCCCCACTTGCGTGGGGGAAGATCATCCGTGGACGGGTGCGTTCGGCGAACCCGCACGGCTTGTAGACGATGTTCATGTACTGGTCGGGCGAATCCATCGTCCGACTGTCCGACCAGTCCGATTCAAAGTTTTCCGGCTTTGACCCGTTAATCGGCAATGGGATCAAAGTCGGGTTTCACGCTACGAGGGTGAAACGGGAAGAAGAAACGGTGTTGGCGTCTATTCTTGTGGCAAGGTTGATGACGGTTGTCCTTGCCGGCCTCCGGCACGTAGCAAATGGTTTCCGGCAGGCTATCGAAAGCCTGTCAGCCCCATTGACTTCCTCCCGGTGCTTTAGCACCGGGATTCCCAGCGCGGAACGCGCAAGCGTTCCGCCTGTAGGGTTCGCACTTCCCTGACGGCTGCTGCGCTTGGCCGAAGCCAAGCGCAGTCTTATACCGTCTCCATGCGCGTTTAACGACTCGGCAAGCCCTGCCGCGTCGAGAATGTTCAGGGCCGCATTGTAGTCGCGGTACATCCGAAACCAGAACCGGCCGAACTGAACAGGTGATATGGGTTGAACGGCGTGAACTTCAGCCGTTCAACCCATGTCTTTACTGCTGCCACCTTGCAAGGGTGGCGTATGGTCCAAGGTCTTGTCCTCACGCCCATGCGGGCTAGAGTTGCCTTGGACAAGAATGTTTTTTGGTGTCTCTCTTCGGTTTTCAAGCGTCCGCATCACGTGCGTGGTGTAGTGGTTAGCTTCCTACGCAGGATGCTTCGCGACTGCCCCGGTCTTGCTCCGGGATGATCCGCTTTTGTCGGATTGCAGTCTTGAGAGAAGTTGAAGAAATGATCCGATTTGATGGATCCTTGAACCTCTTTCATTTCTATGTGGACACATTCAGTATAACAAGTATTTTGATGCTGTCAAAAAGAGAAACCCTATAAACAAGCCAAAATATTGAAATATCAACGGTTAATAACAAAAAAATATGTTTGATATACGGCGTGTCGCACCGGGAAAAACCCGGACAAGCACCACCAAACATCGTTTTTTCGTATTCCGCTGAATGCCGGTACCATAGAGAACCATGACCAACAACAGTCCGGACAACACGAAACCAGCTACCCATTCAACCGACCTCGTGCTCGACCGGGTAGCCACGATCTCAGACATCGAAAACCGTTTGCCGGACAGTAAGGAAATCTGGTACGGGCACAGCATCCTCACCAGCACCCTTTTCCCCGCCACTCCCCCGGCGGAAGGCACCGACTTCGTCAGCAAAGACAACAGCACCGTCGAATACATCCTTGAAGCCGGTATCGATAGTCTCACCAGGTCAAGGGACTTCCCCTATGGGAAATACCCTCGACTGTTGATGGCGTGGATGGCAAAGCAGATTCGCTCTGCGGGAACGAGGAAAACCCCGACCGTTGACCCGTCGCAGCGCACCATCACGATTCCCAGCATGTACCAGTTGTCCGAAGAGCTCGGCATACCCCGTGGAGGACAGTCATCGAAACGTTTGCAGGAACAGTTGCGCCGTCTCCTGTACTGTCATATCAGCATCAGGCAGAAAACCGGGTTTGCGGGCAACCGGGATCGGTTCGACTCCGTGAACATGCAGATGGTGAAGGCCGTCAGCTTCCTGAACGATAACAATAATCAGGATTTCAGCGGCGCCAAGTTTATTCTCACCGATGAAGTGTGGGACAGGCTCGCCCAGGAGTCGGCACCATTCGACACTCGTGCCACCAACTACCTGCTGTCAGGCAAATCAGTGCTCCCCTACGACGTGTACGTGTGGCTGACCGGAACATTCCGCAACCTGCATCACGACCTCACATTGGATTGGGATTGGCTGCACGGACGTTTCGGCGACAGCATCAAGGAACGCCGCGTGTTCAAAGCCAAGTTCCGTGAAGCATTGAAGAAGATTCACGACGTGTATCCCGCCGCGAACGTGGAAACCACCCGGGACGGCATCATCCTGCACCCGTCGCCAACGTCCGTCCCACCCAAGGCGGAACGGCGTGCGTTGGACGAGGGACGGGGCGATTGGCATTGATAGGCCACCAATCGTCCCACCTTATTCGCTGATGCAGATCAGTGCTTAATGCAGTCGGTTTTGAAGCTGATGGCATATCGCTGTATCGACACGTGGCCTATCGGTGCAGTTTCCCAATTTTTTTGAAGTTGATTCGTGGATTTCGTCCCACACGTAGTGGCCTATCGGTGCAGTTTGGTTGTATATGGGAGCTTTTCGGCTTCGAGAACGGGCTGACGTTCTATCTTTTTCTGAGGTAGTGGCCTATCGGTGCAGAACCCGTTGCATCGGATAGTGGCATATCGGTGTAATCCCGCCGATTCGTTGATGGCCTATCGATGCTGTTTTCTTGTCTCTGTTGATGGGCTATCGATGCAAAAAACCTTTCTTCCGCAGTATTACTGCGTTGCTTATCCGACGGTTCCATGCCTTGTATACTGCCACTATCCGGCACTTTTCGCGGATAGTGGCCTATCGGTGCATCCAATGATGGACTATCGGTGCAATCGCCTTTGACGATGGTCTTGCAACGTGGAGTATCCATGCAATGATAGTGGACTATCGCTGCTGTTTTAGTGACCTATCAGTGTCGTTTCCGTGGAATATCACTGCCGAATCCGTGGACTATCGGTGTAACGAACCTGCTCAAACCGCTTCTCCTATAAGGGCTGACGGGCAGTGCTTATAGTCATACTACATACTGGACATACTCTTTTATAGCAGTAAGAACGAGAACGAACGATAGTGGCCTATCGGTGAATACATTTACACCGATAGGCCACTATCTTGATCTCCTAGGAGGGTGTTGTCCACTTGATTTTCCTTGCGGAGTCGAGCGACGGCCATGATTCTTCTTGCTTCTGGTGATTTCGCCGAACAAAAGGAAATCCTGAACAAGATCGTGGCCTATCGCTGTATTGTTTTTTTGAGGAACGTCGCCCCCTCTTCTGCGACGATCCACCTGTTTCTGTTGTCTAATCGGTTGTTTCGGCGGCTTCTTCGACCGTCCGAATGCGTTCTCCGATCCATCGCATGACCGGTACGGCCATGCTGTTGCCCAACGCCTTGTAACGGGGACCGTCCGGAGCGTGTTCCTTGTTCCGATATGGGATATCGGTGTAATCGTCGGGGAAGCCTTGCAAGCGTTCGCATTCTCGTGGTGTCAGCCGACGGACGGTGAGATCTCTCTTCTCGTGGTCGCCTGTTATCGGCGTCTGGGTGTTATGAGTGGACAATGTGGCGCTCATATCCCGTTGGATTAAGGCACCTTTCCCGCCGCCGGGTTTCCCGCCGTGAATCTGCGAGGTGACAGGCTCATCTTCCCCGGTTGAATCTTCAGCAGGATAGATGAGCGGTGGATCCTTCTTCGCGTGAGAAGTCAAGGTGGGAGCCATATCCACGCTGGTCATAGCATTCGTCTGACCATCGGCCCGGCAGATGTACGTCTGCTGTTTGATGCCAGGCTGCGCGGCCAATGCGCCTGCGACTTCCAGTTCACGAACCTCGTCACGCTGATTTGAAGCGAATGCTACAACCGGATTATGGTCGGTTTTTAACGCAGGGCTTATTTCACTTATCCCTAGACTCCGGGCCTTCGCACCTTGGTTATACAGGAACGCGACTGGCTTGAAATCCAAGGCTGCTACCACATCCCGTTCGTCAACGACGACGTTCGCTCCACGGTCAACGCAGGGGGAACTATCGTATCGTGCGGTGAGAGTACCGGCGACATCATCACCGAACTGGGTGAAAACGCTTTCCTGATTTTGCCCTGACTTTTCTCTCGTGGACAACGTCGGATACACGCCGGAAGCCGGATAAACCCTCCGACTCTGGGTTTCACCGGGAGTCAGGCAGCCAGAATCATGATCTGCTTCTCCAACGCATCCCTGAGCCTCTTCGGCAAGGGCTTGCCTCTTCTGTCGGCTCGACTGATGATCCCACGACAGGCTTTCGCGCTCAAAAAGTACTTCCGCGCAACGCATGGTTCCAAGACTTCCAACAAGGAACACACGCTCGCGTCTTTGGGCCACACCGAAAAACTGCGCATCCAATACTCGCCATGCCAGACCATACCCGAGCGCATCCATCTCTGACAGGAGCTGGCGATAAGCCTCCCCCCCGCTCGCTTGTGAACGCTCCTGGGACGTTCTCCCAGACAAACCAACGTGGACGGAGTTCACGTACCGCTCGAATGTATTCGAACATGAGTCCGGAAGCTCCTGCGAGTCCTTCCCTCTTGCCTGCGACAGAGAAGCTTTGACAGGGGCTACCTCCGACAACAATGTCTGCTGCTCCCACATACGGGCTCCAATCGATTTTCGTGATATCTCCAAGATTCGGGATATCCGGGTAATGGTGTTGCAGGACGGTTGAGGGGAATGGGTCGATTTCGCTGAAGGCCAGCGGCTCCCATCCCAGTGGATGCCATGCGACGGTGGCGGCTTCAATGCCGCTGAAGATGCTGACGTATTTCACTGGTGGAGGAGTTTTTCGAGTTGGATTTCGGCGATGGCGGCGTTCATGTAGCCGCGCGTGTGGAAGTGTTCCGGGTTGAGGCAGCCGATTGTCCATGTGATACGGCCGGTGGGATTGTCCACGTGGCGTTGCGCTTCCATCGGCTGCCCGCAGTTGGGGCAGAACCAGTTGTTTTTCATTGGTTGTCCTTTCTGTCAGAATCTGAGTGTGATGCTGCTTGGCATAGGGCTGCGGTGAAGAAGCCAAGGGTGAAGCCCGTAAATAGGCAGATGATGGCAATTAGCATGAGGTCTCCTGTTTCGTCAGATGGTTTTTGCGATGAGGCTGATCGAGACGATCAGCAAAACCCATAGGATCGCGATGCCGACCGTCCAACGGTTGAGGTTCTTCTCCGCGACCCCGGATGTGCCTGCGTTTGCGGTCAAGCCGCCGCCGAACATGTCGGACAATCCCCCGCCCTTGCCTTTGTGCAGAAGAATCAGCAGGGATAGCAGGACGCTCAGGACGGCGACGATGGTTTTCAAAACGATGATGAGAACGGCCATAGGGTTCCTTCGGAATAGAAGATGGCGATGAAGATGATCAGGGCTGTCAGGTATGCGACAGCCCAATGGCGATAGGTGCTGCGATGCTGTGGATTATCCGTCCATACGCTCATGAGAAGAAACGTGAGCAGGGCGATACCCATCCATAGCAGCATGGCAAGGGTCACGGGATGTGTGACCGTCACCCGAACACCATGAGAGTGAGTTTGCCGAGCCCGAAATCCATGCCCGTGACCAATATCATGAGCAGGATGACGAACACGAATGCGGCAATACTCCAGGCCATCCATTCGCGGGCGGTTGGAGTCACCGTCTTACGGGTTTCATCGATTACCTGCCGGACATAGCGTCCGATGGTCAGGAAAGGATTACGGGACTGCTTGAGGGATGTTTTTTCAGTCAATGATCAGCTCCTTGAACAGGAGCATGAGACCCAATGATCCGGCAATGACGCACAGGAACGTCAGGATGACGCACAGATAATATGCGATGTTCCAACAGCGGGCTTCCTTGATTCGGTCCAGAGAAGCGGCGTTCTTCGCGCCTTGCCCGAACAGCATGCCGACATGGAGGATAAGCCATGAACTGGCATATCCTCCGGTCATAACCATTACGTATTGGAGGATCAAGATTCTCACGTTCCGGGAATGGTCTTATTGGGCGTCAACAGGGGTCGCGGGTGCGGATGCGGTGTTCTTCGCATGGATTTGAGCGAAGGCGATGGTCCTATCGTCTTCAAGATCCGCCTCGTTCGGATTAGTGGCCTGGCCGGCGATGACCGGTGTTGGCGCATCCTTCGGAGCTGACTGGACTGTAGTGGCGTTAGGCTTGCGTCCGGACTGGTAGGCGTTGTCAAGCACTTTGCTTGCTTCCTGGAGACGGCCGAGAATCGCACGAACCCTTGCATCGGCCTGCTCCGCGATGTTTTGCCGTCCAGTGGCATACGAGTCGGCTTCCTTACGCAACTGTGCGGCGGACTGCTGCGCGGATTCGATGATCTGCTTCGACTTCGCTTGGGATTCCTTCACGTTCTTTTCGGCGACCTGCCGCGCGTCCACTATCGCTTTCTCCGCGGCGGACTGGCTCTGCTTGCGAATGTTTTCAGCTTCCTGCAGCGCCTTGTTCTTGATGTCGGCTGCGTTCTTTTCCGCAGCATGATAAACGGTCTGGGTGTCTTCGAGGAGTTTCCTCACATCGTCGCCCACGCTCGTGTACTTGTTCTTGAGTTTTGCTTCCAGATCGTCGTTCTGCTTTTCGAGCTCTTCGATCCGTTCGGAGAGCTTCTTGTTTTCGGCTTGCAGCTGATCGATGTCTTGGTTTGCCTGGGTGAACTGGTTGTTGACCGTATCCAGGGTTCTCTTCAGATCAGTGTTTGCTTGCGCATACTTGTTGATGGTGTCCTGGAAATTGGTTACGGCGTCATTGACTTGTTGGGGGTCGTAGCCTCGCATCTTCGTGTCGAATTCGATGATGGGCATGGTGGATTTGGGTCTCCTGACTTCACTTTTTTTCTATGTGGACAGATTCAGTATAACAGGTAAAATGCCGGGGAGTAAAAAACCACCCGGCATTTTCCTAGAGTCAGCGATTCGGCAATTCCATGAAATCTCCGGCCTCGTTGTAGCCGTAAAGTTTTCCGTTGCGGCTACGAGTCCCGCGGGTAGTGGACAGGGATGGCGTGTAGAACGACTCACGGCCATTCTTCCGGACGCGGAAATTACCATCCGACAAGACCTTCACGTTGTCGGCGGTGATACGATTGGCCGGACTCTTGCCGTTATTGAACATGGATGCGAAGCCCTCCGCGTCGGCCGGCTCCTTGCCGATGCAGACACCGTTCCCGTTGGACAGCATGCGGGCGTGTCCGCCGGGAGTATTGACGGCAAAGGCCACTCCCTCTTTGCCGTCGCGCATCTGGATGTCGCTGCTGTAGAACCGATTCGTTCCATACTTGGCTCGCAGCAGTTTCGCGGCTGCCTGTGGGGATTGCGGATCCACGTATGGTGCGGCCGCCCGTTCGCGGACTGCTTGCACCTTGCGCGTATAGTCTTGGAATTCCTCGTTGGTGGTGAACTCCCTGCGTGCCTTGACCGGCTGCGTCCCGTACTGTTTCGCTTCGATGGAACCCCATACGGTGATGTCGTCTCCGCTGTGGGGGTTCATGTAGTCGGTGCGGAAATGCAAGGCGTTCTGCAACGGTTTGCCGCTTTTTGTGGATACCTTGGTGCCTCCGCTCACGGTGAAGTCGACGCTCTTGAGACCATCCTTCTGCATGGCCCTGGTCATGCGAGTGAGGTCACGGCCGCGAAGACGGACACTGCCGCTGCCGCCGTGGGTGTTAGGGCTTCTCTGGGCGACCATGGCGACGAGATTATCTCCGTTCACGTGGAATCCTTCGGGAACGGGATCTCCTGGTTTCATGCCCAGTTCGCTCATGGGAACGGATTCGGCCTTATAGGCGGGTTTGACGGTGACGTTGCCGTTCTTGTCCGCATACACGTAGACCGGCATTTCCCGGGCTTGGGATTCGCTGAGCCCGAACTCCTTCTCGTAGTAATGCCGGGCTTGGACCGCAGCTTCGGCGAAGTCGCCGGGGTCAGCGGAATAGACGCGGTTGCTTGGGTCTGCGAACGCCGCGAGGTTGGCTTGTTCGGCTTTCTGGGCGTTCAACGTGTCATAGGTTTTCCCGTCCGGACGGCCGGTGATTTGAGCCGCTCTTCCCCCAAAGGATGTTTCCCCGTCCGGCAGGTTGGAGCCGACCGGTTGGAAATCATGTCCGCGGTTGAGGCTGAACACATCCGGTGGGGCGGCCTTGCTGTGGTTGATCACGCCGAATGTGGTTTCCCCGGACGCCGCGACGGCCATCTGTTCCATATCGCTGTTGCCGATGATGTGGATGCGTTCGATGGGGTTCTGGGTCTTGAAACTGCCGAACACCTTGCCTTGGGCGCTCATGTGCAGGATGGTGGACCCGTCTGCCAGCTGGTTCATATCGTTGACATAGTATTTCTTGACGATGCCGCTGCGCGTGGTGTACGTGTATTCGCCGGGGACGAGATTGGTTTTACGGAATCTGCCAAGGGGGTCACGCGGCTGTGTCGCTGGAGTCCATACCATTATCGGCTCTTTCTCTGAGATTGTCGGATGTGCTTCCTGTCCAATCGTATGGTTGCGGTCGGTTCATTTCGAAGAATTTTCGGTTTTTGCCAAAGACCTGTTTTCATCTCGGATTCGGCGTCGCGGATGATTCGTTGATCGATTCTCCGGCGTGTGAGATGACGGATATAACGGGCCCAGACCGTGATGATGTATCCGGTCGCGCAGATTATGACCGATATGGTGACGACTGATTCCCTGGAGTCGATGAACCAGTCCTGCGGAACGATGAACATCGCATATAGGACGGCTATGAGGATAGCGATGAGTCCTATCACGGTCTGGACTAGCACTTGTCTCAGGTTCAACGCATCCTCCGATCATGTTCGCCCCAAGCGTCGATGGAGCTTTCGGCTATGCTCTGCGCCATCTGAAAATTCTCGGGCACCGGGAAAACAAAAAGTCTGACCATATGGTTTCCCGTCATGAGATTCGGCAGACGTACGAAAGCCACTCCCCTGCAATGCTGGCTGTTCACATCCGGCCAGGCTCCGATGCGGGTTCCCGAATGCAGTATGGTGTTCACCGTTTCCGCCGCATTGTCAGGGTCGGCGGTTTTCACCCCGTACGGGTATGCGATTCCGGCGATGATGGCGAATCTTTCATACGGACGGTAGGCTTGTCTTTTCCACTGTTGGAAGGCCAGTTCGATGAGTTGTGCGCGTACTCGTTCCCGAATGCCGAAGCTGCCTCCCCTCCCCCATGTGGCTGATTTCCGTTCGCCGTTCTGTCTGGCGATGAGGTCACTATCCGTATAGTTGCTGGTTATCCACTGTTTGTCGGGAATCGTGAATGACACCGAGTATCCGTCGTGCCATGCCGGCGGATTGGGATTATTTCGCCAATGCTGGTCGATGTTCGATGCGAGACGTGAGGTGATCTGGTATTTCGGCATTGATTCCGGCACCGGGATGATGAGCACGCTCAGCCTGTAATGGTTGACTGGCGCCGGTGTTGGCAGTTGGATGTATACGGTGCTGTGCCGGTGCTGGCTGTCATCGTCGTCCCAGAGCCGGGCATCACTGCCACCGTCGATGATGGGTTTGATGGTTTCGGCCGCTCTCGCCGGGAAAATGTTTTTCCGGCTTGGACAGGCTACGCCTATAAGGGCGATGAACCGTTCCACTTTCCAGGCTTTTCCTGTTTTCTTGAGGTTGCGCCATTCGTTTTTCGCGTAGTCCCTCACCCATGCCCTTCGTCTGGCTCGCATGCGTTCCGTCTGTATGGTGTCGGTCGTACTCCACCATTCGATTGGGATAGTGAACTCGTGGGCGTAGCCTCCGCGTTTGTAGTTGGCTGGTTTTCTTGGATTGCTGGATGTTGTCCGGCGTGTTCGAGGTGCTGATGGCATTGGCGTTGGTTCTGTCGTCTTTACTGTATGTGGACATATTCAGTATAACGAGCAAATGATAAAAAGAAGAGAGGATCATCGTGCTGGATGGTCCTCTCCTGTCATGCTTCAGAGCAATCAGCTGGCGAGATCGCAGAGCATGTTTTCCGCAGTCAGCAGCTGCCAGTTCTGGAACGAAACCTCCTTGACCTTCTTGTTGAAACCATGTCGGAGCGCATACTTCGCGGCGGCGTCCACGGGGTCTGGAGTGTTCTCTGCGTAGCCTTCCTCCTTGGCTTTCTTGACCATCAAGGCGATGCCCAAGAGTGCTTGGCGGATGCTGGTCGCGGCAAGATTCGTGATCGGATTGTCATCGCTGATGCTGAAAGGCTGCCAGTCGCAGGCATCGGATTTCTCGAACACCCAGAATTGCATGGTGCTGGGAGCCTTGGACCCACGGTCGAAGGCGTCCGGCTTGCATGCGGCTACCGCGGCACGGTAGAAAACGGTCTGAATGTGATAACCGTAGTTGATGACTTCCTTGGCGAATGATTCCGCGTCGGCCTTCTGGGCGGTTTTCAAATCGACTAGGTAATCGGTGCCGGCAGGAATCAGATCAGGCTTCGCCTTGAGCATCAGACCGGTTTGACGGTCCTTCCATTCGATGCACTGTTCCTTGGTTCCCTGTTCGATGATTTCCATGTAATCGGGGTATTCGGGCATGAGACTGGTCTGTTCGATGCCTTCTTTCATGCGTTTGAGCAGTTGCATGTCATTGTAGGAGACGATGATGTTTCCTGCTTCCAGCTGGTCTGCTCGCCACTTCTGGTTGTCTTTGCTCCTGAAGCTCTCTCCCTCAGGCAGGCTGACAACGTCGCTGGTGCCGAGCAGGTAAGCGTGGAACGCCGTACCGAACTTCATGGCGTCGGTGGGCTTGTGGTCGTCGTTGAGACGGTGATATGCCCAGTCGGCCGGGTTTTTCAGGAATTGTTTCAATTGGCTTTGGTCGATTGATTTCAACCGGAAGTAGCCGGGGTCGTCGATGTCGATGATTTTCGCGTAGGCCATTGGTGTCTTTCCTTCTTGGATTCAAGTTCCGGGCATGCCTATGGACGGAGCATGCCGGAACGGTATGTGGGGAGGCTACTTGTTGTTCACTGGATCGGATTCGGCGATTTCCTGGGCTGACATGTCAGCCTCGTCGACGTACACGCTGGTGTTGCCGCTTTCCGGATCCACGACGACGTGAGGCTCGTCGTAGGTGATGGGTTCTCCGGTCGTCTCGTCGAACTCCGGGCTGACGGGCACCGGGTCGGAGAGGTGGAGATATCCGCCATCGGCTTTCTGCTGGGCGCGGTTGACCTCTTCCCAAGCGTTCTCCCAGTTGAAGAATTCCTCCGAATAACCCGGGTATGGTTCCTTGTTCTTGGTTTCCCAGTCGAGGAGCTGCTTCGGTGTGACGGGTTGCGAGGGGTGGAATTCCTCGGTCAGTCCTTCGGGGATCGGCACTGTGTAGTCGCTGAGACGGTCCTCGTCGTCTTCGTCGGGTGCGACGAATCGGACTTTCGCTTTGATGGGGGTGTTCATAGGTTGCTCCTTTTCCAGTTTTTTCCTGATTTGGATTGCTGTTTCGAGATATTCGATGAGCTGATGGTATGCGGCGTAGGACAGGCTCATGGGGTTGTCCTCGTACTTGCTGTACGTGTTGACGCTCATGCCCAGCAGGTCGGCTATCTCGTTTTTGGTTTTTCCTGCTAGCTGGCGCAGGCGTCTGATTGATAGCTGGTTCATTCGCCTCTCCTGGATGCAGTGGTCGGACTGGTGTCGTCCAGTCTTCTGGTTGTGTTCACGCTCCCATTGTACAACATGCAGAAAACTGCGTTTTTCAGCATTCTCTAACAAGGAGAAACGCCTTGGAAATAAAGGCAACACGCCGAATAATATACATGTTCAGATAACTGCGTATATTTGAATATGTCCACATAGAAAAAAAGAAGAGAAGACGAAAACTCCCATCCTCAATGCACTGTGGAGCGATCGTCAAATCGTCAAGGAGGAACCATCATGGCAACAGAACTGCTAACTCACGCGAAAACCGGAGTCATCCAGATGGGATGGCCCAAGCTCTACGAGGCGGTCGCATTCAAGGGAAACAAGGACGATGACAAGTCCGCCAAGAAGGACGATAAGAAGAAAAACGAAAGCACGCCTGCATACGGGTTCCCTGTGCTTCTCGACAAGGATGACCCCGATCACATGCGAACCGTCCGAATCCTTCAGAAGCTGAGCAAGAATGCGGAAGCCAACGCCATCGCCTTGAAGAAATGGGGCAAGAAGGATCGTATCGTTTCCAATGACGGTCTCAAGGATGCCGACGAGGATGAAATCCTTGACGGTGATAAAACCGTCCTCATGACCGATAAATATCCGAATCGAGCCAACCATTTTTATGTGAACTTCAGTCGTAGCTCCAAGGCTGGTCGTCCCGGAATCCGCTACATCGACGATGAAGGAATCCTGCGTGAGCTCCCCGAACCGATTCTCGGGACAAAGGAGGACATTCAGGCCGCTCAAGCCAATCTTAATGATGCTCGAGCCGCTTACGCTACGGCTGATGAAGACGCTCGGGAGGAGGCGAAGACGCTCGTTCTGGAGGCGACGCGCAATCTTGAGGAGGCTCAGGAGCGTGATGCCAAGGCCAAGGAAGTCAAGGTCTTATGGGATAAGCTGGTGTATCCCGGTCAGAACGTGCAGGCTTCGGTTACGGCACGTGCGTGGAAGACTCAGACCGGTAGCGGTGTCAGCTATCGTTTGGATAATCTCACGATTGTTGGCGGAGGCGTGCGAGATGGAAGCTTCGAATACGATGAGGACTTCACCGATGAGGATATCGAGGCTCTTATCGCTTGGCGAGACAAGCATGTGAACGCAAAGCCTTCCAAGGCCGATGATGAGGCGGCCCTTCTTGCGGATACTGACTTCGATGAGGCTGATTCCGATGATGAGGTGGACGAGGATACCGGTGAAATCGCGGTCAAGCCACGTCGCAAGGCTGCCGTTTCCCGTCGTCGTCCGAAGCCTGTCGAGGTTGAAGATGATGACGTGGACGAGGACGAGGACGAGGAGGAAGCTCCGCGCCATCGTCCGAAGAAGACCTCTTCGCGGGGCCGTCGTAAGCCGGCTCCTGTCGAGGTTGAAGATGATGACGTGGACGATGAGGATTATCCCGACATGTTCTGATGTTTGACGTCCTCCCCACGCCTAAAGGCGGGGCACCCTCACGGCAAAACGATGGGATTAACGGGAAAGCCGAGGTCAATTGCCTCGGCTTTCCCGTTTTTTTCAGCCGACGTTGCCGCCACTGTTGCCCTTGGGTGGCGTCTCCTGCTGCGGTTGCGGGGATACCCCTCCCCCACTGTTGCCGGTTGATCCGCCGGTTGATCCACCAGTCGAACCATATCCCCCGCCCCAGTAGTACATGTTCCCGTATGGATTCTGCTGAGGCTGCTGCGCCTGCTGCTGCTCCTGTTGGGCTTGGGCCTGTCGTTCCGCTTCCGCTTTTGCCTTGGCCTCTTCCTCGGCTTTCTTCTTCGCGTCCGCATCCTTCTTGGCTTTATCCACTTTGGAGATGAGGTTCTTCAGCTCGGTCGAAGCCGAAATAGCGTCGGACAGGTTGTCAGACGTTATTTCCGTGCTTTTCCACTGGGATGCGAGGCTTTGCATCTGCTTCTTGTCGTTGCCGTCAGGAGCGTCAGCAAGACCATTTGCCTGCTGTACCAGACCGTCGAGTGTCGTTCTGGTTTCCTTGGCTTTTGCCTGCATTGCATCCGTGTAGGTTCTGTTGGTTTTCTCATATTCGCCGTCCAGTTTTTCCAGGGCCGATGTGATGTCTTTTTCAGTCATCGGATTCCCTGTGGTTGTTTTCTGGAGGGCTTCCATGGCTTTTTGCACGTCGCTGTTTTCCGCGACGGGACTGGCTTTGATCGTGGAGACCAGGTCATCGGCCTTCCGTTTCCTCCCGTCCCATTTGTTCTGTGCCTTCACCAGGGATTGTTGGCGCTGTTTGCGGTCGGCTTCGGCCTGCTGTTCCGCGACGTGAGTGGTGTATGCGTGATAGGTGTACGCTCCCCCGCCTATCAGTGCTCCGAGGCCTATGAGTATGGCGGCCGCGACTGCGATAATCTTTATCAGCGTTCCACCATTTCCCCTATTTTCTGTATCAGTGTTTTCCTGTGGGAATGGGGAATCATACTGGTGTTCAACTGGGAAGACATTTTCCTGTGGGAATGGCGGATTGTCGAATTGTTGCGGGGGCATGCCATTCGTTTGCTGGCCTGTATTCCACTGATCGTTCGATTCGTCGTCCGTCTGGCTCCAAAAGTCATCTCCCGTCTGGAATGTTTGCGTTGGGTAATCATCCGCGCCAAGGCTTCCGGCGGATGGGGACGATGTTTGTGGTCCCCCCTCCGGAGGTTCGGATGGGTCATCCCAAAGGTCGAATGGATCCGCAGAGTCCGTGTCCTTCGGGTATGTTTCGCCAGTGTCCTGTCTTACTGGGGAACTGTCTTCCTGTTGGAAGGACGAACTGTCATACTGTTCTTCTGTTTCGCTGTTCCATTGATTTTGCATAGGAACATTGGATGGGAAAACAGTTTCAATGTCTCCCTGTTCCTGCATATCAACGTTTTTCTTTGAATCTGCGGAACTGTCTTGAATGATGTTGTCGTCTCGACGTTCGTTCTGTTCCGTTGTCGGTTCGCTGGAATCGTCCGATTGCAGGTCGAATTGCTCGAACGGGTCGTATTCCTCCGGGCCTTTTCCTTGTTCCCGTGTTTCCTCATTGTTCTGCGGAAATGCGGAAACAGCAGACTGTTCTTCTGATTTCTTGTCGTTATGGTCTTCTGCTGAGTCGATGAATTCCTTGAACGGGTCGTAGCCGTTGGCGAGTAGGTCTATCTGATCGGGGTTTTCCGCATTCTCCTGTGGAGTCGTATCCGCAGTGTCCTGTTGAACTGGGTCGACAGTGTTCTGGGGGGCTGTCGCCCTGATGGGACGTGAAGCTGTGCCTTTGCTGTCCTGCGAATCTGTCGTTTTGTCGGACTGTGGAACTGTGTGTTCAGTGGAATGAGGAATCGTTTCCGCGTCTTCCTGTGAAAGTGATGCGCTGTTGGAACGTGAAACAGTGGAATCATTGGAACGTGAAAACGGGTCCTCTTTCTCCTGTGTAGACAATTGATTGTATTCCTGTTGGAATGGGTCTACGTCTTCCTGTTGAAATGGGTTGCTGTCGGACTGATGGGTTGTGCTTTCGTCAGACTGTGGAAATGAGTCATCAAAATACTGTGGAAACGTGTTCGCATTTTCACCGGGAATGGACTCCCTGTTGGATTGCGGAACTGTGGGTACATTGGAACTACTTCCTGTACCATCGCTTTTCTGTGGAAGCGTTTCCGCATTGTCCTGTGGGAATGTGGAACCAGTGGAATGTGACGCTGCGCTTTTGTCATCCTGTGGAGCTGCATCATCATCCCACAAATCATCCATCAACAGGGAATCATCCAACTGATTCCCCGCCGTCAGCCAATCATCATCCTTCGCCAACATCAACACATCCTATGTCATAGACCTTTTTCGGCAGATAGGCGCCCGATATTCATAGCGGCATCGATGGCGCTCATGTGCGGCACATCAACGCCAGCCGCATACAGTTTGCTCGCATGCGCCGCAGCGGCGGCACCCTTCAACGGCTTGTCACGGTCTGCGACATCACGCCCGTCCTCGCCGAAACCGTCTGTGGGGAACCCGTCGTCCTCATCCCCGCCGGGGTCAATCATGCCGTCATCTGGTTTTTCTGCGGCGGTTGGCAGGGCATTTACGATTTCATCCCATGACCAGTGTCCCGAGTTCATGTCGCCTTCCGGCGGTCGGATTGCGGTCAGACGTTCACGCAGCAGATCGCTGTATGATTTCCTTTGCTTCTGGTTCTCCTCGTAGAAGCCCTTGTAGATGACGGGTTTCATGCCGGGAAGCCTGATAAGGCCGGCTCCTCTGGAGATTCCCGGTTGCATGATGTTTTCCGGTATCTCGGGGAAGTCCTTCGCTCCTCCCAGCAGCTCTTCGACAGCGGTGGAGGGTTGCAGGGTAGGGGAGATGACCGTGGTCAGATTGACTCGCATACCGGGGTCGAAACCGTCCTGCAGGCGGGTCGATTGTCCGCAGAACAGGAAGCAGACACCGGAGAACCGGGCTTTCTGGGTGATCTTCATCGCGTACGTGATATTCGCCGCATGGATGCTTGCCTCATACTCGGCTCGGATGCGCATCGGATTGTCCTTGCTGACCTTTGGAATGGTGACGCTTCCGGCCCATTGGGCCACCTCATCGCACACAAGCAGCAGCAGGGGGTTCTTTTCCTGTTCTTCCTTGGGAAGCCCCCACCAGTTTTCGACACCGTACTGTTTGATGAGTTTCGACCGGTAGGAGCAGATCTCAAGCACATGAATCAACGTCGCGGCAGCCGATTCGGGACTGTTACAACCCCAGCCGTGGGTGATGACCCATGGGCGGCACCATTGAAAATCGACGCTCTTGTCCTCGTCGTCGCAGATGGCAAGCTGGAATCCGGCTTCCAGTGCGGCGGCGATGAGCGTGTTGATGACAACGCTTTTCCCGCTGTTGGCTGCGGCGGCGACCATGATTCCCGGGCCGGATTTCCAGTCGAGTGACAGCCAGTCGCCGGTTTCGCGGCCTCGTTCGGGCAGCTTCATGCCCAGATAGGCGTGACGTAGGTCGTTTTTACCGATCAGCTGTTTCGGGCAGGTTATCATCGCAGGAAAAGTCGGGGGAGTGCCGGGATACACCATGATGACGCCTTTTTCGGGGTCGGCCTTGAAGAACCAGCCTTTTTTGCCGACCACTTCGACGGCTTCCTGCATTCGCTTGTCGTATACGGAGGCCTGATAGGTGACGGTGTTCTCCTTGATGCGGATTTTCCAACCGTTCTCAGGAGTACGTGAGATACGAATTTCCCAAGGCTTGACCTTGAGAACGTTCGCGAATATACGCCGGGTGGCTGCGGCCTTCTCGTCCAACTGTTGGAGCAACACAAGGAATTCGCTGGAACTGATTCGAACGAAATCGACGACGGAATAGCCTTCGTACTGGGGTTGGCTTTCCAGGTTCTGCACCGTCTTCTTCTGGGAAGCCGTGTCCGCGCATTCGCTGTTGCTGAGTCTGACGGCTTTGATTCCGTTGTTGATATCATCGGAATCCATATCCATCGGCGCGATGATCGCGTACCGGTTGTCGGAATCGACGCTGAATACGCTGTAGCCTTCAAACTCAGGGTTCTTTGCGGCTTTCTCTTGGATGAGGACGGTGAGTTTGATCATGTCGTCCGGATTGGTTTTATCAAAACCATTGGGGAAGAATTTTTCGAGAGGGATTTTCTTTCGACGGTCGGCCATCAGTTTTCCTTTCTCTTGTAGATGGGGGTATGGAAAGCCCGGAGTGGCCTGTCTGATGTTTCGTACAGGCAATTGCGGGCCTGTTTGAAGTCCAAATGCCGGTTGAGATAGGTGAGGGTTTCGGCTTCACGGGTGTTTTCGGCGTGGAAAAGAGGTTGCGTGTGCGGGTCGAGCTGTCCGGCCGGATGGAATAGCACATGGTTGCCGGCGATAAGCCGGTCGTAGAGCTTTTGACCCACTGTGGATGGGTGAATGCTGCTGCGGACCATGACCACGTTGACGTTCGTTCCGGGTGCCATTTCGATGATTCGGCTGAGCTCGTCGGAGATTTGACTGTTGACGTTCAGCAGATTCATGTCCAGGTAGCCGTTGTGTACGTCATAGTCATCGAAGGCGAGCAGTATCGGCTTGACCGGCTCGGGTTCGCCCTTGATGCGCCGTCGCTGTTCCATGCCGACCCGTTGCACTATTTCCAGTAGCTCATAGGGTTGCCGGTAGCGTCCGCACATGATGGTGGGGGAGGGTGGGATGCTATCCCACTGGTCGGTGAAGGTTACGAGCGTGCCGTCCGAATCTGCCTGTCGGATGATGCTGTCAAGCAGCATGGTTTTCCCGCTTCCGTCGGGCCCGGTGATGGTGAGTGGCGTTCCCGTGGACGTGTCCCATCCAAGGTTTTTCCCGTGAACGTCTGTTCCCAGGTTGATGAGCATGTTGTTTCCCCTTTTGTGTTTGGCTACCAGTCGACTTCTTCGATGTCGTCCCCGTCTTCGGAATCGGCATCGTTGTTGTCTGGGTGGTGGAGCATGTCGTGGAGTTCGTCCATGTCGTTGATTTCCTCGCCGGCTGTCTGTGGATCCGTTCCTTGGCTGAGCAGCTTGGAAAGTTCGTCTTCGGACACTTCGCCGTAGGTTTCCGCTTCGGATGGCATGAACCGCGAATAGTCGATGGGTTGCGGGGGAGTGCGGTCGGCGAACAGTTCCGCCAACTTTTCTTGGCCTCCCGACCACCATGTTTGGACGGCCAGCAGTTCGCCTTGCGCGGTTTCGAAGATTCCGCGGCCCTGCGGGATTTTCCCGCCTTCGCCCTTCAACGACTGTTGGAGCCGGTTCGCCTCTCTGAGGTTCTGCGCGCTGATGATACCCGCCGTGGAGTCCATGCCCAGGAGGATTCGGCCGAGCGAACGGAAGAACGCGTTCGCGTTGTACGGCTTCATGTCGTCCATGGTCAGACGCTGGGCTCCGAGGATGACGCTGATGCCTGCGGTACGCCCCTGCACGACGATTTTGCCGAGAGCGCTCATGGTGCGTCGTATCGAATTGTTCGTCGCGCTGACGGCCGCATTGTCGTTGGCCAGCTGGATGTCCCTGTTCGGGTTCTGCGTGGTCTTGCCGGCCTCTTGCAGGTAGCTGTTGAATTCGTCGAACACGATGTCGATGGGTTTCGTGTGGGCAAGCTCTTCCTCATTGAGCTGGCTTTTGTCGAGATCGTAGATGCTGCCGACACCATACCGGCTGAACAGTTTCACCCGTTGTGCCATCTCGTCGCGCAGCCAGGCGATGACGGCTTCGGTCTCACGCATCTGCCCCAAGCCGACGAACGCCAACGCCAACGGTTTCGCCCATTGAGTGAAGTCGATGCAACCTTTGGATGGGTCGATGAGGATGATGTCATGACCTTTGAGCAGCGCTTCGGCGACCACGATCTGCGCGATGGATGATTTACCGGTTCCGGATTTTCCGCTGATGAGCAGATGGAACGTGTCCTTCATGCTCCAGTAGACCGGTTTGCCCATATCGTCCACGCCCAACGGGAACATGCGTGGTTTCGACTGGCGGGCGAAATCCCAGTCCGCGTTGACCATGGTGGGGAACGGGCTGCGTTTCGCCAGCACCATGTCGTACAGGTTCGAACCGTGTTCCTCGCCGCGCGGGAGGATGCGCCCGTAGGCGTAGTCTGCGTTGGTCAGGAATTTGCCGATGTTCCGTGAGGGCTTGTCCACGTCCAACCCGGCCGGAATCTGGAATCGTGCCAACAACACGTCATGGTTGCTGGGCAACGCGCCGAGGCTGACCACATCGGGGGTGCGCCCGCTGGGATCGCTGACTCCGGCCACGCCCCACGAGTCGCTTAAGGCGAGTTCGATGAGATGCTTTTGCTTTGATCTGCGATTCCAGTGGCTGATGTCCCTGACATCCAGGCACGGGTCGTCGCACAGCCATACGGTCGCGCTGTCGGCTGACCGCCATTCCCAGTAAATATGTTTCGCCCCGACCGACGATTGGATTCTGGCGGACTGTTTGCGGGCGTCTTCCACGGTCGCGCCGTTGCCTAATTGGAATTGGATGCTCCAAATCGGCTTGTCTTTGCTTTGCGGAGTGCAGGCCGTGATGTTCACGGACGCTTTTGCGGGAAGCACGTCGATGAGGGTTTTGAATATCAACGCTTCCGCATATTTGCGGTGAAGGGGGGTGTTGCCGGTCAGCTGGTCGATGCGTACGGGCGCGCTTCCGGTGGACCAGATCAGTCCGGCCATGTCGGAGCCTTCGTCCACGAGTCCGATGAACCGTGCCTCCGGCTGCAATGGGCCAAGGTCGCAACGCTCGTAGTCGGCCGGCGTGGCTGGTGCGGTGAGTACCAGTGGCAGGTAATGCAGTTGCCAGCCGTCGCAGTCCTGGGTTTTCTCATAGTCGTAGATGGGTGCCGGTGGATTGAGTTTCGACGGGAGGCATTTGACCCAAGCGGACTGGTCGCTTTTGAACCGTTTGGAAATGGTGATGTAATCGTCAAAGGCTTTCTTGTGGGTCATGCCGTCCGGCCGCCACTTGTTGCCCTTGTCGGATAGTTTCGCATCGTCGAATGCGACCAGGTGGAACTTGTCCTGCAGGTCGGCGAACACCGGCATTCGCAGAGTCTCGGCAGGCGATCCTTCTCCCTCCAGCCAGTCGAAGCTGATGCGGTCGATGGAATCCCCGCCCTGCGGTGGGGTGATGATCTCCAACAGCCAGGCGGCTTTACTGTCGTCGGCGCTCACATCATGAGCCAACGTCAACGGGGCGCGTTTATGCCAGATGAAAGCGGTTTGCGCATAGGCGATGTCGGCGACGAGAGAGGCAAGACCTTCGCCGGCCTTTCTCTCCGCGATGGAGGGGATGCAGGATTCGTCCATGCCAAGCGCCAGACGGACACTGGACGGGTCGAACTGTTCCGCCCCTTTCTTCTTCTGCTTGGCGGACAGTAGACACACGAAACGGTATCCGTCCGCCAATGCCGGTGCCCGCAACGCTTCCACGCCGAGCTTGAAAACTCCTTCGTTCGAGCGAGGCTTGCCGTCCGATCCCTGCAGACGAATCCGGTAGACGATCAGAGGATTATCCGAAGAACCGATTTTGTTGACCTGCGTCAGATAGGCTCCCGACCATGTCTTCTGCAAATCGTCCCCGGCAAGCCAGCCGTCAAGCAGCTGTTGCCCTTCGACCAGCTCACGCCAGTATCGGGACTGCGGTTTGCGCCCCAACAGCCAGACGAGTAGCAGGAACACGAACCCCGGAAGCGTCACAGCGCTCAGCCAGCTCATGTATCCCGCCAACACGAAAACCAGGACCCCGGCGAAAACCAGCAATGGCATGGAGACGGACAAAAGCCGCGCCCAGACGGGCGATTTGGTAAGGAACGCCGGAATACTGACGCCCTTGTAGACATGCCTACGGTCAACGCGCCGATTCCTGTAATGCGACCAGCCTTGGGCGAGCATGAAACCGAACAGGCCATCCACCAGGGCAATCCAGACGGCACCGTTCAATCCCAATAGCATGCCGGCCATCCAGCCCATCCACCAGGAAACACGTCGAATCTCCAGCCAATCCGCATTCGGCATGAGACCGGCAAGCATGTCCTTCCAACGGTGGTAGACCATCATCTGTTTGTCGGATGGGGGATCCTTGCGACTGCCGGAAGCGTTGACCGGATACTGTTGTGTGATTCCTCCGGCGAGCATGCCAAGCCAAAGGAACGGGACCAAGGGCAGGCGCCAAAAGAACCAGAGGATAATTCCAAAGACAAGAAACAGCGAAAACCAGACGCCACTCGATATAGGACGGGTCTGTGTTCTGCTCCTGCTGTTTCTGCTTGCCATGATTTTCAATCTATCTTCGAGTTTTGTTATTAACCGAAGATTTATTGAAATTAACCGATACTGGAAAAAACGAGTACGGCAATCCTGTTCGTCCGAGATTCAGTCTTTTTGTTTGCTCTGAGGTTCGCTGGCAAGCGAACCGACTGGATTCTTCTGTTCCGAGGTTGAAACAGGTGCAGGAGAGCGTTTGGCATCTGCCGCGTCAGCGGCATCCCGGTGGATCGCAAGTCGAAGTGGGGAGAGAGATTAAGAGAGAGCAGTTTGTAATATCACTTGTAATATCACTTGTAATATCACTTGGGGGTGCCGCTTAGCCCTACTGCCATAAGGGCTGAGAGGCCCTGTCGGTGTCAAAATTCTAAGCGAGGGTGTCGAAATTCTAAGAGTCGGTGTCAAAATTCTAAGCGAGGGTGTCAAAATTCTAAGGCTGTGACCGCTCTGATCGCAGGCAATCGGGGTATGGTTCGACGGCATTCGCAGAGATGGTGTCAGAATTCTAAGAAAGGTGTCAGAATTCTAAAAATGGTGTCCAAATTCTAAATTTGGTGTCAGAATTCTAAGAAAGGTGTCAGAATTCTAAGAAAAACGCGATAAAATAACGCCGAAAAGAAAAAAGATACCCGCACCGTTCGTACCGGCCGGGTATCTGGCAATCGCTGAAACGGAGCGACCACATGACCAATAATAACGCCATCGCCACAACGAAAATGAACACGGGCGCACCACCTCTCATGGCGAAACTCTCCCTCTTCCCCGTGTCAAAACCAAGCGCATCCTACATAGAGAGAACAAACGGGCGAGAAACCGTGCGCATAACCCCCAGCCGACCCGAAGAATGGGTCTACGGGAAAACCCCGCGACTAATCTTCCTCTACGTGCAGTCCATGATTCGCATGAAGAACAATCCCGACGTGGATCAGGACACCCACACTGTTGTCTTTCGTGGCAGCTTCCAGGAATTCTGCGACAACACCGGAATCTCGAACCATTCCGGCTGTCAGAAGGAGACGGAGGACATGCTGATGAACTTGGCGCGAACATCGATCTCCATCATGAACACCGACGAGAATCGCGAGAACAAGGGCGAATGCACGCCGTTCACCGTCGCCAGAAAAGGCCGTACACAGTTCAGGCCGGAACAGGACATCATTGCATCAATCCAGTTCACCGACGAGATGTGGGCCGAACTGGCGAAGCCGAGCGTCCCGCTCAGCATGGATATCATCTCGCGTCTGGGAAAATCAGCAAGGGCGCTGGACGTCTATATATGGTTGACATACCGCACATACCGGCTCGACCACGTCGCCTACGTTTCATGGCGTCAACTGTATGACCAGTTCGAGGGCACCGGCCTGCCGGTGAAGGACTTCCGGCGCAGGTTCAAGCAGGCGTTGTCGAATGTCTTGGAGGCGGCTCCGAATTTGAAGGCCGAACCGTTCAGGCATGGGATCAAGTATTATCCTCGCACCGATGTCCCGATTCGACCGGTCAAGCAGAACGAGACCGGGGATATGCCGCTTGAGGCCGAGGTGGTGGACGAGGGCAAGGGGGCTGCGCGTCACTCGCATTCCGCCGACTGCGAGCATGTTCGGAGGCTGATGTCCGATTGGATGGATGGCATGTTTATTGGTGTTGAGGCTGATCGTGTCGCTTCTCGTTTGGCTGGGTTGTTGGATTCCGGGTTGTCTGGTGAGGATGCTGTGTCTCGGGTTTTGTTGGGTTGACACACTGATTCGCTAATGTATCGCAAAAGATATAATATAGGTATATTAGCGAAAGGAAGCCATCATGAAAACCCTCGACGAGATGATCAGGGAATACCGGATCGAACTGTACAAAGCCTGCGACGGCCGTATAGGACTCCAAGCATGGAAATACAAAGGCAAGCCAGGTGCCGAAGAAGAGATTCGCGCCAACAAGGACGCCTTGGTAGCCGAACTCGTACGTCGAGAACGGAAGCGGAAAACAAACGAGGAACGCAGACACCGCGAACATATCCTCAATCTGCAGAAGGAATACCCGGTCAACCTGCCCGACCTCAACGTGGGTGACCTGGTCGCGTGGTATGACCAGCGAATGCCGTTCAGCTATGGGATCAGGCGCGCCGACTCCATCTGCACAGGCGAGGCATTCGACTGGGACCCGGAATACGTGATTATCCTGAGCTTGGACCACGGGGAATCGCTGGCCGAAGAACTAAGCGTGGAATGCTGGCAGCTTGACGCATTCCAGGCTGGCGAACCACTGGGGCTGGGACATGATGATTACGAGTTGCAAATGCACAAGGTCATTCGCGACTGGATCGAAGCGCACAAGGAACGTCGAATTTCCGCAAGCCACCCCACCACCACCTACTATCACATCGAACGCGACGAGGCGATTGCACTGGCAGGCAAGGTACGTGAGGCCGTCGCAGTGAAAGCCCAAAGCATTCTCGACAACAACATCAAACGCCATATCGATGTCATCAGCCGATACAACCACCAAAACGAGAAACCGCTGACCGAAGCCGAGGCCCGCAAGCTTTGGAAGCGCGACAACGATATGTACAACGAGGGTGGCTCCGGATACGTATACGACTATGTGAGCCGCGAACGGGCCGAGGAATGCGTGGCTTGGCTGCAGGAGCATGATGTGGCCGATATTCCGGCCATCAAGGATTGAAAGGCAGAGGAAAGATGAGCCAGTACATCACGGTCAACGAATACGCCGCCCTCCACCACAAGCAGCCCGTCAGCGTGAGAAAACTCGCTCAACGAGGTTCCCTGAAAAGCGCCAAGAAAATCGGCGGCGTCTGGCTGATTGACAAGGAGGAGCAGTATCCCGACCATCGGCGCAGCGGAAGCGTCAAATCGTTCGAAATGGTTCGTGGCATGTACCTCGTGGATGAAATCGCCTACGTTGAGGGACTGCCATCCACCTATGTGCGGATAGGCGACCAATGGTGCAAGAAGGACGTGTTCAGGCGCCAGTTGGACAAGACCAATCCGGAACCGACGCCGGTGCCGTATGATCCGTTCGCGGGGGAGGACTCGGAACGCAAGATGAATGCCGGCTGGTTCGAGGCAGCCCAGAATTTCGGATGTTTGCCGCGTGACACGGATTTCGTGCGCAAGGAGCTTAAGCGTGCGGCGACCCCGGACGAGCTTGCCGCTGTCGCGGCGAAGTTCGATGCGGTCAAGAAAAGCGAGCGTACGAACGTGCTCGGCAGGTTCTATGGGCCCGAATACGAGTACACGGTTCGTGAAGCGGTGCTTGAGTTGCCTGATGGGGTTAACGCGATGTCCGTCGAGCATGAGTTTCGTCGGATGGGTATCGAAGCAGATAATTACGCTCCGGGAGTTGTCGCCGTGCGTATCGGATAATCGTATTACGAAAATATGTTACGATATAGTCATGGGAACAGCAGAAAAACTAGAAGCCACAGACATTCGACCTGGAAGACCTCGACTCGGAGGATACGACGAAGCCACCGCCATCATCAACTTCAAAGTCCCCGCATCTTGGAAGACCGCGATGGCCCAAGAAGCTAAAAGTCGAAATCAAAACCTGTCCGATTATCTAAGGGAAGTCACATCACTTGGATATTCGGCGATGCACGCCGGAGAGTAATAAGAGCATTAGGGGAGCACCATGGATGAGAAACCCATATACGAAAAATGGCATATCGGTGACGAGTATAGAAAACTCGTCAAGGGAGCTCTGGTAAATCATCATCGATATGATCGATTCATCGAGTCTCCTATGCGTATGCGAGAAGTTATGCACGAGTTCATGGCAAACCGTTCCATCTCTGAAGTCGCCCATGATGCCGGCGTGAACGAAACCGTCGTGCAGAAGCTTATCGATGATGGCATGGCCCCATATCCAGACACCAGGCGAGTAATGAAAGCCTTAAATATTCATGCGACAGCTTTGCCGGCGGAATGCGTGACAGCTTGAAGAGGGGCGACAGACTTAATGTCTGGATGAACGGCCGGCATGTTGGCGTATTCGCGGCGCTCAAGAATGGCGTCGGCTTCGAATATGATCCGGATGCGCCGCGAATCAGCTTCAGCCTGCCGAAAGACGGCAGCTGGAGAAAGGACGCTCCGGAAAATTTCCTGCTCAACCTGTTTCCTGAATCCGGTGCGGCAAAATATGCCATGATGCAGTCCATTGGAGCGAAATCCCAGGAACCATTTGATTTGCTCGACAATGTGGACTCCGCTGGCGCCCTAGTATTCTCCCGTAGCGACGAACAACCGTCGCTATCCTCCACCGTTTTGCTGTGAGGGTGCCCCCGCCTTTAGGCGCGGGGAGGAATCACAGCTTTCTTTTTTCCATATTACGCGTAATGTGGTATTATTAGAAATATGAGCCAGAAAGTCGTGTTGGAACGTGTGACGTTGGACGGTGCCAAACCGTTCATCGGTTATACCGACCAGCATGACCCATGTTCCGAAAAGCTTTACGCGAATACCGGCAGTCAGGCAATGGAATGGCTTTGTGACGCTTGGCGTTACCGGTTCAACCAGTTAAGGTCGAACCGTTGCAAATACGGTAAGGACAAGACTCTCATCCCCATTGGCGGCACGCCCGACACTCGTAGCGTCAGCCAGTCCCGAAGCGAATGTTCTTGGCTGGCGGCGGTGCCGTCCCTCATATTGGAATCACCGACACGAATCGAACGGGTCGAATGGTTCACCGCCGTGCAACGACGCAAGACCCTGCTGAGCAAACGGTTGAAGCCGGGACGAATGCCCCGGTTCAAATCGTACAAGCGTGACGGGCAGCGTTTCGTCTGCTGGCACAACGGGGGACGCAACGCCGTATACCGGCAGGTCAACCGCAACCACGGCATCATAACCATCACCGGACAGAATCCCAAGGGCATGTCGTTGCCGGGCGAACCGTTACGCTACCGCATCCTCCTGCACGTGCGAGTCAGCCAGCCGATACGCGAATACACGGCCATCCAAGTGGATTGGACGAACCGCATCGTCGTGTTCAACAACACCCCAACGCCCGTCAAGCATGAGCCGACCGGCAGGGCGGTCGGCATCGACCGTGGATGCGTGCACGCCGCCGCCGACTCCGACGGACGGTTCATGGATCTGCCGAAAGACAGGTTGAAGGCCATCGACCGTGAAATCAGGAAACGGCAGAAGGCCCAAGCCCGCAGGGCCGGGAACGCGGGATACTCCAGTGAACGGGAGTATGTGGCCAGTGGCAAGATCAGCCGCGCGTATCGGAGAACACGGCTGGAAATCGGGAGACTGCACGCGAAATCCAAGCGCATACTGGACGACGTGTACCAGAAGTACACGACCCGGCTCGTACGCGAGAACGACCTGATTGTGTTGGAGAACCTACGGTTGGCGAACATGAGCCGCCGCAACAAGCCTGTTCCCGACCCGTTGCATGAAGGCAGATACCTGCCCAACGGGCAGGACGCGAAACGCGGACTCAACCGGAGCCTGAGACAGGCGAGCATGGGACGACTCGCGTCCATGCTCGCCTACAAGACCAAACTCGTCGAAGGCGTGGGCATGATACTCGTCAACCCCGCCTACACGAGCCAGACATGCAGCCGATGCGGGCATGTGGACAAGAAGAACCGCGAGAGCCAAGCGGTCTTCGTCTGCAAGAAATGCTCGTACACGGCGAACGCCGACGTGAACGCCGCCCGGAACATCCTCGAACGGGGATTGGACACGCTCGCCGTCACGTCGGAAAACCTGTGGGGCGCGGACGGCACCCCGGTCGAACAGGGACATAAGACCAACGGAAACGCTGCACGCGAATCCGTGGCGGTCTCTTAGAGACCAGAACCTCTCCTACCGCAAAACGATAGGAGGAATCCCCCGGTTTAAACCGTGGGGAGGACGTCAACCTACGGAAGATGGATCCGTCCGGCAGACTGGGGGAGGAGTGGCTACGTCGTCTGGCCTTCAACGTGGCTGTCGATAACTGCGATGCGCATGCGCGCAACTATTCAGTCATGCCTACTTCGCCGGATGGTGAGTCCTGGAAACTAAGCCCAGCATACGATGTGATGACCACGACTGTGTGGCCGGGGTTGACGGACAAGCTCGCGATGCCATTCTCAGGAGCGGAGCATACTAGTGAAGTGACGCCGGACCATTATGCGAGGTTGGCCGATTATTGTGGATTCGATCCTGATGTCGCACGAGACGAGGCTATCCGCATCAGCGACTTGGTACGGTTAAATGCGCGTACTGCCTATATGGATCTGGAGCCGGAACTACGAGACAAATTGCTAGACAAGATTCGTGTCGCGAACAGTGACATGCCAAGCCCGCAACGCTTCATCCTGCCCGACAACGGCATGGTGCATGTCGTCTCCCACGATCGCGATGGGCATCCGGTGCATGACTATTGGCGGCGCAAACCATCCAGATAGGACAATGCGGCCACTGCTGGTGTTGATTTGCTTGTCGGTGAATTCTGTCACAGAATAAGGTCAGGCAAACGAAGCAATGCAACTGCATATAACAGAACGCTGAGCATGGATTGGAGGTGGTCGCAATGCTTACCTTGCTGGCAATGATTGGACTTTTTCTTCTCGTTCTTGGATTGGTGATAGTCCTGTTGATGGGAATGTTCTTCAGCAGCGACATGGGCGGCATATTCGTGAACGTGTTCAACTATGCGACTTCCACTGGGATCGCTGATCTGGTGACCGTTGGGGTCATGCTCATCATCCTGTTTGCGGCTTTCGCGGTACAAGCCGTTATCTGGTTCTTCGTCACCGAGAGGATGTTGGATTCTGCGCTCCCGCTGATCGTCCAAATGATCATCGAACTGATTGTTTTCATCCCGATTCCTACGTTCTTCTTCATGGCTTGGGGCTTGGAGTATCGTTGGGCTGGTGTCCTATGTGTTCTTATCTTCGCATTGCCGGCCGTGTACGACCTGGGTTCGAACGTGTACATCAAACTTGAGGAGATCAAGGAAAACAAGAACTCGAAGGTTGATTGATCCTTCGCCCGAAAAACCTTTCTCTCAGTGGACAGAATGCCTCCGATTCGGATAATCGGAGGCATTCGCTTTCCTGGGAAGGATACGCTGGAACCACACGTTTTTTTGGATTAGGAGTCGAGGATGCACGGAACATTCAGCAGGCCTATGAAAATACTCGCCAGTGTTATTACAGTGGCGGTTCTCGTCGCTGGCATCCTGGCTTGGAGTACGTGGCGTAAAAAAGTCACTGCCGCGGAACACCAGCAGGCGCAAGCCCAACAGTTGAAAAAACAGCAGTCGGAGGAACGCAAGAAAGCCGCTGAGGCTGCCGCAAATCAGCTGACCGATGAGGAGAAACAACAGTACACGGATCTCGCCATCAAATTCGAACAGGCAGCCCGCAACTGGGGGAGTGACCCCACAATCAATTTGGACTCACTCAGCCAACATGATGCTCAACAGGTAATCGACCAGTTGCGGACACCGGACATCGGAAGCAATCCTCTACCCGCTCTGAGCGCTATCCCCGCGGATAAGAACGATGGGCCTGATGCCGTCAGCTATCCATGCGAAGAGGAATATGAAAACGCTTGTAAAGCGTATCCGACAATGAAAGCATGGTGGAACAGTGAGGCGTTGGCGACCGGCAGCCGGTGGACGGACGGACCTCACGTGACGGTCAACGAAGACCGAACGGTCACGGTCACAGGAAAGGTCGAATCCATACTTTTGCAGGACGGTGATTCCTTTAACAATGGGAGCATCTGGGCATTGACTCCAGCTTGGAGAGACTACGACATCAACGATGAACTCACCATCGCAAACGGGAAAATCAGCGGCATGAACATCAACGGCGACAACCCTTGGTGGATTAATCCTTGGCTGACACGCTGGGACAATAACATGGCCGACGATTTGAGCGAGGGGACCAGAATAGCCATCCCAGTGAAAGGCGACCCCGAGATGGGCCTCGCCCATTCCAGCATGACGCCCATCCTTAAGGGACCTGTCACGCAGTCGGACTTGGATGGCAAGGTTGACTGGCATCTTTGGGATAGCATTCCCATGGCATCGGTTGGGGGAGGCTGCCAGAATCCGGGATACTGCGGCTAGTTCTTCCAGCTTTTCTTCCGGAAGAACACGTTGCCGGCACCATCGAACTGCTTTTGCGTGAGCCAGCGACTGTTGTACCCCTCCCATGGGCCGCTTCCGTCCGTGCCGTAGTTTCCCTCGCTGATTCGGATTCTCCATCCGTTTGCGTCCTGCTTGACTTCTTCGACCACGGCGATATGCCCGGAGATCATATCACCTCCCAAAGCACCGCCGAACTGACTGACGCCATCCCCCGGGTGTGGACTGGAATCGACTGTGTATGCAGGGTCGGAGGCGAGATGCACATGGACGTCACCACCCACGGGGGTGTTCCAGTTTGCCACGTCATGATGGTGAATCACCCATAGTCTGACAAGTGCATACCAGTAGCACTGGTAATGTCCGCCGCTGGCGAAGGAAGTGAATGGCCCGTAGTCCCCGTCGTGACACACTTTTGCATCCGTATCGCACAGCCAGCCAAAATTACGGGTTTTGCCTATAGGAGCCCCGCCCACAGAACCTACGACGGCACTGCCTCCATCACCATCGTCGTCGGATGAGCAGGAAGCTTGAACGACATTGTCGGAACCACGGGAATCGTCGCTTGCCTTCCCAGTGAACTCGATCGCACTAATCTCCGGTGAATCATAGTAGGAGCGCGCATATTTCTTACGTTCCTCTTCATGCCGATCGTTCCACGCTCCGCGCCCATACCCGGCAAGCCATGCGATTGAGGCGTCCTCCGGATTATCCGCATGCAGCCACCATTTGTGCAGGTCATGGTCGGTGACGTTGTACCCTTCGGCCTCGATGTTATCCAGATAGAAGTTGTTCCAATCGGATTCGGACGTGTCAACCAGCATTTTTATCTGCACGTCGGCATCAGAGTCTTTGCCAGACACGTTATGCTGATCCATCCATGCTTGGATTTTGCTGCGCGGTGTCCACTGATTCAGACCGAAGCCACGCAATGCGGGATTGGTCTCTCCTATCTGCTCCTGTTCCGGATTCATCCCAGATTCGAATTGGATCACACCAAGAGCGCCTGCCGTGCTGGCTTTCGAATACCCGGCTTTGGCGAATGCCTCGGCTATGGCCACCGCGACCTTGTTGGGGGCTATCGATGTGGTCCCGGTTGTCGAATCATCATCTGATGAGGTGCCGCAATCATATTCTGCGGCTGATAATGACTTTCCGACGTTGCTGGTAAGGGCCGCGACACTGCCGGAAATGGCACTCACCACGTTCATGACGATAAGACCGTTCAACCCCACCAGCAATGCGGCTCCCGCAGCCATGAGTTTTGTACTGGTTTTCAAAGGATGACCCCCTTACGGAAGGCAAAAGTCGGTAAAAATTTACCGTTCTTGGAATGGTCGGAATTCCACGTCGACGAACACGTTGTAATCGTCTTGGAGAAGATTCGCGGCATGTTTCCCTGCTTCGATGATCTCACCTGAAGAACGATTCTCATCCCATGATTCAAACAAGGCCCTCAAAGCGTTGGTTTCCTCATTGGGATTCTTCAACGCGAATCCCAAAAGCCGTGCGGTGTTCAGATCCTTCAACAGCGGAGCCGCTTCGGAAGCCCAATCGGATGCCGCATCCCAGAGCTCGTCTGCTACGGAGAGGGGATATTCGACATCATATGCAAGCACATCACCGTCTACATCCTCATGCAGGATGCCCGCTGAAGTATATGCGGCGATGATGGTGAGCATATACACGCTTATGTCGCTTCCATCCCAGGCGTGATTCAGTGGAGGATTCAGCAACGGATACTTGAGCACGTCATGATTCGCGAATAGCTCATTCTCGTGAAGCAGGAATACGGGGAGGCTGATCACGGGGGAGTACAGGATACGGTTTTCCACTCCTCCGTATGGGTCTCCGTCAGGTACCGCATACACTTTGGATGCGGTATCGCTGAGACGTTGGATGTATCTGCTGGGGCGTTCCAATAGGAGAGGACGTCCGCTACCGAAACCAGGGAACAGCAATGGTTTCAACTGCTGCTGTTCCTCCGGCTCCGGGGTCAAAGGGGTAACGGCAGATGATTTCTCCGACTTGTCGGAAGCCGGTGTGGAAAATGAGTCATCGAATATGTCTTTGTATCCCATAAGGGGTCACTGCTCCTTGTTCTTTCGTTGTTCTCGTGCGATCTTGTCCGTGGCGGTGGTGCTGATTTCCTTCAACAATGCCGGAGGAATCACGATTTCCACTGGAATAGGCTGCTTGGACCCGTCCTTGAAATAGGCGACGGCTCCGCGAACGGTCTTCCCCGTCGACGCGCTTACCAGACGCTTCAGACTGTTCGGGTTCGGCTGACCGTTGTCCAAAGTATCATCGGCTCCCATGCGCTGCAAGATCCGACCATTGGGGTCTTCGATGCCTAGGAGTCGTTCCGCTGATTTGGCCGGACTGACCGTGCCATTGGCTTCCTCCGGGTTGTCCAACGCCAGAAGGAGGGCGCGGCTGATGCCGCCGGTCAAGTCGGCATCGATGAACTCCTGCACTTTCTGACTGATGATGACAGGCGTGAATCGTTGCGAACGGGCCATACGCACCCATTGTTCGAAGGTTCGGGAAGCTCCCTTGTCCTTGCCCATGAACACCCATGCCTCATCGACACCTACCATGCCATCGCGGCCTCGAACGGCGGTGCCGGCTCCCATGACGACCATTCGCAACGTCCACTGGCGGATGCGAGCGGTCATGGAATCATCTTGGCCTTCGGGGATGAGTGAACGGTCTCCGGCATTGATGAGGGTCAGGTTTTGGCTGATCGTCAACGGCTTGGTGTCATTATCGGTGCCGAAGATAAGACGTAGTCCCTGGTTCGCCTTCAGGTTCATGCTGATTGTCGAAAACACCTCGAGGGTGTTGGAAGGCAACCCAATGGACTCCGCCGTGTTCCCCGCTTTGATGGTCTTCGCAACAGCTTGGGCGGCGACAAGCAGAGCCCGGCCTACGCAACGCGCCCCGTGTTTGACGCCGTAATCCAGCATGGCTGTCATGGCGGATTCCATCTTTGTGTCACCGCCAAGAATGATCGTCATCATCAGGACGGCGATTTCCTTGGCCTCCTCCACATTCGGAATCACGTTGAACGGGTCGAACGTGCCGTTAGCCACATCGGAATCCAACCGGATGACCGTACCACCCTGCGAACGGGTCGCATCCTCCAAATCATTACCGGCCTTCGGATTAATGTAAATGCACGGGGTCTTGCCTTTACCGTCACGCGCGTCAATCTTCGACCATTGCAGAAACAGGCTGAACGCCGCCATCGTATTATGGGTCGGCACGTAATCAGCGATGAGGAACGAATGGTCAGGGCTTCCAACGGTCAGACAACGATGAGGCGCGTTGGATATCTTCCTGATGTCTTTGACGTATAGCCATTGCTGGGTTTGTCTCAACGTCGTAGGGATTAAAGCCGCTTTGCGTTGCAAAGAGAATACCGGCAGATCCGTCGTGAAGGTGATGCGATAACGATCCTGAGCCTCGTGACGCACACCATCAGCCGTGTATCCTGCTTTGTTGAGATGGGGTTCGTGAACGACGATTCCCAGAGATCTTAGCAGGCGCACCATTCCTCGGACAATCGGCAGATGATCGGCGGACTGGGTGAACTCTATATTCCCATTTGAGGAGATGGTCCCATCCTGATCCAGCAACCCCTGCACGAGGGAGAGTCTTTGCTCGATGCTCGCCGAGAAGTAGATCTCAGGAATGCGTTTTTCGCGGAGTATCCCCATATCGCGAAGAATGGAGACAAGCCCCTTCACATTCACGACCATCGGCGTATTGATGCTTCCTAGAGAAAATCCCGCAGAGGTGAGACAGGACTTCACATGCTGCAAATCACCATTCCTGTTATCTGAAGCGATGATTCCAGTGCCGATACTACCGTCGGCTAACCAAGCCCCTAAAACCCATGGGTCAAGTGGCAGGTCGGCTTGCGGGTTGGTAACAGGCATCGCGGCTCGGATTGCCCATTGCGCACGATTGCCTGAATCCTTTAGACCAGACGCAAGCATGTCTCGCGTAGTCACAACCTGTTCACAATATCCAAGGGAATTGGTCTCGTTGAAGGCCCCCTCATAACGAAGCATCATGCGTTGCCCTATGGCTCTGCATGCTTCTCGAACGTTGTATACAGATACCGAATCATGACGCATTCTGTCGGAGTGAATTCGTTCTTCCGTATCCCACTCACTGATTGGATTGAGCGTTTTTATGACAGATTCGATAGAGGAACGGCTTGGTGAACGATTCTCGAGCATCTTCTGTATGTCAGTGATGCTGATGCCCTTCGGATAGTTATCTTCCAAATGCTTTCTTAGGACATCCGCACGCTCCCTGGCGAGATCGTTCCATCTTTTCGCATGCTGCGCCACGTCATCATAATGTGCAATCAAAGCCCGAAGAGCTTCCTGCATGTTATAGCGCCTACAGTTCTGCCGAGTCTTAAAAGGTTTTTTTGTATCCGCTATCGCGCGGTCTCGCTGTTCTTGATGAGATTCAACTCCCATAAATCGCAGCGCTGCGGCAATGGTCCTGGCATTGCTCTCTCCGCTCCACCAACGACTCGTTACTGGATGGACAAACTCTGCAAGCTCGTTCACGCTCATGGTTGATTGGGCCGGTAGCGCATCAGACATCCGACATAGCTCATCGTATGTCTCCGACAGCATGTTCTTACGCTGTTGGGATTTCAAATGTTTTGGTTTTCTGAATTTGTTTCGATCTTTGAAATCGGAGACGATCCACTGGTGGTTCCCGCTGGCTTTTATCGTTTGACCGTCACTGAGGGTGACTTCGTAAAGATCTTCCGTGTGAATCGGATGAAGCTTGAGGAGTGGATAAGGTTTTCCGTCCCGCCCGTAGACGAGGTCTCCCTCATGCAAATCGCTGATCTTAGCCATTTTTCCATGGGGGAAGCTAGCCTGAGGGGGAACCGGAATTGTGGAGGAAATGTGAACGGCCTTCCCGCTTCCTGTATCTCCGATAATAGCCAAAATTGGACGCCTGTCCTTGTCCTGCACGGTTGTTGTCCCGATATACACCGGTTGCCTGTTGGCTTCGGACAATCCGACAAGAGCTCCGTCCCTGTCGCCTGCTTTGGCGAAACTGCTCACGCCTCCTCCCGCGACGCATGTTGCGGCCCAGTGGATCTCATAGGGGGTCATGCGTACGTTCGAACAGGCCTGCATGCTTTTGAACGCCATCAACTGTTCGCTAGCCGTCGTCAGATTGACGAACTCGATGTTGGGGATACACCCCAAAGCGTCGATGGCCATCTGCTCGTTGCCCGCCACGCAGGTGGCGACGCTCAGATCAATGATGCTGGGCGGCATGTCCGGAGTATTGTAGATTGCCTTCTTATAATCCAAACGCTCCTTGATTTCGGTCATATCACCGGGGGCTTCATGGCCTTTCTCGTACCGTTCCTTAATGCTTTCGTCGATGGTGCGGCTGTTGCGTCGAATCTGGTCGGCGGTGACTTTCGCCGGTTCGACTTTGCCTCGGATGCTTGTGGCGACCGCATTGGCTCCGCCGGCTCGTCCGACTTCCATGAGTCTAGCAATCCACAGGTTGTTTGGATCCGTGATGCTGCTTTGGTTGAAATCCGCCGTGCGTGCGAAGCAGATGCTGGCCGGGTATTCTTCGTCGATATTCCACTCGGTGCAGTCCACGCCATTGTCGTACAGGTTTTTGGCGTGGGCGCAGGTCGCGTTATCCGGGAAGAAATGCACGTGTGCGTTCTCCGCCAGGATAGGCAGGGCCGACGAGTTGGCGCGCCCCACCCACCATGATTCCATCATGGCGACCAGCTGTTCGCGTTCCTGCTCATCCATGATGGTGAATGGTTCCAGCCCGGCGTTGAGCATGATTCGTTCGATATTATGCGCGTCTGGCAGATACTCTTCGAACATTGGGCATCCGTTTGCCACCGAATAGCACATGCGGTCGTACCATGTCAGGGCGCGTTGCAGCATGCCGGGCTTGCGATTGTTGCTATGATCCCCGACCAGTTTCAAAGGAACGCCGATGACCGCGAACTGCTTGCATACCTTCTGGCTACGGTAGTACTGCGCCTGGTATCGTCCGAGGTCGGTGTCCCTCATGCTGGCCGGCGGACTGTATCGGACGGGCATGGATCCGGTGAGTAGATGGAATTCGCGATATTCGCTTTGAAGCATGTAACGGTAGCGCATACCGGCAACCGTGACCTGATTGGCGAGGCCGTCGAAGAACGCCATCAGCTGTTGCGCGGCATCGTTGCGTTTCCGGTCGTTGGCTCCATCCAGCAATGCAGTGCTCCAGGGGATGCGCGCGTACAGCCATACGGTGCGATCCGGCGTGGCAGAACGGAGCAGCCCGTATTCGCTGGCCGGGCTTATAAAGCTTTCTGGACGGTAGAAGTTTCCTCGTGGCATATATTCCACGATAGATTTTGATGTTGTTATTAACCGATATTCTATTGAAAATACCCGTTTTTCGGTTGGTGGCGATATCCAAAAAAAATATCCCGACCGCAATGGTCGGGAGATTAGGAAAGGTTGCCGGTTAGTCGTCCACGCCGACGCAGTCCTGGTTGACTAGTTCACGCACGTGATCGACGGCCCGCTGCAGTTCCGGTGTCATGTCGAAGTCATCGGTACGGTAGAAGGCCGAGTTGCCGTTGGATTTACGACTGGCGCTGACCGCGACGTTGGTCACCGTCATCTTGCCCTTGTCGTCACGGTCCAAGTGGACGAACAGGGTCCTTGCGGTCAGCTCGCGACGTCCCCCCGCATATTTCAGTGTCCCTTGGACGGTGATGTTTGGTTCCAACTGATATGCCACGTCTGCCGTGTATCGGATGCTTGGGATGCTGGATATGATTTTCGACATGATTAACCCTCGTTTCGGGTGATGTACATGCAATTCATGTGAGTGGTTTTCAGGATTTCGCGCAGAGGGGTTTCTTTGACGACGCCTCCGCCCTTATATGCTTGGATGCTGTAATCGTCGATGGGGAACTTGGTTTTTATTTTCGATACGTGCTCGAGTTTCACCCAGCACCGCGCTTCGGGGATGGTGAGGCTTGGCGGCGCTGTGAACCCGTCATAGTCATTCATGCCGTAAGCGTAGTATGCGCCTGAATCATGAATGTCGGCCTCAATGTAAGTGTCATCCGTCATCCATAAGAACGCTTTTTTACATGTGTTGACGGTCAAATCGGACACGTTGAACTTGAGAGGGAACAGCACTTTCCCGTCGGATTTCTCGGCATGCTCCTCTATGTAATCCAGAATGGTTTTATCCAGATCCCAGTTATACCGGCAGGTGATTCCGTCGGCGAGTTTGACCGATTGCCGTCCTGGATAGGATGACTGTTTCTTGTAGCGCACGAAGAGCGCTCGTCGATCGTATAGTGTTGCCATAAGTCTTCCTTTTATGCAGATGTTTTCAGTATAACAGCCACGACAGAGGTTAAATAGGGCGGATTATGAACGTGGCTGCATTTGTTTCCATCTCATCCGCCAGCGATATCTTTTTGGCGTTGTAGCCCAATCTCTCGAACTTGTCCGGATCGAAATCTCCCAATTGCTGCACATTGTCCAACGCCAACCAGTAGTTGGCAGGCGTTCTTCCCCATGGGAATGGTGCCTGATAGTGGGATTTCGGATTCCAGGTTTTTGGATTGTATGCCTCTCCGAAATTGGTCACCGTTCCAACGAGTTTGATTGTGCTTTGGGGTGACCAGAGCAGCAAATAATGAAAACCGATTTTGTTTCGCAATGATTTAAAGTTGCCGACGAACAGCAGTCTTCCCTCGTGCTCGGCGGCATGACGGAGGAATTCCTCGATGGTGGTTTGCGGGCTAAAATAGGAGATTCGCCCTCGTGGGGCGTGGCCTATTCGTAGCATCAAGGTAAGTCCGTCTATCTTGAAGGGTTCAGTCTGCGATGTCATGGAACAATCTTATCACATGCGGATATATTCAGTATGTCAGGTAAGTGTCTTCAGCTCGTACACAACCAATTCAGGCGCCTCACGAACCCGACCGAAAAGCTCATGACCACGCTTCGACCTCTCGATCGCACGCATCACCACCTCCGGAGCGGAACGGATATCCAATCGAGCTTTCCCGACCCTATCCGCCCACAAATTCTGTATCACCGTCAACTCGACACGATTAACACTGCGAATCTGCAAAGACTGCCGCTCGACCCGATGCAATCGTACATATTCAGCGGCCACATCAGCCAACCCGACACCCAACTAATTCTTCCTTTCTCGACGAAACGCATATACCAAAGAGGGGACCATGGACACGGCCGCAAAAACAAGCGAAGACACCGCCAGTACAAGCCTCCACATCAAAGGCACCCCAACCGCAAGCCAGGAAACCAACTGCATCCCCAACAACCAGAACACCGCGAAAACCAGCATTCCCAGCACGAGCGCCCAGCTCAAACGTCGTTCCTTCCGACGCTTTCTCGCTATTTCGCGCCGCGACGGTTCGACGGTACTGCCACTGATTCGAGCCGGTTCCAGAATGATCGTCGTAGTCGCCCCGATGGTTTCGCCGGCGCTGTTTTCTTCACTCACTCGGGCTCCTTTTCTGGATTCTGGATTCTTTTCTGACGTTCGCATTCATGTCTCAACGGCGGATACGTGTCGGCTATGGCGTTCAATGTCGCCGTCCGAAGCTCGGCATACCTCTCCTGATCCAAGTCATGGCGCTGCTGGTCGTAATCGGTCAACGCATGCCGGGCATAATTGACCATCCAGCGTTCCAAGACGAATGGATTTGGCTCCTTACCGGCATCCCTGACCATGTTTCTGCGACGTAGCTCGTAATGGTGGAGCTTTGCCGCGTCTCGCAGGTTACCGTAGGGGATGAGTCGCACGTGTACTGTTAGTTTTTCGCACACTTCAAGGTCATGCCTTTCTGCTCTGGTGTTATGTGGATATATTCAGTTTAACAAGCAAAATATCAGGAAAGAATAGAATCCAGTATGCCCGGGATTAGGCTCCGAGGAAATACTCCTTGCACATAATCTGGTACAAGGCTTGCTCTTGCATTGCGTCGGAAAGAGCTCGATGCTGTTCCACGTCTGCCACGTGATAGCGTTTGATCAGATCCGCGACCTTGTGATGGCGAATTTCCGGATGGATGTCACGGCTCATTTCCAAGGTATCCAGGAATGGGTGGTCGAACAGGGGACGATTCGGCCAGGTTTCCGCCGTGGCCCAGTCGAGGAATTTCAAATCGAACGTCGCATTGTGTGCGAGGAAGGGCGTTTTGAATCCCAGCCACCGTTCGAACTCTTTCATCGCATGCTTGACAGTCGGTTTGCCGCTTACGTCGTAAGTGGTGATTCCCGTCAATTGCGTGATGTGTGGCGGGACGATCATTTGCGGGTTGATGAGTTGGCTGTAGGTGTCGACGATTCGTCCGTTCTTGACTTTCACGGCACCGATTTCGATGAGTTTCGCGCCATCTTCCGGGTTGAGGCCGGTGGTTTCGGTGTCGAGCACGATGTAGTCGAGCAATGGCGCCTCCAGCGGCGGGATGCGTCGTGGATCGTCGCTTCGGTATTTGTCCCAGTAGCTCATTGGGTGTTCCTGTGTTCTCTAAGATTATGTGGACATATTCAGTATAGCAGACAAATCGATGTCAGGCAGGAACCTTCCGACCGCGACCGTCGCCAAACAACGTGAAAAGCAGACTCGCGCGATTCGGGCCAACCTGTTTGTCGGACAACACGCATTCCATGCAAACCGGACCATACATGCTCGGCACCAAACCCATCGTGCTTCCGCAAAGAAAGCATCCAGCGGGCTTGGTCAACACATCATCATTCAGCTCGACAATCAATTGTCCTGACCTTTCAACGATTCCTTAATCCGTTTCTCCTCTTCGTCCGCAGCCTGATTTGCAGTTGTTGTGTTTGCGGTCGAATGCGGCTATAATTTATTTTACATATTATGATTGGAGGTGTTTGGTATGCGCACGTATCTTCGGAGGGCCGAGGCGGCGAACCGTCTGCACATATCGACCACCACGTTCAAAACGCTCGTAGCCGAGGGGAAAATCAAATACGAGCTGTCGCCCGGCGGGCAGAAGGTGTATGACCCGAAGGAAATCGACCGTTTCGCCGCCCGCGTTCAGGGTAGGGAGCCGGCGGAAGGCGTTCTCGTGTTCTACGTGCGGGACAGCGAGGGCAACACGACGCGAATGAGAAATCAGGAGGAGCGGCTAGAGAAGGCGTATGGCGCTCCGTCAAAAGTGTACCGCGACCGCGCCTCCGGATTGAATGAGAACCGCAAGGGACTGGCACGACTGCTCGACGACGCGGAGGAGGGACGTTTTGACCGGGTGGCCGTCACCGCCAAAGACAGGCTGAGCAGGTTCGGCGCATCTTATCTGCAACGGCATCTCGCGTTCCTCGGCATCGACCTGATTGTGTTGGACGGGGAACGGGAGAAGGGGATGATGGACGAACTCATGGACGACTTCATGGCTTTGCTCGCCTCGTTCTCCGGACGGTTCTACAAGATGCGCAGCATCGAACATGAGAAACTGCTGCTCGACCGGGCGCGCGAAAGACTGGAGGAGCGTGGAGCATGAAAACCGGTGAAATCGCCTGCGCTGTTCCAGACCTGCACGACTACCGTCTATACGACCACAGGACAGGCGAACCGTTGGACCCGGTGGAGGCCGAAACGCTGCTCTGGCTGCACTTGGACCATTGCCGGCAATGCCAGAACCGGATGATTCACGACCCGAGGAACCGGAATCTCAAACGGGGCGGAAATGCTGGGAGAGGCAACGAATGGGCGAGGAAGAACGTCGCCTGCACAAGCCTGCCCTCCAAGTTCAGAAACCTCTCCCATCAGAACCGCGTCAATCAGACCGAGGCCGCCCGACTGCTCCTCGCATGGCGGGAACGCGAGGACATCGCCACCGCAATCGACGCCATTGGCTGGGAGAAGGCCACCTACGGGAACGTGCAGAAACGCTTGAGCCGGGACATCGACCGTGAACTGTTCACGAACGTGCTCAACAGCGGCGGTCATCCAAGCCTGCCCACCGTGGAGCGCACGCAGTTCCCCTACGCGTACTCGAACAACAACTCCTGCGGCATGTACGTCATCGACCAGCCCGCCGGGGTCATCCGATACGAGCGGATGGCCGTCTACGACAGGTTCGTGGACGTTGAGATATACGCGCCGCACATCATGCGCCTGCATCCGAACCTGACGAAGGTGTCCCGGCCCACGCTACGGTGGAACAGGGACTGCGTGACATGGGATGTCATCGTCTTCGAACCAAAACCCCGCAAAGAGGATGTGAACAAGGTGAGCCACGTCGTCGGCTTCGACCTGAACGCCGACTGGCATGGTGGCATCAGCGGGGCGCGACTCTCCTACAACGGGACGGTAAGCCGAGAACTCGTAGCCGGCATCGACACACGCCGCCAGCAAACCGTGTTGGAGGAGCTGTATGTCCAATACCAGCGGTGTTTGAAGAAGCTCGACCGGCTCATGCCATGGCAGCGGCCACACGACCCGGACGACCCGCAGCAAGTGGCAGCCCACCCCGAATGGCGGCGACTCTACGAACAGTCGCTCAACCTCCGGGATAAGATGTACCGCATCAAAACCCTGTTGGACTGGCGGTACGCGCACGACATCACCGACCATGCCAAACCCGGCGAACTCATCGCCGTGGAGAAACTTTCCCCGTTCGATGCGGCAGGACGCGTCGAGTTCCGGCACGGCAGCCAACTGGAAAAACTGGAACACGTCGCCTCCAAGACCGGACAGCGCGTGGTGCAGGTCAACCCGGCGCACACGTCCGCCACCTGCCCGTGGTGCGATACCGTCAACAAGGTCGGCAAAGCCAGACAATACCGGTGCGCAGGATGCAGACGTGACATCCCCCGCGACTACGGGTCTGGCGTCAACATCGCCAAACGCGGCGCACGCTATCTCGGACACAAAACCGTCCGACCTACCCCGCCGAAGGGACACGCCACACCCAAACGTCCACCGGTCAGACACAAACGACCGGACGAAAAAACACGAGAACTTCTCACACAGATAACGTCAGGAACCGGCAAGGGGCCGGAATCCTTATGGGCCAAGACCACTCCACTGGAATGGCACATCCCATCGACGGCGACTATCGAGAATACAAGGAACCGACTAGCCCTCGCAAACCAGCGAGACCGGGCAGCAACGGGGTTACGGCAGAAACCGCAACCACCCCATTCTCGATAACCCTTCTCGCTCAACTGTCGTACGGACGGAGGGCGTTTGTCCCGGATGGAATCAGGGGAATGAGAGTGGACGGCGCGCAACATCGCGGAGGCCATCTGCCGGTATTCGCATCTCAGCCAGACGGGAGTCTGCTGCCAGCAGCGGCCGACAGTCGCACTGTCCTCGACGAGATTCCACAGGCGCATTTGCTGGGCACGTAGCACCATAGCCGCGGTCTCCACTTGCGTGTCCTCGGGCTGCCAGTCTTTTCGGTTAGGCATCAGCCGTAATCCCGTCTCCGAAACCATGCAGGGCATGTATCAGATTCTTGACGGAAAATGATTCCGCCTCGCGGTTGACGATTCGACGATTCAATCCGAGAACTACGTCTTCGACCTGTCTGCGGACATAAGGCTCCAACGGGGGGGAGAGGGGGCGTTTTGCGGGTATCTGCAAGAAGGCCATAGTCTCTTTCCAGATCGGCAAGATTCATTCCATGCAATCGGATGCGACGGAGCAACGTGATCTCATCCGCATCCAGCAGACACGGCCAGGCTTCCGTTCCTGACTGGATATGACGTACTCCGTTCAGCAATCGTGCGGTCTCGGCCATGGATTTATTGCGTTTCGCGCTCTTCATGCCCGGCCAGTGCCGCAAAACGGACAGGTTCCCGCGAGCATCATCCAAAGCCGTCTTGACGACATTGCTGGTGGTCAACCGATGGGCGAAAGGCTCGATGGCGCGAATGAAGCCGGCGTCCAGCAGAAAGCATTCGGTTGGCAATGTCAACGATTCCAACAGGCTACGATGGCCGTCGAGCAGTCCGTCGATATAAGAAAGAGGTGTGAGGATTCTGATATCGAGATCACGCATGTTCTGAGTCGTTCGAGCTTCGCCGAGCAGTATCTCCCAAGGCTGCGGCATCGTGATGACGCAAAGCGAGGGCTTGTTGTCCTTCGCCGCTAAACCATGCGCGTAGTCTCCTTCTATCCATGCGGAAATGATGCGTTGCTGGGGGAATTGCTCCAGTGCTTTTTCGATGCTGTCGATGTTGTTCACGCCGTCAGTTCCATTCGCTTGGCAATTTCGTTGCGCCATGTCTGCACCAGCAGTCGGATATGCCATCCCGTACCGAGGTCGGCATTTTCCAAGTCGAATGGATCCCAATTTTTCGCAACGATACGAATGTCCCCTGATGTGCAATCATAGGAGTAGTCGATGGATGTGGTTCCGAGCTGAATTTTCGTTGTGCAGTAGGTTTCCGGGTTATCCACGAAGACTTGGACGACACTCCCGGGCAGTTTTGTGTCTGCCTTGTTTTGGACGATTCCGGTGTTGTTTGGGTTTGGGATTTTATATGTGGCTTCGTGGACGATGGAGATCAGTGCGGAGAGGAACCTCTGTTTTAGGGAGAGGTTGTCGCAGTAGGCGCACTTGGTGATGGGCTTGCCGGATCTTTCGAGTCGCAGGCTTCCGCATTTTTCACACTCGTATAGGGTGTAGGTCTTTCGTGCGTCTGTGACGTCTTGTATGGGTTGCATTTTCCTTTGGTTTTCTCTTTCAATCTTTTTATGTGGACATATTCAGTATAACATGTAAAATACAATATGGTTGTTATACTGAAGAAGTCCACATAAAAAGAGGAGGAGCGTTGACCAATCCGAAGAAAAACGGAGACCTGATGCTGCGGGTCCGGTATGACAGCGGAGCCGAACTCGCGGGTCCGGCTGTCATCACCGACGAGGGAGCCTTGCTTGTTTCGTTGGGCGGCGCCGCTTCCATGCTTGTGCAACGCGCGGATGGTAGTCTGCCGCCGCACATCACCTTCGTGGATATACGGCCTAGTCATGTGGGATACGGGCTGCCGCTGACCGACGACATGGCGTACATGGCGGTGACCGCCATGCTGCGTGATGCGGTGGGCCTGTCGTTGAACGAGGCCGCCGACCGGTACGAATCCTGGCTGAACCGGGTGAGGCGGGCCGCGATCGAGAAGTGGGTGGACTCCCTGTCCATGCGCGAATCGACCCAATTGCATGTGAAATACCTGGACCGTGACGGTGCGGGCCATCCGAAGGAAGAGGAGGACGCATGACGCTGATCGAGCATGAGGCGCGCGAATACTCCGATATGCGGTACATCATGCGCAAAGCCGAAATGAGCATCAAATGAGCGTAAGAGTGGAAACAACCTACTTGGCGACATGCGACTACCCGGACTGTCACATGACTTACGACTTCTGGGAGTTAACCGAGGAAGACGCAATCCTTGAAGTTATAGACAATGGAGAATGGCTATGCCTGTTCGCCGGTGACAATAAGCCGAGATTCTTCTGTCCCGCGCACTTGCGATACGTGCAAAACTCGCGGAATGTCTGGTCGAACGTATTTTACGATTCCAACAGTCCATACACGCAAACGACCTCGCACGCCTTGAACAGGTTCTACGAGGATATGAGCACACCGCAACCACTGCCAAAACTGCAATGCGATGACACCATACTCGCCGTTCTGCAAAACGAAAACTAGGAGTGAAACCATGACTACGAACGTGATTGATGCAATCCGCGAGAAAGAAGCTGATGCGCACGCAGAGCGGGAAGAGGCGTTTGCAGAGAGGAATCGGTTAAACCAAGCGTTTTTTGACGGGAAGCTTATCGCATACGCGGAAGTACTCAGGCTGCTCGGGGAAGACTTGGAGGAAAACGATGGCTACGAACGTAACTGAAAAAGACAAGACCCTGAACGACGTAATCGAATGGTGCGGGGAACAGGTGTCCGGAATCGAAAAAAAGATTCCCACGGCGTCGGACGCGGATTTCCTCAACGGCGAACGATGCGCACTGCTGGCCGTCGCGGCGTATTGCGGAATAGGCGTCTGTACGGGCATGCACCCGGAATGCGTGCACTGCACGGTCGCCCAACTGGAACGGGCGCAGGCGGAAGGCGTCGCCGACTCCGGACGGCGAGCCGGGCGACGCATACCGTCGGACGCACGCAAAGGGACGGAGGCCCGATGGCAAGAATCGAAAAAACATTCGATGACCGTGACTGGTTCATGATCGAATGCGACGACCCCAACTGCGAACAACGGTTCGACGACAGCCAATGGTATGCGGACGAGGACGATCTGCTGACCGACGCGAAGGACGAAGGCTGGCAAATCCCATACAAGGACGAGCATCCCGAATTGGAACGCGACATGCACTACTGTCCGGCGCACCGGCTGCCCGAATGCACGACCTGCACGAACATCATGATCGATCCGATCGGCTGGAAGGACGGGCAATGCCCCGAATGCATCAAGGAGGAGATCCCGATTGAACGGTCATGATTTCACGCTCGAACAGAACACCGAGGCGAGGATGATGCTGGCGGTCGCCCGCCGCGGGCTCGCCGCCGCCATCAACGACGCGGAGAACGGGATAGGCCATCTGTCCTGCGACGATCCGAAGATTATGGAACAGGTTCGCGCTCATTGGCGACGCCTGTACGACACGTACATGAACGCGGACGCGCTCCTCTCGGATCTGGAATCCTGCGCACGTCATCTCACGGATGGCGACAAGTGGGAGCCGAACCCGATCGCCGACGGCATGAAACCCATGGAGATGGCCAAAGGATGCGCCTGCTTCATCGCGGAGACCCCGGATGGGGGCCTCATCATCCCGTCGGAGCCGACGCCGGGCGAGAACACGGCGAAACGTCTCGCGAACACGCCGGATTCAATTTGTAAGCGCAACGCTTGTGTTCGGGCTGGCTGCCTTCGATTGTAGCTTGGCGATCTCCTCGTCCCATACCTCGTTGGGCGTTTTGTAGCCGAGGAGCTTCATCGGGGTGTCGTTGATCTCACCGACGATCGCGTCGAGCTCGTCCTGCGTGAGATCCTCGAAACTGGTTCCCTTGG
>ERZ827181.111-NODE-111-length-114925-cov-5.436624_pt1 | contig 114925 bp, 101 predicted proteins | sample MGYA00519778_ERZ827181 | MGnify/ENA primary metagenome ERZ827181 (study PRJEB31778, sample SAMEA3449273) | human gut metagenome | biome: human gut; feature: human-associated habitat; material: faeces | place: United Kingdom | collected 2010/2012 ...
GCCGTATCTCAGTCCCAATGTGGCCGTTCAACCTCTCAGTCCGGCTACTGATCGTCGACTTGGTGGGCCGTTACCCCACCAACTATCTAATCAGACGCGAGCCCATCTTTCAGCAATAAATCTTTGGCATCTCGATCATGCGGTCAAAATGCATTATGCGGTATTAGCAGTCGTTTCCAACTGTTGTCCCCCACTGAAAGGCAGGTTGCTCACGCGTTACTCACCCGTTCGCCACTAAGTCAGTCCCTTGCGGGGCCGACTCCGTTCGACTTGCATGTGTTAGGCACGCCGCCAGCGTTCGTCCTGAGCCAGGATCAAACTCTTGTTAAAAATTCTTACCAGATCCCTCTGGTCTTTAACTTTGTTTCTTCCTTGGCTCTTCCTTTACTTTCGCTAGGCTTTTTCGCTCTTTTCTTCTCATTCACTATGTAGTTTTCTAGGTGCTCCGCCGCGCTTCTCGGTTACCCCGTTCCTCACGGCGCTTGTCTATATTACCAAGACGGCCAAACAAAGTCAAGCATAAATTTTCAAAAATTTATAATTTTTTCAAAATATGGATAACTTGCCTGTTATCCATGGGTTATCCACACAAAAACGATGCTTTTTGTTTGTTTCTATGGATAACTTCGTCCAAGAGAAAAAGGAAAGCTCCCATTCGGGAGCTTTGGACTTATTCCTCAACCACGACAAACGCTTCCGGGCCTGCGCCACAAAGCTCGCATTCAAAATCTGCGGGCAGTTCGGTTTGGCCCTCCGGCAATTCGTATACCCAATCACAGACGGTGCATCTCATTTTCATAACAGTCTCCTCCTTCTATTTACTAGGAACTACTCCTATTATAGTGCTTTCCATACGAGGTGCAAGCTTTTTAGGTTGTTTTTTCAAATTTTTCTCCGCAATTTTTACAGGTAACCAAGATCTTGCCCTTTCCCTTGGGGGCACGCATTTCTTGATTGCATTTGGGACAATGAAAATAAACGTGCTCTGTATCGTTTTTCTGCTGGCGTTTCTTTTCCTTTTGCGCTTTTTTTGCTTCTTTTGCCTTGGCACGCTGCGCTTTTGCTTCGGATTTGTTTTCTTTGCCCAGATGGCTCTCGCCGGGGCGGCTTGCGTACTGCGGTTTCACTGTACGTACCTTTTGCGCCTTTTTTGCCTGGGAACGCATCTTCATACGATCCCAAAAACCGCGAAAGCGATCGTTTTCACGATTCCGTGCGTTGGGGTCTGTGGAAAAGCAGCGCACCAACGCAATGGCAATACAGCCGCCGGCCAGCAGCAGTGTGAAGGTGGAGCGCAGGAAAAACAGAACCAACGCGATGCATAAAAGAAAAATATTCAAAGAATCAAACCATAACTTGCGTCTCAATCGGGACTTCTCCTTCCTCTATGCACCACATCGTACAGCGAACCAAAGGGCCTTGTCAATTCTTTCCAGCATAACATGTAAGAAAGTCAAAATTAGGATGCCCCATTGCCATAATTGTATACCATCGCTATTCAAAAAGAGTCATGGTCTGTCCGCGTTGGTGTACGGGGAAGAAATGGTGATGTGCATAGGGGGCAAACGCATTTGCCTTGGCATAGTGTTCGCCAAAATGCATCGGGATAAAATGATCCACCTCGATGGCGTCGATAAATTGCTGTGCGCCGCGCATATAATCTTTACCCAAGCGGGGATCGATGGGGAACATAGCGGCATCAAAATGTGGATAAGCAGCGGCAAGCAGGGAAAGCTCCTGCAAAAAGGCCTTCTCGTACCCAACGGCTTCTTCGCAGGATACCTCTTCGTTCCAGTGCCAATTGTTGAGATCTCCGGCATGAAACAGCTTCTTTTTCTCTATGCACATGGCAAAGGAGATGCCTATATCCGTAGATCCGAATGCGGCGGCATGCAGGCATTCATCGCTGTAGGTGTGCCCGGGCTTTAGATAAATGGCATCCTGAGAGCGTGCCAAACCGGATTCTAGAATATCCTGGGAAAATAGATAGACAATATCTGGACGCCTTTCCCGCCAGGAGAGGATGATGGGGTTGAAATGGTCGGCATGGCCGTGGGTACACAGCACATAAAACCGGCCAGGGCGGGATAAAAGATCCTCATCCACAACACCATGAGACAAACAGCGATTCCCAATACAGGAATCGCTGTAATAATCCACAACAATGGTTGCCTTTTCCAGCAAAAGGGCAAATCCACTATGCGCCAGGTACACGATCTTAAGCAACAATGTCACCGCCATAGCTAATGATGGAGGCATCATAGACGCCGGGAATTTCCAAAAAGCGCTCGACAACTTGCAGATCGGACTCGCGCAGACGAATTTCCAAGGTCATCTCTACGCCGGCAGAGCCCACCGTTTTGCTTTTTAACTGGCTCTCGGGCAGGCGTTTGAGCAGACCATAGACATTGTTGGTGGCGTTTTCATTGAAACGAAGCACCAAGAGATAAGGCATCGTGCTGCGGAACCGCATCCCGGAAAGCAGCAGCATCAATACGCCGATGACAGCGGAGGCCAAGATCGCGGGCAGGAAGAACTTTGCGCCCAATGCGATGCCCACGGCAATGGACCAGAACATATATACGGTGTCGATAGGGTCCTTGACAGCGGTACGGAAACGCACGATGGACAAAGCACCGACCATACCAAGGGACAATGCCAGGTTGCTGGTGATTGGCAAAATGATAAAGGAAGTGATCATCGCCAGCATGACCAACGAAACCCCAAAATTTTTGGAGTACATAACGCCGCTGAAGGTTTTGCGATAGATGGCAAAAATATACATGCCGATCAAAAAAGCAAGCCCCAGTGTCAGCAAAATACGCACTACGCTGAGGTCGCCGAAGGAAAAGGCGTTTTGCAGCCCGGCAACCAGGTTACTGAAAAAATCTCCCATAATGTCCTCCTTTATACTCTAAAGGTCATATTTTCTGCAAATGGCATATTTGCTGATTGCGCTGCGCGCGGCTTCTATGCCATCAAAGGCCCGGCGGATATAACCGGGCAGAAATTCGTTGAATTTGATTTCCAGAACCATCATCCCCTTTTCCAACATGGGGACGGTAAACATCTGTTTATCAAATATATCGAAGCTTTGGCCTGCGCGCAGGTCCTTATCAAACGTGATGCGTACATCTTCGATGGGGTGCACATAGGCTTCCCGCACATAATCCACGACCTTGACTGGGTGCAGCCCCTTGTTTTTCATGGAAAAGTACACAGCCCCGGCAGGCAGCTTGTCCTTTTGTAGCAAAAACGAACATTCGCCTTCCATCAAAAGTTCAAACTCTTTACGGGTCAAGCCGCAGCTATGCTTGAGGATATATTGATCCTTTTTGATTTTGCGCTCCAGGCGGATGACGCTGTCTTCCATGTTGTAGATGCGCACCCGGAATTTTTCACGGCTGTCCTCGCCGGCGATTTTGGTGACAAGGTTGCTGTCCTCCCGGTCGTCAAAATACAGGGAACGGATGTGGTAATCGCCTGTTTCCTCCCGTGCATTTTCATCCAGAGACAGCAGGGCGGACAGCCGGTGGCGCAGCACATAATACGTTGCGGTATTGATGTAATATTTGAGCTCATGGCGGAATTTACCGGCCAAATCCCGTGCCTCCTTTTCTTAATTGCCTGTACTGGGCGGCTGCGTACCTACGCTGCCAAAACGACGCATCATTTCATCGTCCGACAGGCCGAAATATTGCTTCACATGGTATAAGCAATATTCATTGCGTACTTTGGCAAAGTTTTCCATCTTTGCAATCTGGCTGTTACGCCACGATTCCGCTGTGCCGTTATCCCAACGTTCACGGTCGCGTCCAATCTCGTCCTCGATCATTCCAGCGCATTCATCAATCTTGGCCAGAACGCGGTCGGTGGCAAAGGTATTTTCCATGTGGTAAGCAAATCGAGTCAGGAAAAGTTCCTTAAATTCATTGTTTTTCAGCAGGGTGCGCAAAAGGACGGTAGAGATGCCGTTGCCCACGCCCATGCCCTCAGGGTTGGTCAGTCGTGCCATCGCATCCTGCTCCGGATTATACATGCCCCAGCAGAAATCGTACAAGATCCAGCGCCATTTGCCATCCGGCGTTTTCTCACGCCAGTATTTGATGTTGCCAAGGTCGGTATTGTTGGACCAGATCTCGGCAATACACCAATCGGCAAAGTTTTCCACATCCACCCAGTCTGTGATGGTCTTGTACACCTCCGGGTCGTTGATGTTGGCCTCGTTGCTGGTAACATAATTGATCATCTGCTTATAGTTGTCTGTGCTGCCCACCAGCGCGGTGGCATCGCCTACGATAAGATCGATATTCTCCGGATTGCTCAGATTATGATGCTGAGCCAACATATATTTATTGATCTTTTCCCGAATGTTATAGATACCCCAATACTGGCCGTTGATGTACACAACGCTTTGCTTATAGGCTGCCACATCCAACGTAGTGGTCTCGCGCACCAAGTCGGTAACTACAATATCACGAATCTTGCTCTGTGTACAGTCTTGTGCACCTGCGCGCAGCGTGATGGATTTATAGGAGGTATACGGCCGCGTATCAAAGAAGGGATAGTCGATGGTGGCGGAGCCGTAGCGCTCTCTGGCACGAATGGAAAAGCCCTTTTGATCCTTAAACCGGGAGAACGCGCCAAAGATGCGGATGCCTGCATCCAAAGATACGCCCTGCTTTCCGCTTTCATCAAAATACTCAAAGTGGACTTCTCGCTCCCAGTCCTTTTGGAAGTTGGCATTTTTGTATTCGATATCGCCCACTTTTTGGCCATTGCCCACGACATAGATACCGTAATCATGGTCAAACAGGTTCGGAGGATCGGTAATCAGCGAAACCACGGGCAGCGTATGAGGAATATCGATCAAAAACGTTTTGGAGTCCGTCTTGCTGCCCAAAAGCCCTTCCTTGAAAGCGCGCGCGCGCACCGCGGTGGTTTTTTCTACGGTGATTGGCCCGGTATATACGGGGCTGGATTCCGTAGGGATAGAGCCGTCGGTGGTGTAATGAATGGTGGTGTCCGCATCACCGGCCTCCATAGTCACCTGTTGCGCGCCGCGGTAGGAGCCTGCCTCCGTAGTAATGGTAGGCTTTACGGCAAACCCGATGGCGCCGCCGGCATTGGCGGTAGACGGTGTGGGTGTTTGAAAATAAAAAAATCCATCGGAGCCACTTTGGCGGCCAACGGACATATTGGTAGGCACATCGCTTACATAGACCCGATCCACTAGCTCTTCGCTGCTATTGAACAGCCCGATGACCTCGCCCGCGCCGGAAATGCGGAAATTGGTATGCATATTGCCAAGATTCGTCAACCCAGAACAGTACACCAGCGTATATTGCCCGGGCGCAAGCGTAATATCGGGAAACTTCCACTTCAGCGGCTTTTCCGTATCGTCCGTTAATCCCCAGCCCTTGAGTGAAACGGCTTCGGAGCCGTTGTTGTAGACCTCCACCCAATCATAATACGCACCGCCGGTGGGTGCGTATTTATCGTTATACGGCATGGCCTCGCTGATGATCACGCTGCTGGTCGGCTTTCCGTTTGCTTCGACAAACTTTTGGAAGCCCTCTGCCGTATTGGCATAGCCTGGAGAGGGATTGGCAGAGGTGGTCCATTCGTAATTGTCGGAAGGATCGCGAAGGTAGACGGTATCGCTCTTCATTTCCGGCACCTCGACGGAATCGAGGATCCGGCCTGCTTTGTTGGCGAGAGAAACCTCTACCTTATAACTGCTGAGCCTAAAATTGGTGTGCAGGTAATTGTTGCTGCCATCTTTGGAATAGGCTTTGCCAGAGCAGTATACGACCACATAGCCGTGTGCGGGGATCTTAACCCCCTCTGGGAAACGCCATTTCATGGTTTTGTTCGGCTTATTGGAAAGCCCATAGCCAGACAGATCGATTTCGCTGTCGCTGGTGTTTTCAATCTCTACATAGTCGGAATAGGCGCCGTAATCATCGGTCAGCGTTGTGACGTTGGCGCTCATAACCTCGCTGATGCGCAGCGGGGAGGAGTCTACCTTGCGGCTGGCCAGAAACTGCTCATATCCTTCATCGGTATTGGCATAGCCGGGCGTCACCTTTTCAAAGCTGGTCCATTGGCTGTTATCCTTGGGATCTCGGCCCATCGACGTATCGGACGGCATTTGGGAAAACGTCGTATAATCTACAATTACGCCGAGATTATTGGTGAGAACAACGTCCTCGCCCGAAGAGGAGAGACCAAAATTGGCATGCAGCGGCTGGTCGGTCTCACGCTTGTCCTGCTTATCACAGTATACAATGACATACCCGCCGGCCGGGATGCTGATATCCGGGAAGGTCCACTTTGCCTGCTCCAGTTTGCTATCAGACAGCCCCCAACCGGAAAGCGATACATCCGTGGTGCCGGGATTATACAGCTCAATCCAGTCGGAATAGTTGCCCTCCTCATCGGTTACGGCCTGCTTGTTGCCGGCCATCACCTCGTTGATAAGAATGGTTTCAGAGGTTGCCGGCTTGTCCTTATTCACCAAATAAGAAACAAATGCAATGGCAACCAACAATATGATGACAATCAGCAAAGCCCGAATGAGCTTTTTGCGATTGGCTTTGGGGTTTACTCTTCTTCTTGTAGCCAAAACATACCTCCGCAGTTCTTTTGGACTTTGTTTATTATACGCATCAAGATTTCCAAAAGTCAATCATCTGCCGCAATCTCAATGCTTTCGCCGGTACGGAGCAGCACCAGCAGCGCCTGCTTGACAGGCCGCCCCGTCAAATGCGAAAGGGCAAGGCGGTAAGCATATAGCTGCCCCTGGTATCGCGGGATAAGCGCCTGCGGCCCTTCGGGCGGGATGCGATCCGTCTTGTAATCCACCAGTACAAAGCCGTCCTTTTCTTCAAAAGCCAGATCCAAAATGCCCTGCAAAAGCGTCGTTTCATCCGACGGGTATGCCGGCGAGATGATATGGGCGGGCACCCGCACGACAAATGGCTGTTCCCGCAATACCTGACGGGCGGATAGGATACGGCCGGCCAGCGCGGAGTTGGCAAACCGTACGATGAGAGAAAGATCCAACGCATCGGCCTGGGCTTGGGTAAGGGCACCTTGGGTAAGCCAGGTGTGGACCTGTGCCTGTACCCCTTCCAGGGTTTTGGCTTGGGCCAAATCGATCTTTTGCATGGCGGTATGCATATAGGTGCCGCGCTGCGCCGCGTCGGGCGCGCGATCCGATACGGAATCCCAGGCAGGCCAGGATAGGGTGGGCGCCTGCGCTTGGCTGGATAGATCCGCTAACTGGGAAGCGGCGACCTTGGCGGGCGCCGTGGCAGCACGGAAGGGATATTGGTAATGCAGGGCGGCCAACGCGTCGGCATACCGCGGGTCTGATACGTCGACCCCTTCTACAAATCGTTGCCAATTGCCTTTGGATTGATACACGCGCTCTGTTTCTGGCTGCACGGTATGAAAGGAGATCTGCCAAGCGCCGGGCGCCTCCTGGGCAGGCAAAGGAAGGGAGAATCGATCCCGCAGCGCGGCGCCATCAGGATGCAGGGCCACGGCGGGTAAAACCCATTCCAGCATGCTTTTTGCCTGTGCTGGCGGCTTCTCACAGGCCGCGGCAAGCTGCTGTGCGCTCCCCTGGCCTAAGAGGATCAGTGATTCCTTTGCGCGCGTCATCGCTACGTAGCAAAGCCGCATCCGCTCCGCCGTTTCCGCCCGTTGCTTTTCCGCCTGGCAAAGCGTATAGCAAAGGGTCTGCTGCTTACTCAGGGATCGCTGATGAAAATGCCAGAGCCCAATGCCGTATGTTTTGGAGAGCGGCAAAGAGGTATCATGAGCGCGCGCCAGACCCTGCTCCAAAAATGGAAGGATCACGGCGGGGAATTCCAGCCCTTTGCTGGTATGCATGGTCATCACGCGCACAAAGTCGCCGCCAGTGGGCAGGGCGGGCGGTTCCTTGCCGCCTAAGCGGGTGGTGGTATCCAGCATCTGTAAAAACCCATACAACGACCCATCGCCGGACTGCGCGTAGCCCTGGGCCCGCTGCCATAGGGCTATGAGGTTTTCCGTTTTCTTAGCCCCATCCGGTTGTACGCCATAATAGGCCAGGGCGTTGCAGTCGTCATAGATATAGAGCAAAAGTGCATCTACGCTGTGGCGGTGCGCATATTGCCGATATCGCTCGATGCGCTCGAAAAAACGGCGCAGCCGGTCTGCGGTGGTGCCTTTGCCATGCGCGGAGAAATGGCGGGCCGCCTGGAAAAATTCACACCGATCCGAAAGCGTGCCCATCCGCTGCTGTTCCTTTTGATACAGGCGGATGTGCGCTAGGTCCGCCGCGGTGCATTGGCCTACGGGGCTGCGCAACGCTGTTACGAAATCAATGTCGTCCTGTAAGCTGTCCACTATGCGCAAAACCTGGATCAAAGCGCCGCATTCCTGTGTGGTCAAAATTTCCGCAGAAGCGTCCGAGACCGCTTCGATGCCCTCTTCCAGCAGGGTCTGCAAAAAGAGCGAAACATGGGTGCGCGCCTGTACCAACACCACAATGTCCGAAAGGGTATAGGGACGCTCTACGCCTTTATCCAAAAAGGTTTGGCCCAACAAGCGCCGGATCTCCTGGGCTGCCACCCGCGCTTGGGCTACGCTGCGGGCTTCCAGCGCCAGTGCCTCTGCTTCCGGCAGCTCTTCGCCACCCGCTTTGTTTTCCTTGATAAGCAGATGCACGCTGATCGGCGGCCCTTGCTCCTTGCGGCCGGGCACAAGCGCTTGGCTGTCGTCATAGGCAACATCCGAAACCGGTGGCTGCATGCAGCGTTGCATCACCCAATTTACCCCATGTAAAACATTGGCGCAGGAGCGGTAGTTTTCCTTGAGGTCGATGCGCACCTGCTCTGCGTCGTCCTCCGGGCTGTATTGGTGATAACGTGCCAAAAACAAAGAAGGGTCGGTATGGCGGAAATGATAGATGCTCTGCTTTACGTCGCCAACCCGGAAAGAGGTCTTAGGGCGGGCAATGAGAGATAGGATGGCGTCCTGCAATTCGTTGGTATCCTGCACTTCGTCGATGAATACGGCATCATAGAGTGCGCTTGTTTCCCGCTGTGCCTGCGGATGGCGTAGGATGCGCAGCGCTGCTTGGGAGACATCGGAAAAATCCCAGGCATTTGCCTGCTTTTTGGCCTCGGTATAGGCATGCTCAAAGGCGGACAGCAGTTTACACAGCCCGTCGAACACAGGCACGCAGTCGTGCGCCATTTTGCAAAAGCCGGAGAGACCAAGACGATAAGCTGTGTGTTTTTGCAGCTGCAATATGCTTTTTTTGATGCGCTTATGCAGCGTATCAAACTGCTCATTGTCCTCGGCGGATAGGCTCTTTTTAATGCGAGCATCCTTTTTCAGGGCCAGCTGCTTTAGCATTGCAGCCGATTCCGGCCCGGGCGCCAGCTTGCCCAGCTGGCCGAGCAGGGCGAGGTTTTCCTGCCAGACAAACAGAATCTCTTCCTTTTTTTTATGCTGGCATCCTGTCTCCAATATGTGGATGAGCTGCTCCACATCTGCCGATGCATGGGACAGCTCTTCCAAAATCGGTGCGCAATAGGCAGAAAAATCCGATTGTATCACGTTGTCATCGGCATAATGAGCGCGTGCTTTTTCCAGCCATGCTTGCCCATCCGGCAGGGTCTGCTTATATTCGTGTATTTGGAGAATAATCTGCTTTACTTCCTCTTCCTTGCCATAGGAAAGCGCCTTGAGTGTATGCAAAAACGCATCCCGTTCCTTACCCGGCGGCAAGGAGAAAAAATCGTTGAATACATCCTCCAGCGCTGTGGCGCGCAGCACCAGGCCGGTAGCCTCATCCAGCAGGCCAAACAAGGGATCCAGGTCTACCAAATAAAAGTAGCGCCGCGCCAGCTGGATACAAAATGAGTCAATGGTGCAGATATCCGCGCTGTGCACCAAAAGCGCCTGGCTGCGAAGATGGCGCGCCGTCTCGGGTGCGCAGTGATCCGCCCTGTCCAACAATTCCTTGGCAAGCCGCTGTTTCATTTCCGCGGCTGCGGCATTGGTAAAGGTGGTCATGAGCAGCTTTTGTATCGGCATACCCGCCTCGATCAGGCGTACGGCTCTATCCACCATCACGGCGGTTTTCCCAGAGCCAGCGGCGGCGGACACGATAAGATCGCGGGGCGTCTGTATATCCAGCGCTCTTTTTTGCGCAGCGTTAGGCGTTTGGATCATGGCTGTCCTCCTCCTTGGAAAGGGATACCTTCCGTACGGTGCGGTGCGGCGTAACGCCGGATAGATAGCCGCAGGCATTGGCAAAGGCACAGTATTGGCACCCATCGACAGCGCCCTTGAGTGGATAGGGAGCGGTATGCCCCTGGCTTAGCGTTTCAAACAGCGAAGCGGTGACGGCAAGCGAATCGGAGAGCACCTGGGCCATTTGCTCGTCTGTTAGTAGGCGGCCGGCACTTTGCGTGGAAAGCGCACGATCTTCCACGCCATGCGCAGTATAGTATCCTTTGAGCTTTTGTGCGGATAAATCCTCCTCAGCGTGCTGTGGATCGTCTTCCTGGACGCTGGCACGCACAGCGCTGAGCGCCATGGCGCTGGGCGCCGCCTGCTTTTTTTGGGCGGCCATTTGCAAATACAGCGGAAGCTGCAAGCTGGTGCCGCAGGCAAAGCGCGTAAGGTCTGCCTGGGATACGCTGCCGGATTTATAGTCGACTACGCGGACGTAAGAAGTCCCGCCTTCGCGCTTTAGGTCGATGCGGTCTATCACGCCGTTGGCAATGCCCTCTGCACCATTTGTCAGCGGGACGCGGATGCGGCAGGGCACCTCGGTATCCTGCGGCACAAACTGCCCGCTTTGCTTTTGGCGGCATAGCATCCAAGCTGCTTTGTACAGAGAATCGCGCTGTTTTTCCGCCTGCAGGCTGGCTCTGGCATCTTGGGCATACGGACCGGAGAGGTATTCGCGCGCTTCGTAGGCTTGGCAAAGCTTGTCCACAGCAGACCGGCATTGTTCGCGGGTCAAGGTGCGGTCGCGATACAGCAGCAGAAAATGCTGCAGCACGGCATGATAATAGTTGCCCTCATCAATCGGCGTTTTCCCAAACTCGTCTGCGGGTGCTAGGTGAAGGCCACGCTCCATAAAGTGCCGGAAGGGACAGCGGGCCAAGGTTTCCAGCCCGGTAATGGGCGTGGTATATGCGCCCTTTTCATCCGCGTACAGAGCGTGGGCTAGGGCAGGGCCAATCTCATCCTCCCGGGGAGAAAGCCCCTTTAGCGCTTGGGCAACCTGGGGATAGTGCATTTGCTCCAGTGCGCAGTAGGCAGCGGCCCAGACGGGGTCTACAGTCTCGCCGTCCTGTACCCGGCGCACCGCCTCTGCCAACGACAATAGCGTAGCTTTGGGAGAAGAAACCTCCTGCGGCCTTTGCGCGGCCCGGCGTACGGCGCCGGGAAACAGCTGAGAAATCTGCTCGATATAGGGCGAGGGCAGGAGCTGTTTGCCGGCTAAGTCGGCTTGTGGATAGGAAAGGTACAGCCAATGGCTTGGCTTGCAAAATACGCTGTATACCGCCAACTCCTCCTCGCTGGCGCGCTCTGCCTCGTTGTTGCCCATCCAGAGCCCGTTTTCCTCCAACAGGGCGTGGTCGCTGCGCGATAACAATCCCGTTTCGGCAGTGCCGGCCGGTACTTTGCCGGCCGACAGCCCTAAGACGAACAGCGCTTTGATCTCATCCATCTTACTGCGCAGGATCGAGCCCGCATTGATGGCGTCGTTTTGGCTGGGCAGCAGACCAATTTCCTCAGCGGCTAGGCCGGAGGAAAGCAGCGTGGCAAAGTCTCCGGGGCTTAGCACCTGATCGCCCAGGACACGGATGACCTGCGCCAAAAGATCGCCCAGAAGGGTAAAAAACTCGCTGGCCTGCGCGGCGGTATCTGGGTCGTCCAGGTAGGTTTCGTCGATGGTGGCTTGGAGCCGCTCGATAAACCCGTCCTCCTCCAGATACTGAACCAAGGCTTCTGCCTGCTGCTTGGCAGAGCGGGCCTTCAGAAGCGATTTTCGCAGCGCTTCCAGCGGATCAAAGAGCAGATGGTAGAGTGAAAGGTAAGCCTCTTGCTCCTCCGGCTCCATGGAGGAGGGGGGCGTAGGCGGATAGGCGCGCAAACCAAAGCGGCGCGCCCAACGCTGCATCTGCTCGCATTGCTCTTGGGAAAGGCGGGTAAACCCGCTTTTTAAGAAACGAACCACATCGCGCGTAAAGCGGCGATTTTGTACTACGCGCAGCGCTTGCAATACAAATTGCGCGGCCGGGTGTGTGCTGACCCGCCGTTTTATATCCCAAAACATCGGAATGTCATAGAGGGATAGGGCGCGCTGCAACAGCGGGCCATACAGCTCGATTTCGGAGGAGACCACGGCGATCTCGTTGTACCTTAGGCCGTGATCTTTGACAAGGGCAAAGATTTGGCGTGCACAGTCCTCCGCTTCCTGCCAGGGATTGCCGGCATGGATGAGCGAAATTTCCTGTGCCGGCCCTTCATAGGGAGCGGGCCGATAGGCAAAGAGGTGCGATTCCAAATAGGCTAGGGCAGGGCTGTGCGCAAAGCGCGGTGGGCGCTGGCCTTTTTCGCGCGGTAGCCAAACGGTATGCTGGCGAATGCCGCAGCGCTCTGCCAAAGCGCTGACACGGGCAAGGTGCTTGTGTTCGGTGGCAAAGGTTGGCGCGTCTGCGTCTGTTTCCAAGCCAAGGCGAAAGGAAATACAGACGTCGGCGCACTGCCGGAGCAGCGCTTCCACAAGCCGGTAGACCTGTTTTGTCAGCATCTCAAAACCGTCTATGCAGACAAGAGCGCCCTTTAGAAAGACGGTTTGTGGAATCAGATCGATGCAAAGGTCGGTTTTATCTTCGGTATCCTGATATTCTCCGGCCAAATGTCCCTGGTAAGCGGCATAAACCTTGGCGATTTCCTGTAAATGCGGGCGGGCCTGCCCAGCCTCCATAAGAGCCTCTGGCGCAATGCCAAAGCGCTTGTATTCTGCGATTTCCCCGGCCAAGGTAGCGGCAAACTGGGGAGAATGGGCGTAGCGGCCATAAACGGTAAGCTCATCTTGCAAGGTAAGCAGCATCCTGCTGACGGCCATGGCTTCGCCCCGCCGGTCCATCGGCTTTAGCAGGGAAGGCTTTTGTGCAAGAACGCGTTCGCAGAGCCGGGAAATGCTCAGTACTTCTGCATGCCAGAGCCCCTCTGCATGCAGATGGCGCATCAATTCCCGCTCACCTTGCAGCGTGTATTGGTCCGGTACGATCAGATAGGAGGGCTGCCCTTGCTGCATGGCTTGGCCAATGCGTCTGCATAGCCAAGTGGTCTTGCCGCTGCCGGCTCGTCCGCAGATTTTCCATAATGCCATAGGCCTGTCCCTCCTTTTTATTTGTAGTGTACCATAAGCGGCCAATGTGCACAAAATCGCACAGTTAAGAATTTACACTCGAAGTTTTTGGAAAAGTCATATATAATGGTATAATAATATGCAAAAAGTGCAAAAATCTGCGAGGAAAGGGGGAGCGCCTGTGCGGCTGTTATTTGCTTTGGAATTGCCGCCTAGCATGATAGAGACGCTGACAGAGCTGCAGCGCCGCTTGCTTGGCATCGGAATCGGCGGGCGGGCCATCTCCCAGGAAAATTTTCGCATGCTGTTTCAGGTAGGCGGAGAGGTTACCGAAGACGATGCGCAGGCGCTGATCCACAAGTTGGAAACTGACTTGGCCGTGCTGCCTTCTCCGGTATTGCAGATCGTAGGCGTGGGCGCGCTGGTGCGCAGCGGCGGGGACAACGTATATGCGCAGCTGGGCGGGGATACGGAGATGTTGTATCGATTGAAAAACGACATCGGCCGGAGCATAGACGAGCTGGGCCTGGCGTTAGACCTAAAGCCTTTTGCCCCCAACATCACCATCTTACACGGCTGCCGGTTTGGGAATCCCAAGCTGCGGGTACGCAGCAATTCCTTTTTCCTTTCGCATTTGGCGCTGTATATGTCGCAGCCGACCGTGTTTCGGGACCCATACCCCGATTACGAGCGCATTTGGGAAATTCCCTTTATGAGGTAAAGAAAAGGAACGGATGCATCCGTTCCTTTTTTGGTTGGTTCGCTCACCGCCTTTATATGCCCAGGGTTGTTGTAAAATAGGGTGCTTGTTTAGGGTGAATGATAAGGGGCATACCCAGCGGCTTGGGTTCAGCCTTCTAGGCCGAATTCTTTTTTGTAGGCTTCCAGCGAGCGCGCAATGGCCTGCTCGGCGGCTTTGCGCCCTTCAAAGCCCTCTACCACGGTCTTTTTGCCTTCCAGGGTTTTGTATACCTCAAAGAAATGCTGCATCTCCTCGGTATGATGCGGCGGCAGATGGTGTAGCTCGGAATAGCCTTCCATGGCCGGATCGTTGACAGGCACAGCGATGATTTTTTCGTCGCGTTCGTTGTCATCCACCATGGTCATCAGGCCGATGGGGCGGCAGGTGACCATGCACATCGGCACCAACGGCTCTTGGCAGAGGATCAACACATCCAGCGGATCATGGTCATCCGCATAGGTGAGGGGGATCATGCCATAGTTGGCGGGGTAGTGCGTGGAGGTGTAGAGGACGCGGTCCAGCCGCAGCAGGCCCGTTTCCTTATCCAATTCATATTTATTTTTTCCGCCCTTGGGGATCTCGACAATGGCAACAAAGCTGGATGGCGTTACCCGTGCCGGATCCACATTGTGCCAAGGGCATTGAAGATTCCTTGTATTCATCAGGAAAACCCTTTCTAATTTGATTCTGTGGTTTGTTCCACTGGCATTGTAAGGCTATATTTTTGATATAGAGGCGCCAGCGTACCGTCGTCTCTCATTTGCGCCAGCGCTTTTTCAATCAGATTTGCCAAGTCTCGTTCACGGTTGCGCGTAGCAATGGCATAATCGATATGGCCAATTTGTATATTTTGCAGCGAAAGATCGTTTGCCAAATAGCGGTTGAGGACGCTTTGCTCAGCACAGAATGCATTGATCTTTCCATCCCTAAGCGCTTGGAGCGCATCCGGATAGCTGGAAATGTCCGTGATAAGTGCCGGATAGCCCATGGTGGTCAGATAATCGGTAAGCATGGGCTTGATGGTGGCATTGGGGATTACGCCGATCTTGGTTTCCGAGGAGGATAAATCCAGCGTAGCGCCGTTTTTTGTCATCAGCATCACAGGGTCTTGATAATAGACGGAGCTAAGCTGATAGGATTCCTGGTTGGAAGCTGTGACCTCCACGCGAGAAATCAACAGATCGACGTCCTCGTTGGACAGTAGCGCTAAATCGTTCTTCACGGTCACAGGCACATAGACAACGCCGCCGGGGCCGCCTAAAATTTGTGCGCCGATTAAAGCGGCAAGCTCGGCCTCAAAGCCAGTGGCGGTGGCGCTATCCTCCACCTTGCTGAAGGGCATTTCATCTTCCAAGACCCCGATACGCACCGTACCCCGTTCGCGGATCTCTGGAAGCACATCGATATCGCTGTTGCCGCTCATACGAAAAAAGACAGTTAACAGACAAACGGCCACAACACAAAACAAGATCACCTTGGGCAGAGGGCCGCGCCAAAACTTTTCAAACGACCAATGGCGCCGCACGACGTGCTTTGCATGGTGCGGGGCTCTATGTGCTTTATGTCTCAAGCGTGTCCCTCCTTTCCAGATTTGTTAGGCTTGTTTTGCAAAGTGTAACAGATTTGGCGGTATGATGCAATCTTCCTAAAAAGAAAAAACGATGGGATTCCCATCGTTTTTTTCCTGCTTAGTCGTTGACAAACGGCAGCAAAGCAATGATGCGCGCGCGTTTGATGGCAATGGCCAGCTCACGCTGATGCTTTGCGCAAGTGCCCGTCATGCGGCGCGGCAAAATCTTTCCGCGCTCCGATACATAGCGGCGCAGCCGATTGGTATCTTTATAATCGATGACGGCGTTTTTATCCGCACAAAACGCGCAAACTTTGCGTTTGGGGCGGCGTCCACCCTGACGGGGACGTCTTACCGGTCTTTCTTCCATTCTATTTCAGTCCTTTCCATTAAAAGGGTAGTTCATCGTCCTCTACCGTATCGCCGAAGCCAAGGCCACTGTTGCCAAAGGCGGGTTCCGGCGGCGGGGGCACTTGATGGCCGCGGTCGGCATTTTGCCCGGCGCGCTCCAAGAATTCCACCTCATCGGCGATGATCTCGGTCACATAGCGCTTGGTACCGTCCTGGGCCTCATAACTGCGGTTCTGAATAGAACCGTGTACGCCTACTTTGCTGCCCTTATGCAGGTATTTACCACAGTTGTCCGCCAAACCGCGCCAGCAGACGATGTTGAAAAAGTCCGCCGGGCGTTCGCCCTGCTGGTTGGCAAAGCGGCGCTGAACAGCGATGGAAAATGTGCAAACCGAGACGCCGCCGTTGGTCATACGCAGGTCGGGATCACGGGTCAGGTTTCCGATCAAAGTAGCTCTGTTCATTTTTTTATCTCCATTTCGATTTGTTACGCTTCCTTGCGAATGACCAGGAACCGCATGACATCTTCGCTGATTTTGAAGTTGCGCTCCAGTTCTTTGGGCAAGCTGGATTCGCTTTCAAAATGCATTAGGATGTAATGGCCTTCGGTCAAGTCGTCGATCTCGTAGGCCAGCTTGCGCTTACCCCAATCATCAATCTTCTCGACATTGCCGCCGCCATTGGTCACGATCCCACTGAAACGTTCAACCAGAGCAGCTCTGGCATCGTCCGCAACATTGGGATTGACAATGTACATCGCTTCATACTTATTCACGGCGTTTCACCTCCTCTTGGACTTCCGGCCCCTACCGGCCTGGCAGGGACAAGGATACAATGCTAAAGAAGTATACCACAGCAAACTTGCGAATGCAAGAAGCTATTGCGCCACCTGGTTGCCGGATTTATCAAACAACAAGTAATCGGGCGTTTGCCCTGCCATGCTGTCATAAGTGACTTTGAGTAGATCGCCCTCAAAGCAAAGGTGGGAAGACCAATAGTAATCAGTATCGATGCCGTTGACACGCCAAAGCTCTCCGCCGTCCGGGGAAATGGCAATCAGGTCCGGGCCGTAATAGCCGGAGAGGTAGATGGTACCGTCGGCATCCACCAACGGCGCCTCCAGGGGGACCCCAACATCATTGAGAGCCCACAGCACGGCGCCATCGGCCAGCGACAAGGCATACAGTGTGCCGCCGACCTCCACATAGGCACGATCTGCCGTAATGGCTGCAGGCGATACCGGCGGTAGCTCGGTCATGGCCTCGATGGTAAAGGTATGGGTCCAAACCTCTTGGCCCGCCTGGTTTTTGGCATACAGCGTGGCTTCGCCGCTGCCGGAATCCATATCGTCGATGGTTTCTGCCGTTGTTTCGGAGGTAATCTCTACCACGGCATCCTTGGCGGACGAGGGCGCAGCACTGGCAGTAGGCTGTGCTGTCTGCGCGGGAGCGCAACCAACGAGACAGAGTAGGGCTAGGCTGAGGGAGAGGCCCAAAGCCAATCGTTTTTGTTTCATAGAAGTCTCCTTCCCACAGAGCAACAACAATCTTTTCATAAAAATATCATATTTTTGTAACATATTCAACTGAAATAGACTTGGCGCCAAACAAAAATAGGCCCTTTTTAGGGCCTATCGATTCGTCTTAAAGACCGCCAATTTGGCTAAACGGCCAAACGATGAACAGCGCATGGCCTACGATATACTTTTTCTGGATGGGGCCGATGGATACGCTGTCCATGGAGTTGGCACGGTTATCCCCCATGACAAAGACACAATCCTCCGGGATGGTAACGGGGTCCATATCATGCGGCTTTAGACCGGAACCGTACACGTCATCCTGCAATGGTTCGCCATTGATATACGGCTTCCCGTCTACGATGGATATGGTTTCTCCCGGTAGGCCGATGATGCGCTTTACATAGTTGGTATTGCTGTCGTCATAATGGCAAATGACCACATCGTACCGAGCGGAATCGCCAAAGTGCTTTGAAACCTTTTCCACAAATAAAAGCTCATCATCTTCCAGCGTAGGCTGCATGCTGGGCCCTTCGACGCGCACCAGCTCAAAAACAAACAGGCGTAAGAAAAGCGCCACGGCGATGGCGATGGCAAATGTGAGCAGCAAAGAAGGCAGCTGCCTGGTTTTTTCAGAATGGGGCATGGCTTAGTCTCCTTCCGGCTCCAGGCTCTTGACCCGTTTTTCAAACTCACCGCGATCCAGCATGATGGTGCGCTGGCAGGTTTGGCATACCAGCTTGACATCTGCGCCCACGCGAACAATTTTCCAACGGTTGCCTCCGCAGGGATGCTTTTTTTTCATAACAACGATTTGCCCCAGGTGGATCTGCATAGACGCTCCTCCTTTATAACAAAAATTCCCGCCGTAGCGGGAATGGGTGGGGATCAGCCGTCCAGCCCGTAGCGCAAAAAATACAAGGCATTTTCGTTGAACTTATCCGGTTTTTCCTCATGGGGCAGATGGCCGCAGTTCCGCATTTCATACAAAGCGTAATTTTCAATGGGCGCCGTATATAGGCCGGCATCGGCAATGGGGCGCCAGCGATCCTCCGAGCCCCAGACAAACAGCACCTCATGCGGCAAAAGCCGCAGATTGTATAATACGTCGTCCTCCTGGAAATTGACGATGCTGCGGCGCAGCACTTCGCGGGATTCCTTGCTATCCATCGTTTCATAATAGATGGATAGATCCTGGGAGGATAGGCAGGTTTGGTCAAACATACAGTTGCTGATCATGGAGTTGAATTTTCTTTCGCTGAACAGCGCTTTGCCAAGCCAGCCAAATGTGGAGGACTGCATCAAGCGCAGCGGCAGCGGCATGCTGTCCGTGACGCCGCCGGGGGCAATGCAGATGGCGCGGTGCACGCGGTCGGGATAATGCACCATAAAGTCCAGCGCATAGGTAGCGCCGCTGCCCATGGCAATGATATTTGTCTGCTTGATGCGCAGCGTATTGAGCAGCGCCAACAGAAATTCAGAATTTTCCTCGATGGTATAGGTCAAATCCGGCTTATCGGAATAACCGTATCCGATCATATCGACGGCAACGACAAAATACCGCTCCGCCAGCGCCTCAAATTGGTGGCGCCATGTATAAGAATTTTGGCCGGCCCCATGGATCAATAGGACGGGGTCGCCCTCCCCGGCGTAGGTAATATGGATGCGCAACGCTTGGATCTCAATGAATTCTCCGGTATGTTCTCCATAATAAAACCCATCATGATGAGATAGGGTTGCCGCCAACGCTTTCACCTTCTTTAATGTACAATGTACCGATTCTCTAATTAGACATTTATTTTACCCGATTTTGGGATCGATTGCAATGTAAACAGACAGATGGGCCCTCTGCACATGCCAAGCCCCTTGTAGACAGACATAGAAAGGCCATGACAAACGTATGGCCTTTCTTGAAAAAGTATAGCAGGGAAAAACGGAACAAATATGGCAAACCCAAAAATTGCTAACGGCGCTGTTCCAGCTGAGAGTACACTTTGGGCGCCATCGAAACCAGCCAGCGCGGATCGTTTTTTTCGGGATCCATAGCGCATTGCTCAAACAATGCCTGTTTGATACGCCCCACCATGGGAGAAGGCGAAAGCTGACAGGCCTGCATAATTTCTGCGCCAGAGATGCGCAGTTGCCGTATATCGTCTATACATCCCTGACTGCGCATCTGTGTTAAAATTTGTTCCCATTTGCCAGCCGTATCCATATCCACCAACGGCCGGCCAGAACCCGCAATGTCACTGCGCCGCAGCGCAATGAGCTGCTCTGCAAACGGAAACCCCCACACGGCAAAATGCTTGCGTACCGTATTGAGCTTGGCGCTGCCGTTTAGGTCAAACATATGGCGCGCAATCAAATCGTGGACAAGACGCACGGTGTGATTGTCTGCGCCCAATCGCGTCAAGATCTCGGCGGACATGGCAGCGCCGATGGCGTCATGCCCGATCATGCGCCCCGTTTCATCCTTGGCGCGCGGCTTACCCACATCATGCAGCAGCGCGGACCAGCGCAACGCTGCCTCTGGCAGGCTGGCACTGTAGGCAGCCAGGTTATGCCCCAGCACATCAAACGCATGATAAATTTGGTTTTGCGTTACGCCCTTTCCTTCCTTTAGCTCTGGGATCAGTTGATACAATACGCCAGATACCTCTAAGGCCTGCATGGCCCGTGCATGGCCGCCGGGCGTTTGGTATTTGACGTCGGCCAACACAATCTTACTGCATTCGGCCCAGATACGCGGCGCAGAGATAGCATGTATCTGCGGAGCGAAACGTTGGGCAGCCTGCATAAGGTCAGGTGCGATCTCAAATCCCAGTTCGCCGGCAAAACGGGCCATGCGCAGCAAACGCAGCCCATCATCCCGCAGCGTTTCCACAGCGGAGGGGCGGCAGGTGGAAAGACGTCGGCCTGCCAGATCCGCCAGCCCGTTTACAGGATCTAGGACCCGGCCGGTGGCAAGGTCGGCATATAGGGCATTGACGGTAAAATCGCGGCGCAGCGCATCCTGCTCCATGGACTGCGTGAAGACAACGCGTGCAGGATGATGGCCGCCGCCGGGTGGATAGGACTCGATGCGAAAGGGGGTATATTCGATGATGTTGCCGCAAAGCCGGATCTCTACTGTGCCCATTTTGCTGGAACGCAACACAGCGGGGAAACCCGCACGTTTGGATAAATGCAAAATTTCCTCCGGCGGCAAAGGCCCGGTCAGGTCATAATCGCCTTCCGGCAGGCCAAGCAGGGCATTTCGCACGCCACCGCCCACGAGGTATAGCGGGACGGGCGCTTGCAGCGCCTGGATGAATGCCTGTAAGGAGGGAGAAATTTGGATATCTGTGCTCATACTGCTTGCGTTCCTTTTTGTGCGACCAACAGCGCCTGTGGCCAAAGCGATAGCGAGATGGCATTGGTGTGAAGCAGCTCCCCATCCAAATTGACACATAAACGCTGGCTGGAGCGCACCGTAATTTTTTTGGCTTTTTGCACATGCACTTTTTTATGATGGATGTGCGTTCCTTTCTTATATTTGGCCAAAAGCGGCAGCGTATGCAGACGCCCCATTGGCTCCACGGTAAGCACGTCCATCCATCCGTCGCTGGGGTCAGCGCTGGGTACCGGGTAAAAACCGCCGCCGTAATAACGTCCGTTGCAAAAAGCGGTCAGCATATTGCGCTGTTCGATCTCCTCTGCATCATCCAAGGAAAGGGAGTAGCGATAAATTTTGCGGCGGAGTACAGCAAACAGCGCGCCCACCAGATAACACATCTTTCCTGCCAGCCGCTTTACTTTGGCGGCGTTGTAGGCGGCGTCGGAATCTAGGCCGATAGAGCAGATGTTGATGTATACCCCGTTATCCGTGACAAATACGTCGATGGGTTTGGCCGGGCCAAAGACCGCAGCTTCTAGCGCATCGTCTGGATCAACAGGCAGGGAAAAAGTGCGCGCAAAATCATTGCCCGTACCGGCGGGCACAATGCCCAAAACGCATGCGCTGCCGCATAGCCCCTCGGCAATCTCCCGCGCCGTGCCGTCTCCGCCAATGCACAGCACACGGTCGCACCCTTGGGCCAATGCCTCCTTTGCGCAAGCGACCCCATCGCCGGGGCACTTTGTAATTTGTATAAAATAGGGTAGAGCCGCTTGCGTTAAAAAAGCCTGAATTTCAGGCAAAAGCTCCTTGGCGCGGCCTTTTCCCGCGATTGGATTTACAATGACACCGATCAACCAAACAATCCTCTTCCAACTTTTTTAGCAGTATTTTATCATATTTGCCTTACTGCGAAAACAGGTTTTCCGCAAGAGCGCCAAAGTTGATTTTCACTTGCAGAGGATTTATGGTACAATATTGTGTATTCTTATAATATGGGAGGGATGAGGATGTTTCCTCCACAGCCTAGAAAAAAAGGAAAGCGCGCGCCAAAGACAGCCCGTACCCGGGGCCGCCGGCGCCATCAGGATAAATTGGGATTGATTGCGATCATTTTAGCCATCAGCGTTGTGCTGGGGCTTGGTATATGGTGGATCGTTTCCGCCGCCACCAGCGGTATCAATCCGAAAGAGTTGAATTTTACTTCGGATATGTCTTATCATGCTACCGAAGATTCCATCTACTATATCAGCGAGCAAAAGCTGAGCTGCGTGGATTATGCCAACAATGAAAAATGGACCTTGGAGCTGCCGCTGTCTGGCGCAAGCGTGAAAGCGTCCGGTTCGCTGGTGGCAATATTCAGCGATAGTGTAGTCGTGGTGTACTCCAATACCGGAGAGCAGCTGTTTACAAAGGAATTTTACGGGAAAATTGCCAATGTTTCCTGCGGACAGGATTATGTGGCGGTTATGAATGAGGATACCTCCGGAACCTCCAAGATTGTGATGCTCAATAAAAAAGGGGAAGAGGTTACGACCTATGATTTCTCCGGGAAATTTATTGTGGACTTTGCCTTTACCTCTGCCAATGCTTTCTACATTTATACGATAGACAGCGGAGCGGTGGTGCCGGTGGCGCGCGTGATGAGCTACAATGGTGATTTGGCAAATACGGGCAACATTGCCATTGAGGGTCAGCTGTTGCAGCGGGTCATTTTCTTAAAAGATACACTGTATATGGTGGGCACCAATCATTTGATGCAAATGGATTATATCGGTACCAAGCAATCGGAAAAGTTGATTTACGGATGGGAATTTGCCGATTCTTACGTGGATAAAAATGAAAATACGCGGATTCTCTTTATTCCGGGTGGCGAAGATGCCGGCCAAAAGAATATCAGCAATGTGCGCTATGTGGAGCCGGGTGGGAAAGATTTATTCGTGCAAATGCCTTCTTCTACCATCAAAGCAAGCCTGGGCAGGGATAAGTTTTATGCCTTTACCCCCACGATGATCCGCACCTATAATGCAGATGGTACAGCAACGGGCGATTACGAGGTACCCATTACCGCAGAAAAATATGAACCTTTGCCGAGCAAGCAGCATGCCTTGCTATTTGCACAGGATAAGGTGTATATTATAACGCTCCCTTAAGGAGGTGTATGTTATGAATTTATTGGATCTGGCTTTGATCATTGTCATTGTGGTTTCAGTTTTGCTGGGCGCGTACAGAGGCTTTGTCGTCTCGGCATTGAAGACAGCCAGCTTTTTCGTATCATGGATCTTGGCATATTTGCTTCATCCCCTGCTATCTTGGGCGATGAGCGGGCAGGGCATGATGCAAACGCTGATTAACTATACCGAAGGAGCTGCCAAGCTACCCTACGATACGCCGCTGGCCATGATTACAACACCCATTACGCAGGTGGATGCTGCTACGCTCAACGATTTGGTGAACAACAGCAGCCTGGTTTCTCCGTTTGGAAACCTTGTGAAATCTAACATTGCTTCGCAGGCGTTTGCCTCCCAGGGATTAACCACTGTGGGAGATTACTTTAACTACACCGTAGCGTATGCGACACTGAACATCATTACTTTCTTAATTTTGTTCTTTGTATTTCGTATTATTTGTGGCGTCATCATTAATGCAACCGATGCGACGCATAAGTTTCCGGTATTACGGCACAATGATGTACTGGCTGGTTCGCTAACGGGCTTGCTTCGCGGTGTGTTTGCCTGCTATATTGTTATGGCGTTGGCGCCAGTGGCATTGTCTATCCTCAATGTGCCGGTGGTGACGGATTATGTGTTGTCCGCTCCCTTAGCAGGGTTCTTCTACAAGTCGAACTTCATTCTACTGTTGATGCGGGGCAAAGTATTCTGACAAACTGGATGTTTCACGTGAAACAAAAGGGCATGGAAAATTCCATGCATTTTTGTATATTCTCTACAAGGGTGGGCGTCGTTTTTGCGCGTGATAGGCACGCCGCCGATGTATATGCCCTAAAAAGAAGCAGAGGATGGAGGGTGCTAGAAAACAAATAGCATATCGCTGTAACGACTGCCAAAACAATTCAAACAAAACAAAACCAGATTTATAATAGTTGTAGCCGCAATAGCCAGCCCAAAACACAAAGCACAGCAACAGCATCCAACCAAGCCAGCGCCAAAAACGACCTTTTTTTCTAATTTGCTTCAATGTGTTGCCTCCAATGCTTTATAAAGCAAAAGCCGCTTTTAGCGGCTTTTTTAGTGGTCAATCAGTCCTGTTCTATGCGGCCGCCAAGCAGCGCATATAAACGCTCCAATTCGTAAGGCGAAAAATAGCTGATGGAGATCTTGCCTTTTTCCGGGGTACCGGTCAATTCCACCTTGGTTCCCAATCGCTGCTGCAACTCCTCCTGCGCGCTGCGTAGATGCAGATCCAAAACGGCCTTCTTTTTTGCCGGCCGAGCAGCCTCTTCCTTCCAGAGCTTGGCTCGCTTTTCTGCTTCGCGCACACTATATCCTTGCTTTACGATCTCTTCGGCAAAGGCCAACTGCCGATCCTCTCCAGGCACGGAAAGAACAGCGCGGGCATGGCCGCTGGAAAGCTTGCCGTCGCGCACCATCTGCAAAACGGCGGGCGGCAGGGATAAAAGCCGCAATGCATTGGCAACAGCAGAGCGGGATTTCCCAACCCGCTCAGATACATTTTCCTGTGTCAGTCCATATTCCTGCATCAACAAGGAGATGGATTCCGCTTCCTCTACCGGGTTCAAATTGACGCGCTGAAGATTTTCAATGAGCGCAATTTCTCTCAAAGCCCGGTCATCCATTGAACGCACGATGGCAGGGATCTCTGATAAGCCCGCCTTACGGCTTGCCCGCCAGCGACGCTCACCCGCTACCAGCGTATAACGCCCCTGTCCATGCGAGGTTACCAAAATAGGCTGGATAACGCCATGCATCGCAATGCTGTCCGCCAGCTCCTGCATTTCCGCTTCATCAAATTCCTGGCGGGGTTGGTAGGGGTTTGGATCGATTTGATTGATGGAAAGAATGCGAACGCTTTCCTTGCTCTCATCCTGCTCGGCAGGCGCAGATGCCGCAACGTTTCCCAATAATGCCTCCAGGCCTTTGCCCAACCTCATGTTATTGCCCATCGCTATCGCCTCCGTTTCCATCTATCACTTCCTGTGCCAAGCTCATATATGCTTTGGCACCCGAGCAGTTTGGGTCATAGATCATGATGGGTAGCCCAAAGCTGGGAGCTTCTCCCAAACGAACATTGCGCGGGATCATGGTTTGGTATACTTTGCTTTGGAAGTATTTTTTGACTTCGGCCACCACCTGTTGCGATAGATTGGTGCGTGGATCATACATCGTCATGACAACGCCCTCCATCGAAAGGGAAGGGTTGAGCCGTTGACTGACAAGCCCTACGGTATTGATGAGCTGGCTGAGGCCTTCCAGCGCGAAAAACTCACATTGAATGGGAACCAAAACCTTGTCCGCCGCTGTCAGCGCATTGAGCGTTAACAACCCAAGTGAAGGCGGGCAGTCGATCAAAACAAAGTCATATTCGCTGCGCACTTCCTCCAGACAGCCCTTTAAGATATGCTCGCGGGCGATCATAGAGGTCATTTCTATTTCTGCGCCGACCAGGTTGATATTGCTTGGCAGCAGATCCAACCCCTCCACCATCGTATGCACGATACCTTGGCGAATGGGCACATTATCAATCATAACCTCATACACGGAAGTCTCCAGCGTTTCCTTTTCTATCCCCAGGCCGCTGGTTGTATTGCCTTGGGGATCAATATCTACTGTTAAGACGCGCTTTCCCAACCGGGCCAGGCAAGCGCCCAAGTTTACATTGGTCGTTGTTTTGCCTACGCCGCCCTTTTGGTTGGCTACCGCAATGATTTTTCCCAAAATGACACCCCCTGTTTGTCTCCTATTTATTATACAGAGCAGGGCTTGCAATGTAAACAAGCACAATCTGCCTATGTTTCACGTGAAACAAAAAAGGCGAGAGGGGGTCTCTCGCCTTCTTTGCGCACAGATTACTGTGCTTTTTGTAAGGGTTGTTTGGGAATTGTAACCATCACTTCAAAGCACATGCCTGCGTCCCGCACCTGATAGTTGGCAGGTAAGCCACTATCGGATACCTGCTTGACCAGCTTTTTGATGTCGTTCATCAGCAAGCGGCCGTCACGCACAAAACCACTGATGCGCTTTTTGTGTAGATGTTCTTGGTCATAATACTGCTTGTCCAAAATACGCTCCACCAAATCCTCCGTAGCCTTTACAGAAAGGCTTTCACGGCGAATTTGATCGATGAGCTGCAGTTGCAAACGCGGGTCCTGTATGCGAAGCAGTGTACGCGCATGCCGTTCGGTCAATCGGTTGGCCATAATCGCGGCCTTTACCGCAGGGGTCAATTTTAATATGCGCAGCTTGTTGGCAACGGTGCTTTGGTTTTTGCCGATCTTGCGCGCCAGATCCTCCTGTGTCATCCCATGCTCCAAAAGAAGGTTGCGGTATGCTTCAGCCTCATCAAAAAAGTGAAGGTTTTCGCGCTGAAGGTTTTCAATCAGTGCCATGACAGCACTGTCCTGTTCGCCAACACGCTGGATGATCGCGTCGATTTCCGATAGGCCCGCCCGCTTGGATGCGCGCAGACGGCGTTCGCCTGCAATGAGCTCGTAGTGCGTGGCATTGATGCGCCGAACTACAATGGGCTGGATCAAACCGTAGCGCGCGATGCTTCTTGCCAGCTCTTCAATGCTTTGCTCAGAAAATGTGCGGCGAGGCTGATAGGGGTTTGGGTGCACCAAATGGATGGGGATTTTTTCTATGCTCCGCAAAACGGGGGTTGTTTGTATACGGGAAAGATTCATGCCAATGCACTCCTTATTTCTGGGTTACCTATAAAATACAGCATTGCAAAACAAAAAAATAGCGATTCGTGGAAAGCCGTCAAAAAGAGACAAAAGTAGTGGAATGATGCAGCGTATACGCGGGTTTTGGCAGAGAAACACTAGGAAAAGGCAACAAAAAAAGGGCCTGTTTTGCTATAAATCATGCACAGATGACAATGCGGCCCATCATTTCCTTGGAAAGGAAGCAAAAAACAGCCCAGAGGCTGTCAAATGCAAGGATTATAAAGGCTGGCGCGTGGGGATACCGGCCTTTCTTGGGTATTTTTGAGGAGTAGCCTGTGTTTTTTTGATGAAAATCAAGGTATGCTCCCGACCGGGAATACCGCTATCTACAAGCTTTTCAAATTGCCCGCCCAGCGTACGGAGAGCAGTGCGCGCTTGGCTGCATTCCTGGCGGCCCTGTGGGCCTTTATAGGCGACCATATAGCCGCTGGTACGCACGAAGGGAAGGCAGTACTCTGCCAGCGTAGGCAGCGAGGCTACGGCGCGTGCGAAAGCATAATCATACCGCGCCCTGTGCTGCGTATCATGGCCGGCTTGCTCGGCGCGCGCATGCACACAGCGTACATTTGCCAGCCCCAAGGCCTCGACGACTCGTTGTAAAAATAGCACGCGTTTTTGCAGGGAATCCATCAGCGTTATGGAAAGATCCGGCCGCAAAATGGCAAGAACCATGCCGGGAAAGCCCGCCCCAGTACCGACATCGATGCAGCGAACCCCTTTGGGTAAGGGAAAAACGGGGAGTAGACGAGCGCTATCGCAAAAGTGCAAAAGGATAGCTTCGTCCTCCTGCGTCACATTGGTAAGGTTCATGGTTTGATTGGCTTCTACCAACATGGCAAAATAACGGGCACACTGAGCGGCCTGGTCGGAAGTACAGGGAATTTGCAAATTTGCAAACGCCTGCTGCAATTTTTCTTCAAACATGCTGTTTCTCCTGTTTCTCCAAAAGTATGGACAATACGGCAATATCCGCCGGGGAAACACCGCTGATGCGGGAAGCTTGGCCAAGGTTTTCCGGCTGCTGTGCTTGCAGCTTTTGCCTAGCTTCCGTGCGAAGGCCCGGCATGGAAAGATAATCCAAGCCTTGAGGCAGCTGGCGGTGCTCCCATTGGCGCGCCCGCTCAATTTCTCGCTGTTGGCGGGCCAGATACCCTTGGTATTTCACTTCGATTTCGGCCTGCTCTTGCGCATCGGGGGAAAAGCTGGAAAAATCGGCGTTCATAGCGGCTACGGCTTGTCGCGTTACGCTGGGGCGAGTCAAGCACTTGGCCCAGGAGACGCCGGGCATGATATCCTGCCCGATTTGCGCGGACAGCTGTTGTGCCTGCGCCTTACTAAGCCCTGTTTTCCGTAAATGCTCAATGGCCTGCGCGGTCTGCGTGCGCTTTTGCAGCATTCTATCGTAGCGCTCCTGGCTGGCCAACCCGGCACGATAGCCCTTTTCCGTTAACCGCAGATCAGCATTATCCTGGCGAAGCAGCAGGCGGTATTCTGCACGAGCCGTCATCATACGATAGGGCTCCGGCGTACCTTTGGTAACAAGGTCGTCTATCAGTACGCCGATATATCCGTCGGCACGCCCCAAATGCAGCGGCGCTTCGCTCCGTATGTACAGAGAAGCGTTCAAGCCAGCGACCAAGCCCTGGGCAGCGGCTTCTTCATAGCCGCTGCTACCCACGATTTGGCCAGCCAAGAACAATCCCGGAATTTCGCGGCACATTAGACCAAGGGTCAGCGCAGTGCCGTCGATGCAATCGTACTCAATGGCATATCCGGGGCGTACAATGCGGGCCTGTTCCAACCCAGGGATGGTAGCCAGCGCTTCCTTTTGTACATCCAGCGGCATGCTGGTGGAAAAGCCCTGTACATATTTTTCCGTTGTATACAGCCCTTCCGGCTCGATAAACAGCTGATGGCGCGGCTTATCGGCAAAGCGGACAACCTTATCTTCGATGCTGGGGCAATACCGCGCCCCCGTTCCTGTGATGACGCCGTCAAACATAGGACTGCGATCCAGATTGGCGCGCAAAATCTCGTGAGTTTTTTCGTTGGTATAGGTCAAATAGCAAGGCGTCTGCTCAAAGCCGTCAAAGGTTTCGGGCGGTGTTAAAAAAGAAAAAGGAACGATGGGCGTATCGCCCGGCTGCACCTGCATTTTGGAGATGTCCATGGTTTTTCCGTCAATACGGGGTGGGGTTCCTGTCTTAAATCTGCGCAAAACCAGCCCACAATCCTCAGCCAGGCTTTGGCTAAGCTGCGTGGCCCGCTGTAAACCGCTGGGGCCGGAAAGGCTGGTCCAATCCCCGGTATACAAGCAGCTGTTGAGGTATACGCCGGTCGTGATGACCACAGCCGCCGCGCCGAAATCCTCGCCATGCGTGGTGCGGATGCCGGCTATCCGGCTGCCTTTCACCAATATTTTAGCGCCTTCCCCCTGCAATAGATCCAAATTGGGCTCATGCTCCAAAACACGGCGCATAGCGGCGGAGTAGGCTTGCTTGTCCACCTGCGCACGCAAAGAATGCACAGCCGGCCCTTTACGCATATTCAGCATACGGCTTTGAATGAGGGTTTCGTCTGCGGTCAGGCCCATCTGCCCGCCGAGCGCGTCTACCTCACGCACCAAATGCCCCTTGCTGGTACCGCCAATGGCAGGGTTGCAGGGCAGATATGCCATATGATCCAAATGTAGCGTCAATAAAAGTGTTTTTTGTCCTGTGCGCGCCAGCGCCAAGGCCGCTTCACAGCCCGCATTGCCGGCTCCCACGACGATTGCTTGATAGGTATGATTCATCTCTTATTTCCCCACGCAAAAGGTTGCGAAAATTTCATCTATAACCTCTTCCGATACCGTTTTGCCCGTGATTTCTCCCAGCGCTTTCAGCGCTTGCCGGGCGTCCTCTGCGGCGATGTCGGCGGGCAGGCCTGCTTGGTAGGCCTCTAATGCCTGCGTCAGCCCCTGCTGCGCGCGCTCCAGACAAGCGGCGTGCCGGGCATTGGTAATGAGGGAGGCCTCATGTTGCTGTGCACCTGAGGCCAGCAGGGCTGCCTGTAATACAGAAAATATGCCCTCACCGCTTTGGCAGCTGCAAGACAGCACCGCCGCAGCTTTTGGCCAATGAGCGGCCAAAGACGAGACGTCTAGCTGCCAAGGCAAGTCAGCCTTGTTGAGCGCCACAACAAAGGGGCGGCCTTCCAGCGCCTTGGACAAAAGCGCTTCATCCTCCTCTGGCAAAGGCTGAGCGCCATCCACAACCAACACCGCAACATCACAGTTCTGAATCATGGATAGGCCCAAATCAATGCCGCGTGCCTCCAACCCTTCCGCATTGTCGTGAATGCCAGCAGTATCATATAGGCGCAGCACGATGCCATCCACCTGCACGGCTTCTTCGATGATATCGCGTGTGGTGCCGGCCTGCTCGGAAACGAGCGCGCGTTCAAACCCTGCTGCGGCATTAAGCAGTGAGCTTTTGCCGGCATTGGGACGGCCAACCAGCGCACACCGTACCCCTTGCTTGACCAATCTGCCGGCCCGATAGCTGCGCAGCAGGGCGGTTACCTCAGTTAAAATCTGCGACATGGAAGCAAAGCCTTCCTCATTGGCGGCCTGTTCCCAGTCATCTTCTGGGAAATCCAAGCCTGCCTCAATGCCCGCCAACGCCAGTGTCAGCGCGTCACAAATACCGTCCACCTTGGCAAAGAGCGTGCCGTGCAGTTGAGAGAGAGATTGACGGGCAGCAGCCAACCCCTCTGCACCGATTAGATCCATCACGGCTTCGGCTTGGGATAGATCCATTTTTCCGTGCAAAAAAGCACGCTTTGTAAACTCTCCTGGCTCCGCAGGGCGCAGGCCTGGCAGCGTGCCAAGGGCCCCCAGCAACTGCTGAACCACCGCAAGGCTGCCATGGCAGTGTAGCTCGGCACTGTCCTCCCCGGTATAGCTGGCAGGGGCACAAAACAATACGGCCATGCCATCGTCGATCTGTGTGCCGTCAAACACAAACCGTCCATAAATAAGCTTGCGGGGCTCCATTGGCGAAGTGCCAGCCGGCTGAAACAGGGCCTGCAAAGCCGCCTGAGCTTGCGGGCCGCTGATGCGAATGACGGCGACGCCGCCAACACCTTGCGGTGTGGACAGCGCGAAAATGGTATCCTTTTGCAAAAGGACTCATCCTCTCTATAGAAAAGGCCCGGCAATAGACGCCGGGCCAAACTTTTATTTTGCGGTAATGACCACGTGCCGGAAGGGCTCCTCCCCTTCGCTGTGGGTGGAAACATACGGGTTATCCTGCAAAGACGCATGCAGGATACGGCGCTCATAGGGATTCATCGGCTCCAAAGAAACCGATTTGCCAGAACGGCGGACATCCTCGGCCATGCGCTTTGCCAAGCGCTTGAGCGTATCTTCGCGCCGCCCTCGGTAGTTTTCCGTATCCACGATCACCCGACGGTATTCGCCTTCCTGCCGGTTGGCGATTAGGCTCGTCAAATACTGAAGCGCGTTAAGCGTTTCGCCCCGGCGCCCGATCAGGATGCCCATAGAGGGCCCGGAAATGCGGAGGTATAGGCCGCTTTCTCCGCTAAACGCATCCACCACGGCATCCTCCATGCCCATTTGGCGGAGCACCTCCCGTAAAAAGGCGGCTTCTGCGCCTCCGTCGACGGGCTCGCCCCAATCCTGAGCTGGCGGCGCCGTGCGCTGAGCTCTCCGCCCGCGGGGCTCTTTTCGGCCGCGTTCACGGGTACGCGCTTGCTGGCGCTCTTTCTTCTCCTGCGCCTCCTGTTCAGCTTGCTTTTCCTGTTCCTCCAATACGCGTTCAACCTCTTCTGGCGCGCGCTCTGTCAGCCGGACGACACACTGCTTGCTGCCTATGCCAAACAACCGGCGGCCGCCCTCCTCAATGATTTCGATATCGACCTGGTCGATGGAAAGCCCCAATTGGTCTATGCCCATGAAAATGGCTTCATCCACCGACTTTGCGGTCACTTCTATGGACCTCATGATTCTATCCTCCCATGAACCACGCTTGCTTTTTTCTGCTGCTTTTTCTTATCCTCCATTTTGATCAGCTGACTCATAATGGGGCTGGAAAGCATGACGACCAGGTTGGTTACCGTCCAATATACGGCAAAGCACATGCCTGCGCTGGCGGACCACCATACGATCAGCAATGGAAAAATCAATTCCATCATCGTGCCACCTGGCTGATTGGTAACGCCCTGCTTTTCGCTTTGCTTACGTTGCAGACGCGTGGACAAATACATGGATAAACCGGATAATACGGGGAAGATAAAGTACCCGTTTGCTTTTCCGGCATACTGCTGCAAGACCGGCGCAATGACGGTATTGTAGTTTGTGCTGACGGCGCTGGTAATCGCTTCGGACGGCACGGTGGCAATGGCGTCTCCAATATAGCTGCCAAAGAACGTACCGCTGGGCAGCTTGGTAGCCGTCAGGGCAAATTGATTGAGCTCAGCATTGCTCAGCAAGGATTGGGCCTGCGCCAAGATTTCAGGCTGAAGCCTGGCTGCCGACTGCTGCAAGGTCGTTGCAAACTCCTGGGCAGACGGCATGACGGCTGCAACGCCGGTATCTGGGCGCCAAATATTGTGTACCCACAGGGCCGAAGGCGGCATTGAAACTGTACCGTTGGCCATGCCGACGACCATATTCACCGTTTCGGTGTTAGACAAAATCGTGATGGCGCCAAACATGGCAAAGATGATGGGCAGCTGCAGCAGCAACGGCAAGCATCCAGCGGACAGCTTTACCCCTTCGCGCTTATACAGCTCGTTGGTTTTAGCCTGCGCCATACGCGGATCGTTTTTGTACCGGCGCTGGATCTCCTGAACCTTGCCTGCCAAAGCGCCCTGCTTCATTGTGCTGCGCTTTTGCTTGATATCCAAGGGCAGCAACAAAAGACGCACTACAACCGTAAAGAGAATTACGGCCAGCAGCCAACTGCCCGTCAGGCCTTCCAGCCAGGAAATGACTGTGACAAAAAAGCGCGAGATAAAGTTATCTTGTAACCAACTCAAAGGATTTCCTCCCCAACTGTTTTCGTGCGTGCAGGCACGGGATCATATCCGCCCTTGCACAAGGGGTTGCAGCGCAATACGCGCCATAGGGCCAAACCCAGCCCCCGCACCGCGCCCCAGGTTTGGATGGCTTCTAAAGCATATTCCGAGCATGTCGGCACAAACCGGCAACAACCCGGGTGTAGCGGCGAGATCTGTTTTTGGTAGAAGACAATGAGCCATAGCAGTATGCGTTTCATGCGTCTGTCTCCTTCAAGCAGCCGCTCCGCTTTAACAGATGATACATGCCGTCATAAATCACAGAAAACGAAGCTTGGGCGCTTTGCGTCCGCGCCACAAATACCAGCTGCACCTTAGGGCGCACCATTGGCGCCAGCAGACGGTAGCTTTCCCGCATCCAGCGCTTTACCTTGCTACGGGTCACGCTGTTGCCGACCTTTTTGCCGACGGAAAATCCCGCACGGGACCGCCCGCGGCAGGGGGCCGCCAAAAGCACCATCTGGCCATTGGCCACGCTTTTGCCCCTCCGGAATACGTATTGGAATTCCGATGTGCGGCGCAAGCGCATGGACTTTGGATAAGGGTTTTTCTTCATGATGAAAAAAGCCGCTTGGCGCGGCTTTTATGCAGTCAGTACCTTGCGGCCTTTGCGACGCCTGCGCGCAACCACCTTAGCACCTGTATGCGTTTTCATGCGGGCACGGAAGCCATGTACCTTTTTACGCTGTCTTTTTTTCGGCTGATAAGTTTGTAACATAACAGTGATACACTCCTTTAATCGGCGGTATACGCCGGCAATTTCAAAGATACGCACCCATAAAAGGGCAATGCTAATTTATTATAATAGAATAAGCAACCCCTGTCAATGAGAAACAGGCGGTTGAAAATGGGTTAAAAGGATTTCCAATCCTGCGTGTCCTCTGTGGTAGTGGTGGTGTAGCCAGCGCTGCTGCCAAGCATACCGAAACTACATTTTCCCTGGTAATAGCGCTCCACATGCGTTTCCCCGCACTTGGGACATGGGGCGGTTTGCCCTACGCGCACCAATTCCTCATAAATATGGTTGCATTTGGGGCAGATAAACTTCAAAACAGGCATGCCGATCCCTCCTTTTGGCTGTGCAATATTGTATCGTTTTTTCCCGCTTTCGGCAAGGGGGCGCGGGCAAAGCATTGTCAAAACCGAAAGATGCGTTTATAATATGGGCGCATAGCCTCAAAGCTGAGATGCTTTGCGGCCTTTTTCCATACGACCAGGGGCCTGGGAAAAGCATACGCCAAAACCGGGAGGAATTATATTTGGAGCCTACATTGATCATAAAGGGCGGAAACCCTTTGAAAGGAACGGTAACGGTCAGCGGCGCGAAAAACGCAGCCGTAGCCATCCTGCCTGCCGCGCTTTTAAGCGACGAGCCGTGCGTAGTGGACAATCTGCCGGATATTTTGGACGTAAAGGTGCTTTCGCATATTTTACAGCGCATGGGCGCAAAGGCAGAGTTTAAGCATAACATCATGGCCATCGATCCGCGCGGCGTGGAAAACCAGGCCGTGCCATATGATCTTACACGCCATATGCGCGCTTCTTATTATTTGCTGGGCGCTATGTTGGGGCGTTTCGGCGAAGCAACGATTGCGTTGCCCGGAGGCTGCGTGATAGGCTCGCGGCCCATCGACCAGCACCTAAAAGGCATGGAAGCACTGGGCGCGGACATCAAGCTGGAGCATGGCTCCATCGTGGCTAAGGCGCCGCAGGGGCTAAAAGGTGCGGAGATCTATATGGACGTTGTGTCGGTAGGCGCCACGGCAAACATCATGATGGCGGCTGTCAAGGCCCAGGGCAAGACGATTATCGTCAATGCCGCCAAAGAGCCACACATTGTTGATCTGGCGAACTTTTTGAACTCCATGGGCGCCAACATCAAGGGCGCAGGGACTGATGTGGTGCGCATCACGGGTGTGCCGCGCCTGCATGGCTGCAGCTACACCGTGATTCCGGACCAGATCGAAACAGGTACATTGATGATTGCAGCGGCCGCCACCGGCGGCGATGTGTGGATCCAAAACGTCATCCCCATGCATATGGATTCCATTTCCGCCAAGCTGATGGAAATGGGCGTCTACGTAGAGGAAGGGGAAGACAGCATCCGCGTGAGCATGCAGAAGCGCCCGCGCCATTGTGCTGTGCGTACCCATCCGTATCCCGGCTTTCCAACGGACCTTCAGCAGCCGCTGAGCGCGCTTTTGTGCATTGCAGAGGGTACCAGTACGGTAGAGGAAAATATTTTTGAGGACAGATTCAAACACCTTAACCAGCTACAGCGTATGGGCGCAGATGTGAGCGTTTCGGGGCGGACGGCGATTTTCCAGGGCGTGGAAGCGCTCAGCGGGGCGGATGTCGTGGCCAGCGATTTGCGTGCGGGTGCCTGTCTGGTCATCGCAGGGCTGATGGCCGGCGGCGAAACGCGTATCACCGGGTTGAAGCATATCGATAGAGGCTACGATCATTTGGAGGATAAGCTGCGTTGTTTAGGCGCAGAGATCAGACGTGTGGATCTTTAAATAGAGATGAGGGGAGGCGGCAGCCTCCTTTTTTTATTTGTTTCTCTCCGAAAAAATGATACAATATATCCTTAGGAAAAAAGGAGGGAGCCATGAAACTGGCGATACAGCCGCTGTTTTCCGGCTCGTCTGGCAACAGCATCCTGGTAGAGAGCGAGTCTACCACGGTTTTGGTGGATGCGGGCATGTCGGCGGCGGCTATCACAAAAGCATTAAAGCTGCACGGCAAAACCCCGGCGGATATAGATGGCATTTTACTAACGCATGAGCATACGGACCATGTCAGCGGGGTAAACCAGCTCTGCAAGCGTTATGGCTTGGCGCTATACGCCAACGCCAAGACCTACCAGGGCATGGAGGCAAAGATGCATGATGTGCCCATAGGGCAGGCCAGAGTGTTTACCACGGGCGAGGATTTTTATGTGGGCGATATTGCCGTGCATGCCTTTCCCATTCCGCATGACGCCGCAGAGCCTGTGGGCTATGCCTTGTATGCAGCAGGCGCCAAGGTATGCGTGGCCACGGACATGGGGCATCTGCCCAAGCGGGTTTTGACAGAGCTGGAAGGCGCAGGGGCCATCGTACTGGAAAGCAACCATGATATCGGCTTGCTGCAGGCGGGGAAATACCCGCAGTTTCTGAAAAGAAGGATACTCTCTAACAAGGGGCATCTTTCCAACGATGCGGCCGGGCAGGCGGCCGTGGCGCTGGCAAAACTGGGAACAAGGCAGATCATTCTGGGGCACCTGTCTGCAGAAAACAACCGGGAAAGCATGGCCCGGCAGGCTGTCTGCGAGCAGCTCTCGGGCCAGGGAGCGGTGCTTGGACGTGATGTGTGCGTGCATGTAGCCAGAAGGGCAGAAGGCTCTGCCAGGATCGTGTTGGAGTAAAGGAGCATTGCCGATGCGCATTCGCATTCTATGCGTAGGAAAACTCAAGGAAAAGGCCTTATGCGCGCTTTGCGATGAGTATAAAAAACGACTGGAGCGCTTTGTGAAAATTGAGATCGTAGAGGTAGCCGATGAACCGGCCCCCGAATCGTTGAGCCTTGCACTACAGGAAAAGGTCAAAAAAGCAGAAGGAAAACGGCTGCTGCAAAGGAGCAGGCCCGGCATGCGCATTGCGCTTTGCCTGGAAGGAAAGCAGCCCGATTCCGTACAGCTGGCCAAGCACATACAAGCCCTGGAGGACCGTGGCGTGGGGTGTGTTCAATTTTACATTGGGGGGTCGCTAGGGCTAAGCGATGAGGTTGTGCAAAGTTGTGAGGAAACGCTTTCCCTGTCCAACTTGACATTTCCGCACAACCTAGCCAGGCTTTTGCTTTTGGAGCAGATCTATCGATGTTATAAGATCAACCGAGGCGAAACCTACCATAAATAGCGGCGTATGCCCAAGGCAGCCGTAGCATATCCTGTCTTAAGGAGAAAAACAAGGGGGACAGGGGCATGCTGAATGTGCTTTGGGTATTTTTGTTGGCCGGGGGCCTGGTTTACGGTGCGTTTACCGGCCAGCCGCAGCTGGCTACGCAGGCGGCCATGGACGGGGCAACGGAGGCGGTATCGCTGGTCATCTCCCTTTTGGGCATCACTATGCTGTATATGGGGCTGATGGAGATTGCCACCCAAAGCGGACTGGCCAAAAAGGTGTCCAGTGTTGTGGCTGTGCTCATCAAGCCGCTGTTTCCGGGCCTGAAAAAGCAGGAGCCCGCCATGCAGGCAATCTGCATGAACCTATCCGCCAACGCCCTGGGCATGGGCAATGCGGCGACGCCGTTGGGCCTGGCAGCCATGGAAGAGCTACAAAAGAAAAATAAGGATAAAAAACGAGCCACCAACGAGATGGTGGCGTTAATCGTGCTCAATGCTTCCAGCGTGCAGCTGGTTCCCACCTCCATCATCGCCCTGCGAGCAGCGGCGGGCAGTGCAGACCCAGCCGGCATTACTGGGGTCATGCTGTTGGCAACGTTGGCCACTACACTGGTGGGCGCCGTGCTCTGCCGGGTCCTTAGCAAATGATGGCGGTGCTATCCAACTATGCGGTCTGGGTGTTTATGCTGGGCATTGTCCTGTACGGCATGGCAAAGAAGGTGGACTGTGTCAATGCCTGCATCCAGGGCGCGGAAAAAGGATTTCATGCGTATTTGCGCGTGCTACCCACCATGCTCTGCATGCTCAGCGCCATTGCTGTGGCTAGGCAGAGCGGGCTTTTGGATGCGATCACGGGGCTGCTGGTGCCGCTGGCAAACTGTATCCATCTACCAGCCGAGGTGCTGCCGCTGGTCATTTTGCGGCCTTTTTCCGGCGGTGGGGCTTTGGCCCTGCTGGCCGAGTTGTTAACCACCTACGGGCCGGATGGTGCCATTGGCCGCGCCGCTTGTATGATCATGGGGTCCAGCGAGACCCTGTTTTACTGTGCTACGCTCTACTTTGGATCGGTGGGGGTTACCAAATGGCGCCATACCATTCCCGTTTCTCTGTGCTGCAGCTTGGTCGGCGTAGTCATGGCAGCGATTTTTGCATAAATGATGGGTTATATTGGCAAAGGCTTGTGGTATAATTAAATAATAGTTGAATTATATACTTTTCTATATTCAATCGTGATTTAGGGGTAGAGGTTTTATGAAAATAGAAGTATTTGCATCGCAAACACATGTAACGGAAAAGGACATCCGAGGGAAGGATTGTGTGGTCATCGATACGCTGCGCGCAACAAGCACCATCATCACAGCGCTGGCCAACGGCTGCGAACAGGTGATCCCGGTCGAGGAAGTAGGACAAGCTACCAGGCTGCGCGCTTCGGTCGGCGGGGATACGATGGCCGTTTTGGGCGGTGAACGCGGCGGACAAAAGATTCCTGGCTTTGATTTAGGCAATTCTCCGCTGGAATACGGCCCAGAGCATATCTATGGGAAAACGCTGATTCTAACGACCACCAACGGTACGCTTGCCATCGGCAAAGCGGAAACGGCAAGCCGCACCTATATCGGCGCCATGATCAACGCGACTTCCATTGCGCTGGCGCTGCTCAAAACCGAAACGGATGTTGTCATCCTATGCGCTGGTATGGAAGGAAAGTTTGCTGTAGAAGATGCGCTGACGGCCGGATATATCATCCACTGCCTAAGGGAGCAAAGCCCCGGAATTCCCATCGAAACGGGGGATCTTGGCTACGTCTGCGAGGTTTTGTACGAAACCAGCCAGGACGATCTGCTGACTGCCGTGCAGAACGGCAGGGGGTTTGAGCAGCTTCATGCCCTCGGTATGGAGCAGGACGTTGCGTATTGCATGCAGCGCGATACCGTACCGGCCTTGCCGCTGGTGCAGGATAATCGCATCATTTTAGTTAGACAATAAGGGATAGAAGAGAGCAACAGGAGGCATTGCAAACGATGAGCGAGAAAGGGAAATTTTACATTACAACGCCGATCTATTATCCATCGGACAATCTGCATATTGGGCATAGCTATTGTACAGTGGCCGCAGATGCGATGGCGCGCTTTAAGCGCTTGACTGGCTATGACGTAATGTTTTTGACAGGTACGGACGAGCATGGCCAAAAGATTCAGCGCAAAGCCGAGGAGGCGGGGCAGTCTCCCAAGGCATTTGTGGATGGGATTGTAGCAAACATCCAAAAGCTGTGGACGCTGATGGATATTCAATATGATGATTTTATCCGGACTACGGAAGAGCGCCATGAAAAAACCGTACAAAAGATTTTCCAAAAGCTCTATGACCAGGGCGATATTTACAAAAGCGAATACGAGGGATGGTACTGCTCGCCCTGCGAATCGTTTTGGACGGAGCATCAGCTGGTAGATGGCAAATGCCCGGACTGCGGGCGGCCGGTAGAAAAGGTAAAGGAAGAGAGCTACTTCTTTAAGCTCAGCAAGTATGCCGATTGGCTGATCGACTATATCAATACGCATCCGGACTTTATCCAGCCTGTTTCCCGCCGCAATGAAATGCTGAACAATTTCCTGCTGCCCGGTCTGGAGGACTTGTCCGTATCCCGTACCAGCTTTGATTGGGGCATTCCCGTACCGTTTGATGAAAAGCACGTCATCTATGTATGGCCGGATGCGCTATCCAATTATATCTCTGCGCTGGGCTATTTGTCCGAAGACGATACCAAATTCCAAAAATACTGGCCGGCAGATGTGCATCTGGTCGGCAAAGAGATCATTCGCTTCCATACCATCATTTGGCCCATTATGCTGAAAGCGCTGGGCTTACCGCTGCCCAAAAAGGTATTTGGCCATGGTTGGCTGGTGCTGGATGGCGGGAAAATGAGCAAATCTAAGGGCAACGTGGTAGACCCTGTTGTGCTCTGCGATAAATATGGCGTGGATGCTGTGCGCTATTTCCTTCTGCGCGATTTCCCCTTTGGAACGGACGGCACCTATTCCGAGGATCTGCTAATCAACCGTATCAATGCGGATCTGGCCAACGACCTTGGCAATCTGCTGAGCCGTACGGTATCCATGATTGGCAAATACTTTGATGGCGTTGTGCCGCAGCCGGGGGCAAAGGAAGAGGTGGATGAGACCGTTCTATCTTTGGCTGCCGCGCTGCCTGCCAAAATGGAAGCGCAGATGGACAATCTGGCATATAGCGAGGCACTTTCCAGCGTTTTCGAGCTCATCGGCGCCTGCAATAAGTACATTGACCTGACCATGCCTTGGAAGCTCATTAAAAATGAAGCAGACCATCCTCGGCTGGCCACGGTGATGTACAATTTGGCAGAATGCCTGCGTATCTGCGCCATTGCGCTTTCGCCGTGTATGACGCGGGTGGCGCCTAAGATGTTTGCACAGCTTGGCGTAGAGGATCCTGCACTTAAAACCTGGGATTCCATCCTGTCGTTTGGCGGATTAAAGCCGGGCACAAAGGTGCAAAAAGGCGATGCGCTGTTCCCCCGTATTGTAGAGGATAAACAGGAAAAGCAAGCGCCGAAACCGCAGAAAAAACAAAAAACAGAGGAAAAGCAGGCCCCCAAACAGGAGAGCCCCAAGACCATTACGTACGACCAGTTTATGGAAATAGAGCTGCGTACCGCCAAGGTGTTGTCTTGCGAGCCTGTTCAGGGTGCGGATAAGCTGCTGCTGTTCAAGCTGGACGACGGCACAGGCAAGGAGCGCACCATTGTATCCGGTATTCGCAAATGGTACGGAGACGGCGCTTCGCTGGTCGGTAAGACGGTGATTATCGTGGCAAACCTAAAGCCCGCCAAGATCCGCGGCATTGTCAGCGACGGCATGATCCTGTCCGCTGCTGACGATGAAGATAAAACGCTATCCGTCTCTACGATTCTGTCCGATGCTGGCTTGCCGGCTGGGGTAAGGGTACGGTAATCATGCAGGTGTTTGATACCCATGCGCATCTGTTGAGCGATGCGTTTGACGACGATAGAGAGCAAGTAATCGCCCGCATACAAGCTGCGGGCGTCTGCCTCTGTATGGAGGCGGGTACCACCTTGGAGGACAGCGCCCAGGCCGTAGCGCAGGCAGAGCAATATGGTTTTTTATACGCGGCAGCAGGCGTTCATCCTCATGAGGCGGAGGATGCGCCTGCGGATGTGCTGGAGCGGCTTGCAGTGTTGCTGCGCCATCCAAAATGTAAGGCTTTGGGTGAAATTGGGCTGGATTACCACTATGATTTTTCACCGAGAGATGTCCAAAAGCGTCTTTTTGCCGAGCAGTTGGATCTTGCAATTCAGCTGGATAAGCCCGTCATCATCCATGATAGGGAGGCCCACCAGGATACGCTGTCGTTGCTCAGCCAGCGAAAGGGTAGAGTCAAGGGCATTCTGCACTGCTATTCCGGATCGCTGGAGGATGCCAAAAAGTATTTGGATATGGGCTTCTATCTTTCCTTTGCAGGCCCGCTTACCTTCAAAAATGCACATAAACTGCAGCAAGTGGCCGCCTATGTGCCGATGGATCGTGTGCTTTGCGAAACGGATAGCCCCTATTTGTCGCCTGTGCCCAAGCGCGGCCAGCGCAACGATCCTTCCAATGTAGCGCTTGTCATCCGCCAGCTGGCACAGTGCAAAGGGATAGAGCCGGAGGAGGCGGCCCGGCACACCATGGAAAATGGAAAAGCAGTCTTTGCAATTGAGGAATGATGGATATGGATACCTATGTGTACGAATATGGCAGCGGCTTGTATATCAATCTAACGAACCGCTGCAACAATAACTGTGCATTTTGCCTGCGCCATACCAACCAGGGTGTAGGGCGCCACCGCCTTTGGCTGGAGCATGAGCCTACCGCAGAACAGGTGATTGAAAAAATGCAAAATCTGTCTGCGTATGAGGAGGTCGTGTTCTGTGGCTTTGGAGAGCCTACTTTGGCTTGGGAAACGCTAAAACAGGTGGCCGCTTATGTAAAGCGGCAGGGGAAGCCGGTACGCGTAAATACCAATGGGTTGGGGAACCTAGCCAACGGGCGGGATATTACGCCGGAGGCAAAGGGGTTGGTGGATACCTTTTCCATCTCTCTCAACGCTTCTACGCCCGAAGCGTACCAGGAGATTTGCCATAGCCAATACGGCCAGCAAGCTCTGCCTGCTTTGCTGGAGTTTGCCAAGCTGGCGTCCCGCTATGTGCCGCATGTCGTGTTTACCGTGGTGGATTCCATAGGCCAGGAAGAGATTGAAAAATCCCGCAAATTGGCACAGAACTGCGGCGCCAAGCTGCGGGTAAGGGCTTATGTGGAAAATTGGGAGGAAAGCGCCGATTGACGGAACAGCCGCTTCGGCGTTATCATACATACGGCAACTTTTTAGAGCATAGGAGTCAATTGGGATGGAAAAGGGATATCTCGCAATTCCGGCAGACCGGATTATACCGGAAGAGCATAAGCATGTTAGCAAGAATACCGGCAATGTGACGTATGAGCAATATCTGGTAACGGATGAGGATACCGGCATGCTTGTCAAATACATTCGGTATCCGAAAGGAACGGTCACGCCCATCCATGATCATCACTGCGCCCATGGCATGTATGTATTGAAGGGCACGCTGCATACCGATAAAGGCGATTTTGGGCCGGGCAGCTTCATCTGGTTTGAAGAGGGCAATGTGATGACGCACGGCGCCACCCAGGATGAGGATGTGGATTGTCTATTTATTACAAATAAGGCGTTTGATATCCATTATTTTGATTTGGATAAAAAATGAGCGAAAAAAAGGACGCAAACGCGTCCTTTTTTATTTGTCGTTTACAGCCCTGTACGCTCGGCCAGCAGCGTTTGCAAAAAATCCGTGCGCTCTGGAGAAGACAAGGGGGCAAACCGGCAAGGAATATCCAAATGCATCCAAAGATCCTCTGCCTTGTCATATGGGCGCCAGTCGGGCTGGCCCGGCGCAGTAGGCTGCCCATCTTTGGCAAAGGTGCGCCAGAAAGACATCATGGTCTGGCTTAAGGCATGGTCATCTGGCGTAAAGGGGCGTGCTATCGCAGCTAGGTTACCGAAATGGTAAGGGATCTCACTGGCATGGTAGGCCCCGTAGAAGTCGCAGTCGATTCCTGGCACTTGGCGGGAAAATAAATAGGTGTACACAGGGCTAGCGTTACAGCGGCGCAAAACCTGCGTATAGAATCGCATATTGGCCAGCGTATTTTCCGAACGGAAGCGGGCTAAGGCCGCTGCCGGATCGCGCTCCGCCTCAGCACCGTACATGTTCCACAACGTATCGATATGGCGGGGATACTTGCGGGCAAAGGTGGCTTCAATGGAGGCGCGAGTCACTTGATGCCGGTCGCCGATGAGCACAGTTGCTTCGTTGGCCGTACAGCCTAACAGCACCGGCACATCATACACATGCCCGGCCAAAAAAGCCTGCTCTAAAGGCTCCGGAAGCAAATCTCCGTCTACATAAGGGGAGAACTCCGCAGCCATATAGTCCGCCTGCCGACCCAGCAGAGATTCTGCCGGCGCGGCATAGGCCTGATCTAGCGTATCAATGCCGACGGTTTTTAGATAATCGGCCGTGCGCTGTTCCATTTCTGCCCGTGTATGCGCCCATTCGTCATGGTTGAAGGGAGAAAAGCTTTGGCTTATGGCACGATGAAAAAGCCCTTTGGCCTGGGGGCAGACCAAAAGCGTATTCACGGCGGCCGACCCTGCAGATTCTCCCTGTATCGTTACGTTGTGGGGGTCTCCGCCAAACGCCGCGATATTGTCTTGCACCCAGCGAAGTGCCATCAAAAGATCACGCAGACCGGCGTTGGTGGCGGATTTGGGCAGGGAAGGGTGCGCAAAAAAACCAAAAAGCCCTACGCGATAGTTGGCCGATACTACCACGGCACCCTCGCGAGCCATTGCTTCGCCGCTATATAAGGCCATAGCGGCATTGCCCATGGCATAGGCCCCGCCATAGATCCAAAATAGGACGGGCAGCGGCTGATTGCTATGGGCGGGGCGCCAGATATTGAGGGTCAGGCAGTCCTCGCTGAAATGCTGCGGCGGCTCCAGCGTGCGATCCTGTGCATAGGCGGGAATGGTAGTAAAGCCGGTTTCTGCATATTGCATAGGGGCATCGCCATATGCATCGGCCTGCCGTGTGCCTTGCCAAGGCGCTGGCGGCTCGGGCGGCAAAAACCGCAGCGGCCCTACCGGAGGCTTGGCATAAGGAATGCCCAAAAACGCATGCACATTCTCATGCGCTCGGCCCGATACCCAGCCGTATTGTGTTTGTACGCGCGGTTGTTCCATACAATCATCTCCTAATTCAATCAGTCGTTGAGATAAGGGTTCAAGCGGCGCTCTCGGGATAAGGTGGTAACGCCTTCATGGCCGGGCAAAACGGTATAATCCCCCTCTAAATTTGCCAGTCTGCGAAGCGAAGCCATCATGGCGGCCGCGTTGCCGGTAGGAAAGTCCACACGGCCGCAGCTGCCTGCAAACAGCGTATCGCCCGAAAGCAGAAGATGGTCTACCAAATAGCATACACTGCCCTGGGTATGGCCTGGTGTATGGAGGACGGTAAAGTGCATTTGCCCAACGGAAAAGGTATCGCCGTCCTGAAACAGCCTATCCGCTTGAAAGGATAGCGGCGCGCCCATCAGCGCAGAGAGATTGAGCGCGGGCTGCGAAAGCAAAGGCTCGTCCTCGGCGCCAAGGCCCACTTCGCATCCATATGCCTGCTTCAAAGCGGGTAGGGCGCCCATGTGGTCAAAATGCGCATGGGTCAGCAGAATCATCCCGACATGCAGACCTTCCTGCTCGATAAAGTCCATCACAGGCCGGCCGGAACCATCTCCGTCCACGATCACACATTGCTTGGTATCATCGTATACAACATAGCAGTTTGTCCCTAAACTGCCCAAAGGGAATTGCTTGTATTGGATCATAAAGTGTGGTTTCCTTTCTGTTTTCCATTCTTTTATAAGAAAAAGACCCTGGAAGGATCTTTTTCTTTGCATAGTGATTATTCTATCCATTCCTCTTCGTTTTCAAAGCAGGCATAAATGGCACGCAATGCTACCTCAAAATCATCCGACTCCACCCCGGCAATGATATTGATTTCGCTGCTGCCTTGGTCGATCATGCGGACGTTGACACCGGCCTCCGCAAGCGCGGTAAACAGCATGGCGGCTATGCCGACGCGGCGTACCATCCCGTGGCCTACGGTGGCGATAAGCGCCAGATTGCTCACTACCTCGATACGATCTGGGCTGCAAACTTCACGCAGACGCCGAACCACTTCCTCCTTATGCCCGTTGAGCTGCTTATCGGAAATGACGACGGACAGCGTATCGATGCCGGTAGGCAGATGCTCAAAGGAAATGCCCAGCTCTTCAAACACAGACAGAACCCGGCGGCCAAAGCCAAGCTCAGAGTTCATCTTGTCCTTTTCCAGATGGATGATGGTAAAGCCCTTTTTGCCGGCGATGCCGGTGATGCATCCATGGTCGTCCTCCGGCTCTGCCAAAATCATGGTGCCGGGGTGCTCTGGATCGTTGGTATTTTTCACATTGATGGGAATTCCGCCTTTTTGTACCGGAAAAATGCTGTCCTCATGCAATACGGAGGCGCCCATATAGGAAAGCTCCCGCAATTCGCGGTAAGAGATCTTGGAGATGGTACGGGGGTTGGGGACGATGCGGGGATCCGTCATCAAAAACCCAGAAACATCCGTCCAGTTTTCATACAGATCGGCACCCACAGCACGGGCTACGATAGCGCCGGTAATATCGCTGCCGCCGCGGGAAAATGTCTTGATGCGGCCACCCGGCATCACGCCGTAAAAGCCGGGGATCACGCCGCGCTCATGGCGAGCCAAAAGGGCGGAAAAACGCAGCTGTGTCCCGTTTTCATCAAAATTGCCGTTGGCGTCAAACAGGATGCCGCCGGCTGGGTCGATAAAGGGGATGTGCAAGAGGTCTGCCAGGATTAGGCCGTTGAGGTATTCGCCACGGCTGGCGGCATAGTCGGCATCGGCCCCTTCCCAAATGGCATGGCGCACGGATTGCAGCGGCGTGTGAATGTCAAAATGCGTACCCAATCCATCTACGATGGATTGATAGCGCGCCTCAATCTGGCTGAAAACGATTTCAAACGCGACAGTGTCCTGTACGACAGCCGCCTTTTGGCAGGCATATAAAAGGTCTGTGACCTTATCCTGAAATTCCGGCGCTTTGCCCGGCGCGGACGGCACGATGTACCGCCGTTCTGGATTTTGGCGAACGATGGCCGCTACCTTCTGCATTTGTCCTGCCGTTGCCAGCGAGCTACCGCCGAATTTTGCAACAATACAACCCATGGGTCATTCTGCCTCCTGAATGTTTCGATTTGTGTTTGTAAGATCCTAAGACAGGACCCAGATCCTGTCAACTTAAAATAATTTTATACAATGCGTTTGGCTTCCAGATAGCAACGCTTTTCGTCTGCTTCGCCCATGGAAAATGATTTGCGCGGCAACGCCCCGTATCGGGATACCAGGGGGAACAGCTCATCTTTTTGCACGACCTTGAGCAGCAACCCCATCTGGTTTGGCCGGGCACCCAGGGCAAGAGTCTCCTTTTCCCCATGGATATAATCTACCGAGATTTCGGGATGCGCCTGCATCAGCACGGAAATCCCATCATCCGCCAAAGCGGCATCCAAACGATCCGTTTCCTTCCGAAAGACAAATACGCCCGCTTGTGCGCCGCACACAAACGGCATGCACCGCTTGCCTTCCACGGGCTGATCGGCAATGTCCGCATCCATGGCCTCGGCCAGCTCCTGTACCGCTTCGCCCGGCACTTGAAATAAAGCGCGGTGAATGGGCTCAAAGAGCAGGGAATCGTCGTGGATATTTACCAATTCACACAGCGCAAAGCGCGCAGGGTGGGTTGCCTGCTGCTCCGGCGTTAAGGTTTTTTTGATGTTTTCCCAGTGCGCCTTGGCCGTGGCAAAGGAATGGTTGCCATCGCCCATGGCATACAGCATTGGGTCGCCCTCTCCTTTGGGCAGCGCATCGTACAGCGCGCTCAAGGCTTTCTGCACACCGCCCATTTTGCTTTCCGGCACAAAATAACCCGCGATATGGCCCATGCCAAAGCCCAGGTCTGCGTCATACACTGTTTCAAACGAAGCGTGGGTCTCTGCCAACGGTTCCAGAACGGTGCGTTCTGGATCGTCGAACAATACCATGATATGGGGCAGCTCCAAGCTGGCCTTTTCACGGATGGCCAGGCGGGGCGGAATGCGCGCTGGAATGGTGCCCTCTGTCACCCGTACCAAGGTTTTGGCATCCGATTCATAGGAATAGCGCTCTAGATCCATGGAGATGACAAGGCCGGTACGCACCCTTTTGCCGTCCGGCAGGGTACGCTGCGTTAAGATACAGCCGCACGGCAACTCGCGGAGAATGCCGCTGTCCAAATAACGCTGCATGGTGCGGTAGGTTTCTTCCACACGCGCCTGCTGCTTTTCCGTACCCAAATATACCTCGGGCAGCACCATTTTCAGCGTGGAGGGCTGATCGCCCACCGTGCGCTCCACATTTTCCCAGTAGGCAGGATCGCTGGTATATTGGTCGCAGGCGATCACACACCAGGTATCCAGCGCCCTGGTATTTTTAGGCAGATATATATGAGGGATCTTCAGCCCCAACGTTTCCAAGCTATGCGGCATTACGCTCAGCTCCCTTGATTTTTCTATACATATCAATATACCATGCAACACATTTCACGCACAAGGAAAAAACGATGATAGATAGAAAAAACTATGTTATAATGAAAAACAAGAAACTTTGCAGGCGGACTGTGCGCTGCCAAGATGAAGGAGTGTATCTGAGCATGGACTATCGTGCGAACGAGAAAAAATGGCAAAAGAAATGGGAGGAAGCAAAACTATTTGAATACGACCCTTCCGCCCCGGGCAAGAAGTGGTATGTATTGGAGATGTTCTCCTATCCCTCGGCAGCCAAGCTCCATGTAGGGCACTGGTACAATTACGGCCCGGCAGATACCTATGCCAGATTTAAGCGCCAGCAGGGATACAAGGTATTTCATCCGATGGGCTTTGATGCGTTTGGGCTGCCGGCAGAAAACTATGCCATCAAAACAGGGGTGCATCCCAAGGATTCCACCTTTTCCAATATGGAAATTATGGAGCAGCAGCTGCGCGCCATCGGCGCCTCGTTTGATTGGACGCATACGGTAAAGACCTGCGTGCCGGAATATTACAAATGGACGCAGTGGCTGTTTTTGCAGCTGTATAAAAAGGGACTGGCCTACCGCAAGGAAGCGCCTGTCAACTGGTGCCCTTCCTGCAATACAGTGCTGGCCAATGAGCAGGTGAATGATGGCCTGTGCGAACGGTGTGGCACCCAGGTGACGCGCCGGAATCTAACGCAGTGGTTTTTCAAGATCACGGAATATGCTGACGAGCTGCTGGAAGGGCTGAAGGACCTGGATTGGCCGGAACGCATCAAGGCCATGCAGACCAACTGGATCGGCCGCTCCGAAGGCGCGGAGATCACTTTTGACATCGTGGGCGGCGGCTCGTTTACGGTGTTTACCACAAGGCCGGATACCCTATTTGGCAACACCTATTGTGTCATTGCGCCGGAGCATCCTATGGTGGATGAAATCACTACGCCAGAATGCAAGGCGGCGGTGGAGGCGTACCGTGAAGAGGCAAACAAGGCTTCGGATATCGACCGTCTGTCCTCTGTACGGGAAAAGACCGGTGTGTTCACCGGCGCCTATGCCATCAACCCCATCAACGGGCGCCAGGTGCCGATTTGGATTGCCGACTATGTATTGTATTCCTATGGTACAGGGTGTGTGATGGCCGTGCCGGCACACGACGAGCGCGACTTTGTTTTTGCCACCAAATACGATTTGCCGATTATTGAGGTCATTAAGCCTAAAGAGGGCGAGGAACCTTTGCCGTATACGGGGCCGGGTGTATTGATCAATTCCGAATCCTTTGACGGCGTGGACAATGAAAAGGCGAAGAAAGCCATCGTCCAAGCGCTGGAAAAAACGCAGCATGGTGCACTAAAGGTGAATTACCGCATGCGCGATTGGCTAATTTCCCGCCAGCGGTATTGGGGCGCGCCCATCCCCATGATCCACTGCCCGCACTGCGGCGCTGTGCCTGTGCCGGAAGAGGATCTGCCGGTGCTGTTGCCGTATGATGTGGACTTTACGCCGGATGGCACTTCGCCGCTGCTCAAACATGAGGGCTTTATGAATACGACCTGCCCGGTGTGTGGGGCGCCCGCAAAACGGGATGCAGATACCATGGATACCTTTGTTTGCTCTTCCTGGTACTATCTCAGGTACCCGGACTGCAATGATGCAGAGCAGGCGTTTGATAAAAAGATTGTGGACGAGATGCTGCCTGTAGACGTATACATCGGCGGCGCAGAGCATGCCTGCATGCACCTGCTGTATGCGCGCTTTTTCACCAAGGCGCTGCGCGATATGGGCCTGTTGGATTTTGATGAGCCTTTCATGCGTCTGGTCAATCAAGGGCTCATTTTGGGCTCGGATGGTGAAAAGATGAGCAAATCCCGCGGCAATGTTGTGGCGCCGGATGATTATATCGAGGTGTATGGCTCGGATGTGTTCCGCATGTATTTGGAATTTGGATTCAACTACATTGAAGGTGGCGCGTGGAACGACGAGGGCATCAAAGCCATGGCCCGTTTCCTGGATCGCGTGGATCGGCTGGTGCAGCGCATCGTAGAGCAGAAAAAGATGGCGAACCTTGCCGGCCATGTGTTTGGGCAGGAGCCGGCGCGCCAGGCGGACGGCACGGCAGAGCAAGATCTGCGCTTTGTGCTGGCCAATGCCATTCAGAAGGTAACAGAGGACTTGGAACGTATGTCCTTTAACACCGCCATTGCCAGGTTGATGGAGCTCGTCAATACCATGTACCGCTATTTGGATGCCAAGGGAGAGAAAAATATCTCCTTGCTCGCGTATGCCGCAGAAGTACTGTCTCTGCTCATGGCGCCGTTTGCACCGCATTTTGCAGAGGAGCTGCATGCTGCCCTTGGCGGCCCGAAGGATTTTGTGATCCAGGAGCCTTGGCCGTCTTATAACAAAGAAGACCTGGAAAAAGACGTGATGGAGATCGCCGTGCAGGTCAATGGCAAAGTGCGCGCAAGGCTGGAGGTGTCCAAGTCTGCTGCCAAAGAAGAGGTGGAAAAGGCCGCGTTGGCGGATGCCAAGGTACAGGCGGCCATCGGGGAGCAGACGGTAAGAAAGGTCATCGTGATTCCCGGCAGACTAGTCAACATCGTAGCAAAAGGCTAAAAATAGCCCCCGCTTGCAAAGCGGGGGCTATTCTTTTGGCACAGATTGTGGAAATTGTGAAAAAGTTATGGATAAATTGTGGATTTTTATTGCTATGTCAACTACTGGGTGCTATAATAATATGGTAACACTTGTGGCTTTGGTGATGGGGAGGCGTGTTCATGTACGATATGTATGATTATCATTTGCATTCCACCCATTCTGGGGATGGAAAGGTACCGGACATCGTGCAGGCCATGGCGGCCATTGAGCGCGGCGTGAAAGAGATCTGTTTTACGGACCATTTCGACGTGGATTTTCCCAATGCACCAACGATGGATTTCGAGGTGGATATTCCTACCTATCACGATGATATACAGTTTGTACGAGAACAGTTTTCCGATAAACTCTCGGTAAAATGGGGCATCGAGGTGGGTATGCAGCCGGATGAGCGTATCATGGCGGAGACCAATCGGCGGCTGGCCGGCTGGGAGTTTGATTATATGATCGCCTCTGTACACTGCAACCCTGGCAACGATTACCACCGCGCTTCTTCCTGGGAAGGGGTTACCAAGCAGGATGTACTGAAAACCTATATCGCCCTGCTCAAATATGGTATCACCCATATGGATCGATACAGCTGTATCGGACACCTGACTTATTATTCCCGCTATACGCCGCAAAAGGATCGCATGATGACCTATCAGGATGCACCGGACGAAATCGATGATCTATTCAAACTCATCATCCAATCCGGCCACGGCATAGAGATCAACACCTCAGTATATGATACGCTGGGCTTCTTTTTGCCGGATTATGATATTGTCCGCCGTTATAAGGAATTGGGCGGAGAGATCATCACGACGGGCTCGGATTCCCACAATGCTGTGCGCATTGCGGCAAACTTCCAGCCCGCCATGCAGATGATTCAGCGCGCCGGCTTTGACTACATCTGTTCGTTTGATAAGATGAAGCCGGTATTCCATAAGTTCTAACTTTGTCACCCTTATCAAATCCCGCAGCACCCAATCTTGGGCTGCGGGGTTTTTTTATTTTGCATGGCGCTTCAGGCGTACCATCCCCTTGCTTAGCTCTACCAACAGCAGAGGGACTAGAGAGAACAGCAGCGTAACGCCCCACTGCGCCAGGGAGAGCGTAGTCAGCTTGAAAAAGCTGCGGAGCGGCGGTAGAAAAACAATGGCAGCCAAAATGACAGCAGACGCTGTCATCGCCCAGAAAAGCGAACGGTTATGCGTCGAGGCGTGAAAGACCGATTCCACATTGGAACGCTGATTGAGCGAATGAAAGAGCTGGGAAATGGCCAAGACACAGAACGCCATCGTAACCCCCGCCGTATAACCGGCCTGGCTCTGCCCGATAAGATATGCGGCCATGGTGCTGCCTGCGATGAAGAGTCCGTGAAGAATCACGCGGCGGATCAATCCGCGCTCAAACAGCGTACCGGATCTTACGGGCGGTTCGTGCATGATATTGGCGTCCGCAGGATCCACGCCTAGTGCAATGGCGGGCAAAGAATCGGTGGCCAGGTTGATCAACAGGATGTGAACAGCCAAAATCGGCGGTTCCCAATTCAATACCGTGGCAATGAAAAGCACCAGGATCTCTGCGATATTGCCGGCCAACAGAAATTGGATTACCTTTTGTATGTTGCGATATACACGCCTTCCTTCGCGGATGGCATACTCAATGGTGGTAAAGTTATCGTCCAATAGGATAACGTCGGCAGCGTCCTTGGCCACATCCGTACCGCTTTGCCCCATGGCTACGCCGATATCCGCAGCTTTTAGTGCAGGAGAGTCGTTTACGCCATCCCCTGTCATGGCCGCCACTTCGCCGATCCGCTTGAGTGATTGGATGATGCGCAGCTTATCCGTTGGAGACACACGGGCAAACACCGTGGTGGTTTTTACCTTTTCATCCAAGGCTTTGTCGGACATGGCGTGCAGCTCGTTCCCCTCTATCACGGTATTGCCTTCACGGAAAATCCCAAGCTGCTTGGCAATGGCCATCGCCGTTATCTTATGATCTCCGGTGATCATAATGGTACGAATGCCGGCCCTGTGGCAGGTCTCCACCGCCGTAATGACTTCTTTGCGCGGCGGATCTATCATACCACAAGCACCGATGAAGGTCAGATCATACTCGATATTTTCGTCATCATCTTCTGGAACAGCCTGCATTTTTTTCATTGCAAATCCCAGAACGCGTAGAGATTGCGAAGACATGTCATAGCATAACTGCAGAATATTTTTCCGCTCCTGCTCGGTCATAGGCCGCGGCCCTTCCGCTGTCAGCATTTGTGTACAGAGCGGCAGCATTTCATCCACGGCGCCCTTGGTATAGGCATAGAAAGCGCCATTCTCCTCATGAACAGTGCTCATGCGTTTTCTATCGGAATCAAAGGGTTGTTCAAATACGCGCGGATAGGCCTTCTCATGTACAAGCTGGTCAATACCAAACGCATCGGCCAAATAAATCAGCGCTCCTTCGGTGGGATCGCCCAATATTTTGCCAGGATGGTCCGGGTCCAGTGAGGCATTGTTGCAAAGCGCCGCGGCATGTACCAAGGGGCGATAGGCCGGGGTACCAGAAAGAGCGGCTTTTGCGGCGGGAAGAGCCTTGTGTACAGCAAAATCCTCCGCCACGGCAAGTTGGGTCACGGTCATTTTGTTTTGTGTCAGCGTTCCTGTTTTATCGCAGCAAATGACGGAAGCGCTGCCCAGGGTCTCCACGGCTGGCAGCTTGCGCACCAGTGCTTGGCGCTTTGCCATGCGTTGTACGCCCAGCGCCATGACAATGGTGGCGGTGGCCGGCAGCCCTTCCGGGATGATAGAAATGGCCAATGAAACAGCTGTCATCAGCAGCGGCACCAGCGGGCGTCCATATAGCATCCCAATGATAAAGATCAGCACACAAACGACCAAGCCGACAACGCTCAGCGTTTTGCCGACGGAGTTCAGCTTTCTCTTGAGCGGGGTATCCGTTTCATCCTGCGTATCCAAAGCGCCGGCGATCTGCCCTACTTCTGTATGCATCCCGGTCTCCACGACGACCCCGGTGCCGTTGCCGTACATAACAATGGAAGAGGTATACGCCATATTGAGTCGATCGCCTAAAGGAGCATCTATAGATGTTAAGATTTCAGCGTCTTTTTCCACGGGAACGGATTCGCCTGTTAATGAAGCCTCTTGGATCTTCAGATTGGATGAGTCTATCAGCCGCATATCGGCGGGAACAATACTGCCGTCCTCCAAATATACGATGTCTCCAGGTACGAGTTCACTGGCTGGGACAATGCTTTCTTCCCCGTTGCGCAGCACACGTGCCTGCGGAGAACTGAGACTGCGCAAGGCAGCCAAGGCATCGGAGGCTTTTTTTTCCTGTACGACGCCAATGATAGCATTGACAATGACGATCGTTAGAATCACAATGGCTTCAATCCATTCATTGAGAAGCCCGGACAGCAGTGCGGCTCCCAAAAGGATTAGTACCATCACATCGGTAAGTTGCTCAAAAAACATCTTTCCTACGCTTTTGGGGGGAGATTGCCGCAATTCGTTTTTTCCATACTCTTTGAGTCTTTTGGCTGCCTCGGCATCGCTTAGCCCGTCTTCAGAAGTTTGATAGTCGCGGTACACTTCTTCTAACGGCATGGAATGCCAAGGCTGTTGTTTGTGATTTTCCATATCTGGAAAAGATCACTCCTTTCATAGTATATAGTTTTGGCTTTAGCCATGCTATGCATACACAAAAAGACATAGCCCCGACCTTTCCTTGGAAAAGCAGGCTATGCCTTGCATGCAACAAATATGGAATTTTGAATCATTTTTTGGGGTGGTGTCGCCTGTATCAGCGTCGTCCATCGAAAAAAATCGTGCTCCCTTCGCAAACCAGCAGGTTTGTAAGGCTTAGTATAATGGGAAGGGAAGCATTCTGTCAAGAATGAGGTCATAAAACAGAAAAACTGCGGAGCATAGTTTCAAAGATTTCCGGCGCCTGTGTATCGCCGTAAGTCCAGTCAGCGGTAAAAATATAAGCGCCGCGCTGGCTGGTAATCACACGCCAAGCTGCGCAGCGATCTCCAGCCTTGGGGTCTTTCGGCGTCAGCGTACCTGCAAAGGGCAGCGTACGGATTTCTTCTTTTTCCTGGGACAAAGTTTCTTCATCGGCCAAAGAAATTTCATATAGCGAAGGATCCAACCCTAGATACGCAATCATCGCTTCCGCATCGAACAGATCGAAATCAAAAGCAGAGGGCCGGATTAAAAGTACGGAAAAGTTGGCGCTTTGGCCTGGGATATTCCAGGCAGCTACATAAGCGGCTTCTTCACAGCTGTTGACATACGCTGCATCAAAGCCGTTTGGGTACGCCTGAATGATTTCATCGGAAAGCACAGTTGTCTGTTGGCTCCAGTCTGCCGGCACCTGCATGGTAAACCCTGCTTGGGGCTGTGTAAAGGTGATATAGGAAGGCTTTGCCGCTGTACAGGCGCACAAGCATAGCGCAAATAAGCAGCAGAAGACGCACAAGATTTTTTTGCAATGCATGACAATCCCCTCTTTCCACCTCCTAGTAAAGCAGACAACCGGCAAAAAAGCAAACAGGTATAAAGGAAAAAGGCGCTTATAGCGCCTTTTTGTTTATCTGGCGGCCTTGGACGCCAGCGCGGTCAATTGCTGTAAAAACTGAAATGTATCCAACCCGGAAACCTTTTGCAGGCTGGCGCCCAGCTCCACCAGCGCCTGATCCAATTCCTGTGCGCGCTGGTTTTGCGGTTTGCGACCCGCCTTGCTGATGCGGGGTTCGTGGTAGGGGTCGTAAGCTGGTTTGCCAGCGGCGCGTAGCGCCTGGATGGTTTGTTCTACCAAAGGCCGGTTGTTTTTCAAAAGGCTACGGTATTTATTTTGATACCGCAGCATAGCCTTGCGATCGCCCTGGCCCAGCTTCAGCGTGATACTGCGTACGCTCATCCCTTGGGCTTGCAGCGTAAGCACCTGCTCTAACAGATGGCGGATCTCCTCATCGGTAAAGGGAATAAATGCACTGGCCCCCATGGGCGCTTCCAGCCCCTCTTCCTTAATCTTTGCATAATAAAAGTTACGGATGCTGTTGGGCTGGCGTCCGGTCAGGCGTGCAGTCTGGTCGAACGCCGCCTTGAGCGGCAGCCCTAGATCCCGGGCTTTTTTTGCCTGCTCAAATAGAATGTCTTGTTCGTGCTGTGTCCAGCCTGTTTTGCCGGACGGCTTTGCTGTCATATCGACGCCCCCTGTTCTTTGATGAGTTTAGTATGGACAAAAAATAGTGATTTATGCGTGAGCCTAGGAAAAAAGAAAAGCGAAAAGCAAGCTCTTTTCACTTTTGTGTACTATACCTTATGCCCCATCATAAGGGGCTATGTATAAAAAAGTCGAGATTCAGCCCTTTTTGGCATTTTCCCAATCAAAGAAGTTGTGCTATTCGCATGCGTTTTGTTCATACAATGAGGAAAGGAAATGAAAGGGGAGGGACGACGTTGCTATTGCCGATGATTCATATCCCAAAACAGCCTATTCCACAGATCATAAGCCTAAACGGGCAAATCATAGGCGATACGACGCAGGAAATCGTCTGCCCCGTTTCGCCAAGCGGCGCCATTTACCTAACGGCACAGCCTTTATCAGAGGGATATTTGCCAAAGGCGGTAAAGCTGCAACTAATGCAGGGACAGCCCATCGAAGCGCCCCTGGGTGGCCAGTGCTTTTTGCAGGGGGAGACGATCCACATCCATTGGCAACTGGCTTCTATTGGCGCGGAGGCCATCCACAAATATCCGCATTTGCTTGCTAGCCAATCCTTTTTTTTGGACGGAATTGCCTATGAAGCGACGCTGTCCGAAGAGCGGGAAACATACCTTGCCATCGGTGCCCAGGATACCGGCGAGCTGAGCTTTATCTACCAAGTCGAGGATCTGGCACAGGCCGAAATACAAATCGTCTCCGTGTTTTCACAAGCGGATCTGTTCATTCAGGGGCAAGGCGCAAAGGGGCCTAGATTTTTGTTCTGTGCCTATCAGCAGGGTCGGTACTGCGTCTTGTTGGATGAATATGCGCGTGCCGAGCTGGATGGCAAAAGCCTGACGGTATACCAGGCGCTTTTGGATGCGTTAGGACATGAGCTGCGCACGACATACCAATACCAGAATGATAGCTGGCAACGCCAGAGCGAAGAGATTTTGCCGGTGCCTCTTGCAGAGAGAGTATTGCTGCCCCCGGATAAAATGGCGGAGGCGTTTGCACAGGCAGTTTTGTACCGCAATCAAGAAGAAATGCGGTGGTGCTTGGTTCCAGAATGGGCATCAGAGCTCTCCTTGGATGAAGCGGCTGCATTTTTAGGCCCTTTTGATTTTGTGTATGAGACGCAAGTACGAAAAGAAGAGCAAATAGTTTTGCTCTTAGCGGCCAAACTATTTGAGGACGCCTTTGTTCTCCATGATTTCCGCTGCACCTTTGAACAGGGACGCATGGCCAACATCGAGACGGACTGAGGTTGCGGACAAAGGGCGCCTGTGCTACAATACTCTGAAATCAAGGAGGCAACTGTTTAATGTTTTTCCCCTATTATTTTGATAGAACCATTCTCTTAGTTCTGGTGGGGATGGCAATCGTGGGCTGGGCCCAATGGCGTGTCAGCCATGTCTATAAGAAAAACCAGGCACTGTATACGCAAAAAGGAGAGACGGGCGCGCAGATTGCCCGGCGCCTTTTGGATAACGCTGGCCTTCACGACGTTCCCATCGAAGTGATCGGCGGTAGAATGTCCGATCATTATGATCCGCGCAGCCGGGTGCTGCGATTGTCGCAAGAGGTCGCCTCGCGAGCCACGGCCGCATCCATCGGCATTGCCGCGCATGAAGTCGGACATGCCATCCAGCATGCGCAGCGCTATGTACCGCTTTCCATGCGCAATGCCATTGTGCCGGCGGTAAACCTAGCATCCAGCTTATCCATCCCGCTGCTGATACTGGGCTTTGTGATGGAGCTCGGCGGCCTGGTTACGGCAGCGCTGATCTTATATGCATCCGTCATTGTGTTTCAGATCATTACGCTGCCGGTGGAGCTCAACGCATCCAGACGGGCCAAGGAGCTGATTTATCAAATGGGCGGTTATACGCAGGAGGAGCAAAATGGCGTCAGCCAGATGCTCAGCGCTGCCGCTATGACCTATTTGGCTTCCACATTTTTGGCGCTGCTGCAATTTTTAAGATTGCTGCTGATTACACGAAATAGGGACTAAAAAAGACCCGAAAGGGTCTTTTTTTACATTAAAAACAACGCGAACAGCACCGTCCAAGCGCCGGCGATGCCAATGGAAAGACCGCTCATGGCTCCCTGTACCTCTCCAATTTCCAGGGCCTTGGAAGTGCCGACTGCGTGGCTGGACGTTCCAATGGCAATCCCTTGCGCGACGGGATCCTCGATTTTCAGCCACTTGATAAGATAAGGAGCTAAGATGGCACCGGGTACGCCTGTCATCATCACAATGACTACCGTAATGGCAGTGATGCCGCCGGCCTGTTCACACAAGGCCACGGCGATGGGCGTTGTCACGGATTTTGGCATAAGCGAAACCGTTACTTGCTGATCCAGGCCAAACAGATGGCATAAAAGGAGGGTCATGAGCATGGAGGTAAGCGCGCCGATACCTGTTCCCAAAAGAACGGGAAGCCAATTCTTTTTCAGTACCTCCCGTTGCCGGTAAATGGAAAGGGCCAAAGAGGCTGTAGCTGCCGGCAAAAACATGGAGATGATATTGCCCCCTTGTTCATAATAGGAAAGAGGAACACCAGTTAGCGACAAAAAGCCGATGACGCAGCATAGCGCAATAAGCAAAGGATGCAAAATCAATAGGCCGGTTTTTTTATGAATGAATACGCCAAAGGCATAAGCAGCCAGGGAGAGAAAGATGCCAAACAATGGCGTGTCAAGAAGGGCTATCATGGCGAGCCTCCTTTCTTTTGCGCTGCCAGGCCATCAGAGCTTTTAGGCTCAGCGCAGTTACGGTAAAGGTGACGATGGTCACAACAATCCCGATGAAAACGATCTCAAAGAGATACATTTGCAACAAAGGCCATACATCCATTACCATGACAAGGCTGGGCAAAAAGAGAATGCCCATGTTTTCCAGCAAATAATCGCCCACAGGCTGTACCTGCCGCTGCTTTAATACGCCCAATAGCAGCAACAAAAGCAACAGGGCCATGCTGATGACGCTGCCCGGAATTGGGATCGGCAGATACGTAGAGACTACATCCCCGATCCAGCACAAAAAGAACAGAAGGGCTAAGGATTGTAAGACTTTCATTTCCTTTTCTTCCCATCTGTCAGAGATGGCGTGCCATACTCGGGATAAATCCGGTACTGATTGTTCAATACAAGAAAGCAAGCGTTGAACATGGCGATGACCCAGGTCATCACAAATAAGGTGACTACGCTCATCAGCTGGACAATCATTGCGATGTTGAACAATGAAAACCGGATACCGATGGCATAAACGATATAGGCTATGATATAAACCGTTTGGCTGATCCAAAGCCAACGCCAGCGTGACCATATGATCGGCTCTACCTGGGCATTTTGGCCGGTTTGCCGCGAAATGATGGCGGTGGACTTGCATAGCGCCCGGATGTACAGCACATACAGCACTGTGCCGCTGATGCTCATGATGACAAGCAACCACCATGGGTACATATGCTGGGTAAAGATAAACCAAAGGGTGATGCCAAGATCGATCAACGAAAAGGTCATGCAAGCCCAGCACCAGTTCCAGGGAGCACGATAGCATAGATCCGTTTTACAGAGATGATATAGCCCATAAATCATAACAATGAATTTCCCAAAGGAAATGATGAGGTTTATCGTGCCGGTAAATAAGAAAGCGGCCAGCCCCAACAACATGCCGTAATAGATAAACTTCAGCCCACGCATATCCAGCGGATGTTCATACGATTGCTCCAAATCAGCTCAATCCTTTTTATTGTGATGGTAAGTATTGTATCATAAGAAAACAAAAAAGGAGAGGATTTCCTCTCCTTTTTATTGTATTTTACATGAACAGCGGGGCGAACACCAACGCTACGATGCTCATCAACTTGATGAGGATGTTCATAGCCGGGCCGGAAGTATCCTTGAACGGATCGCCGACGGTATCGCCGATGACAGCCGCCTTGTGTGCTTCAGAGCCCTTGCCGCCATGCGCACCGGATTCAATGTATTTCTTGGCATTGTCCCAAGCGCCGCCCGCATTGGCCATCTGAATGGCAACCAATACGCCAGTCAGCGTCGAACCGACCAGCAAACCGGCCAGAGAGGCAGGCCCAAGCAGAACGCCCAACAGAATCGGAGCAATGATGGCAATGGCGCCGGGGAGGATCATCTCACGGAGTGCGGCACGGGTAGAAATATCTACACAAGCGCTGTAATCCGGTTTATCGGTTCCCTCCATGATGCCGGGCTTTTCACGGAACTGGCGGCGAACCTCCTCGATCATCTTGTTGGCAGCCTTGCTGACGGAATCGATGGTGAGCGCAGCAAACAGGAAGCTTAGCATACCGCCCACGAACAGGCCCACGATCACGGTCGGATCCAAAAAGTCTACCACAGACAACCCAGTTGTGGTTGCATAGCTGGAGAACAAAGCCAGCGCCGTCAAAGCAGCAGACCCAATGGAGAAGCCCTTGCCGATGGCAGCGGTGGTGTTGCCTACGGAATCGAGGTGGTCGGTAATTTCGCGGATCTCATCCGGCAACTCGCTCATTTCCGCAATACCGCCTGCATTGTCCGCAACCGGGCCGTAGGCGTCGACGGCAATGGTGATGCCGACGGTAGAGAGCATGCCGACAGCCGCCAGCGCTACGCCGTACAAGCCGGCAAACTCACTGGAAACATAAACGGCGATGGCAATGATCAAAACTGGAACCACAACGGATTTCAAACCAATGGCATAGCCGGACAGGATCGTCGTAGCCGGGCCGGTTTCGCTCTGCTCGCCAATGCGTTTGACAGGTTTATAATCCGCGGAGGTGTAATATTCCGTTGCAACGCCGATGACCAAACCGGACACGACGCCGGAGATAATGGCATAGAACAGATTCAGGTCTACATTCTGGCACAGGAAAAACGAAGCAACGATCATCAGCGCACTGGACAGATACGTGCCCATGTTCAGCGAACGCTGCGGGTTGGTGCCGCCAACAAGCTTTACAAACAGAATGCCGATGATGGAGCTGGCGATACCAGCGGCCACCAGCAGAAGCGTCAGCGAAATGCCGGTAGATTTGATGGCAATATACCCCAGCATCATCGCAGAAATGATAGCGCCTACATAGCTTTCAAACAGGTCAGCGCCCATGCCGGCTACGTCGCCGACGTTATCACCGACGTTGTCTGCAATTACGGCCGGGTTGCGCGGATCATCTTCCGGAATGCCAGCTTCTACCTTACCGACCAAATCGGCCCCCACGTCAGCGGCTTTGGTGTAAATACCGCCGCCAACACGGCAGAACAGCGCGATGGAACTAGCGCCGAAAGAGAATCCCATGATGATATCCGTATCCTGGAAAATCATGTATAGCGCCGTCAGGCCCAAAGCGCCCAGGCCGACAACCGCCAAGCCCAACACAGCGCCGCCGGAAAACGCTACATCCAACGCAGCCTTTAGGCCCTTGGAAGCGCTTTGTGCGGTACGCACGTTGCTCTTGGTCGCGGATTTCATCCCAAAGAAACCGGCTGCGATGGAAAACAGAGCGCCGACGACAAAACATACGGCCGTTTCCCAGCCAAGCCCTGCGATGAGAAGAACGGCGAACATCACAACGATGAACACAGCCAAAATGCTGTACTGACGGCGCAGATACGCCATCGCGCCTTCGCTGATATAGCCAGCGATCTCTTCCATCCGCGGGTTGGTCACTTTGATGGATGCGTTGCGCAGGTATAGGCCGAGCGCCAGAATCAGCGCCAGCACTGCACAACCGATTACAATTACGTAATCTGTCAAAATACTCACCTCACGTAAATTTTTACGGCAATGCCGCAAGAAACATAATAAACTGGATTGGTATATCATACATAATTTCTTATGGTTTGTCCACATTTAAGACAAAAATTGATGCTATAAACGCTTATCAAAATACAATGTATCCAGATCTCGGCCAAATTTTGTTGCGTCAAAGGTTTTTTGGCCTGCGTAGATGTACCCCAGCGCAGTAAACGCAGCCTGCGACGTTTTGTTTTCCGTGCAGATGGTGGCGCGTATCTTGGGATAGCCGTAGGCGCGCGCCATTTCCTCTCCATGTAGGATCAGCTGCCGGCCGTATCCCCTGCCGGTATGCTGGGGCAGCAAGTACACTGCGATGGTGCAAAAACGACGCACCAGTGAAAAGGCCGGCGAAATATGCACATAACCGATGACATACGGCCCCAGGGTTCCTACCGCCGAAAGGTGCCCCTTGCCGGTAAATAAGCGCTCCATATATTCTGGCGTAGGGGCCTTACTATAATAGGTATATACTGTATTCAATGCATAGTAACCATACAGCGAGGCCAGGGGCTCATAGTCGTCCTGGCACACGGGACGGATCACCATGGAAGAGTTCATTGCAAGCTGCCTTCCTTTCCCTGGTCGCTTTACGCCGCGCGGCCTTTCAAAACCGTATTATTATACCATGAAATGGCCGCGGATACCAACCTCGGTGCATTGACAGGCTATATGTCGGCTGAGTATAATCATTATTACGAAAAAAACTGAATTTCAGTGGGGATAGAGAGGGAAATACGATGAAACAGCTGACCAGTGAACAACTGCGCACCATGTATCTAGAATTTTTCAAAAGCAAAGGGCATGCTCTGATTCCGGGCGCTAGCCTGATCCCGGAGAACGACCCGACGGTGCTTTTCACCACTGCCGGCATGCACCCGCTGGTGCCATACCTGCTGGGGGCCAAGCACCCCATGGGCACCAGGCTGACGGACGTGCAAAAGTGTGTACGCACCGGGGATATCGACGAAGTGGGCGACAATTCGCACTGCACCTTTTTTGAGATGCTCGGCAACTGGTCGCTGGGAGATTACTTTAAAAAGGAAGCCATTGAATGGTCTTGGGAATTTTTGACCAGCCCGGATTATTTGGGATTGGACCCGGAGCATCTGGCTGTTTCGGTTTTTGCAGGCGATGAGCATGCGCCGCGTGATGAGGAATCCTATGAGCATTGGCGCCGGATGGGCCTGCCGGATGACCGTATCTTCTTCCTGCCGAAAGAGAATAACTGGTGGGGGCCGGCCGGTATCACAGGCCCCTGCGGCCCGGATACCGAGATGTTCCTGATTACCGATAAAGAGCCCTGCGGCCCGGATTGTTCGCCGGCTTGCGACTGTGGGCGCTATTTGGAAATTTGGAACGATGTATTTATGGAATACAATAAACAGGCGGATGGCAGCTACCTGCCGTTGGAGCAGAAAAACGTGGATACTGGCATGGGCCTGGATCGCACCATTGCCGTGCTGCAAGGCGCGCCTTGTGTGTATGAATCGGATGTTTTCCGCCCGATCATTGCCAAAATCGAGGCGTTGTCCGGTCGCAAATATGAAGAAGGCGGCGAAGTGCAGCGGGCCATTCGCATCATCGCCGATCATATCCGCTGCGCTACCTTTATCATGGGCGATGACAAAGGCATGGCGCCCAGCAATGTGGACCAAGGCTATGTGTTGCGCCGTTTGATTCGCCGTGCCGTGCGATTCGGCATGCAGATCGGCATGCCGGAGCACGCTCTGGAAGAGGTGGCCAAATCCGTCATTGAAAAATACAAGGATGCGTATCCGGAACTCGTGCGCAACCAGGCTTTTGTGCTTACAGAGCTCAACCGCGAAGAGGCCAAATTTGCCAAGACGCTAAAGCAGGGTACCAAGGAATTTGAAAAACTGGTACGCCAACTGGAAGGCAAGACAACGCAGATCGATGGCGCGCAGGCGTTCCATCTATATGATACCTTTGGATTCCCCATTGAGCTGACCGTAGAAATGGCGGCGGAAAAGGGCTATGCCGTAGATGAAAAAGGCTTTGAAGAGAAGTTTGCAGAGCACAAGAAAAAATCGCAGGCCGGCTCTACCCAGCGCTTTAAGGGCGGCCTTGCGGATACGACGGAGGCTTCGGCACAGCTGCATACGGCAACCCATCTGCTGCTGGCCTCTCTGCGCAAGCTGCTGGGAGACGATATCTATCAGCGCGGCAGTAACATTACGACGGAGCGTTTGCGCTTTGACTTTAACTTTGGCCGCAAGGTGACAAGAGAAGAGCTGGATCAAATCGAGGAAATGGTCAACGATGCCATTCGCCGCGATCTACCCATAACCTGTGAAGAGATGACGGTGGACGAGGCCAGGGCGCAGGGGGCGCTGGGCATCTTCAATGATAAATACGGCGAGCGCGTCAAGGTATACACCATCGGCGATGTCAGCAAGGAGATCTGTGGCGGTCCGCATGCCGGACGCACCAGCGAATTGGGGCGGTTTAAGATCAAAAAGGAGGAGAGCTCCTCTTCCGGAGTGCGCCGTATCAAGGCTGTTTTGATTCATGAATAAAGCAAGGCGGGAAAAGGACCTGATTCAGGTCCTTTTTTGCTTGTATAAAATGGAAAAATTGGATATGCTAAACACAGAGTGCCAAGGGGAGGGGGAGGCGTATGAAAACATTAAGCGCTTTCGATATTATTGGGCCAAGGATGATGGGCCCCAGCAGCTCTCACACGGCTGGGGCTGCGCGGCTGGCGAAGATTGCGGGCCGTATCGGCGGGCCGGAGGTCCGTTCGGTCGTATTTACGCTCTATGGCTCTTTTGCACAGACATACAAAGGCCATGGTACGGATAAGGCGCTGGTGGCCGGCATCTTGGGCATGGAACCGGATGACGAACGCTTGCCGGATTCCTTTGCCATCGCCCAGCAGGCGGGACTAGAGATCCGCTGGATATTGTCGGAGGAAACTAAGCCACACCCCAACACCGTGCGCATTGAAACGAGCAACCGAGGCGGAAAGAGCTCCTCCGTCGTGGGGGAGTCCATCGGCGGGGGGAATCTTGTAATCACAAACATCAACGGTGTAGAGGTAGAGATTACCGGAGAATACCCGACGATGATCGTGGACCATACCGACGAACCCGGCGTGGTGGGCAGCGTTACCCGTGTTTTGGGGGAATGCAGCATCAATATCGCGTTTATGCGGGTGTTCCGTAAAGAACGCGGCGGTAGGGCCTATATGGTCATCGAAACCGATGATCGGGTGAATACGGCAGTGCTGAGCAATGTCAAAGATGCGCACAAGGCCATCGAACAGGTGACCATGGTATAAGGAGAGAACAAGGATGATAGAACTGCTGCGGGGCAGCGAGGTGCTTCGGATCTGTAAGGAAAAGAAACAGACCATTGGCGCCATGATGCTGGAAAGAGAGACGGAGTTACAGGGCAAGAGCAAGCAGGTGCTGTTGGCGGATATGCAGCAACAGCTGACCACCATGCGCCTGGCGATCAAGCGTGGGCTGGATCAGCCGCAGCGTTCTTTGGGCGGCTTGGTAGGAGGGGAGGCAGCAAGGCTATATTCTGCAGCGCAGACGCCTTCCTTTTCCGGGAAAAATATGCTGCTGGGTGCAGCGATGGCAATGGCTACGGTAGAAGTCAATGCCTGTATGGGGCGCATCGTAGCTGCGCCGACGGCAGGTGCCAGCGGCATTCTGCCGGGCGTGCTGCTTGCGGCCCAGCAAACCCATGGCTATGAGGATGACGAGCTGATTATGGCATTGTTTTGCGCCTCGGCCATAGGTGCGCTCATCGCGACAAACGCCTCTATTTCGGGGGCGCAGGGTGGCTGCCAGGCAGAGACGGGCGCGGCCGCTGCGATGGCTGCTGCTGCGCTGGTGGAATTGGCAAAGGGAACGCCGGCGCAGTGCCTGACAGCTGCGGCCATTGCGTTGCAAAATGTCATGGGGCTGGTGTGCGATCCCGTAGCTGGGCTGGTTGAAGTACCGTGCGTAAAACGCAATGCCATCGGCGCTGCCAATGCGCAGCTTAGCGCGGACTTGGCGCTTTGCGGGGCGGATGAAGTGATCCCCTTTGACGAGACGGTGCAGGCAGCTAAGCATGTAGGGGAGTCGCTGCCGTTTTCCCTTAAAGAAAGCGCCCAGGGAGGGCTGGCGGTAACGCCTACGGGAAGGTGTATTCGGCAGCGAATTTTTGGCGCGCAACAAGAAGAATGAGATAAAAGGAGGCTGGGCCTTCTTTTTTTGTTGCAATACTGTGTAATACACAGTATAATGTGATAAACAATATGGGGTGATGAGATGGGCAAAGAGGAAACCCTGGCTGGCCTTTTGATGGAACTGAGGCGGGGTACAATCGTGCTGTGCGTGTTAAGCCAGCTCAAACAGCCGCGATACGGCTATGATCTTGTCAAGATCTTAGGCAGGCACCATATGCCGGTAGAGGCCAATACGCTGTATCCGCTTTTGCGCAGGCTGGAAGGGCAGGGCCTTTTGCAGAGCAGCTGGGAAACCGGAGGCGCAAAGCCGAGAAAGTATTATCGCCGGACGCCGATGGGCGATGAGGTGCTCTCCGCCTTAACGCGCCATTGGAAACGGACGGCGGAAAGCGTCGATGATCTATTGGAGGAGGATGATGATGCACCAGGACATGATTGAACGCTATATTTATGCCGTTACCAAAACTTTGCCGGCCCGCATGCGGGAGGATGTGGAAAAGGAACTGCATAGCCTGATTTCAGATATGTTGGAGGAGCGCTGCCAGGATATGCCGCCCACTGAGCATGATGTGCTCGTTGTGCTGACGGAGCTGGGCCGTCCGGCAGAATTGGCGGCCAAATACCGCCCGGAACGCGCTTCTTATCTCATTGGGCCAGGCTATTATGCGGCGTATAAATTTTTACTTGGCCTTGTACTGGCGGCAGTGGCCTTTGGGCTGGCGGTAGCATCTGTGATCACTGCCTGCGCTGCCGCCCAGCCCTGGTATCTTGCATTGGGACAGTACTTGGCGCAGACTTTTCAAGCGTTGCTTTGCAGCTTTGGAGGAATCACCCTGGCTTTTGCCGTTTTGGAGCGCAAGGGCGTACGTATGAACCTAGGAGAACAAGATATTGCGCACCTGCCGCCGGTGCCTAAAAAGCAGGAGCGTATTCCCAAAGCGGAGCCTATCGTCGGCATTGTATTCTGCATCCTTTTTGCGTTTGTCTTTTTGGCAGTGCCGCAGGTAATTGGTGTATACTTTGAACAAGGACAATGGATGCCGATCTTCAATGTCCCAAAAATACAGGCGGCTTGGCCTCTTATTGTCGCGTTCACGGTGCTGGGCGTGCTGCGGGAAAGCGTAAAGCTGTACGAAGGCCGATATACCAAACGTCTGGCTGCCGTTTCCGCGGCCACAAACCTACTTTCCGCGGGATTGTCCTGTGCCTTTTTGCTGGGCAGTTCTATTCTGAACCCGCAGTTTCTCTTGTATATACAAGGCTTGTTCAGCGGGGATGCAGCGTTTCTCAGTACGGTCTTTGGGCAGATCAATTTGATTTTTTTGGCTGTGATCCTCTTTGCGCTTTGTCTGGATACGGTGGTAACCGCGTATAAGGCATTCAAGTATGACAGCCGGGAGCAAAGAAAATGATTCGAGAGGCAAGAACGGGCGATGTAGATCGTCTGATGGAAATTTGGCTGGCAAGCAATCTGGAGGCGCATGCTTTCATTGATGCACAGTATTGGCGCCGGCATGCCGACACCACCAAGCGTGCGCTGGGGCAAATGGGCGCTGCTGTTACGGTGCTGGTGTATGAAAATGCGCTGGGCATACGCGGCTTTCTAGGTCTTAGCGCTGGGTATATAGAAGGCATTTTCGTAGACAAAGCAGACAGAGGGCATGGCATCGGTAAGCAGCTGTTGGCGACGGCCAAGGGTCTGCGCCAAGCACTGACGCTGCATGTGTACCAAAAAAACGCTGATGCCAAGCGCTTTTATCTAAGAGAAGGATTTTGGGTGCAAAGCACGCAAATAGACCCGTACACCGGCGAAATGGAATGTGAGATGCGCTGGGAAAAACGATAAAAAACACGGACAAAAGTCCGTGTTTTCTTTTATACAGAAAGGCCCTGTACGGCAAACAGGCTGCGCAAACGTATTTTGGCCGTGCCGGTATTGGTGATCTCGTCAATTTTAATCTGCGTATAGATCTTGCCGGCCTGCTCGATGATAGAGCGCGTTTCGTCCGTGGTGATAGCGTCTACCCCGCAGCCGAAGGAGACAAGCTGTACCAGGTTGATGTTTAGGTCCTTTGGATCGCACTGTGCCACGAACTTTGCCGCAGAATACAATCTGGCATGGTAGGTCCATTGGTTGAGCACACCAGTTTTGAATTTCGGAATGTCGTGGCAAACGCTATCCTCGGAAAGCACAATTGCGCCTAGATCGCAGATCAGCCGGTCTATGCCGTGGTTTACTTCCGGATCGATGTGGTAGGGGCGGCCGGCCAGCACGATCACTGGCTTATGTTCCCATTTGGCCAGTTGTAGCAGTTCGGCGCCTTTCTGCCGGATGCTTTTCATATGCGCATCATAGGCGGCGTAAGCTTGCTTGGCGGCAGCTTTTACCTGTTTGAGCGTAAAAGGCTTATCAAAATACCGTTGCAGGATGCCGAGAAATCGTGAGGGGAAGGCTTTTGGATGGTGCAGCCCCACGAAATCATCGATGAATACCGTATTTTTCAGGCCCTTTACATTCGCTTTGATGACCTCCGGATAGTAGGCAACCACTGGGCAGTTAAAATGGTTTTCGCCCTTTTTCTCATCTAGGTTGTACGTCATACAGGGATAGAAAATCGCGTCCACCTGTTCGCGCAGCAACGCTTCGATATGCCCGTGTAAAAGCTTGGCAGGAAAGCACACGGTATCCGAAGGAATGGTATGTTCCCCGGATAAAAACAGCTTGCGGGTGGTCACGGGCGATACCACGACATTAAAGCCCAGCGCACGGAACATCGTATACCAAAATGGCAGCAGCTCATACATATTCAGCCCCATGGGCAGGCCGATGGTAGGCTTGCCTGGTTCGCGCTTATTCTCGCGGTATTGCATAAGCAGCTTGTTTTTATACTCATAGATGGTATGGCGAATGGGGGGATGGGGCAGATGCAAAGGCCTTTCACAACGGTTGCCGGCAATAAACTTGCGCCCGTCCTCAAAGGTATTGATGGTCAGTTGGCAGTGGTTGCTGCATCCGCCGCACGTTACCGCTTTCACAGTATGGGTAAACGCCTTGAGCGATGCGGCGTCCGCAATTTGGCTGTCGCTACGGCCGTTGGTCTGTGAAAGCGCATACAGCGCAGCGCCGTATGCCCCCATCAGCCCGGCGGCATGAGGGCGGATTACCTCCCGGCCAATTTCCTTTTCAAAGGCGCGCAGCACAGCGTCGTTCAAAAACGTGCCGCCCTGTACCACGATGTTTTGGCCCAGCGCATCCGGCGTAGCACACCGGATGACCTTATACAGCGCATTTTTTACAACGCTGATGGAAAGCCCGGCAGAAATATTTTCCACGGAAGCGCCGTCCTTTTGTGCCTGCTTGACGGAGCTGTTCATAAACACTGTGCATCGCGTACCGAGATCAACTGGCTTTTTTGCCAAAAGCCCGAGCTTGGCAAATTCCTCCATGGAATAGCCCATTACCTCCGCAAAGGTCTGCAAAAACGAGCCGCAGCCGGAGGAACAGGCCTCGTTTAAGAATAAATTGTCGATGGTGCCGTTGTGGATCTTAAAACACTTGATATCCTGGCCGCCGACGTCGATGATAAAATCCACATTTGGCTGAAACTTTTTGGCAGCCAGGTAATGCGCGATGGTTTCTACAATGCCGTAATCCAAACCAAACGCATGCTTGATGATGTCTTCTCCATATCCCGTCACCGCGGCCGCCGCGATGTGGATCTTGGGATAATCGGCGTAAAGCTGCTGCAAATATTCCTTGACGATGGGCACGGGGTTGCCGCTGTTGGTTCGGTAAAAGGGGCGGAACAGGTGGCCGTTCCTATCGCACAGCACGGCCTTGATGGTCGTAGAGCCGGCGTCAATGCCCAAAAACATATCCTCTGCTGGTGCTTCCAGCGTGCAAATATGGTCGGAATCATGCGCATGCCGCGCCTGAAAGGCTTGGTACTCCTCTTGGGAGGCAAACAGAGGCTCGCTGCTGGCATAGCTTGTAGAGGACGCATATTGGGAAACCTTGTCCGCCAGGGCGGAAAGCTCATAACACTGACCTGCATCGGAGAAAGCCGCGCCCAGCGCAACAAAAAGTAGAGAATTGTCCGGCAAAACGCCGGAAGTGCCCAGCACATGGTCAAAACTATCGCGAAGTTCAGAAAAAAAGGTAAGCGGGCCGCCCAGATACAAGATATGGCCGGCAATTTCGCGTCCTTGTGCCAATCCGCCGATGGTCTGGTTGACCACGGCATAAAATATGCTGGCCGCCACATCTTCCAGCCGCGCTCCCTGATTGATGAGCGGTTGGATGTCGGATTTTGCAAATACCCCGCAGCGCGAAGCGATGGTATACACTTTTTCGTGACCCTTGGATAGTTCGTTAAGCCGGTCCGTCGATACGTTCATCAGCGTGGCCATTTGGTCGATAAAAGCGCCTGTGCCGCCTGCGCAGCTGCCATTCATGCGTACTTCCAGCCCATCTGTCAAAAACAGGATCTTGGCGTCCTCCCCTCCAAGCTCGATGACCACGTCCGTTTCAGGCGCATATTGGCTAACGGCGATTTTGGTGGCGTAGACCTCCTGTACAAAAGGGATGCCCAAATCTTGCGCCATCCCCATGCCCGCAGAGCCGGAGATAGAAACGAGATAGGTGCCCTCCCCTTCCTTGGCCGCGATCTCGCGCAATAGCTCGGCTGTCTTTTGGGAAATTTGCGACAGATGGCGCCGGTAGGTAGAAAATAAGAGGGTATTGTCCTCGCCCAAAACCACGCACTTGATGGTGGTAGATCCGATGTCCAATCCTATTCTTTTCATAAGACTTTTAGATTCACTTCCATTTCAAAAGGCCGTCAGAGGGACTCCCTCGCAACGGCCAGCATCAGCTTGATGCGGTTTTCTTGGTTTACCTTGGTAGCGCCGGCATCATAGTCAATGGGTGCGATGTTGGCGTTTGGATAGCGGTTTTTTATGTTACGGATCACGCCCTTGCCGACGATGTGGTTGGGCAGGCAGCCAAACGGCTGGGCACAGACAATGTTTTGGTAGCTATTTTCGATCAATTCGCACATCTCGGCGGGCAACAGCCAGCCTTCCCCCATCTTAACGCCTTTGCTGATGACTGTTTCCGCCAATGCTTTTACATGGGGAAACGAAGCAGGCGTGATAAACTCGTCATACGCAGACAACACGCTGCGCAATTTATTTTGCAGGCCGTTTAGAATGCGCTCCATAAACACGCCCAAGTATTTCCAAAACCGGCTGCCGCCATAGAGCTCCCAGTCGATGAGTTTACCGGAAGCGCAATAATACACAAACCCCAAAACGCCGGGCACCATATATTCACAGCCTTGAGAAAAGAGAAATTCTTCCAGATCGTTGTTGCCAAAGGGCGCATATTTCACATAGATCTCGCCAACAATGCCCACCTTGATCTTTTTTTCCGAGGTTTTCTCTATGGCATGAAAATCAGCGGCCATGGCTTTTAAGTTTTTTGTGATGCTGCGTCCTGTCAGCCCCCTATTGCGCTTAAAATGGGAGACTAAACGCTCCGTCCATGTCTCTACCAACTGCTGTGTTTGGCCGTGGTGTACCTCGTAGGGCCGAACCTGGTTTTTTAGCTGCATCAGCATATCTCCGTATACCAGGGAAATACACCCTTTATACAGCAACAGAGGCGTTATCTTAAATCCGCTGTATTTTTCCATACCGCCAAAACTTAAGGAGATCACAGGTACATAGCCCAGCCCCATATCCACCAACGCTTTTTTTAGCAGCTTGATGTAATTGGAGGCACGGCAGCCGCCACCGGTCTGAAAGTGCATCAGCGCTACCTTGTGAGGATCGTAATCCCCGCTGGTCAGCGCATACAGCAGCTGGCCGCAGGAACAGATGGCAGGATAACACATATCGTTATGAATATGCCGTAGGCCTTCATCCAGCACTTTTTGCCCGGTGTAATGCAATACCTCCACCTGGTAGCCATACATGCGCAGCACTTCGGTCAAAAGGCTCATATGCACTGGAAAAATATCTGGAACCAAAATCACATGGTCCTTTTTCATTTCCTTTGTAAAATCTACAAATTCTTTTTGTGTGTTCACGCCTTTTACTCTTTCTAATTCTAACGATAAAAATATGTTAGTCGTACTAAACCTAGGAGCAGCGCACCGCATACAAAGAGCGGGTACTCCCGGCTGCTTAGCAGGTTCGACAAATTTTGACAAGCCTGCATTTGCCACATTATAAAAATATAAGGAGCATCATGCAAGCTTTGTTCATTAAAAAAACAATCTTCGGAAGTCAAGGCCAAGCCATCGCTTCCCAGGATTGCATACACCATAATTCTATATAATTTCGACAAAAATCGCAAGCCATTCTCATAGATGAGAAGATTTGGCATAAAAAAAACGGCAAAAGCCGTTTTTATGATGAGGGAAGAGGCACAGGCGTCTCAGGATCCCAGGGATAGTAAATGGCGGAAAACCCAAAGGAACGAAGCTGATCCGCAGCGATCTCAAACCCCACGTTCAGGTCTTTGACAGTATGCGCATCGCTGGAAAGACAAAGCTTTTCCCCGCCGTAATGCTTAAAGCGCTGAAGAAAGAAGGGGCCGGGCAGACAGGTTTTGGAGGGCTTTGCCAGCCCAGAGGTATTCACTTCGATGATCTTTCCGCTGCGCGCCGCCGCCAAGGCGATTTCATCTTCCAGATCTTCGATCTGCGCTTTGGCATACTGTAATAAAAAGTAATCGGAGGGATAGTTGCGCCGGTAAATGCCGATGTGTGCAATGGCGTCAAACTCCGGCACGTTGAGCGATTGACGCACAGCTCGGTAATATTGCTCCATCATCCAGGAAAAAGCAAACCCGGTCTCCAGATTGGTCCAATAATCGCGCGTGATCCACAATCCGCCAAAGGTATGGGTGCTCGCAATGATATAGTCGTACCGCTGGGCTTGGACACCCTGCATGCAGACCTCATGCCATTGCTTTTCATAGGTAAGCTCGATGCCGCGGTACAGGCGGTATCCTTTGGCGCGGCCCTCTTCAATTTTTTGCCGGTAGGCTTCGTTGTCAAAAGCTTTGCGCTCATATCCGGGATATTGGAGGCGGTACGCCTCGATGCCAGGATGCCAGTGATCGGCAAAACCAATGCCCCGGGCCGTGCCATCTTCCAGCAACGCCCAGTATGCCTCCATCGGGCACTGAGAATCGTCGGACAGGGAGGTGTGTACATGGGCGTCTATCAGAGAAAAACGATCCATTTACTGGCCCTCCTCATCCAGCGCGTCCAACAACGCCTGCATTTCCTCGCGGGTACCGATGGTGATGCGAAGATAGCCGGAGATGCGTGGCTTGTCAAAGTGCCGTACCAGCACTTGGCGTGCTCTCAACTTGGCAAAGAACCCCTTTCCATCCCCGTCTGGCGGGCTGGCGAATACGAAATTGGCTTGCGAGGGAAGTACGGTAAAGCCGCGATCGCGCAGTTCTTGGCAAAACCAAGTGCGGGTGGCTTGTATTTCTTCGCAGCGCGCCTGGGTATACGCAGCGTCCTCGATGGCTGCCTGGGCGCCGGCTTGGGCAAGCTGGTCAACGGGATAGCTGTTAAAGCTGTCTTTTACGCTGGTCAAGGCATGGATCAGCTGCCGGTTTCCCAGCGCATAGCCGACGCGAAGCCCTGCCAGCGCGTGCGATTTGCTCAGCGTGCGCACGACCAAAAGGTTTTCATACCGCCCGATGAGCGAAGCTGCGCTTTGCGCGCCAAAGGCAACATATGCTTCATCGATCAAAACCAGGCACTGTGGGTTAGTATGTAAAATTTGCTCGATCTCAGACAGCGTTAACGCAATGCCGGTGGGCGCATTGGGATTGGGGATCAAAATGCCTCCGGCGGCGCCTTGGCAAAAGGCCGGCAGGTCTATGCAAAAATCGGCGGTCAACGGAATTTTTTGCACGGCAACGCCGAATAGCTGGGCATAGACCTCGTAAAAGCTATAGGTAATATCTGCAAACTGCACCGGCTGCGCCTGGCCAGCAAAGAAGGCGGGAAAGCAGAGCCCCAGCACTTCGTCCGAGCCGTTGCCCACAAAGACCTCCTCCACGCTTAACCCTTCGGCTTTGGCGATGGCTTGGCGCAGCGCGTGGCTGGTGGGGTCGGGATATAGGCGGAGATGTTCCATCGCCTGTGCCACTGCCGGCGCTACCCGAGGCGAAGGCGGATATGGGTTTTCGTTGGTGTTGAGCTTGATGATCTTTTGCCTCCCCTTTGGCTGCTCGCCGGGCACGTATGGGGACAGGCGTTTGGCCAAAGGGCTGATAACGGTCTGCTGCATGGAGAACTCCTCCTTGGATAAGCGATCATATATACCTATTATATACCATCACTTTCTTCTTGGCATGGCGGATTGCGCAAAGCAAAATTCCATTTGCTTTTGGTTGCATAGCCAACGAATGCTGCTTTTTTCGGCAAAATGTGAAAAACGCGCACTTTTTTCAAAAAAATGGGAAAACTTCCCGTAGAACAGGGCGGATAACGCTTGACGATTTCTGCACAAGGTTATTATAATGAATGGGATTTGATTGATAATACTACAATACTACAACCTTAAGGAGGTCCCCCCATATGGCAAAAACATTGACCATTGATGGCAATACCGCTGCCGCGCACGTTGCGTACGCGTTCAGCGATGTAGCTGCCATCTACCCGATTACGCCGTCCTCTCCGATGGCGGAATCTTGTGACGAATGGGCAGCGGCCGGCCGTAAGAATATCTATGGCCAGACGATGAACATCGTTGAGATGCAAAGCGAGGCGGGTGCTGCTGGCGCTGTGCACGGCTCTTTGGTAGCTGGCGCTATGACCACGACCTTTACTGCGTCCCAAGGCTTGCTGCTGATGATCCCCAACATGTACAAGATCGCTGGCGAATTGCTGCCCTGCGTATTCCATGTGAGCGCGCGCGCTCTGGCCACGCAGGCGCTAAACATCTTCGGCGATCAGGCAGACGTGATGGCTTGCCGTCAGACTGGGTTTGCCATGCTGGCTTCTGCTTCCGTTCAGGAAGTTATGGACCTGGCGCTGGTTTCCCATCTGTCCACCATCAAAACCCGTGTGCCGTTTGTGCATTTCTTTGATGGATTCCGTACCTCTCACGAGATCCAAAAGGTAGAGGTCATCGATTATGAAGACATGGCCAAGCTGGCGGATATGGACGCCATCCAGGCGTTCCGTGAACGCGCGATGAATCCGGAACATCCGCATCAGCGTGGTACCGCGCAGAATGCGGACACCTACTTCCAGAACCGCGAGGCTTCCAATAAGTTCTACGATGCGGTACCTGGCGTGGTGCAGGAATGTATGGATCAGGTAGCAGCGCTGACCGGCCGTCAGTATCATCTGTTTGATTATTATGGCGCGCCCGATGCGGAAAACGTGATTGTGATCATGGGTTCCGGCGCAGACGGTGTAGAGGAGACCATGAACTACCTCATTCAGGAACGCGGCCAGAAGATCGGCCTGGTGAAGGTTCGCTTGTACCGCCCGTTTGTGGAAGAGAAGTTCATCGAAGCACTACCCAAGACCGTCAAACGCATTGCGGTTATGGATCGTACCAAAGAGCCGGGCAGCGCAGGCGAACCGCTGCTGCAGGATGTGCAGACTGCTTTGTTCAATGCCAAATTGGATGTTGTATGCATCGGCGGCCGTTACGGCATGGGCAGCAAGGAATTCACGCCTTCGATGATCAACGCCATCTATGAAAACCTGGCGGCGGCAGAGCCGAAGAAACGCTTTACCGTCGGTATTACCGACGATGTGACGGGCTTGTCCTTGGAGGTCAAGGAAAAGATCAATCCGGCGGGCGAAGGAACGTTCCAGGGCATGTTCTACGGCTTGGGTTCCGATGGTACCGTTGGCGCGAACAAAAACTCCATCAAGATCATCGGCGACCATACCGATATGTATGCTCAGGGCTATTTCTTCTACGATTCCAAAAAGTCTGGCGGTATCACGGTCAGCCATCTGCGCTTTGGGCAAAAGCCCATCCAGTCTCCCTATCTGATCGATACGGCAGACTTTGTGGCTTGCCATAACGCTTCTTATATTACCCGTTACGACATGACCGGCGTTCTACGTGAAGGCGGCACGTTCCTGTTGAACTGCCAGTGGTCTCCGGAAGAGCTGGAGCATCGCTTGCCGGCCAAGGTTAAAAACGATTTGGCAAACAAGAATATCAATTTCTACATCATCGACGGTGTGAAAATTGCTGCTGAAGTAGGCATGGGCGGCCGTATCAATACGGTCATGCAGTCTGCATTCTTCAAGATTGCAAATGTAATTCCGTATGCAGATGCCAATGAATACATGAAGCAAGCGGCCTATAAATCCTACAGCAAGAAGGGCGAAAAGATCGTAAACATGAACTACGCGGCCATCGATGCTGGCGGCGAAGGCGTAGTGAAGGTTGAGATTCCGGAAGCCTGGAAGACCACCACGGAAGGTGCGCCGATGGTTGCCAAATCCGGCGACAAATACTTCGATGAAGTTTTGTATCCGATCGCTTACCTGCATGGCGACGAGCTTCCGGTTTCCACCTTTACCCCCGATGGCGTTGTGCCCACCGGCACCACCAAGTTTGAAAAACGTGGCGTAGCCATCAAGGTACCGGAATGGCAGATGGATAAATGTATCCAGTGTAACCAATGTTCGTTGGTTTGCCCGCACGCTGTTATCCGTCCGGTACTGGTCAAAGAAGAAGACCTCAAGGATGCTCCGGCTGCCTTTGAAGCAAAAGCCGCGATCGGTAAGGACTTTGCAGGATATCAGTTCCGCATGCAGGTTTCCCCGCTGGATTGCACGGGCTGCGGCAACTGCGCAGACGTCTGCCCGGCCAAGGAAAAGGCTTTGATCATGAAGCCGCTGGATTCTCAGATGGAGCAGGCGGAAAACTGGACCTTTGCCCAGAATCTGCCGAAACCGGATATCAAATTCAACCGCAATACGGTCAAGAACAGCCAGTTCTTGCAGCCGCTGTTTGAGTTCTCCGGCGCATGCGCGGGCTGCGGCGAAACACCGTACATCAAGCTCATTACGCAGCTGTTTGGCGACCGTATGATGGTAGCCAACGCTACGGGTTGCTCCTCCATCTACGGCGGTTCTTCTCCGACCTGTCCGTATACCAAGAACGAGAAGGGTCATGGCCCGGCTTGGGCAAACTCCTTGTTCGAAGACAACGCCGAATTTGGCTACGGCATGCGCGTTGCCGCTGCACAGCGTGAAGCGCTTGTTGCTCAGAAGGTAGACGAGGTGCTGGAAAATGGCTGCGCAGACGACCTGAAAGCGGCTTTGGAAAACTGGAAAGCAAACCGCCACGATGGTTTGGCTTCTCAGGAAGCGGCGGAAGCGGTTAAGGCTTTGTTGCCGGAAGCCATCAAGGCAGATAGCAAGAATGCCGCGGCGCTGAAGGTCATTGAAAACAATGCGGATCAGTTGGTGAAAAAATCCATCTGGTGCTTCGGCGGCGACGGTTGGGCCTACGATATCGGCTACGGCGGCGTAGACCATGTGCTGGCACAGGGCAAAGACATCAACGTCCTGGTTTTGGATACGGAAGTATACTCCAACACGGGCGGCCAGGCCTCTAAATCCAGCCGTACCGGTGCTGTGGCGCAGTTTGCTGCAGCCGGTAAGCGCGTACGCAAAAAGGATCTCGGCCTGATCAGCATGAGCTATGGCTATATCTATGTAGCATCCATTGCCTTGGGCGCCAACCATGCCCAGGCTCTGCAGGCGATTGCGGAGGCAGAAGCGTATCCGGGCCCGTCCCTGATCATCGCGTATGCACCGTGTATCAACCATGGTATCAACATGGGTAAATCTCAGGCAGAAGAGAAGAAAGCGGTAGAGTCCGGCTACTGGCCGTTGTACCGTTACAACCCGCAGCTGGCGGAAGAGGGCAAGAATCCGTTTATTCTGGATTCCAAGGCCCCGACGGCGGATTATCGCGAATTCATCATGGGTGAAAACCGTTACCGTAGCCTGGCGCAGCAGCGTCCGGAATTGGCGGAAGAGTTGTTCACCAAGCAGGAAGAGGAAGCGAAAGATCGCCTCGAATATTACAAGAAACTTACAGAGATGTAAGCGATAAAAAGAGCGCAGCAATGCGCTCTTTTTTTATACCAAAATGAACGGATGGAGCACGGGCATCATACCAATACATAGAAGAAGGAGGGGGAAGCGCATTGGGCAAAAAAAATTATGTCCGCTGCCCGGCCTTGCCTTGGGAAAAAGCCTGCCGTGTCAAAATGCTACAGCGAAGGCTGAGGGCATTTGGGTTATACCATGGAAAATTGGATGGATGCTACGGCACGCGCACGCGAGAGGCAGTTATGCAGTTTCAGCAATGGGCGGGCATTCCGGGGTCTGGGAGGATGAGCCCATGCACTTGGCATACGTTATTTGGCGCAGGGGCAAAGCTTAGTTCTCAATATACGGCTTTTACACGCAGCCTTTGCCTACGTACGCCCTATATGCAGGGCCTGGATGTATGGATGGTTCAGCAGAAGCTGGCGCGTCAAGGTTTTTTGCAGGCAAGGATCGATGCAAGGTATGGACCGGATACCTTTAGTGCCGTCCGTGCGTTTCAAGCTGCCATGCAGATAGAAATTGATGGTATCGTTGGCCCCGAGACCTGGAATGCATTATTTTAAGGAAAAGGTCTTGGCAAAAAAAGGAATTCTTCGTACAATGAAAGAAAACGGAGGACAGCGCCATGGATGGTATTTTGTTTGATTTGGATGGCACGCTGCTGGATACTTTAGAGGATCTTATGGATAGCGTGAACTATGCTTTACAAACCGAAGGGTTTCCGCAGAGAAGCAAACAAGAGATCCGGGCCTTTGTTGGAAATGGCGTGGCAAACTTGGTACACCGGACTGTGCCAAAAGGAACGCCGCAGCCGATAGAAGCGCGCTGTTTGGAAACGTTTAGAGCACATTATGCAAACAACATGAATCATAAAACTGCGCCCTATCCAGGGATTATGCCATTGCTGAACACCTTAAAGCAGCGCGGCATAAAGATGGCAGTTTCTTCCAATAAGTTTGATGCGGCGGTCAAAAAGCTATGTGCCGAGCAGTTTGAAGGGTATATCGATGTGGCCATCGGAGAAAGCGAGACTGTAAAGAAAAAGCCGGCGCCCGATGGCCCGCTGCTAGCGCTGCGCCAATTGGGATGTAGGCGGGAAGATACCCTCTATGTAGGGGATTCCGAAGTGGATGTGGATACGGCTAAAAACACAGGCTTGGCCTGTGTAGGCGTGACCTGGGGCTTTCGAGACAGGGACGTGCTAGAGCAAAAGGGAGCCGAATATATCATCGACCGGCCAGAGGAGTTGCTTCGCCTTATATAAGGCTTTATGGCCAAAGCGCTTTGATGCCGATGGCGATCAGTAGCAACCCGCCCAAAATCGTTGCTTTATTGCCTAGGAAAGAAGCAAAACGTTCGCCAAGCAGCATTGAAATGCCGCAGCAGGCAAAGGTAACGAGCGCGATGATAGGACAGGCCGTACCCAGCGGCACATACGCAGCTCGTAAACTGATGCCCACGGCAAAGGCATCCAGGCTGGTGGCAATGGCCTGTATGCCTCCCTGGCGCCAGGTATACCGCGGAACAGAGACAGCTTCATCCGTTTGATAGAAGACGTCTATAATCATTTTTCCTCCGATAAAACACAGAATGAAAAAAGTGACGAAGCCTGCATAGGTATCAATAAAGGTTGCGAAAATGCCGCTGGCATAGTAGCCTAAAATGGGCATGATACCTTGGAACAGAGCGAAAAGCAAAGGCATGCTTAGTTTTGCTTTCCACTTTAGGTGTGGATAGGCCAGGGTATTGGAAATGGAGACAGCCGCCGCATCCATGCTAAGCCCTAAGCCTAGAAAAAATAATTCTACGGTTCCCATCGTCAGATCCCCTTATAGTGTCTTTGTATATTGTAATAAGCAAAGGGGGCATACATGACAAAAACGATATATTTTCCCATTTGTGGAAAATTCTATCAGGTATGTTTGGATAAAAATCCGATGCTTCGGCATACTAAACTGGAAAGAGACAAGGATATAAGATGTAAGCGGCCGAGCAAATAAAACACAATGGAAAGTAGAGATCGAAAAAAAAATGACTGCTCTTGGTTTTGGGCAGCCCTAGATAGGCCGTTGACCGATGCGCAGCGAAACGCGCTGAGAACGCTGTTTGCACCTGCGGGAAAAGCTGGCGGAAAACAGGAAGATGTTCGGCTGTTGGCGTACGCGCTGCGCGGTTATGTGCTATACCGGCAGTATGGCTTGGCCCCGGGGCGGATACAATGGCGGACAACAGCGCGCGGAAGGCCCTATTTAGCTGCGCATCCGGAGATAGATTCCAGCCTTTCACATAGCGGTGGCATGGCTGCTTGTGCTGTGGGAAGGCCGTTTGTAGGTGTGGACATACAGAAGATAAAGAGGGCTATTTCCTTGCCCTTAGCGCAGCGTGTATGCACGCATGCAGAAATGCGGTGGTTGTGGCAAAAGGAAGCGGCGCAGCGCGCAGAAGCTTTTGTTGGCCTTTGGGCGCTCAAAGAAAGCTATTTGAAATGGAGCGGAGAAGGATTGTCTCGGAGCATGCGTTCTTTTTCAGCTTATGAAAAACTGCCTGGGAAAGTTGAGACAAGCCTTCAAGGGGTCAGTTTTTCGCTTTGTACCCCTTTGCCAGGCTATCGGGCCGCTCTATGTACCCAAGGACCATGCCTACCAGATATAAAACCAATTTCCCAAGCGCAGGTATTGCAATTTTACGCTGAGAGAAGTAGGAATCAAGCAAAATCCACTTGACAAGGGAAGAAAATATTCCTATAATAAAAATACAATAATAAGAATTGTTATTATTTAGAGCCAAGGCTCAAATTCATAAAGAAAAGAGGAAATGTCATGAAAGAATTAAAGGGTAGTCAGACCGAAGCTAACCTGCTGGCAGCATTTGCGGGCGAGTCCCAAGCGCGCAACAAATACACCTATTACGCGTCTAAGGCCAAGAAAGATGGCTATGAACAGATCGCGGGCCTGTTCCTGGAAACTGCCGAAAACGAAAAGGAACATGCTAAGATCTGGTTTAAGCTCTTGCATGATGGTATGCCGGATACCATGGAAAATCTAAAGGATGCCGCGGCGGGCGAAAATTACGAATGGACTGATATGTATGCGGGCTTTGCAAAGACCGCCAAGGAAGAAGGCTTTGATAAGATTGCCTATCTGTTTGAGGCGGTTGGCAAGATCGAAAAAGAGCATGAGGAACGCTATCTCAAGCTCCTGGCCAACATTGAAAACAACACGGTCTTTGTTCGCGATGGGGAAGTCTATTGGCAGTGCCGCAATTGTGGACACATTCATAAAGGCCTCCAGGCGCCCGAGGTTTGTCCGGTGTGCGAACACCCGAAATCTTTCTTCCAGCTTCCGGCGAAAAATTATTGAGCAATGAAAAAAGCACAGGCCCAATCGCCTGTGCTTTTTTTATGGGATTATTCAGTGCGCGTCCATACACGAAGCGGCGGCTGGCCCTGGGCATATCGCTGTATTTCATCAAAGATCATTTCGCTTTGCCAGCGATCCACATCGCAGCTCATGCCAGCCAAATGCGATGTAATCAGCACATTATCCCGGTGCAATAGCGGATGGTTTTCAGGCGCGGGCTCCTGCCACATCACATCCATCGCAGCGCCGGCAATGCGCTTTTCATCCAACGCATCTATCAATGCCTTTTGATCTACAACAGCCGCCCGGGCGGTATTGACAAAAACGGCCGTAGACTTCATCTGTGCAAACCATGAAGCATCGACGATGCCGCGCGTTTCCTCGTTGACCGGAAGATGGATGGAAACGACATCAGACGTGGACAGCGCTTCTGCCAACGATACCTTTTCGCAGCCGCAGCTCTCGATGGTTTCCGCCGAACAATAGGGATCGTAGACCTTGACTTTCATGCCAAAGCCTTCTTTGGCCGTATGTCCTACGCGGCGGCCGATGGCGCCAAAACCAATGAGCCCCAGCGTGCGTCCGTACAGCTCAAAACCCCCGCCAAAATCGCGCATGGGGCTACTGCCATCCGGCATGAACCATACCACATCCTGCTGAGGATCCAACACAAGCACGTTTTCCTTGGCAGGACCAAGATAACGTCCGCTGCGCAGGGCATGCGCATCCGCTGCAATGCGGCGTACTAAGCCAATCAACAGACCAAAGAAAAATTCTGAGACAGAGTTGGCATTGCGCCCCGGCGTGTATACCAGCGGAATCCCGGATTGATGAACGGCCCTCCAGTCTACATTCACCGGCGTACCGCGCCCGCAGCCCAACAGCTTCATACCGCTTTGCTGCCAGGCCTGAATACAGCGAGCCGTTACGACTTCATCGCTGATGTATACGATCTCATGGCCCAGGCACTGGGCGAGCAGCTCTTCCTCTGTAGGCTTTCTGCCCTTCAAGGCCGGACGGCCCACGGTTGTAATGTCGCACAATGCCTTGAGCTCGGAAAGATATGGCTCTGTAACGGCGCTGGACAGCGCCAATTTGATCTTCTGCTTTGCCATCATCCAATCGCCTTTCCATTCATATCCTCCGCCGTCAAGATGACGGGGTCTCCCATTCCCTTTGCCAGGAAATACAGCTGTGCCATGGATTCCATCTCCTCAGCGATATACATGGCCTGTTCGATGGTTTCGGCCCCGGCGATCAATCCATGATTTTGGAGAAGCACGGCCCTATACCCCTGCATTGCTTGATAGGTAATCTCTGCTAGCTCCTCGGTTCCAGGCGGCGCAAATTTGGCGCAGGGAAGTTCGTATGCTCCACAGAGCGATAGCATGAAGTGAACGGCAGGCAACGGCTTACCCAGGCAGGAAGCAGCTGTGGCATACGGAGAATGGGTGTGTACCACTGCATTGATGTCCGTGCGCCCTTTGTAATAGCTGCGATGCATCACATGCTCAATGGAAGGCCGGCGTGTGCCCTCAACCACATGGCCTTCCAAATCGATGACCACAACATCTTCGGCCGTGATTTCGTGGTAATCCATCGAAGAGGGGCTCATCGCGTACAAGCCTTCCTTACGGTTGAAGACGCTGATGTTGCCGGCAGTGCCTGTCGTAAGCCTCTTTTCCAGCATCTTGACGCCATAGGCGCGGACCAATTCCCGTTCTTCTCGTAAAATCATGGAAACGACCTCCTTAAAATATGATGGACGCAGATCATTGCTGCGCGATCAGCTCAACCCCGTTTGGCATGCACAAAATGCGGCTTTGCGGCCCTGTCAGCGCATCTGCCATCTCCAGAGCCTTAGATAGACAAGCAGCATGGCGCAGGCCAAAGATCTCGACCAATTCAGGTTCGCATTGATCGGTCACGAGGATCACATGCGCTTTTTGCAAAACACGGGCCAAGATCTGTGCCTGCCACTGATCGGCCTGCGTTTGTGCGCGGCCTTTCTGCAAAAGCGCCTGCGTCAAGGCACTAGGGCTTTGGTATTGACGGAAAAGCTCATAAAAGCCCTGGCTTCCGTGCCCATCATAACATGAACAAAGCGCAATGATGACCCCGCCGGGACGTACACAAGGCTCTGCCCCACTCATGCATTTGACGGACTGATAGATATTCAGATCCAACGGCGCGCCGCCATTGCCGGTAATCACGATATCTGCCTGGCAAGCCGGTACCTGCGTTTGGCTCTGCACATAAGCACACCCTGCCTTATGCGCCTGTTCAAAATGTCCCGCAAAGGCGCGTATAATTTGCTTTTTCTCATTCAAGCATACGTTTAATATGAATTGCAGATGCGCCTGGCGGGCAGCATACAGCATATCCTCATGCAGTGGATTGCCCTTTAATGAGCCGCTGTGCGCAAGAGGATGATGAATAAACTCCGCGTTGTGGTTATAAAAAACCGTTTCCTGCGAGGCAATGCCTGGCAAAATGCTTTTGCGCCCGCCGGAATAGCCAGCGAAAAAATGCGGCTCAATAAAGCCCTCGGACAAAACGAGATCTGCCCATTCGACCTGCTCATTCAGCCATAAAGCGCCGCCGGAAGGTAGCGTGCCAAAGCAACGCATGCTTTGCGCGTCCCTGGCATTGTGTACCAATACAGTTTCATGAGACAGGATGTCTGCGCCCAAGCGATCCTGTAGCTCTTTGTCTGTCGTTAAGCGGTGAAATCCCGTAGCCACCAAAATATGGATCTCTGCTTGCGGATTGCCCCGGCGTATCTCCTCCAAAAGCAATGGCATGGTAATTTGGCTGGGCATTGGGCGCGTATGGTCGCTGGTGATGACAAGGATATGCTGTTTTCCCCGGCTAAGATCGGAAAGGCAAGGGCTGCCGATGGGATGAGATAGTGCCTCGCGCACAACCTGCCGCTGCAAGGGCAGCGTCATAGAAGGCTGTGGCTTGGCCTGCAGAACGCCTGCAAACCGATTGTCCGGAATGGAACAGTTAACATGGCCTGTGCCATAGGGAATAGAAATGTCTGGCATAAGATTCCTCCTTCAAAAGGCACATACAGTATACCATATTACATAACAGTTTGGCTTTTTGTTTCGCCTATGGTAGAATAATACTGTGGTTTTTGGCAATTTGACAGACTTCTTTTGTAAAGGGATGAGTTGCTTTGGAAAAAATGAGACTCGGAAAAACAGAACTTATGGTCACAAAAACGTCCTTTGGGGCGTTGCCTATCCAGCGGGACGATTTCCCTACGGCCATTCGGATCCTGCGTAAGGCGTTTGATGCAGGCATCAATTATTATGATACCGCGCGCTTTTACACGGATAGCGAGGAAAAGCTGGGCGCTGCCTTTTCAGACGTGCGTAAAGAGGTCATCATCTCCTCCAAATCAATGGGGAATACCAAGCAGGAGGTCATAGACCATTGTATGCAGGGGCTTAGAAACATCAAATCCGATTATTTTGATCTTTATCAGCTGCATAATCCGTCTTCCTTAGATTATGAGGACCCGGATGGGCCGCTGGCAGGGCTTTTGGAACTAAAGAAAAAGGGATATGTAAGGCATATCGGCATCACCAACCATTCGCCGAAAATGGCGGTGGAGGCCATTGAATCGGGCGTATTTGAAACGCTTCAATTTCCGTTCTCCTATTTATCCGGCGAGGTAGAGGACGATCTGCTGCGCCGCTGTAAGGAAAAGGATATGGGATTTATTGCCATGAAGGCGTTGTCCGGCGGCCTGGTGGGTAATGTGCCGGCGGCCTTTGCCTTTATCCGTCAGTATGATAATGTAGTGCCGATTTTTGGGATCCAGCATGAATGGGAGTTGGATGAGTTTATTGCGTTAGACGCCAACCCGCCGAAAATGGATGATGAAATGCGCGCTGTGATCGCCAAGGATAGAAAAGAGCTGGCTGGAGAATTTTGCCGCTCTTGCGGATACTGCATGCCGTGCCCGCAGGGCATCAATATTCCGACGGCGGGTCGCATACATCTATTGGCGACGAGGTCTCCCTATCAGCAGTTTTTGACAAAACAATATAGGGATGAACAAAAATTGGTGGATAACTGTATCCATTGCGGGCAATGCGCCAGCCGGTGCCCTTATCATCTAGATACGCCGGCCATGCTAGCTTCGCAGGCTAAAAAATTCTGGGCCTGGGCGGAAGAGCATAGGAGCGAGTGGACGGATTAAAAAATTGATCTGGGCAGGGAACGACAGATGTTTGTTCCCTGTCCAAATTATATTTACCAGAAAACGTTTGGCCTTGCTTTTCCAAAATGAATAAGGTACAATAAACGCTAGAATAGGGAATGAAGTTCTCCCTCGGGCAACCGAAACCGCTTTTTAGCTGATGACTTCTGCAAATCTGCAGGAGCATTGGCTTTTTTTGTTTCCTGCGAAAGGGGTAAGAATATGATTTCTTCTTTGGCGATGATTTTTTTGGGTGGCCTATTGTGTGCGGCTGTGTGCAGCAAAATAGGGCTTCCGCGCATCATTGGGATGCTGCTTGCAGGCATTATGATGGGTCCGCATGCGCTAGGTCTATTGGATCGCTCTATTTTAGGCGTTTCTGCGGATCTAAGGCAGATGGCGCTTGTCATCATCTTGCTCAAAGCAGGGCTGTCTTTGGATGTTAAGAGCTTAAAACGGGTAGGCAGACCCGCGTTTTTAATGACCTTTGTGCCGGCCAGTTGTGAAATTTTGGCATTTGTGCTTTTAGCGCCGCCGATGTTGGGGCTATCGCATATAGAGGCGGCCGTGATGGGGTCCGTATTGGCGGCGGTATCTCCGGCCGTGGTCGTGCCAAAAATGGTTGCGCTGACAGAGCAGGGCTACGGCGTGAAAAAGGGGATTCCGCAAATGATATTGGCAGGCGCGTCGATGGATGATGTTTTTGTCATCGTTCTGTTTACGAGTTTTGTGGGCCTGGCCCAGGGGGGCCATTTTTCTGCGTTCAGCCTTTTGTCTATCCCGATTTCCATCGCGCTGGGAATTCTTTCTGGCCTAGTCCTAGGCATGGTGCTGGCAAAGCTGTGTCGCTGCCAGGCAGGACAGAGCACACAGGCCACAATAAAGGGGTTGATTCTTTTGGCCTGTGCTTTTTTGCTGGTAAGCCTGGAGGATTGGCTAGAAGGGATTGTGCCGCTGAGCGGCCTGTTGGGGGTCATGAGCATGGCGGTGATGGTGCAACTGCGTACGCCACAGCTTGTGGGACAGGATCTATCGCAAAAGTTTTCCAAGCTTTGGATGGCTGCCGAGCCGATTTTGTTCGTCCTGGTGGGTGCTGCTGTGGATATTTCCTATGCGGCCTCGGCCGGCATTGGTGTCATTGCTATGATTTTTTTGGCCCTGGCGTTCCGTGTCTTGGGAGTTGCTTTTTGCATGATTGGCACAACGCTTACCAAAAAGGAACGGCTGTTTTGCATGATTGCTTATCTGCCTAAGGCAACGGTACAGGCAGCCATCGGATCGGTTCCGCTGGCGATGGGGCTGGCCTGTGGGCAGCTGGTGCTAACGGTGGCGGTGGTAGCGATCCTGATTACTGCCCCCTTGGGGGCGGTGGGTACGGAGTGTACCTATAAAAGGCTGCTCAGCAAGGAATAAAAAAGGCACGGAAAATCCGTGCCTTTTGCATGCTGAGAATGAAAAGCTATAGATTGGCTTCATAGGTGAGCGTATGAATCCACGCGCCGCTGCGCACCCTTCGCCTACCCACAAAGAACTTGATGATTTCTCCTGGCGCTGTAAAAGCATAAACCCACATCGGGGAAATATGGAATACAAACGCGGCCAGCGCAACAGGGATAAGGATCAGCGTCCACTGGAAGCCGGCATCCAAGAACAGGGAAAAGCGCGCATCGCCGCCGCTACGCAGGATGCCCACAACGATTAAGTTATTGAGCATCAAAATGGGTAGCATACAGCCATAGATGCGAATGATATTCAGTGAAATAGCAATGACATCTGCACTGGCATCATACAGGTGCATGATAAAGGGCGCAGCAATATTCAATACGATGGCAACCCCGATGGCAATAAAGGGGATGATATGCATATAGCGCGTTGCATACGTCTGGGCTTTTTTAAGATTGCCTTCCCCAATGACCCTACCACACTGTACGGCACAAGCATTGCTAAGCCCGACAAAGATCACGTAGCCCATCTTATCAAAGGAGTTGAAAATCCCCGTTGCTGCGGACATCTGGGTGCCAATTCTAGCATAACACAGCATAACGGTAAACTGTGCCATGCTCCAAAAGCTTTCGTTGAGAAAGACTGGAATCGCAAGGCTGAAATATTTCTTGATATGTGTCTTTGGAATGGGAAAAATAGGGATCTTTTTATCCAAAGCAGGAAAATAACGTACCTTGCGGATGATAAACAGCAACGTGCAGTCTACAATCTGGCTAAGCGTGGAGGCGATGGCTGCGCCTTGTATGCCGAGCGCAGGGAGGCCAAGTTTTCCGTAAATCAAAATATAATTAAAAACCACGTTGACGGCAAGGCCTGTCAAGGCTGTTGCCATGGGGAATTTTACATCGCCCGTACCGCGCATAATGGCGCCCAATATAAAGCCTGCCCCGATAAAAGGATAGGAGAAACAAACGATGGAAAGGTACTGTGCGCCCAGCGCAAGCACTTCCGGATCGTTGGTAAACAAAAGAAGAAATGTTTGTGGCATAATGGCGCACAAAATGCAAAAACCCCAGCCAATCACCTGTCCGCAGATCAAGGACAATCCAAATGTACGCCGTATGCTTGGCAGATCCTGGCTACCCCAAAACTGCGAGGTAAGCGCAGTTGTGGCACTGGTGATCCCAAAGATAAAGATCAGGAAGACAAAGGTGACTTGGCTGGCCTGCATCAAACCGGCCAAAGCGTTGTCCCCCAATGAACCAATCATGAGGTTGTCCACCATGGTCATAGAGCTGGCAACCAGCTGCTGAAGCATCATCGGGATGGCCAATTTACGCAAGGAGCTGTAAAAGGAACGATCTTCAAAACCAAAAAAAGACACTTGCAATCCCCCTCTCTTATACATACAAGCGTGTTACTACCACTCTATCAGAGAAACAGGAGGAACGCAATAAGGAAAAGAAAAAAACGCCGAAGCGTTTTTTTAAGCAATTGCCGTTATTTATGGGCTTGTTTTTCATGGTGCCGATGCACTAGATCCTGAAGGGTAAGAGTATCCACCACAGAGGAGATGGCCTCCTGTATTTTTTGCCAAACCTCTAGCGTAACACAATTTTCCCGACGAGGACAGCAATTTTCACCCTCCAAGCAGGACACGGGGGCAAGCTCTCCTTCCACGGCACGAAGCACCATACCCACCGTGATCTCTTCGGGCTTTTTGGCCAGCCGATAACCGCCCTGTGCACCGCGGACGCTTTGTACCAGCATTGCCCTGTGCAGCTGGGTGATAATCTGTTCCAAATATTTGCCGGATATTTCTTGATTTTTCGCAATTTCCTTGACAGAGATCCATTGATTGGCATCATGCAGTGCCAATTCCAGCATTAGCCGCAACGCATAGCGGCCCTTGGTTGAAATTTTCATCAGACGCCTCCTTGCTATATCCCTATTATGCCATAGGAATTATAGGGAAGCAAGCAAGGGATTTTATTCCAGCCCCACAATGGTGCAGGGGACAGTTTCTGCTAACAAATCGCTGAGATGGTGTTTGGCATGGCCGATGATGACATGCGTACCGGACAACGCCGATTTTAGCGCAAATTCCAGCTTGGATTTGGCACCGTTTGCACCCGGACGGCTGGCGCCTACACAATGGCTTTGCATTTCACGCACCTTAGCTATGAGCTGTTCCGGTGTTTTGGCGGTGATGGAGCGGATCAAGGTAGAGGGGTCGTCAGGGTTGGCGTAGATGCCGTCCACCCCCGTCATTAGCAGCAGGGTACGGGCGTGCACCGCCTCCGCAATGACAGCGGCCGTTTCGTCGTTGTCGATGCACTCCACCACATCATCATGCTGTTGCTTGAGCACGCTCAGCTCCATTTTCCGGTTTTCTGTAAAAGAGACGGGGTCGTTGTAATTTACGATTGGAATGGCGTTTTGCTTGGCAGCCCGAAAAAACAAGCCCTGCAAATGCGCCCGCTTTTCCGGGTCGTTGAAATGCTGGTGCTCTACCAGCACCTGGCGGACGGAATATTTTGGATCGATGAAACGCCGATAGTTTTCCATCAAAATGGCCTGCCCTTGCGCGGCATAGTCGGTTTTTACATCGTCCATAGAGCCTTCCAGCTCATGGCCGTGGCGGCGCAGATAATCCAGGCGGCCAATTTCCGTTGCGCCGGAAGAGACCCAGATCATTCCGGGGTGCAGGGCGTGGCCTAGCCGGGAAAAGATATTGTAGTCTATATCGTGATCTTCTGGGCGGATCAGGGCCATAGAACCGATTTTCCCCACAACGTCGATGCGTGGCTGTGTACTCATTGTTTTTCTTCCTCCGTGGAATCCGCAGTGTCAAAGGCATCGATTGCCTCTAAGGATAAAATTTGCTGGCTTTGCAATTCCGGCAGACTTTCCACCCGGCTCAGCTTTCGCTGGATCTGCCTGGTACGGGTACCGACCAACGTTTCCAGCTTGCTGGAGGCTGTTTCCAGCTGCTTTTGCGTAGCGGCCAAAGCATCCCCAAACTTATTGAATTCCGTTTTAACGGCCCCCAATACCTTCCATACCTCGCTGGTATGCTTTTGGATGGCCAGCGTACGGAAGCCCATCTGTAGGCTGTTGAGAATGGCGCTCATGGTGGTAGGCCCAGCAATATTGATATGATAATCCCGTTGCAGCGTTTCGACAAGCCCCCGGCGCACAACTTCCGCATAAAGCCCTTCAAAGGGAAGGAACATGATGGCAAAATCCGTCGTATACGGTGGGTCGATGTATTTGGTGGCAATATCTTTGGCAAATGAACGGATGGTGCGGTCCAAATGCTTTCCGGCTTCGGTGATGGCAACGCTGTCTCCTGCGTCGTAGGCGTCTTGCAGCTTAGCGTAAGCATCAGCGGGAAATTTTGCATCGATGGGCAGATAGACAAACCCACCTTCTTCATCGCCGGGGAACTTTACTGCATACTCTACACGCTCGGAGGATCCATGCTTGGTAACGACATTGGCGTCATATTGCTCGGGCGTTAGAATCTGATCCAAAATGGAGCCGAGCTGTATTTCCCCGACAATCCCGCGTGTTTTGACATTGGAAAGCACCTTTTTCAAATCGCCTACGCCGCTGGCCAGGGTCTGCATCTCGCCCAATCCCTTGTACACCTGTTCCAGCCTATCGTTGACCAAGCGGAACGATTGACCAATGCGATCTTCCAAGGTTTTTTGCAGCTTCTCGTCGACGGTGGCGCGCATCTGCTCTAGCCTTTTGCCGTTATCCTCCTGCATGGTACGGATACGCTGCTCCATGGTCTGCCGCATTTGCTCCAGCTGCTGTTCGGTGTGCGATGTGAGCCGGGCCACCCTATCATCCATGAGCTTTAGGCCGTTGTCCATGGTGCGCTGTAAAGTATCGTTGCGCTGGGTAATCTGTAAATTCAGCTCTGCGAGCCGCTTATCCTGCAGGGCAGAGGACTGTGCTTGAGAAGCCGCCAGCAGCTCGGATAAATTTTTGACAGAGCTTTGTACAGCTTGCGAGGTTTCTTGGCGCGAAAGGCGCAGCTCCTGCTGCAAATCGCGCTGCATGCGCTCCAATGAGCCGTCAGATTTTGGTTGTTGTCCTGCCTTGGAAAGCGCAATGAGCCCAACGATAAGGCTGGCTGCGCTGAGCGCCAAGAGCAGATAGATCCACCAATCCATCCAATCCCTCCTAAGTGGAAAGAGGCCGCGTTTTCACACGGCCTCTGTGTATTTGGTGAGAAATCGCGTTATTTTGCCATAGAAGCCTTAGCCTTGGCCACGACATTTTCCACAGTAAACCCGAATTTTTCAAATAGGACACCGCCCGGCGCGCTGGCACCGAAATGATCGATGCAGACAGCCTCTCCGGCGTCTCCAATGACTTCGCGCCAACCAAAGCTGCTGCCAGCCTCTACGGCTACGCGGGCTTTTACCGCCGGAGGCAGTACGGCATCGCGATACGCAGGCCCCTGGCGCAAGAACAGCTCCATACTGGGCATGCTGACAACGCGTACCTTTTTGCCCTCGTCGGACAGAACCTTGGCGGCTTCTACGCACAACTGCAATTCAGACCCGCTGCCCATGAGGATAACATCCGGCGTTCCTTGGCAATCTTGAAGCACATAGCCCCCTTTGGCTACCTCTAGGCCAGTGCCTTCCAGCAGCGGCAGGTTGGTACGGCTGAGTGCAAACAGCGTAGGCCCGGGATTGCCCAGCGCATAGATATAGCTGGCAGCAGTTTCGCGTGCATCGGCAGGGCGGAAGGTTGTGCAGCCAGGCATCGCACGGAAGGAGGCCAGCTGCTCGATGGGCTCGTGCGTAGGCCCATCCTCGCCAACGCTAATGCTATCATGCGTCAAAACATACAGGACGTTGGTCTGCATCAGTGCGCTGAGACGGATGGCATTGCGCATATAATCGCTGAACACAAAGAAGGTAGCACAGAACGGACGCACACCGCCATGCAACGCCATACCGTTGCACATCGCCGCCATGGCAAATTCGCGGATGCCGAAGTGTATATTGCGCCCTTCGCGGCATTCCGGGGAGAACCATTCCTCTCCCTTCAAAACGGAGTTGTTGGAGGGGCCCAGGTCAGCGCTGCCGCCAAACAGGTTGGGCACCATATCCTTGAGCTGATTGAGCACATTGCCGGAAGCCGCGCGAGAAGCGATGGGCTTATCGTCTACCTGCATCAATTTTTCAATGTCCACGCCGGCCGGCATACCCTTGGCAAAAGCTTCTTGATACGCTTTATAACAGTCAGGATACTGCGCTTTGTAAGCTTCCATCATCGAAACCCATTTTTCATAGGCCTGAGCGCCTTTTTCCATGGCTTTAGCGCAATGGTCATACACTTCCTGGGGCATGGTAAAAGGCTCTTCCAACGGCCACTCAACGGCCTTGCGGAGCGCAGCTACATTTTCGGCCCCCAACGGCGATCCGTGGGATTTTTCACTGCCTTCCAGCGGTGTGCTGCGGGCAATTTTGGTATCCACCAAAATAAGCGTGGGTTTGCCAGCCTGCTTGGCCTGGCCAATGGCATCTGCAATGGCGTCGATGTCATCGCCGTTTACATTGTCGATGGTATGCCAGCCATAGGCACGATACCGCGCTGCGACATCTTCGTTGAAGGTAACGGAGGTGTTGCCCTCGATGGTGATGCGGTTGCGATCGTACAAAACAATGAGCTTATCCAGCTTTTGCGTACCGGCAAAGGAGCAGGCCTCGGAGGAAATGCCTTCCTGTAAGCAGCCGTCTCCTACGAGCGCATAGGTATAATGATCTACAACCGGAAAGCCCTCTTTATTGAATTTGGCCGCCAGATGAGCTTCTGCCATTGCCATACCGACCGCCATACATACCCCTTGGCCCAGCGGCCCGGTGGTGGCCTCAATACCAGCTGCATGGCCGTATTCGGGATGCCCGGCCGTGGGGCTGTTCCATTGGCGGAACGATTTGAGATCCTCCATTGTCAGCCCAAAGCCAAACATATGCAGCAGGGAATACAGCAGCATGCTGCCATGGCCGGCGGACAGCACAAAGCGGTCACGGTTTAGCCAATCAGGATGCTTAGGGTCGATGATCATATGTTTGCTGTAAAGCGCATAGCCCATCGGCGCTGCCCCCATCACCATACCGGGATGGCCGCTGTTGGCGCGCTGAATTGCGTCAGCAGATACAACGCGAATGGCATTGGCGCATAGGTTGTCTAAAGATTGCATCTAAAAAATCCTCCTTTATGATTGTTTGTTGAAGAAATGGTAAAAATCAGCCAACTGAGTATATCCCTCTGCCAAGGTATCAACAAGCGAGGACGCATATACCGTTTCCATGGACACGGGCTTTTCAAAATAAAAGTATTTGCGGGCCAGAAGCTCCATCAAAACGGGATCCTCGCTGGTTTGCGGCGGACGCTTGTAGCACGGCCCGCCAAGGACGAACCCAAGCGCTGCATACTGATCGATCATCTGGCGGGTCGGATGGGGATGCGCTAAAAAATAGCGACGTTTTTCCGTCATTTCCTGGGGCGTGCTATGGCTTGTCCCTAAGCCGAACACACAACCAGCAGGGTCTAGATCAAAATAAAAGGCCAAGCGCATTCCTGGGTCCTTGGTGATGAATTTCAGCCACATCTTGGTACGGTACGGCGCTTTGTTTTTGCTAAAACGGGTATCTCGGCGGATGCGGGATATGGTGCCGCCCATCACGGGCCGCAGATCCAGACGCCCGTCAATCTTTGCCAGCGTAGGAGAAACCCCGAGCGAGAGCTGCTTTAACGGAGCCAATACAACTTCGTTAAACTCGCTGCGCAACGCTTCAAAGTGCTGTGGCGTATTATCAAACCCGATCTTCATAAAAAATTCAAATGTCTGCTGGGTAAACCCAGAAAATCCTACCTGTTCCATTGATTCATATTATACCTTGAAATGGGAGTGGAGAAAAGCTTTTTGCAAAGAAAGTTCATGGCAATGCTTCCAAGGGAGGGGATACTGCTTCTTGATTCTAAAAGGCTGCGGATAACAAAAGATACCCCGCAGGCATTTAGCTGCGGGGTATTGTGTTCAAACAAAGATCAGCGTTTACGCCGTTTGGGGGTGCTGGGCCCGTATCCTGGGTCATTGTCTACCATACGGCGAGAACGCGGCCGGGGTTCTGGCTCTTCCTCGCGCGGCGGCCGGCGCTTTGGCTGCTGCCTGCGTGCAAAAAACTCCTCTTCGTCCGGAGCATAGCGATTGGATGGCGCCGGGCGCTTTGGCTGCGGCCGGGGCTGCTGCCCTTCTGGCCTACGCCGTGGAGGTTGCTTAGCTACCTGCTGCGGACGCCGTTGCTCATTTTCCGGCGGCCTACGTCTCTGTGGGGCCTGCTGAGTTTCTGTCCGCCGCTGCCTGCGCAGTTGGAGCTTTGCCTGCTCTATCTCCTTTTTAGAGAAGGGTTTGGTCATCTCTCCATCATCTTTGGAAGAAGCTCTGCGATAGTATTTTTGATTTTCGCGGATCTGTCCGCCGGCGATCATACCGGCAGCTGCTCCCAGCGCAGCGCTGCCGGCAGCATTGTCCTCATCGTCACCGATGGTGGGCATTTTGGCTCTGCGCGGCGGCATGGGTGATTCTCCGTCAAGATCCTCTTCCAGCAAAGGCGTTTCATCGTCTTCATCCATGGGCATCTGCGGCGGACGTCTGCGCGGCGGGCCGTCTGTGCTGTGCATGGCTGCCCGGCTGCGCGGCCCAGCGCCGCCCTTGGGAGGATGCGGCCCGCCCTTAGGCCCTTTTTTCTTGGCCCGTTTTTCCTGCATGACCAGAACGGCCAGCGTGATGCCTGCAATGAGGATGAGTACGACGATAACGATCATTATGATAAACAGCGTACTCAGGGAATCGCCACCGCTGGGGTTTAGTGTATTATCCGTCGCCGTGGCCGTAGGCGAAGAGATTGAAATGGTCGACGACGAAGCGGAATACTGCATGCCGTCCCCATCCTGGGCAGTTACCTGGAAGAGATAATTTCCAGCGGCAGAGACAGTTGCTTGCTTGGTAAGCGTCTGCTTTTCCCCAATGCCGAGGGTAGAAAAGGTGCCCAGTGTGCCCAAACGGGATTCGCTGACCGTAACATCCTTTAAAGCGATATCGCCGATGTTTTCCACGGTGATGGTAAAGGTAACATCTCCGGGCAGGGTCAGCGAGGTGGGGTCTGCTGTAGCGGTTATAGAAACGTTGGTAGGCGCAGCGGAAAGAAACGGCTGGCCATTGATATTCACCACCACAGGCGAGCTGGTAACGGTTTTTGTCTCCTCTCCGGACGGATAGCTGACCTTAAAGGTAACCGCACGCGGGGAAGTGAGAGAAGTTTGGTAGGTAAACGTCTCCGTTTTGGTATCGTTATCCGCGGAGGCCGCAATGGAAAGCCCGGATTTCACCGTATTGCCCTGATCATCCGTAACGGTAATGTTGCTTACCGGCACAGTGCTGTCGTTTCTCAGGGCAATGGTGAAGGTAACGCTGTCTCCGGAATTGATAAGGGCCTTGTCTACAATGGCGGACACAGAAAGCTTGGCATCCCCGCCGTTCACGGTGATTTTTTTGCTTTCTACCGATTTATTATGGCTGCTGCCGCTGGCGGTAAAGGTTGCCTTGGGTGTACTCGTCACGGTTTCGGTGGGCTTAATGGTTTTGGAAACCGTCCTGCTGGCGCCCGCTTTGAGCGATATCCCGGAAGCTACGCCGTCCGGCACGGCCGGATCGGTGATGCTAAGGCCGGTAATGTCGGCGGTGCCCGTATTTTTCAGGCTATATGTCAGCTTTACAGAATCGCCGGCGTTGACGGTGGTTTTGCTGATGGAGCGGGTAAAGGTCAGAGAGACCTTTTCCTCCTCACGCGCTACCTGGAAAGGAACACGTTTGGAACCGCTGTGGTTATCGGAGGACCAATCCACCACCACATAGGTATTGGAGGAATCCAGATCGCTGCTGGATACGCCACAGGTAACGGAAAAAGTATAGGAATCTCCCGCCGCTAAGGTTTTGTTTACCTTCACGTCCTCAGCATAGGAAACGGAGAGAGAAATCTCTTCGCCAACGGTGTTTTGAATGGTACCCTTAACGGTGACGTTGCCGCCGCTGGAAAGGGAAGAGGGCGTGACAGACACATTGGAGACAGTAATATCGGCAGCAAATGCCAGCGGGATGGGTAGCATGGAAAAGCATAGCATCAGGCATAGCATAATAACAGCCAGAGTATGGATTCGGTTGCGTTTCAATGAAACACACCTCCTGTACAGTTTTGCAAAGCGGGCGATTCGTTTCCTTTTACAGGGGAAGTACCCAATTTTGCTTATCTTCTACGGTTCCGTATTGGATGCCGGTTAAAGTATTATACAACAATTGCGCCGTAGGGCCAATTTCATTGTTGTTGATGACGATCTCGCGGTCGCCCCAAATCAACGCGCCCACAGGAGAAATTACAGCGGCTGTACCGGTGCCAAAGACCTCTTCCAAGGTGCCGCTGGCATGGGCGTCAAACACTTCCTGGATGGAAATGGGGCGTTCTTCTGCCTCGATGCCAAGCTGTTTGGCCAGCTTCAATACGCTGTCGCGCGTGATGCCGGCCAGGATAGAGCCGCGCAGCGGCGGCGTTACGATCTTGCCTCCGATTTTAAACATAATATTCATAGAGCCGACCTCTTCAATGTATTTGCGCTCTACGCCATCGAGCCACAATACCTGTGCGCAGCCCTTTTTCTGCGCTTCGTGATCGGCAATTAGGCTGCATGCGTAGTTGCCGGCGGCCTTGGCAAAGCCCATGCCGCCCCTTACAGAGCGGACGTATTCATTTTCCACAAAAATACGTACCGGCTTTAGCCCTTCGGCATAATAAGCGCCCACAGGCGAAAGGATGATGGCAAAAATATAGTTATGCGCAACATGTACGCCCAAATGCGCATCCGTTGCCACGGCAAACGGACGGATATACAGGCTGGTTCCGGCGGTATGCGGCACCCAATCCTGTTCCATACGAATCAGCTGGCGCAGCGCATCCAGTACAAAATCGCAATCAATGGCCGGAATGCACAAACGCTCTGCACTGCGGTTGAAGCGGCGCAGATTGTCCATCGGACGGAACAGCTGAATGTTTCCATCCGGGTTGCGATAGGCTTTCATCCCCTCAAATATAGCCTGCCCATAGTGCAGGACCATCGCAGCGGGGTCCAGCGCAAAATCACCGTAGGGTACGATACGAGCATCGTGCCAGCCTTTGCCTTCCGTATAGTTCATCATGAACATATGGTCGGTAAAGATCTGACCAAAACCGAGATTGGATTCATCCTGCGGTTTTTCTTTCAGTGCGGTTGCTTTCTGGATGGTTAGTTCCATAGCGTTTCACTCCTCAATCGTTTTGGCCCTTTATGGGTCGAATCTATCAATCAATGGGCCAGGGTGCAATGGCATGTTCAGCAAACTGAACTTCCACGCGCCCATCGCAATGATTATACAAAGCTTGGCGAAAGGACTCCCAGGCTTCCTCGCGGGAAAGCCCTTGGCAGAGAACCTCCGCCCCATAGTCCGTTTGTTCCAATTGGATATCCGACGATTGCAAAAAACGATCCAGCCTGGCCCAGTGGGCGTAGTCTACGGCAAACCCCCAGCGGACCACTGGGACATATTGACACAGCCCGGCCGCATCCAACGCCTTGGCGGCCGCTTCGCTGTATGCACGCACCAGACCGCCGGCCCCCAGCAGCACGCCGCCAAAATAGCGGACCACAACGACCATGGTATTGGTAACGTCTTTATGATGCAGCACTTGTAGGATGGGCATGCCTGCCGTACCCTGCGGCTCGCCGTCATCGCTGTATTTTTGCAGCTGCTTATCGGCACCCAAAACATAGGCGCTGCAATGATGGGAAGCGTCCCACTGGCGCTTTCTCAATGCAGCCAGCTTTTCATTGGCCTCTTCAGCAGAGGAGACCAAAAAGGCATAGCCGATGAAGCGGCTTTTTTTGATGACGATCTCTATTTCGCTTTCGTGTGCGATGGTGCGATATCCGTTCATTTCATCAAGAAACGATGGTACGATTTTTTGCCTTTGCGGATCACCAGGCCGTCGCCCTTAAGGCGATCAGGATCGATGGGCATAAACACGTCGGTCACTTTGACGTCCTCCAGCGATACGCCCCCGCCGTCCACCAAGCGGCGCGCATCGCCACGGCTCTTGGCGAGGTTGCTCAACACGAGCAGGTCCACAACCTGGAGACCCTGAGCGGCCTGTTCTTCTGAAAGCACAGTGGTAGGCATATTGTCCAGGCTGCCACCGCCGCCAAAGAGCGCTTCGGCTGCTTCGGCCGCTTTGTGGGCCTCCTCCTCACCATGCACCAGCTTTGTAACCTCAAACGCCAGTACCTTTTTGGCTTTGTTGATTTCCTGGTCTTTCAAGGCGCCTAAAGCGTGTACCTGGTCCATCGGCAAATAAGTCAAAAGCGCCAGGCATTTTTCTACGCTGGCATCCTCTACATTGCGCCAGTACTGGTAGAAATCATACGGGCTGGTCTTATTGGCATCCAGCCAAAGCGCGCCGGCCCGTGTTTTACCCATTTTCGTGCCGTCGGCATTGGTCAATAGGGTAAAGGTCATGGCAAAGGCGTCCTTGCCCTCTACACGGCGGATAAGGTCAGCACCTGCCAGAATATTGCTCCATTGATCGTCACCGCCCATCTCCAAGATGGCACCCTTGGTACGGAAGAGATGCAGGAAGTCATACGCCTGAAGCAGCATGTAGTTGAATTCCAAAAAGGTCAGCCCGCCTGCCAGACGGCTCTTATAGCATTCGGCAGACAGCATGCGGTTGACGGAAAAGTGAACGCCGATTTCACGCAAGAAATCGATGTAATTCAAACCCAGCAGCCAATCGGCATTGTCCACCATCTCGGCGTTGTTGGGCAGGGCTTCAGAGAAATCCAAAAACCGCGCCATCTGGTTTTTCAACGCTTGGGTATTGTGCGCCACGGTATCCTTTGTCATCATCACGCGCATATCGTTGCGGCCGGAGGGATCTCCGATGGCGCCTGTGCCGCCGCCCACGAGGATCAACGGCTTATGGCCTGCCTTTTGCAGATGGCTCATGGCCATCAGCTGAAGAAAGTGCCCTACATGGCAGCTGTCGGCGGTAGGGTCATAGCCCGTGTAAAACGTTACGGACTGGCTGCCCAGAATATCCCGGATCTCGGGATGGCTAACCTGCTTGATAAAGCCGCGTTCCGTTAAAACGTCGTATACATTCATCGATTTTCTCCTTTTGTGCTGTTATTTCAGAGTTTCCTTTAAAAGATCGCCCAAGATCTGCATGCCCTGGGTAATACGTGCCGGCTCGCAGGCGGAAAAATTCAGCCGAAGGGTATTGGCATGGCCGCCGTCCGGATAGAAATGCGTGCCGGGGATATAGGCCACCTTGCGTGCGACGGCTTTTTCCAGCAGCGGCAGCGTATCCATGCCTTCCGGCAGCTCGGCCCAGACAAACAGGCCGCCCTGCGGTACGGTATGCGTACAGCTGTCCGGGAAAAAGCGGAAGCCATCCAGCATGGTATGAAGCTGTTCGCGGTAGGCGGGAATGATCTCCTTGACATGCTCAAAATAACGGCCGCTGCGAATATAGGCATCTACCATGGCCTGTGCCAGGTTATTTGTGTGGGTATCCATTCCTTGCTTGGCCACCGTCATAGGACGTAGCAAGGCGGGATCACCAACGGCAGCGCCTACGCGAAGCCCCGGGGAAACGGTCTTGCTAAAGCTGATAAGATGCATCACATGCCCTGTCGTATCAAACGATTTGATGCTGGGCAGCGCTTCGCCTTCATAGCGCAGGCTGCCATAGGGATCGTCTTCCAAGATATAGACATCGTATTTTTCAGCCAGCTCCGCCATCTTCTGCCGCCGGGCAAGGGATAGTTTAGCGCCGGTTGGGTTCTGAAAGGTAGGGATGGTATAGATGAATTTGGGGTGGTAAGTCTGGATGTCCTTTTCCAGCTGTATCACGTCCATCCCATCCTCATCCATCGGCACACCGATGACCTTGGCCTGGTAGCTGGCAAAGGTTTGCAGCGCCCCCAGGAACGTCGGCGATTCGCAAAGGATTACATCGCCGGGATTGATGAGGATCTTGGTAAACAACTCGATCCCTTGGCTGGAACCTGTGAGCGTTATGATATGGTCCGTCGTCGTTTGGATGCTGCGTTCTTCCAGCACAGACAGGATGCTTTCCCTAAGCGGCGCATAGCCCTCCGTAGTGCCATACTGTAAAAGCACATCGCCCTTTTCCTTCAATAGCTGGGCGGATAGATCGGCCATCTCTTTAGAAGGGAAGCTCTTTACACTGGGGTTGCCTCCTGCAAAGGAAATGATGGAAGGATCGCCCAATAGCTTAAAGATTTCGCGGATCGCACTGCCGTTCAAGCCATCCATCCTGTTCGCCAGATGTGTTTGCATGCCAATGACTCCTTTTCATTTCACATTTATAAACTGTTTTCCTTGTATTTTACCCCAATCCCCCCGGGTTTTCAACATGATTGCGCAAAGAAAAGCATGAAAAGCCGGGCATTTGCGCACTATGAACATGGCAAAGCAACGGCAGCAGCAAAATAAAAAAAGCAGGAGAAAACTCCTGCTTTACGTCTTATTTATTCCTTTGCTTCCGCTGGCACATGTTTGCCGGTACGGAAGACATTGATGAGCGAATCTGCCAACACAAACACAGCGCCGAAAATGATGTTGACATAATAGGTAAAGAACCGCCAAAGAATCATCGTGACAAACTTAAGCTCGGCCGGGAATACTTGGGCAAAAAACAAGTAAAACCCGCCTTCGCTGGCCACAGAAGCGCCCGGCAGAGGAACAAATGAAACCGTGAGGTACAAAAAGGACTGTAAAGCCACGATTTCAAACAAATTGTAGCCAGATAACCCAAACGCCTTATAGATGAAAAACGTAATGGAGAAGTAGGCGAACATCTGGATAAAGATGACGAGTGCGGTGCTCAAAAACATCCTTGTGCTGTGTTTGAAAACCTGCGCGCTCTGATGAAACTCCTCCAGCGTTTTGGAAAGGGAAATCACAGCACGCTCCGGATGTTTGATGATATGGATCTTATGCAAAAACCATACCAGACGGGTAGCCAAAGACAGAAGCGGCCCCTGCTTTACCATCGCAAAAATGACGATGCCGGTAATCAGCGCATTGGCGGCAAAGCCAATGCAGGTCAACGGCAGCACGCCGGGATTGCTGGTAAAAAAGTCCAACCCCCGGAAAAGAAGGGAAAACACAAAAAACAGGCAGATGACCGATTCAAAGATGACAAACTTGATGCAGAATACACTGGTGCTGGTACCCACAGGCACGCCATCCTTTTTCATGTAGACGACCTGAACAGGCTGCCCGCCAGAGGAAAACGGCGTCAGAGCGCTGTAGTAGATGCCAATGATCCCGTTTTTGATGGACTTTCTAAGTTTGAAATTCGGATGGACAAACCGCATAATGCAATGCACAGCCAAGCCTTCAAAAACAAAGTTGATGACGCAAGCGCCAACGGCGGCCAAGATCCAGCCGATGTGAAGAGACCCAATGGCGGAAAAGAAATCCGTAACGCTAGGGTCCAAAAAACCAATGACTACGATGATGCCAATGGTCAAAGCAATGTACAACAAATTTAGAAAGATTTTTTTCTTTGTTTTGTTCTTTTTTTGCTCAGACATACGGAGCTCCTTACTAAACCCAAGATTCAACAACCCGTGAAACGTATTCTAACATACTTGATAAGTGGTTACAAGCATGTGACTGTAAATCAAAACGAAAACTTGTTGTTAAAATCTGTCATCTGGATGGGGCTTTTACAGTTTCCCCTTTTGGAGAGCCGTTATGCAGGTATAGCCTGCGCACAATAAACTCTGCTAGGCGATCCGGCAACAGCTTACACAGTATGCGGATCGTACGATAGCTGGCGCCTACAGCGCGGCGGATGGGGACGTGCGAACAATAGGCTAGCTTTAACGCCGTTTTGGCTACGGTATCCGGCGACTTTCCCTGCTGCTCATCCTGCTCCATTTTAGAGATGGCAGCCGTCATCGGCGCTTGGTAGCAGGGCTGCACTTGTGCGCAAAGCTTGCGGGCGCCGGTAAAACCGGTTTTGGTATCGCCCGGCTCTATTAGGCAGGCTTGAATGCCAAACGGCTTGGTTTCCATCCGAAGCGCCTGTACCAACGCTTCCAGAGCAAACTTGCTGGCGCTGTAAGAGGATTGATAAGGAATGGAGATAAACCCAGCAATGGAGGAAATGGGCAGCAAAAGCCCACGATGCTGTGCCCGCATGCCGGGCAAGACGGCCCGCGCTGTACGAATGAATCCCAACGTATTGACATCCAGTTGATGCATTAGCTCTTCTGGAGATACATCCTCTACAGAACCGCCGATTCCCATGCCGGCGCAATGGATCAAAATATCAATGCCACCCAGCGCTTGAACGGCCTGTTCGACGCACATGCGTACCGAATCATCGTTGCAAACGTCCATAGAAAACCAGGACAGCCCTTCAGGGAGCGTTTCACTCTTATGACGGGAGCATCCTGCTACGCGAAAACCGTTTTGTATAAACAGATCGGCAATGGCTAGGCCAATGCCGCCTGTAACGCCTGTGATCAAAACACGGTTGCCATAAGGAGATCGTTTCATTGTTTTGCCTCTATCTGTATGGGCGCAGGGGCGGTAAACACCATGCGCTCCTGTTTGGTAGGGTGAATCAGGGACAGCGACGAGGCCCAAAGGCATAGCTGACGCCCGCCTTTGCCATAACGCGCGTCGCCCAAAAGCGGAAAGCCGCGGCTGGCAAACTGTACGCGGATCTGGTGAGAGCGCCCGGTTTCCAGCACAACGCGGCAGCATGCGCTGCCGTCCTGATTGGTATGCAGGATCTGATAATGCAAGACGGCACGCTTGGCCCCCGCCGTATCAGCCGGTACGACGCGCACCATTTGATCCCGGTCCTTGCGCAAATAATCCTCCATCGTGCCGCTGGGCGGCAGAGGGGCCTTTTCACAGCGTAAAAGATACGTCTTTTGCATCTGGTTTTGCTGCATTTGACGCGACAAGCGCGCGGCCGCTTTGCTTGTTTTGGCAAACACCATCACGCCGCCTGTGGGGCGGTCCAGACGATGAACAAGCCCGAGATATGCATCGCCGGGCTTGTGGTAGGTTTGCTTCAAATACTGCTTGTAAAAGGTCAGCAGATCCATATCCCCGGAAATGTCGGCCTGCACGGGGATATTGAAGGGCTTTACGACCACGAGCAGATGATTGTCCTCGTATAAAATGTGTGGCTTCATGGCGTCCACCGGGCGGTGGCGCCACAAGGAAGCACCAGATCGCGGCCCATGGAAAGGCCGATGTTTTGCGCTTCCACATGGCCCTTGGACAGCGCACATTTCAGCATATTGGCCGCTACCTGTGGGGCGAACCCTGCGGTATAGCTGTTCAGCAAAAAGAACAGAGGACGGCTGCTCAGCAGCTTGGCGCATTCGCAAATCAAAGGATAGACGTCCTTTTCATATTTGAACATCTGCCCATCCGGCCCCCGGCCATAGGAGGGAGGGTCCATCACAATGGCATCATATTCCCGGCCGCGCCGTTGTTCGCGCAGCACAAACTTTAGACAGTCATCCACGATATAGCGGATGGGCGCTTCCTTGAGCCCACTTTTGGCCGCGTTTTCCTTAGCCCACTGCACAATGCCTTTGGCAGCGTCTACATGCACCACCTCCGCACCAGCTGCCGCGCAGGCCAGCGTAGCGCCGCCGGTATAGGCAAATAGATTCAGCACGCGCACACGGCCGCCAGCCGCACGGATCTTTTCGCCCATAAAATCCCAGTTGACCGCCTGCTCCGGGAAAAGCCCGGTATGCTTAAAACCGGTGGGGCGCACGATGAATCTTAGTTTATTGGCGTAGGTAATTTCCCATTGGTCGGGGAGGGGTTCTTTATACTCCCACTGCCCGCCACCGGCATGAGAACGGTGGTAGACGGCATGGGCCGCTTCCCACGCGGCGGGGCTTTGCGGGCCCCACATGGCCTGCGGTTCCGGGCGGGACAGCAGATAGGGACCCCACTGCTCCAGCTTCATGCCATGGCCGGCATCCAGCAGGGAAAAATCACGCCATTGATCTGCCAGCCACATTATACATCCGCCTTTGTCAAAAGAATTTGTGCATTTTGCCCGTTGATCTCCCAGGCCTGGCCGCTAGCGGCATCGCCCAGCTCCATGGAAACGGCCAGCACTTCTTTCATGATACGATCTGCATGGCGCTCCCATACCTGAGAAAGCGCCTCCTCCGCCTGGTATACGATGTGGATGCGGTCGGTCACTTCAAACCGCTCCTTGCGCATAGTTTGGATCTTGCTGACCGTTTCGCGCAGCAGGCCTTCTTCTAGCAGCGCCGGGGTCATGGTAAGATCGAGCGCAACGGTCATACCGTAATCTTGGGCGGTGGCAAAGCCTTCCTTCTGCGTGGCCTCAATCAAAAGGTCGTCGGCAGAAAGCGCGATCTTCTGGCCGTCAATCTCAAATTCGTACAGGCCGCCGTCCGCTACCGCGCTGACGATGGCGTTGCCGTCGCCGTTTTTCAGATGATTGCCAATTTTGGGCAGGAGCTTGCCGTATTTCGGCCCCAGCGTTTTCATCTGGGGCTTTACCAGATAGCCTACATACGAAGCAGCGTCATCGGCCAACTCAAACGCCTTTACGTTCAATTCGTCCAGAATGATGGATTGCACCTCATCGCTCAGCGGTTCTGCGCCCTGCACCAGCATACGGCTCAGCGGCTGTCGATTTTTTACCTTGGCCGCGTTTCGGGCAGAACGACCCAATACCACAAGCTGAAGCGCCGTTTCCATCTGCGCTTCCAAGTCTTTATCTATGGCCGCTAAATTTACATCGGGCCAAGTGGTCAAATGTACGCTTTCCGGCGCAGAAGAATCCACGCTGCGCACCAAATTTTGATACATGCTTTCCGTCATAAACGGCACGAACGGCGCACAGATGCGGGTCAGCGTCTCCAAAACCTGATACAGCGTCCGGTAGGCGGCAGATTTGTCCGCTGTGCGCTCTCCGCCCCAGAAGCGGTCGCGGCTGCGGCGCACATACCAGTTGGAAAGCTCATCGACAAACCCGGCGATGGCGCGAGCCGCTTCGGTGATATGATACTGATCCAGCTCTGTTGTGACGAACTGCACCAGCGATTGCAGCTTGGACTGCACCCAGCGATCCATACAGGTATACACCGGCGCCGGCCAGGAGGCGTCGTGCGGGTCGAACTGATCGATCTCTGCATATAAGATGTAGAACGCATAGGTGTTCCATAAGGTGCCCATGAATTTGCGTTGGCTTTCGCTGACCGCCTCATCGTAGAAACGGGACGGCAGCCACGGCGCGCTGCCGGTGTAGAAATACCAGCGCACAGCGTCCGAGCCCTGCTTATTCATCGCTTCCCAAGGGCTGATGACATTGCCCTTGTGTTTGCTCATCTTTTGGCCGTCCTTATCCTGCACATGGCCCAGTACCAGGCAGTTTTCATAGCTGGCCTTATCAAAAATCAACGTAGAGATGGCTAGCAGCGTATAGAACCATCCGCGCGTTTGGTCGATGGCTTCGCTGATGAATTGTGCGGGGAAGAACCGCTCAAACAGCTCCTTATTTTCAAACGGATAATGGAACTGCGCGAACGGCATGCTGCCGCTGTCGTACCAGCAGTCGATAACCTCCGGCACCCGGTGCATGGGCTTGCCGCACTTGGGGCAGGGGAAGGTGACTTTATCGATAAACGGCTTGTGAAGCTCTAAATCATCCGGAATATCTGCGCCCATATCACGCAGCTCCTGTCGGCTGCCGATGACATGGATATGCCCACATTCACAGGTCCAAACCGGCAGCGGCGTACCCCAGTACCGTTCGCGGGACAATCCCCAGTCGATGACGTTTTCCACAAAGTTGCCCATACGGCCGTCGCGGATGTTTTCCGGCAGCCAGTTGACGGACTTGGTATTTTTCACAAGCTGATCGCGCACCGCGCTCATCTTGATGAACCAAGTGCTGCGCGCATAGTACAAAAGAGGGGTATCGCAACGCCAGCAGAAGGGATAGCTGTGCTCAAATTCCGGCGCGTCGTACAGCTTGCCCTCCGCCTCCAGCGTCTCGATGATTTTGGGATCGGCGTCTTTGACAAATAGGCCGTCCCACGGCGTGCCGCCGCACATCTTTCCTTCGGGGTCTACCATCTGCACAAACGGCAGATTGTTTTCCTTGCAGACGCGGTAGTCGTCCTCACCAAAAGCAGGCGCGTTGTGTACGATGCCCGTACCGTCTGTGGTGGTTACATAATCATCGGCAATAACAACATGCGCTTTCTGCCCGTTCAGCGCGTTGACGGTGCAATCAAACAACGGCTCATAGGAACGGCCGACCAAAGCGCTGCCGGGGAATTCGTCTACGATCTCAACATTTTCCTCACCCAGCACGGAAGCTACCAGATCCTTGGCCAGAATGTAGACGACGCCCTCCTTTTTGGCACGGCAGTAGGTAACGTTGCCGTTGACGCAAAGGCAGACGTTGCTGGCCAGCGTCCAGGGCGTGGTCGTCCAGGCCAAATAATAGGCATCCTCATCACAGCACTTAAATTTGGCCGTAGCGGAGCGTTCTTTCACGTCCTTATAGCCCTGCGCCACCTCGTGAGAAGACAGCGCCGTGCCGCAGCGCGGGCAATAGGGAACGACCTTATGCCCCTTATACAAAAGCCCTTTTTCATAGATCTGTTTTAGGCTCCACCATTCGCTCTCGATGTAGTCATTTTCATAGGTAACATAAGGGTGATCCATATCAGCCCAAAAGGCGATGCGGTCGCTCATCTGCTCCCATTCACCCTTGTATTTCCATACGCTTTCCTTGCATTTTTGGATAAACGGCTCTACGCCGTATTCCTCGATCTGCTCTTTGCCATCCAGGCCCAGCAGCTTTTCAACCTCCAATTCAACGGGCAAGCCATGGGTATCCCAGCCTGCTTTGCGCAAAACATCATATCCGCGCATGCGCTTATACCGCGGCACCAAATCCTTAAAGCTGCGCGTGATCAAATGGCCGATATGCGGCATTCCGTTGGCAGTCGGCGGGCCATCAAAAAAGCTAAACGGCGGCTTGTCCGGCTGCGGCGCCATGGATTTTTTGGCAATGTCGTTTTGCTTCCAAAAATCCAGTACCTGCAATTCCCGGGCGCAAAAGTCCATCCCGGTTTCTACTTTCTTATACATGTGTTTGGCGTTCCCCTTTCTTTGTGAAACGGCGATTTTTATTTTTTGTGGATAAAAAAACGCTTTCCATCCACCAACGGGACGGAAAGCGTTGTGCTTTTCGCGGTACCACCCGAATTGCATGCCCCTCTTGCCGATACGACGGGGAATGCCACTCTTGTTCTCCGCTTAACGCGCGGCGCACGCCCGGCCCTCTATTTCGAACCGGGACCTCCGGGGTGATGTTCTGACAGCCGGCTGCGCGGCAGCTTTCACCCTCCTGCCTCGCTTTGGCGCTTCCTTGTGCCGCAGACGCGTCCCCATCCTAGGTATTTGCCATGTATTATAGGGGATTTTTCGCGGTTTGTAAAGGCTTTGCTCAGTTGCCGGCAATGGCCAATTCTTTTACATATACCGAAGGGCTGGCATAGCAGCTGCCGCCGGGGATGCTATACTGGGTATCGTTGCCCAGCGCCGTAATGGCTTGCAGCATGGCAAAGAAATTGCCGGATACAACCATTTGCTCTACAGCCCGGCCCTCTGCGCCGTTTTCAATGAGCCGCCCCTTGCACAGAAGCGAGAAATCTCCAGAAACATCGTTGACGCCGGCATGCAGGCCGGATACCTCATAGATGACCACGCCGTGGCCGGCCTGGGCGCAAAGTTCTGCCAGCGTTTGCGTGCCAGGCTGTACGGTAAACACATGCGGGGCAATGGTGACCTGTCCGCTGTACCCGCGTCGGCCATGGCCTGTGCTCTTTACGCCGTCTTGCTTGGCAGAGGATAGGGAATACAACAGCGTTTTCAACACGCCGTGATCCACCAAGGTATGCACGCCGGTGGGTACGCCCTCACCGTCAAACGGCAGGCCGGGACCCAGCTGCGGATGGTCGGGCGTATCCACGATGGTCACGCAGTCCGCTGCGATTTTCTGCCCTTGCTTGCCAGCTAGCTGGCTCATCCCCTTTTGCGCGCGCTCGGCGGAGAAGATGGGAGCAAAGGCCCCCAATAGATCTACCATTGCCTGCCCATGAAAAATGACGGGCATGGCGCCGTTTTGGGTCCGTCCCGCCTGATAGTACTGGATGGCTTTTTCCTGGGCCCGCTTGGCGACTTGGTGCTCGTCTACCTCCTCCAGCGTTTTTCCAATGGCAAAGGACCAACCGCTGTCCGTCCAATCTCCGATCTTGGCTACCGCGTCCACAAACAAGGCAGTATTCTGCCTGCTGGCGCTGCCTTCCGTGCCGGCGGAGTTGGCGAAATATACATAGGTTTTTTCCATCTCGGCCGAGCAGCCCTGCACATTTTCTACATGGGGCAGGGCCATGACCGCATGGTACAGCGCCAGCGCCTTGTCCACGATTTGCTGAGAAACAACAGGGGAGAGGTCTGTCTGTCCCGGCTGCTCGCTGGCATAGCGCTGCGCGGCTTGATAAATACAGGCATATTCGTCCCGGTCTGTGACCTCGGCGGCGGAAAGCGCCTGCGCTACGATGCGTTCGGCTCCTTCCAGGCGTTCCGTATAGGCATACCCTACGCGCCCTTTTTTGAGAACACGAAGACCGACCCCTTGGGTCTGGCTTTTTTGGAACGAATCTACCTGTCCCTCATAAATATCTGCGCTGATGCCTTCCGTAGCGCTGGCAATGCAGTCTGCCGCATCCGCCCCTTGGCAAAGCGCCTCGTTTACCAATTTTTTACAAATATCCAGCATCACTGGGCCTCCCTTCCGCCTACAAGGATTTCGCTGACACGAATCAGCGGCTCGCCTACACAGGTAGGCACGCTGCCCGAAATGGAGCCGCACATGCCTTCTCCCATCCACATGCCCTTTTCCACGGCATCGATTTTCTGCAAAACCTCGCTGCCCTTTCCGATGAGGGTAGCGCCGCGTACCGGCCTATCGATCTGTCCGTTTTTCACAAGATACCCTTCCTGCACGGCAAAGTTGAATTCACCGGTCAGCGGATTGACGCTGCCGCCGCCCATCTTTTTGGCGTACAGGCCGCTTTGCATGCCGGCGATGACGTTCTCATCCTCCCCATCTGCAATAAAGGTGTTTGTCATACGGCTGGTAGGCGCATACCGATAGTTTTGCCGCCGGCCGCTGCCGGTAGAGGGCATTCCCATCCGCCGGCTGCCCATATGGTCGATCAAATAGCCTTTGAGTATGCCTTTTTCAATCAGCACATTGCGCTGAGAGGGATGGCCCTCATCATCATATCCGATGCTGCCCCAGGCGCCCGGCAGGGTTCCGTCGTCCAGCGCCGTAACCTTTTCCGAAGCAATTTTTTGCCCCAGCTTACCGACAAATTCACTGTTGCCCTTGGCCACGGCCGTAGCCTCCAACGAATGCCCGCAGGCCTCATGGAAGATCACGCCGCCGAACCCGCCGCCGACGGCCACCGCCATCTTACCCGCCGGGGCATAGGGGGCATGCAGCATGGTGATGGCGGTCTGTGCTGCCTGCTGGGCTGCGCCCTCGATATCAAGATCCGAGAAAAATTCAAACCCACGTCCAGCGCCCGGGCCTTCAAACCCGGTTTGTATTTCTCCGTTTGCACTTGCCACGGTGGAAACAGCCAGCCTGGCACGTGCCCGTTCATCCTCTGCCCATACACCGTAGGAATTGGCTACGAGCACATGGCTTAACACATCCATCACAGCGACTTGCGTCTGCACAATTTCAGGGGAGACGGCTTTGGCGGCCTGATAGGCTTTTTGCGCCACCTGCACACGCTGCTTGGCCTCCACCGCCTGCGGGCGGATCAGGGCCTGCTGTATCGGCCTTGCCGGCGCCACGACAAAATCTTTGCAGTGTTCCCTGGCATGGGCGCGCAGAGTTTGGGCCGCCGATACGGCAGCATCTATCAGCGCTCTTGGAGAAATATCGCAGGTATATGCGTATGCGCTGTTTGTACCGGAAAATACGCGGATGCCCGCGCCTGCGTCTAGGCCGCTGAGCACGGTTTCCACCTTGCCATCCCGGTATTGAAGAGAGTTTCGTTGGGTATTTTCGTAATAGAGCTCTGCAAAATCCGCGCCCTCATGGAGCGCAGCCTGCAAAACCCTTTGCACTGTTTCTTTGGGGATCAATGGTTTCACCTCATCCTTTTCTTATGGTCTTATTTCGATGTATGCAAAAGCCGGTGCCGCTCGGCGATCTTGCGTTCCTGTCCCATTTCAGAGGGGTGGTAATAGGTATCGCCTTGAACGGAACGCGGCATATAGTCTTGCTTGACATAATGGCCGGGATAGTCATGTGGGTATTTGTAGCCTTTGCCGTTGCCAAGCTGTGAGGCGCCCTTATAATGCGTATCGCGCAGATGCAGCGGCACTGGCTCCTCCACATTGCCTTGTATGCCGGCCAGCGCGCCTTCAATGCCCATCAAGACGCTGTTGGATTTTGGGGACTCGCAAATGTAAATGATGGCCTGCGCCAAATTTAAGCGCGCCTCCGGCATACCGATGAACTCCAGCGCCTGGGCCGCGGCAACCGCCTGCACCATGGCCTGAGGGTTGGCCATGCCAACGTCCTCGCTGGCATGCACGATGAGCCGCCTGGCAATGATGCGCGGGTCCACGCCGGCATATATCATGCGCGCAAACCAGGCCAACGCAGCGTCGGCATCGCTGCCGCGCAGGGATTTGCAAAAGGCGCTCAGCATATTATAGAAATGTTCATCATCTATATTCAGCATGCGCTGCTGTATACTATCCTGCGCCGTCTCTTTGGAAATATACACCAGTCCCTGTGCATCCGGCGGCGTTGTTGTCACTGCTAATTCCAGCGCATTGAGCGCTGTGCGCGCGTCACCGTTTGCCACGTTGGCCCAGTATTCCAATACGCCGGACTCGAACTCGATCGCCTGGCCGGCAAACCCTCGCTCGTCGGTAAGCGCACGGCCAAGCGCCTCCAATATATCCGCTTGCGTCAGCGGGGTAAACTGAAAAATACGGCATCGGCTGACGATGGCCGGCGTCATAGAAATCATAGGATTTTCCGTAGTGGAGCCGATGAACCGCACCACGCCGCTTTCCAGCGCGGGCAGCATGATGTCGCTTTGCGATTTGCTCCACCGGTGGCATTCATCCAGCAATACAGTGGTGGTCTTTCCGTACAGCTTTAGGTCTGTTTCAGCTTGCTCTAGGATCTGGCGCATCTCTTTTACGCCGGTGGAAACCGCATTGATTTTCACGAATTTGCTGCGTGTAGCCTCTGCGATGATGCTAGCCAGCGTTGTTTTTCCGCAGCCCGGCGGCCCAAAGAAAATGCTGGAGGTCAGGCTGTCCGCCTCGATGGCGCGGCGCAGCAGCCTGCCAGGGCCTACCACATGCTTTTGCCCGATAAACTCGTCCAAGGTGCGGGGGCGCATCCGGTCCGCCAACGGCGCTTTGCTCTTGGCCAATTGGCTGAATAAGTCCTCCATGGTTTTGGAATCTCCTTTGAAAAAAGGTACAAAAACTTAAAGAAATGTAGAAAATGCAACGCTTTCGCACAAGGAAAGTGTTACAATACATTGTAATCTAAGTTTCTATTGTCTATAATATCTCTAATTAAAGTTTTTATCTATCCCCCAATGTAAATTTCAGGGTCGATAGAGCGCAATGCGCTTTTCAGGGAAGGGAGACATGAGTGATGTCAGAAAGAGTGTATAACTTTGCAGCGGGTCCGGCTGTGATGCCGGAAGAGGTCTTAAAAAAGGCCGCTTCGGAATTGGTATGTTATCAGGATACGGGCATGTCCGTGATGGAGATGAGCCATAGAGGCGCTGCGTTCTCCAAAATTCTGCAACAGGCGGAGGCGGACCTGCGTACCTTGATGCATATTCCAGACAACTATAAGGTGCTGTTTTTGCAGGGCGGCGCGTCTTTGCAGTTTTCCATGATACCGATGAATTTGATGCGCAAATCCTTTAAGGCGGATTATATCAATACCGGCGCATGGTCCAAAAAGGCCATCAAGGAAGCGAAAAAAGTAGGCAAGGTGAATGTGGTGGCTTCTTCGGAAGAGGACAATTTTACCCACATTCCGGAGATCGACCCCGCAAAATTCGATAAAGAGGCCGAATACCTCTACATTGTTACCAACAACACCATTTACGGTACGCGGTATGATGCGCTGCCCACCCCGCCGGCGGGCGTGCCGCTGGTGGCGGATGCTTCCAGCAACATCTTGTCCCAGGTATATGATATCAACGATTTCGGCGTATTGTATTTCGGTGCTCAGAAAAATGTCGGCCCGGCCGGCCTGACCATTGCCATCGTACGGGATGACCTCATCGGCTTCTGTCCGGAGGACGCGCCCACCATGCTGAACTACAAAACGCATGCGGACAATGATTCCTGCTTCAATACGCCGCCGACGTTTGCCATCTATATGGCAGGGCTGGTATTCCAGTGGATGCTGAAAAACGGCGGCGTGGAGGCCATCCAAAAGGTAAACGAAGAGAAGGCTGCCATTTTGTATGACTGCATTGATAACAGCAGCCTGTACACGGGTACGGTCACAAACAAGGCGCAGCGCTCTCTGATGAACGTGCCGTTTGTACTGCCCAACGAGGAATTGACGGCCAAATTCATCAAGGAAAGCACGGCAGCAGGCTTGGTGAGCCTGAAAGGGCACCGCAGCGTAGGCGGCATCCGTGCCTCCATCTACAACGCAATGCCGGTAGAAGGGGTCAAGGCGTTGGTGGCATTCATGAAGAAATTTGAAATGGAAAACAAATAAGGAAGGCATGAAACGATGAAAAAAAGAATTCAGCTGCTCAACAATATTTCGAGCGTGATTTATAATGAACTGCCGGGCGAACGCTATGAGGTCGGCAAGGAAATAGAGGACCCGAACGGCATCATCGTCCGCAGTGCGGACTGCCTGAATATGGAATTCAATAAGAGCCTGCTCGGCATTGCACGCGCAGGTGTCGGGTATAACAACATCCCCATTGACCGCTGCACAGAAAACGGCGTAGTTGTTTTCAATACGCCGGGCGCCAATGCCAACGCGGTGAAGGAATTGGTTTTGGCCAGCGCGATTATGGCTTCGCGCAATGTGTTTGAAGCCACAGCTTGGGCGCAGACGCTAAAGGGCCAAGAAGGTGTGACAAAGACCATCGAAGCGGAGAAAAAACGCTTTGTAGGCCCGGAAATCAAGGGCAAAACATTGGGCGTAATCGGCCTGGGTGCCATTGGCGCTATGGTGGCAAACGATGCGCTTTCGCTGGGGATGGACGTCATTGGCTATGATCCCTTTATCACCATCGAAGCGGCTTGGTCGTTGAAAAAGGAAGTGCGCCGTGCTGTTTCGCTGGAGCAGCTAGTAGCGCAGAGCGATATCATTACCATTCATGTGCCGCTGAGCGATAAGACCAAGGACACCATCAATGAAGAGGTACTGGCAAAGACGAAAAAAGGTGCGATCCTGCTGAACTTTGCGCGCGGCGGTCTGGTCAACAACGAAGCACTGAAAGATGCTTTGAAAAAAGGCATTATCTCTAAATATGTCGTGGACTTCCCGGACGAGGAGGTTATCGGCGTAGAGGGCATCATCGCCGTGCCGCATCTAGGCGCATCCACCCCGGAATCGGAAGAAAACTGTGCTAAAATGGCAGCAGAGCAGTTGTATGATTTCCTGCAAACGGGCAATATCAAAAACTCCGTCAACATGCCGGCCTGTGCGCTGCCGCCGCATCAGGGAGAGCGTATTACGTTTGTGCACCAAAACGTACCGAACATCGTAAGCCAGATCACCACGATTCTGGCCAAGGAGAATAACAATATCACCAGCATGAACAACCGCTCCAGGGACAAGATCGCGTATACCATGATCGATCTGGAAGGAACTGTAACGCCGGAAGCGGTCAAAGAGCTGGAGGCCATTCCGGAAATTGTACGGCTGCGTATCATTAAGAGCGCATATTAAACATTAAAAAAGCCCTGCCCTAGCAGGGCTTTTTTGCATGGCGGGAAAAGGAAGGGAAAACCGTATCAGATACAATAAAAGAGCCCTTTTTCAAGGGCTCTTTTTGTATGCAATGTTATGCGGCGATTAGGCAGCTGCCTCTACCAACGGTTTAATCAGAAAACCACCATCACCAATGACCCCAACTGCACCCAGTACCAGGCCGATGCCCAAAATCCAGAACATCGCCTTCATCATGCTGTGGCCGCTGCGCAGGTATTTGTATACCAGCAATACCGTAGCCAGCGTCAACAGACCAGGCGCAACCGCGTCGAGAATGTCGCCCTGGATCGCCATCACGGTGCCTTCACCGGTTGGGATTTGAGCGGTGGTGTATACACTGACCATAGAGGCAGATAAGCTACCCATCATGAACATACCCAGTACAGAAGCGCTGGAGATAAACTTATGAACCATACCGCCTTCCAAAATGGTAAGTGCGGCTTGCGTTCCCATTTTATAGCCGGTATTGGTAAAGAAAAATTCTTCGGCAGTTAGGAGACCGGCAACCAAGACAAAGTAAATGATGGGCGCGATAAAAGAACCACTTTCCGCCAGAGGCAAACACATCATTGCCATCAAGGGTTTGATGGTGGACCAGTCGATGGTGTCGCCGATGCCGGCAAACGGTCCCATCAAACTGGCTTTGATATCAGTGATGGCTTCTACCGGGATCGGGGCGCCCATGGCGTGCTGTTCTTCCATAGCCAACACAATCCCGTGGATTACGGAACCCCAAACGCCTTCGGTGTTGAAGAACATCAAGTGACGGCTCAACGCTGCGGAGAACTCTTCTTGGTCATGTCCATACAGCTTTTTCAGCACCGGAATAAACGCCGCGCAGAATGCCAGGGCTTGCAGACGTGCAAAGGAATTGGACATCTCAGCATACGTATTCCAGCGCCATGCCAGGTTGTTAACATCCTTTTTGGTGAGCAGCTTTTTGCCTTCTTTGTCAGCTTCTACA